>WNFR01000028.1_pt1 | contig 186549 bp, 149 predicted proteins | sample 5400221 | NCBI WGS metagenome assembly WNFR01 (sample SAMN13153357, study PRJNA577476) | soil metagenome | isolation source: 40 cm soil under Madrone tree | place: USA:California | collected 2016-06-14
CCTTCAGATCGAAGCTCAAGGAATTGAACGTGGAGGCCTCTCAATAACACACAACGGAATGCCCGGTGCGGTTATTGTGCAAGGTGTGATTCTGAAAAAAGAATCCCGCTTTTCTTCAAATCTCCTGTTTGTCGATCCGGCGATGCAAAAGAACTCAGTTCTCAATGGCACGGGCCTTATGCTCGCGCATCCGGCTTCCGGATCTGCGTTTCCTGAAACCTCATTCTTTACACCGCAGCTTGCATTGAGAAACGTTTCAGGATCGTCACAGAAGGCGAGCGTAACGGTGAGATATGCCGTAGATGGAGTATCGAAGACGAAGTCCCTGCCTGAAATCACCATTGCGCCGCACGACGTTCAGATGGGTGATTTCTCGTCCTTGATGTCCGACGTGCGCAATGCACATGTCACCGCCGCGGGTTTAACAATAGAATCATCGGGCGCGCCGGGTACGCTGGTTGCGGCGCTTTCGAGCGTTGACGATTCGCAGAATCTGGAAGTGGACGTTCCGTTGGTGAGCCGGTCGCCGCGCTCTGGAGAGGGAGGCAATCACCCTTTTCGACTCGATGAGGAATTCCGGTCAGTCGCATACTTGACGAACATAACTCAGAAGCCTACGAAGGTTGCGGTCATCATCTTTCATGATGGCGGTATGTACACGCCGGAGTTGATAAGCGTGGCGGCCGGTGCGACGCTCGCGATTGACTTGCTCCAACTGAGAGATAGCCAGGCAAAAGACATCCAGGGAAGAACGCTGCCAGTAAACCTCGCTCGGGGTCAATTCTTTTGGCATCCGCACCAGGGAGAAGCCCTGATTGGCCGAGTTGTCACGTTCGACAAGGGCATCGGGACGGCGGGCAATTTCAGTTGCCCGAATTGCTGCCAACAGGAACCGAATGGTCTGGTATTCATACCGGCTCCCGTCAGTGGTCAAGTCGGCGAGTTTTGCCAGTTGACGGTCAACGAGTACGAGACCTACTGCGGCCAATATACGGTTGGTCCTTATAACTACACTAACTCCGTCGCGTACTCTTGTAACAATAGTTCTGTCGCCACGGTGAATTCGACCGGGATGGTCAGTTGCCTGGGCTGGGGGACCGCCACGGTCACGGCATCACTCGATTACTATCACTCGGATTATATCAGCGCGGAAGATTGCGGCTTGTTTCTCGAAACTCTTACCTCTGACCTTCCGATAGTGGTCGTGCAGGTGGCATTTCAGAAATCAGATGGAACAGCGTTGCCAGATCCCCTCCGAATGGGAATCTCAGCGACCACTCTTGGAGGAACGCTACACGACCGAACCCAACACTTGCGCGCCGTAATTACACCCCCAACCGAGGCAGCCAACGTCACAATATCAGGAAACAACAAACTGACAGTCACTCAGGGCACCACCTCGAATGGCGTGATAAACTTCGATTGCGTGGGGAAGAATCAGAGCGGTAGTCACGGTGACGGGACGATAAAAGCCAATCACTCCGGGATGGTCATCGGCACTGCTGCGGTGGATGTACTTGTTCCGCACAATGTGAGTGCTACTCACGACACCGTCGGAGGAGGATTAATCATCGCGAATCGCGCGCTCGATGCCACAACGAGCCCAGGATGGGTGTGCCTGCCGCCGGGTCAGGTTAGATTGATGACAATTTATGTGCGTTTTCTCACAGTGACTGTGTGTGACCAATTTGGCGGTCTGATGGGGGATCTATACCAAGGCGCGGAAGTGTCAGAGCTTGCTGACTGCGATGGGGTGTATCATTCGATCAACCAGCCTCTATCAGCGTCAAGTACCTATTTGGACCCGGATGGCACAGGTGTCGGCACGACTAACGTGGCGGCGGGTAGTGCTGACGCAATCAATTGGCCGACTCAGCCAAGGAATCCGATACCTGCGGGCTGTTTTACTGAACCAGTAGAGAGCATTCAAGTCAAGGTTGATGGGTTTCTTCTAAGCCCAGGAATCGCGAATAGGCAATGGACCATTTGTGGCGACGGCGTCAGCACAACAAGTCCTCCCGTAACTGTTACCATATCATGGTAAAACAGGAGTAAGTTATGAAAGTACTCAGATCAATAACTCTCGCTATTCTGCGGATTCTTGTGGCTGGGGCTATAGTCTCGTTCCAGCTACAGGGAGCAGAAACCATGACTCAGACCTCAGAGAATCAAACTGTGCCTCTCCCATTGCTCAACTATTTGACAGAGATGGCGAACCACTACGATCGCTTTTTCACAGTTGAGGAAGCATGGAGACCTGACAAGCCGAAGGATAGCATTGACAATAATTGGCTTCCGAGGCCGTCAGAAAAGAAAAGCCTTGAACAAGAGCTCGCGCAACTTCGCCGAGTTGTCCCAAACTTGATCTACGAAATCGACAAAAGGAATCCGAGAGTTGTCCATATCATGGATGCGCGTTTAGCGCAGCAGAAAGAATATGGTCTGGAAAGCGCGATCAGGAGCATCGACTTTACGGGAAAAGTCAATGATCTCCCTTCTGAAATTGGGAAACAAGGAATTCCGCTCTCACCTCTCTCAATCACGTTCAGGTTTGAGCAACCGGATTATTCCACAGAAGTACATGTCAGGGGTGAAGAATTGAAGGTAAGAGATGCGCTGTCCAACTTCGTCCCACTGCAAGGACGAACAAAAAGGATTCTCTGGATCGCGAGAACCAAGCTTGGTCAGGGAGAAGTGACATACGTTTATTATCCTTAGTTCAACGGACAAGCAACGAATGATAGAAAGTCTATGACCTCGACGCCGCCGGCCGTCGAACCGGAGTTTCATATGAAGTTACACAGATTGGTATTGCACACAATTCTTGTGATTCTGGGGACTGTCAGCATAGTGTTCCTACAGACCCAAAGAGCGAAACCGATGGACAACTCATCAAGTAGTCAGCCTAGTCCGCTGCCGTTGCTATATTACTTGGCTGGGTTAGGTAAGCAGTATGATTACTTCTTCACGGTGGAACTCGCATCGAACGTCGCCGAACCCAACGACGAACTAAGCTCGCATGTGATTCAAAGGGTCCCACAGACAGACCTCCAACGAGAACTCGAGCAACTGAGACGGGATGTATCCAACTTCGCTTACGAAGTTGATAAATCCAATCCGCGCATCATACATGTGATGGACGCGCGCTTAAAACAATACAAAGGATATGCTCTGGAAAGCATCATCAAGGACATCGACTTCACAGGGAGAGTCAACGACTTACCAGCCGAGATCGGCAAACAGGGAATACCCATAGGTCCCCCACTGCTCATGTCATTCAATGAGGCTCGGGATCGTACTACGGTACTGGAGGTGAAGGGAGTGGGACTGAAGGTAAGGGATGCACTGTCACACTTCGTCCCGCTTGAAAAACGTCGTATCAGAATCCTCTGGATTGCACGCACCCGACTCAATCAGGGAGACATAAGCTACGTGTACTATCCGTATCCTGGACAGCAGCCTTAAGAGGACGCCGTCCGCGGTGGGCTCAAGTTATGGTTGCAGCACCAAAGAGTGCCTCTCCAAATCCGTTTAAGAAATCAAGCCCAAAACGAAAAGAGCCATCGGCTCGAAAGCGTATTGCCAAATGAGCCCAACTAACCCACCAACGCAGGGAATAATACGCGAAGCGAATGTAACCGCAAACGGCACACAGTCACATAGCTCATCCGAGTTTCCATTTAGCGAACTATCAAAACTGGCACCCTTCGTAGATCAGAAGAATCAAGATCTGTCGATGCCCGCTACGTTTTGGGTTGAACAATACGACGCAGCGACAGATACATGGACGCGGATATATCCTATCGGAAAACAGAAGTTCAAACGAAGATTGCCGGACGGTACGATCAGATATTAAGAGGCTAAGAGTAATAATTGCTAATTCGCCGGTCACAACCTTACAATAGCGGGCGAACTACCTGATTCTGTCTCTGAGCGAAGGGTCTTAACCCATGCCGCTACGAGACGGAGTTAAGGAGGTACAGAGGGCCGGGGCTGAAAGGCTTACCGGCTTTCTGTGCAACAGAGGAAAGAATCAAAATGCGATTTCGCGTCGTTCTCACTTACGATCAAGGCCAAAAGGAGCACATATTTGATATTCGTCTCAACCAGACTCTCTGCGGTATAGATGAGCAGTGGCTACTCAGAGCCAGCGCGAAGGATGACTACTACCAAGTACCAGATACGAAAATTACTTGCCGAAGATGCTTGCGGGTAGCAAGAACAGAAGGATTGGTATCGCGCACGAACAGACTAATAGACGATGACGGGTCGCTGAGCGGTCAATCAAATATATAATTACCTTAACAAGGGAGGCTGATTCTAGAGATTGGACAGCAGGCAGCTGGCCTTTAGCTCACCGTTCATTCGTAGGCTTAATCGCATAGATCCCATAAGGTACTGCTAATAACGTTCAAAGCATTGAATGACCTTCCGGTTCTCCTAACGACGATTGCCGCGAAGCTTAGTCCGATCAGGCAAAAACACGATACCAAAGGAAGTCTCTGAAGCGATCAAATTAATTCCTCTTCTGACCAAGATTTGATGGCTATGTTCCCGTCGGATCAAATCCAACCAAGGCAACCCTGACGTAGTAAATCAGGTCAAAGAAACACAATGGTCAATCCCGTAAAAAATGGGCTATCCTTGACAAGGATTTTTGAAGCACTAGCATTAATGCAGTAACATCAATAAGGAACGAATCGAGTCATGCAGCGGACCAGTGGAAGAAGCCTTCGCATAACAATCATTCCGATCATCGCTATAGCTCTATCTTTGCTGTCGAGTGCCGTGGTTGCGCAACAAGCACGCGCAGGTGTGATCCGGGTAACTGCCTCGGATGAATCAGATAAGCCGGTTGCCGGAGTTCTGGTCGAGTTGAAGCTTGCGGGTTCAGTCTCGGCGTCCGCGGTTACGAGCGACAAAGGTGAAGCCGATTTTCCTAATCTCCTGCCGGGCAGCTACGACGTTGTCGTTTCCAAAGAATCCTTCGAGCCGCTGACGCAAAGCAATGTTGCGCTGACGGCCGGGGCTCCGATCGAAATCAAGTTTACGATGATCCCGAAGGTGAAGCTCACCGACGCCGTAACAATCCAGGCCGGTTCAAAGGATTCAGTAGAGAAGATAGCTTCCACCCCAACTGACCTTCGGCGTGATGAGATCAAGAATATTCCGTCGAAGCCGGCTACCGTAAAAGATACCCTGCCGTTGGTGCCCGGTGTGGTGCGCACTACCGAAGGCGAGATCAAAATAGCGGGAACCGGTGAGCATCGCAGCGCGCTTGTGGTCAACTCGGCCGATGTCACCGATCCCGCCACCGGACAATTCGGAGTGACCGTTCCGGTTGACAGCGTCGAGATCATAGAAGTTTTCAAGACGCCTTACCTCGCGCAGTTCGGACGCTTCACTGCCGGCGTTGTTTCGGTCGAGACGCGACGAGGCGGCGATAAATGGAATTTCGAGCTTAACGATCCCTTGCCGGAGTTTCGAATTCGCAGCGGCCATCTTCAGGGTATGCGCGAGGCCTCTCCGCGCATGACGTTCAACGGCCCTCTGATCGCAAACAAGTTTTACTTCTCTGAAGGGCTCGAATACGACCTTCAAAAGCGACCCGATCGCACCCTGCCGTTTCCTTTCAACGAAAGTAAGCAGGAGTCTGTAAATTCGTTCACGCAGCTTGATTACATTCTGTCGCCGGCCAACACGCTCACTGGTACTTTTCACGTTGCTCCGCGACGGATGGCATTCGTCAACCTGGACTTCTTCAACCCGCAGCCAGTCACGCCAACCTTCAGCGCTCACGATTACACCGGAACGGTGATCGACCGCTGGACGATCGGCAACAACCTGCTCGAGAGCACGCTTGCGGTCAAGAGATTCACCGGCAGCGTCTGGGGTCAAGGTGATCAGAATATGATTCTGGCGCCGACCGGCAATTCAGGAAATTACTTCAGCCAGCAGGACCGCCGAGCGTCGCGAGCGGAATGGATCGAAACATACTCGCTGTCTCCAATCAATCTGTATGGCGCGCACCATCTCAAATTCGGATCAACCGTCGCGAGGACTACCAATCGCGGCGACTTCGACGCGCGACCGATCGACATAGAAAACACCACGGGACAAGTGGTGAAGCGCATTGATTGGATCCAGGGGAACCCATTTGACCTCAAAGATCTGGAGACCGGTTTCTTTGGTCAGGATCACTGGATCGTAAATAGCCGGCTCGCCTTCGACATTGGTACTCGATTTGAGCGACAGGGAATCACGGAGACGACGCGCGTGGCGCCGCGCATCGGGCTGGCGTGGACCCCTTTTGCGAATCAGCAGACAGTTATTCGGGGGGGATTTGGTTTGTTCTACGATCGAGTCCCTCTAAGCGTGTTCGCGTTCTATGCCTATCCACAGCAAGTGATCACGACCTTTGGTGCGGACGGCGCGATAGTCGATGGGCCGCGTCAGATATACAACATTACCGACCGAGCCGAAGCGAGAAAGTTTCCCTTCGTGTTCAACAAGGGAAACACCGGGAACTTCGCGCCTTACAGCGAGACCTGGAACGTCGAAATCGAGCATCCGGTAAACAGGATGTTGCGAGTTCGAGCGAACTACCTTCAGAGCAACTCCTTTGGCGTGGTGATCTTTACTCCCAAAGTCGTACAGGACCGAGACGCGTTGGTGCTGGGCGGCGGCGGCAAGACCGGATACCGGCAGCTCGAGCTGACGGCTCGCCTGACGTTAAAAGACGACCAGCAGATGTTCTTCTCGTACGTTCACAGCCGCTCGCGGGGCGACATCAACGAGTTCAATAACTACTTAGGCAACTTTCCCTTTCCAGTTGTGAGACCAAACACATTCACCAACCTGCCGGGCGATTTGCCGAATCGCTTTCTTGCCTGGGGCGTAGTGCGATTACCCTGGAAGATGCGAATTGCGCCGATGATCGAGTGGCGAAACGGATTCCCTTACGCAGCGACGGATGTGATGCAGAACTATGTCGGTCTTCCCAATCAGACCCGCTTCCCGGATTTCCTCTCCCTGGATTCGCGCGTGTCGAAGGATTTCAAAGTCAATGACAAGTATGCGCTGCGATTCTCGGTCAGCGGATTCAACGTAACAAATCATTTCAACCCGCTTCAGGTGCATTCCAACGTCGACGATCCGGCTTATGGTTCCTTCTTTGGAAATCATAGACGCCGGCTGAGACTTGATTTCGACGTTATCTTTTAGCCATAGTTTCGCGAAGCCGACATCAAGTGAACAGGCAACGCTCGTAATCAAGATGTCGTGCGTCGACTCTCCCCGCTGCAACGAAAGGCGAGCTTGATTATGAAACTCCTCTTTATCATTTCCACCTTGATGTTGCTATCCACAGGAGTGCGCGCTCAAAACGAGCATCATTCCGACAGTGGCGCAAAACCGGCCGCGCTGATCCAGGGGCTGGGCGAGGTGAATCATCCGGTTTCTACCACCAACCAGCAAGCGCAGCAGTTTTTCAATCAAGGGCTCGCGCTCGTGTATGGCTTCAATCACGACGAAGCTGTCCGCTCGTTTAACCGTGCGGCCGAGCTCGATCCCAAGCTGGCGATGGCACATTGGGGAGTCGCGCTTGCGCTTGGACCGAATATCAATCTGCCTGTAGACGCCCCGCACGAGAAAGCCGCCTATGAAGCAATTCAAAAAGCTCGCTCGTTGGCTTCGGGAGCTTCAGAGCCGGAGCGCGCCTATATTGAAGCTCTCACGACGAGATACTCAAACGATCCCAAAGCCGACCTGAGCAAGCTCGACATAGCTTATAAGAACGCGATGGCTGACGTAGCCCGCAGATTCCCGGACGATCTGGATGCGGCTACGCTTTACGCTGAGAGCCTCATGGATCTGCGGCCCTGGCGGTTCTGGTCGAGCAATGGAACGCCGGCGGAGGGCACTGAGGAGATGGTCGCAGTTCTGGAGTCGGTGCTGCGACGCAATCCCGATCATCTGGGTGCTAACCATTACTATATTCACGCGGTCGAAGCCTCGCAGCATCCGGAGTGGGCGCATCCCAGCGCGCAGCGGTTAAAGGTACTCGCTCCGGCGGCGGGTCATCTCGTTCACATGCCCGCGCACATCGATATTCGAACCGGCTATTACGAAGCCGCCGCGCGTAGCAATGCTTACGCGGCGGAGGCTGACCGCCAGTATTTCAAGGCCACCGGCGAGCAGGGCATGTACCCGATAATGTACTACAGCCACAACCTGCATTTTCTCGCGGTAGCCAGCAGCATGCAGGGACGTTATCAAGACGCGAAGCGGGCGGCTGATCAACTCAACGAGCACCTCGGGGGTTATATTCGAGAAGGCGGCCCGATGATCGAAGCAATGCTGCCAATGCTCGACGCGTTTACTCCAACGCCGACATTGATGATGGTTCGGTTTCGCAGATGGGACGAAATTTTGAAATCTCCGCAGCCGGATTCGAGGCTGGTGTATACGAGTGCGCTTTGGCATTTCGCTCGCGCGATGGCGTATGCATCGACTGGCAAGCTCGATAGCGCCGAGAAAGAACAGCAGCAAGTGGCGTCAGCGGTGAAAGCCTTTCCGCCGAATGCGATGTACGGGGGCTTCAATCAAGCCAGCGCTGTTTTTGGGATAGCCGGCAGCGTTCTCAGCGCCAGGATCGCGATGGCGAAAGGCGACAAACGATCAGCCATCGCGTCGTTGAAGAAAGCGGTTGAGCTTGAAGACTCGCTCAATTACGACGAACCAGAGGATTGGTATATTCCAGTCAGAGAATCGCTCGGAGGCGTTTTGATTCTTACGGGAGAATATGCCGAAGCCGAGAAGGTGTTTCGAGCGGAACTCCAGAAACACGCTCGCAACGGCCGCGCGTTGTTTGGTTTGCGCGAGAGTCTGAAGGCGCAGGGCAAGAAGCTCGCCGCTGATTTTGCCGGAATGGAATTTGAAGCCGCCTGGAAGAACGCGGACACAAACCTGCGGATCGAAGATCTGTAAGACAACCTTACACGCAACGCCCGAAGAAGCAGAAATCGTAATGTATGAGACTGAGGAATTTGACTGAGGGCTCTCGCGCATCAGCATTCTGTACAAGAGCCACAGACCCGTCGAACGGAATTGCTGTCCCGGATTCGACCAGACAAAAAAATTGGAGGTCGTCACTGTGCCCGAGTGACGACCTCTCCCCAAGTTCAGAACAGAATGGTAGAGATTCTAAGGATGTGCGCTTGTAGAATAAGCAATCTCGGTACCGCGAGGTTTGTTTTCACTCAAGTCTCACTCGAGCAAGCTCTTAGTCAAAAGCGCACTCGTTGAGATGGCCCGCTCCTTCCAAGATTCTGGAAGCAATCTACGAAAAATTGGAAATCGCCTGGTGGTGTGATTGCGCATTGGCCTGCGTACGTTGATCACTCACCCTCGAGTGGCTGAGGACGTGCTCGCCGATGTCTCTGCATTAACTGACCGCGCTCCGAGGTTCAATCCGCCGGTTCGTGCGGCCGCGAGCCCAGCCGTTAGCATGCTCAGAAGCGAAGGACCGCCGTGCCTGACAGGCACCTGAAGCTCACGTTCCAAATCTTCGATGGTCAGGTCGTCCAGGAAAATATGACCGGATTTCAAACAAGCTTGCTCCGGCACGATAAGGAAGTCACCCTCGATCTCACGGCGAGCGTTTAACACATCGCCTCCCGACAACAGGCCGGCTACGGTTACCTCCTCGCCAAAGAACTGGTTTCGCAAACCGATCACCTTCAGCCTCGTTTTGAATCTTTCGTTCAGATCGTTCACGTAGCGAGAAAGTATCGGGTAAAACAATTCGCCGGTCGCTACCGTTCCACGCAATCCTCTTGGCTTAATTCCCAGATCGGAGACTTCGCTGCGCAGCGTCTTTGTTGCATCCGTGACGAAGCGGCGAACCATACCTACACCGTCCTCGATCTGCGGATAGTCGCCATAGTGCGCACGTCCCGGTAACGGCGCTCCCGCTCGCAAATAAAACTCGTCCGCCAAAAACACAAAAGTCGTTCCGAAGCGCGTTCGAAATTCGCGCTGCCACGAGCGAACCTCTTTGATCAGCCTATTGCAGAATTCATTGGATACCTCGGTAAGCCGATCGTGGTAGTTGTGAAGCTTCGTGAAAACGACAGGGACTATTGCGACTGAACGTAGTCGCGGATAGAGCTTCGCAAGATCGTAAACCGTCCTCCGAAGCACCGCGCCGTCGTTGATATCAGGGCACAAAACTATCTGAGCGTGCAGATCGACATCGTGTTCCGCCAGGTATCGCATTTTGGCGAGCACGTCGTCGGGTCGCTTACGTCCAAGGAGATAACGGCGCACTTCCGGATCAGTAGCGTGCACGGAAACATATTGAGGCGAGAGCCGCTGTTCGATTATGCGATCCATCTCGAGTTTCGAGATCGAAGACATCGTCGTGTAGTTCCCATGCAGGAATGACAGCCGGGTATCTTCGTCCTTGAAGAACAACGATTCGCGCGACCCTTTTGGGTTCTGATTACAGAAACAAAAAATGCAATCGTTGGCGCACTGCCGTGGAGAGAAATACTCGAAGTCCAGTCCCCAGACTTCTCCTTCGCCTATCTCAACATCCAGCCCGACCAGGTCACCTGACTTTTTGACGATCTCCAGTCGCACCTGATCTTCGCTTCCGGTGTAAAACTGAAAGTCGATAAAGTCGCCAAGCACGCGCCTGTTGACCTTCATTATCCGGTCGCCGGGTTGGATCCCGATTTCGTCGCCGAGCCCGAACGGATCTACGGCAGTGACGACCACGCCCTTTTCTTTCTTTGGCGTGTTGATGGGGTAGATAGTCTCGAATAACTCCGTATACATAAGTTTGAAAGTATAACAGAAGCGAATGAGTGCTGGAACGAACCGGTGTCCGACAAACTGAAGTTTGTCGCCCGAGTTTGGACATTTGCTATTAGGGGTAAGCCCCGACAGATTTCTCTCGGCCAAATTCAACAACGCAACAGGGGGTAACCGCGTAGCGGCGTCCTCTCGATAGTTTACGGATTGGCAGTGCCCGTTGGCCGCATAGCGGTCACCTATGGTCCTCCAGTCCAAAACGCACAAGGTAACCGCTACGCGGCCCCGCGGGGACATCGCCCTCCCGCGCTATCGAGAGGACACCGCTACGCGGTTACCGATGTTGCGCTGTTGAGCTTTGGCGAGCGAAATGTCCAAACTTCAGACCCAGGCGTTTGCGCCCGGGAGCGACAACCTGAGGGTTGTCTGACTCATTACCGGTTTTCGATCTCGCCCGAGTGAGGTAGTCTTTTTGTGGACGAACAATTCAAGGGAGAAGCACTTGTGGCTAAGACTATCGGAATCCTGACCGGAGGCGGCGACGTCCCAGGGTTGAACCCATGTATCAAGGCAGTCGTTTATCGCGCTATAGAATCAGGCTACGAAGTTATTGGCATTCGACGGGGATGGGGCGGGTTGCTGCACTTCAACCCCAATGAACCTGAGAGCTTCAGCAGGCATTTGATGCCGCTCGACAAGCAGGTGGTTCGCACGATAGATCGCACCGGAGGTACGATTCTTCACACCAGCCGAACGAATCCCTCAAAAGTAAAGCCCAAAGACATACCCGATTTCCTGCGAGAAGCCGGCATCCCCGAACCCGAGCAACACGCTAAAGACTTCACGCCTCATGTGCTGAAGAATCTCGAGGATCTCGGCATTGAGATACTCGTGGCCATCGGCGGTGACGACACGCTCAGCTACTGCGAGCGTATGCATCGCGAAGGCGTTGCGGTCGTTGCCATACCCAAGACGATGGACAATGACGTGTTCGGCACCGACTACTGCATCGGCTTCAGCACCGCAGTCACGCGCAGCGTGCAGTTCATTCATCAGCTTCGAACCAGTTGCGGCTCGCACGAACGCATCGCCGTCATCGAGTTGTTCGGACGCAACAGCGGCGAGACGAGCCTGATCAGCTCCTACCTCGCAGGCGTCGATCGCGCCCTGATTTCGGAAGTGCCTTTCGACCCCGAACGCCTGGCGAAACTCGTCATGGAGGACAAAGGGAATAATCCGAGCAACTACGCGATGGTGACCATCAGCGAAGGAGCCCACATGATCGGGGGCAACATCGTTGAGTCGGGCGAGGCCGATGCATACGGTCATCGCAAACTTGGCGGGATCGGTTTGGTCGTAGGTGAAGAGCTCAAGCGGCTCACCGGTGAAGACATAGTGTATCAGCAGATCGCTTACCTGATGCGTTCCGGCGCGCCCGATGCCGTTGATCTGATGGTCTCCGTAAACTACGCGAATATGGCGATGGACTTGATCGTCGACGGCGCGAACGGTCGTATGTGCGCGTTGCGAGATGGCAATTACACACACGTGCCGATCAGTACGATCACCAGCGCGGTGAAGCGAGTCGACGTAGACGAGCTGTATGACTCCGAGCGCTATCTTCCCAAGATCCGCCGCGTGCTTGGCAAGCCTATGTTCCTGTATTGAGAGTATTTGCTGTTACAAGTTCCGGGGCAACGCTTGACACGAGCACGAGCGGAGCCAAGAATGTCCCAAGACGCATTCGAGAGTATCCCACCGAACTCACGCTAGATGGCAGACAACTGACTTAGTGGTCGTTCCTCCCGGCGTTCCTGTGGTCCAGTAGCTGTCATCGCGAACTCACCAGCCACATTCCGCCATGGAGGACAGATAATGAGAAGCATCCCTGGACGTTTTATCTGCGCAATTGTGTGCGCGTTGATCGTGACTGCACTCGAGATCACCGCAGGCGCTCAGTTCAAGGCGAGCATCGAGGGCACGGTTAAAGACCCGACCGGTGCGCTTGTTTCGGGCGCTAACGTCACTGTCACAAACAACGAGACCGGCAAAGCGCAACAGACAGTGACCGGCGATGAAGGCTTCTTTCGCGTCAGTGGACTCCCGCCGGGCAAGTACACGGTTACCGTCGAATCAGCAGGCTTCAAGAAGAGGGTTGTCGAGAACGTCACTGTCGCCGCCGAGGCGCCCCAAGGACTGACCGTCGTTCTCGAAACCGGCCCGGTCTCAGAATCCGTCACAGTCAATGCGGGCGAAACGACCGGAACGATTCAAACCGAAAACGCGAACATCGATCGCGGCATCACTACACGCGAGATACAGCGAATACCGCAAGCAGGTCGCGATCCATATGAGCTGATCCGCCTGACACCCGGCATCATCGGAGACGGCGCGCGCGATGGAAGCGGGAATGCGGTTTTTCTTCCCAACGGCCAGGGACCGGGCGGCTCCAACAGCTCGATCTTTCAAACCGAGAACCAGGTTCAGATCAGCGCGAACGGCCAACGCGTTTCAGCCAACAACTTTCAGATCGACGGTGTGAGCGTCAACAGCCTGGGTTTCGGCGGCGCGGCAGTCGTTACGCCGAATCAGGAATCTGTGAAAGAAATGCGCGTGCTTGCGAGCACCTACTCCGCAGAGTACGGCCGAAACACCGGAGCTCAGATTCAGGTGGTCTCGCAAAACGGAACCAACCAACTGCACGGCAGCGCTTTGTTCAAGTACGATGAGCCGTCGCTCAACGCTTTCAACAAATTTGGCGATATCTTTGGGGGCCCGCGCCAGCGCGTTCAGCGACGCTTCCGTCAGTTTGGAGGAAGCATTGGCGGTCCGATCGTAAAGGACAAACTGTTCTTCTTTTTCTCGTATGAGGGCGCTCGCGAAAACACTAACAATCCGGTGAGTAAGTTTGTTGAAACGCCCGAATTCCGCCAGGCGGTCATCAATCAGCGGCCCGGAAGCCTCATCGCAAAAGTGTTCGGAACAACGGGCATAGAGCCGCGCATCATCAGCTTGCTTCCGGCAACGTGCGCCAACTTCGCTACCTGCAAGGTGATAAACGGCAGGCTGGACATCGGCTCGCTCACCGGCGCCAGCGGCCAGTATGTCAGTCTCGGTAATCCCAGTGGCGGCGGCCTCGACAATGTTCCCGATCTCGAACTAGCGCTGATAAGCGTACCCCGCCAGAGCCATGGCAACCAGTACAACGCCCGCGTTGACTTCAACGTGAATGCGAATAATCAAGTTGCGGTGAGTGGCTACTTCACCAAGCTCGATAATCTGAACGCAGATCAGGATTCGCAGGGGCGTCCGCTTGGAGACCTGGCGTTCAAGCCATTCAATTCCGCCGCGACCATTTCCTGGATTAGGACGATATCGCCGACCCTGCTCAACGAAGCGCGCGCTAACTTTACGAGATTCGCGGACAACCAGGTCGTCGATACCGCCGGCACGAACTTCGGCATTCCTCGAATCGAGGTCGAGGGTATGACGTTGAATCCGCCCGGCGAGCGGATCAGGTTTGGGGCCCCGCGCTCGGAGACTACGCCCGGTATCTTCGCGCAGACGACGATTGAGGCCCGCGACACGCTCAGCAAAGTCGCCGGCAACCACGGGCTGAAGCTCGGTGCCGAAGCTCGCAGAGAGCTCAACAACAACAGCCTCGTCGGCGGCTCCCGGCCCCTCTACTCATTCGTGGGGCTCTTCAATCTCGCCAATCAGACGCCGATCTTCGAGTCGATCAACACCGATCCGATAACCGGTTTGCCCGCGGACGCGCAGCGCTACTTTCGAACCGGCGACTTCGGCTTCTTTTTCCAGGACGACTGGAAAGTGAAGCCCAACCTGACACTGAACCTCGGATTGCGTTATGAGATATTCACTCCATTGAGGGAGAAGCGCGGCCGCATAACCAACCTGGCGTTCCCGGCGGGCAGGTTGGATATGTCGAAGATCAGCCTCCTCAGCTCGCTCACCAATACGGACTACAACAACCTCGCGCCACGGTTTGGCTTCGCGTGGAGCCCGGGCGCGATCAGCAAGCTGGTCGTACGCGGCGGATTCGGCGTCGCTTACAACCGGATTCCCGAGGTGCTGTTTGGAAACACCGCCGGCAATCCGCCGTTCTTCGCTCGCAATAACATCTGCTGCGGAACAGCGGCCACTGATTTCGGAACTCCATTCGTTGGCGGCAGGATTCTGTTTGCCCTTGGCGCGACCAATTCGCCGTTCAGTTTTCCTCGCAATCCGGTTCTGGCCCAGGGGCTCGACCCGGTTACCGGCGGCGTGCTCAACAACACCGTGGAAATCTGGGGCGCCGAACCGAATATGCCGAATGCTTATGTGTACAGTTACTCGCTGGATACTGAGTACCAGATCAGCGCTCATTTCATCGGCGCGCTTACTTATCAGGGAAGCAGCGGTCACAAGCTGATTCGCATCGCTGACCTGACTCTCGTTCAGAAAAGCAACTCCAGCTTTGACCCCGTTTTCTTCCCGATTCCAGACGGTAATGCGAACTACAACGCATTGATCGCGCGGCTTACGCATACGCTTTCGCACGGGTTTGCTTTCGATGCGGTGTATCGCTTCGCCAAGAGCATCGACACGCTCTCGTACGAAGGACCCGGCGCGACTGACAACCAGACTTTTCCGGCCGATCAGAGAACCGAGCGCGGACCCTCGGACTTCGATGCCAGGCACAACTTCATTTTTTCCGGAACGTGGGACCTGCCGATCTTTCGAGAGCGCAAGGACTGGGTAGGAAACGTGCTGGGTGGGTGGGAAATCAACGGTGTCTGGACGGCGCATTCGGGATTTCCGTGGACCCCGAAGATCGGTCCGGCGCTTAGGCAGCCGAGCGGAAAGTTCTTCGGACCTATTCGCCCGGTGCGCTATTTCGGCGGCGCGGGAGATGACACGAGCAACGACGCGTTTCTGACCGGCAGCAACTTTCCCGGCGGCGGCGCGAAGTTTTTCGATACAACCGTCGCGGGCAATCCACCTGACGTCGCTCTCAACCCGCCTGGCATCGGGCGAAACTCGTTTCGTGGTCCGCGATACTCATCGGTCGACCTGAGCCTTGTCAAGTCTTTCGGTTTTGGTAAACTTCCGGCTCTTGGCGAAGGCGCGAAGCTTGAATTGCGAGCCAACTTTTTCAATGCGTTCAACCAGCTCAACCTGGCGCCCATACAGTTCTTCGATAACGGGGCGTTTGTGACTGACCCCAACTTCGGCCGGTCACTGCGCGGTCTTTCGGGCCGCGTCGTAGAGCTGCAGGCGCGATTAAGCTTCTAGGTGAAGTGCGATTGAGTCGTCCGCATGTAGGGCGGCCCTCCGTGGCCGCCCCTCTTGGGTCCAGACAGCGCCGTGAGTAAAGAGGGCGGCCACGGAGGGTCGCCCCTGCAATGCAACTGCAGCGATGCGTATGATCGAAAATGCGTAAGATCGAACACAAAAGCATGAAGCGTAATGTTCGGCCGTGGTTGATTCAAGCCGCATCTCATTTCAAATCTCAAGTCTCAGATTTCAGATTTCAGATTTCAAATCTCAAATTTCAGATTTCAAATCTCAAATTTGAGATCCTCGTGCTTTTTCTGTGTGCGGGTGCCTTCGCTTCGACCGCCACGTCACTACAGAAGTCCGACGTAGAACGAAGGATCGATGCGTTGCTCAAACGAATGACGCTCGAGGAGAAGCTCGGCCAACTGCAGATCCTCGACGGCGAAGCAAATGGCAACTATCGACCGGAGCATCTCGAGATGATTCGCAAAGGCCTGCTCGGTTCGACGCTCAACGTGCGTGGCGCGAAGCACACGAATGAACTTCAGCGCCTGGCCTTCGAGAAGTCGCGATTAAAGATCCCGATGCTATTCGGCTTCGACGTCATTCACGGCTATCGCACGATTTTTCCCATCTCGCTTGGCGAAGCAGCGAGCTGGGACCCGGGCGTGGCGGAACGCTCGGCGTCGATTGCCGCCTCCGAGGCCGCAGCGTCGGGCGTGCGTTGGACGTTCGCGCCGATGGTAGACATCGCTCGCGATCCGCGATGGGGTCGCATCAGCGAAGGCGCCGGCGAAGACCCTTATCTGGGCGCTGCGATGGCCCGCGCTCGAGTGCGCGGATTTCAAGGTCGCGACTACGGCGCGCCCGGCAGAATAGTCGCGTGCGCAAAGCACTGGGTGGCGTACGGCGCCTCCGAAGGTGGCCGCGATTACAATACGACAGACGTATCCGAGCGTGCGTTGCGTGAGACCTACTTCCCGCCTTTCAAGGCCGCGCTCGATGCCGGCGTGGGAACTTTCATGAGCGCGTTCAACGACCTGAATGGCGTGCCGGCTTCGGCGAACCCTTTCACGCTGACGACCGTGCTGCGCAATGAGTGGAAGTTTGACGGGTTCGTCGTGAGCGACTACGAGTCGGTCAAGGAGTTGATCAACCACGGACTCGCTGCGGATGAAGCAGAGGCGGCTCGCGCTGCACTGAGCGCGGGGGTGGACATGGAAATGGTCAGCCGCCTCTATGGGAAATACGCGGCGCAACTCATTCGAGAGGGCAAGCTCACGCAGGCAATTATCGATGAAGCCGTTCGCCGAGTCTTGCGAATCAAGTTTCGTCTTGGCTTGTTCGACAAACCCTATACCGATGAAGCTCGCGAACAAGCGGCAATTATGAGTCGCGCCAACGTTGAAGCCGCGCGAGAAGTTGCGGCCCGCTCTATGGTGTTGCTCAAAAACGAACGGGATGTGTTGCCGATAAACAAGGACATTCACTCTATCGCGGTGATCGGACCGTTGGCTGACGATCAACAGGATATGCTCGGTTCGTGGTCCGGCGACGGCAGGAAGGAGGACGCTGTAACTGTGCTTGCTGGAATACGAGCGAAACTGTCACCAAAGACGAAGATCAATTACGCAATAGGGTGCAGCGCGGCAGGCAGCAGTATTGATGCGCCGGCTGAACGGCGATTGTTCGACGAGGCAGTCCGAGCGGCGACGCAGTCCGATGTGACAGTCATCACACTGGGTGAGTCCGCTGAGATGTCCGGCGAGGCGGCTTCGCGTGCTTCTCTCGATCTGCCCGGGCGCCAGTTGGATTTGATAAAAGCGATAATCGCGACCGGCAAGCCGACAGTTGTTGTCTTGATGAACGGGCGGCCTCTTACAATCAACTGGGTAGCCGAACACTCAACTGCGATTCTGGAAACATGGTTCGCGGGTGTTCAAGCAGGTAACGCAATCGCCGATGTTCTTTTCGGTGATGTAAATCCCGGAGGCAAGTTGCCGGTGACTTTCCCTCGAGAGGTGGGCCAGGTGCCGCTCTATTACAACCACACGAACACCGGGCGACCGCCGGATCCAAACAACAAATACACATCCAAGTATCTCGATGCGCCGGTGACCCCTCTGTTCCCTTTTGGTTTCGGGTTGAGCTATACGCGCTTTCGAATTTCAAACCTGCGCGTTGCGGCGTCCAGCGTCAAACCGGACGGGCGAACCGCAGTGACGGTTGAAGTCGAGAACACCGGCTCGCGTGCCGGCGATGAAGTCGTCCAGCTTTACATCAGGCGCACTGGCGTGAGCGTCACACGCCCGGTCAGGGAACTGAAAGGTTTTGAGCGAATCACTCTCAGGCCTGGCGAGATGAGACGCGTCGAGTTTGCGCTGGCCCCGGAGCACCTGGGTTTTTACAATCGGGATATGCGATTCGTTGTCGAACCTGGTGAGATTAAAGTCTTCGTTGGACCGAACTCAGTCGAAGGTCTCGAGACGAGCTTTAGAATTGCTCGATAGAGAATAATCGCCCGGGGCGCCGAGCCACGCGGATCAATTTGAGGTCTCAAATTTCCAAATCGCCGATTGCAAGTCCCGTTGGCCGTCGCCTACTTTCGCTTTTTGTTCTTGTTCTTGTTACTACCAGCTCCGGGACTGGCGCCCCCGTTCATCAATCGCTAACTCGAGCCCAGGAATTATTTCTTGAAGACCTTTCCCAACGGACGTTTCGTTATTTCTGGGAGCAGGCCGATCCTGATACCGGGCTGGTGCTCGATCGCGCGAGAGCCGACACCTCCGTCATGGATGAAGCGCATCGCGATGTAGCCAGTATCGCTGCCACGGGATTCGGTCTTACGGCGTTGTGCATTGCGGCGGATCGGGAGTGGGTCGCTCAGCGCGACGCTCGCGATCGCGTGCGCGCAACGCTTCGCTTCTTCGCCGACCGTGCCGTGAATTTTCATGGCTGGTTTTATCACTGGATGGACTGGCGAACCGGCGAGCGACGATGGAACAGCGAGGTCTCCTCAATCGATACCGCGCTACTGTTGGCCGGCGCGCTCACCGCGCGACAGGCGTTTCGCGATGATCCGGAGATCGTGCGGCTCGCGACGAAGATTTTCGAGCGTGTCGATTTTCAATGGATGCAGAACGGACATCCGTCCTTTCTGACGCACGGCTGGAAGCCGGAGGGCGGGTTTCTGAGTTCGCTGTGGAGCGATTACAGCGAAGAGACGATTCTGTATTTGTTGGCCATCGGATCACAGACTCACCCGATCACACCGCAAGCCTGGCAAGCCTGGCGGCGAGAGTGGATTAGTTATGCAGGCTACAGTTATCTCGCCGGCGCCCGGCCGCTGTTCATTCATCAGTATTCGCAAGCGTGGGTAGATTATCGCGGCAGAAGAGAGAGCCGGCCTCCTTACATTGATTATTTCGACAACTCGATAAAGGCTACTCGAGCGCATCGAGCATTTTGCATCGACCTGTCAAAGGAGTTCTCCAGCTACTCTGAAAACATCTGGGGCATCACCGCAAGCGATAGCGCCGGCGGATACGTAGCATGGGGCGGTCCCCCTCGCGACTTGGCCATCGACGGAACGGTGGTGCCTTCGGCCGCCGGCGGCTCCTTGATGTTCACGCCGGACATCTCCCTTCCGGCGCTGCGCGCGATGAAAGAGAAGTTTGGCGAGCGCGTATGGGGACGCTACGGTTTCGTCGACGCGTTCAATCCGAACACCGGGTGGGTTGACCGCGATGTGATTGGGATCAACGCCGGGATCATACTGCTGAGCGCGGAGAACCTGCGCAGCGGAAACGTCTGGCGCTGGTTCATGCGCAACCAGGAAGTACTACGTGCGATGCGACTGGTGGGGTTGGTTGAGAGCCGTCCTCGGCAGCGTAATCGGGCCGGCGCCGATCGGCTGACAACCAATGCCCGCAAGATGTATAGTGCGACTTCCAACTGATCGGCGCTTCAATCCGCACGTTCGTGCGAGATTTGTTTTAGATTCGAAGCATTCGCAGCTCTTGATAAGTCTTAGCTAGAAGACCCAACTCGTTCGAGGAGGCTCAGGATATGAACCTGACAGCAATCGATTGGATCATCATGCTGGTGTACTTCGTGTTTGTGCTGGGCATCGGCTTCGCATTGAAGCGCTACATGAAAACCAGCACGGATTTCTTTCTATCCGGGCGCTCGATTCCGGCGTGGATCACCGGGCTCGCGTTTATTTCGGCAAATCTCGGCGCGCAGGAAGTGATCGGCATGGGGGCGTCGGGCGCGAAGTACGGCATCGCGACAGCGCACTTCTATTGGGTCGGCGCGATACCGGCGATGGTGTTCGTCGGCATTTTTATGATGCCGTTTTATTACGGCTCGCGCGCGCGATCCGTGCCCGAGTATTTGAAGCTGCGTTTCGATGAGAAGACTCGCGGGTTAAACGCGTTCTCGTTTGCGGCAATGACAATCCTCTCGTCGGGCATCTCAATGTACGCGATGGGGATTCTGCTTCAAACGCTCTTGGGTTGGCCTTTCGGCCGCAGTGTGGTGATATCGGCGGTGATCGTGCTGCTCTACATCTTTCTCGGCGGACTGACATCGGCGATCTACAACGAAGTGCTTCAGTTCTTTTTGATTGTGCTGGGGTTTTTGCCGCTTGTGTTTCTTGGACTGAAGGACGCCGGTGGGTGGTCCGGCTTACAAGCCCGGCTGGGAGTGGTTGCGACCCAAAACGGATTCGCATCCGGAGCGTGGAGCCAATCCTGGAAATTCATGGACAGCCCCTCTCATAACCCGATGGGCGTCGAGTGGTTCGGGATGGCAATGGGGCTCGGATTCGTGTTGTCGTTTGGCTATTGGTGCACGGACTTCCTTGTCGTGCAACGAGCCATGGCAGCCAATTCCATGTCGGCGGCACGCAGAACTCCGCTGATCGCGGCTATCCCGAAAATGTTCTTTCCGTTTCTCGTTATTTTGCCGGGAATGATTGCGATCGCGCTTACTTATCAAGCCGGTCAAAGCGGTTTCGCGCTGCCGAAGAAAGTGGACGGGACGTTCAATTACGACATGGCGATACCGATGATGCTCGCGCACTATTTTCCGACCGGAATGCTCGGCATCGGGTTGACCGCTCTGATGGCGAGCTTCATGTCGGGGATGGCCGGTAACGTGACGGCCTTCAACACGGTTTGGACTTACGACATTTATCAGTCCTACATCCGGCGCGGTGCGAGCGATCGGCACTATCTCTGGATGGGGAGAATGTCCACCGTCGTTGGCATAGCTGTTTCGATAGCGGCCGCGTATGTGGCGAAGAGTTTCAACAACATCATGGACATGCTTCAGTTGGTTTTTGCGTTCGTGAATGCGCCGTTGTTCGCGACTTTCCTGCTGGGCATGTTCTGGAAGCGCGCTACGGGACACGGAGCGTTCCTGGGGTTGTTGTCGGGAATAACCGCGGCGGCGTTGCATCATGGACTGACGCTGCCGGCCGGCGGACTTGCCGGTGTTAAGGGCGGATGGTTCGGCGCCACTCACATTTATCCAAGCGAGATGGCTCAGAACTTTTGGACTGCTATATTCGCATGGACTTCGTGTTTCGTCGTCACAATTGTTGTAAGCCTGGTGACAAAGCGGCGCGATGAGAAGGAGCTGGCCGGTCTGGTTTACTCGCTTACCGAGCGACCCAAAGAGGGGCACCTTCCCTGGTATCAACGTCCGGCGATACTCGGAGTGATCGTGTTAGCGATGACCTTGGTGCTCAATATCATTTTCTGGTAGATGTCTCGGGGAGGCAATATGGGACTCGACATAAGACTGCCGATCGGAGCGATGTTCACGCTGTTCGGGTTACTGCTGACGGTCTTCGGACTGGTCGGAGATAAAACGATCTATCAGCGTTCGCTCGGAATGAATGTCAATCTCGGATGGGGCGTGGTGCTGCTGGTCTTCGGACTCGTGATGCTGGCGCTGGGTAGACGCGGAACCGCGACTGCGGAACCTGCCGACGCGAGCCTGGAAGGCCAGCGCATGATGAAGGAACTCGAACAACGCGACAGCGAAGGCGAACACTGAAACCTTCGGGCGTGGGTATGAGCCACAAAATCGACGCTCAGCGGCCTGAACATCAGCTTGTCTATCGGGCTCCCGGACGCGTCAACTTGATCGGTGAACACACTGACTACAATGATGGGTTTGTTCTTCCTGCGGCAATCGATCTGTGCACGCGGGTAACCATCGCGCCGCGCGACGATCGCAAGCTGCTCATTCACACCGAAAGTTTCTCCGATAATATTGAAATCGATCTTGACGAGCCTCGCCCAATCGCGTGCCGGCATTGGAGCGACTACGTGCATGGCGTCGCCTTGATGCTCGAGCGAGCGGGTCACCGTTTGAAAGGCGCCGCCCTTGATGTTCGCAGCACGATCCCAATAGGCGCCGGCTTGAGTTCATCCGCCGCGCTCGAAGTAGCAGCAGGGTACGCGTTACTCGAAACCTCAGGACACGGTATCGACCGCCTGGAACTCGCAAAGTTATGCCGGCAGGCGGAGAACGAATTCGTCGGCATGCGCTGCGGGATTATGGATCAATTCATCGCGTGTTTCGGGCGAGCCGGTCAGTCGTTGATGCTCGACTGCCGTTCGCTCGAATATCGATTGCTCCCGCTGCCGGCGTACGTTCGATTGGTGATCTGCAATACGATGATCAGGCATGAGCTTGCGGCGAGCGAGTACAATATCCGTCGCGCTGAATGCGAGGCGGGTGTTCGACATTTTGCGCGGTTCAGTCCGGATGTGCGCGCGCTTAGAGACGTGACTGTGGATGATCTCGAAAGCAATGGGCGCGACTTGCCGGAAGCGATCTTGAAACGCTGCCGTCACGTCGTCACCGAAAACGCGCGAGTCGTGAAAGCCGCGTCAGCGCTCGAGCAAGGCGATCTGCATGCCTTTGGTGAGCTTATGGCCGCATCGCATCGCAGCTTGAAGGAAGACTACGAAGTGAGCTGCGCGGAGCTGGACACAATGGTCGATCTTGCGACGCAACTCGAAGGAGTTTACGGCGCGCGAATGACCGGCGGCGGATTCGGCGGATGTACGATCAACCTGGTTAAGGCTGATACCGTCAGTGAGTTTTCGACCAACGTTGCTCGGCGCTATGAACAAGCGACGGGTATTGCGCCCGAGATATATGTTTGTTCCACCACGGACGGCGTGACGGCCCTGTGAAGTTTGTAGTTCGGCCTTCATGCGGAAGTTCGCAATTCGGCCCAATGCACATACAAACTTCCACCTGACGGCCGAACTACGAACATTGCGTTTCCACAAAGACGGAGGACTAGATGAAGAAGCAAGCATTGGCGCGCGTTTTGATCTTAGGGTTGTTAATTGCCCAGATTGGCGTGGGTGCAAATCGAGTCGCAGCCACGTCGCCGCTAGCGGAGCGATTGGGATTCAAAGCCACTGACAAGATACTGATCATCAACGTCGACGACGTAGGCAACAGCCATGCTGCGAATGCCGCGGTGATCGACTCGATGGAGAACGGGCTTGCAACTTCGTCGACGATCATCGTCCCAGGCCCGTGGTTTCCTGAGATCGCTGCTTACGCCAAGGCACATTCGACTTCAGATTTTGGAGTTCACCTGTGTCATACGAGTGAGTGGAAGACACTGAAGTGGGGCCCGGTAGCAAACAAGGCTGACGTGCCGGGATTAGTTGACCCGCAAGGCTATCTATGGCCCGACATAATGAACGTCTACAAGAACTCGACGCCGGAGCAGGCTTACATCGAGGCTCGCGCGCAGATCAGGAAAGCGCTGGACGCGGGAGTTGACGTGACGCACATCGATTCGCATATGGGGACGCTTCAATACAACGAGGCTTACTTTCAGATTTATCGGCGGCTGGCGAAGGAGTTCGATCTGCCGTTGAGGATGGGGTCTCAAGAGCTGCTGGCGGCGCAAGGGGGCGGGCATCAACGAGGTCAGTTGGATTCGGATGGCATCGTATATCCGGACTATTTGGTTCACGGCGATCGCAACAAAGGCGAGTCGGTGCGCGACTACTGGAAGCGACACTTGAATTCATTGAAGCCCGGCGTGACCGAGTTGTACATTCACGCTTCGGTGCCGGGCGATGAGATCAAGAACATAACGAATTCGTGGGAAGATCGCGCGACCGAGTACGAGATGTTCACTCGAGACCCCGAAGTTCGACGCATATTGGAATCACAGAATGTAAAACGAATCGGATACCGCGCGCTTCGAGATCTGCAGAGGAAAGCGCGCAGCAGGTAATCCAAACGCTACGAGGATGAAAGCATATGTCACGGATTAGAATTCTTAGAATCAGCGCAGGTCTGATCTGCTTCGTTCTGGCTGCCGGTCAGCGACCCCAACACGCGCAACAGGCGTTCGACGTCAAAGCCAACTACTCCAAGTCCGAACACATGATCCCAATGCGCGACCGCGTGAAGCTGTTCACCGCGGTTTATGCGCCAAAGGACACTTCGCAAAAGTATCCGATCTTACTGAACCGCACGCCCTATAGCTGCTCGCCGTACGGAGCCAATGCTTACAGGGACAGCGTCGGGCCCTCTCCGCTGTTCGCGAAAGAAGGTTACATAGTCGTCTTCCAGGACGTGCGCGGCGCGTGGATGTCCGAAGGGACGTACATGAACATGCGCCCGCAGAACGATCATAAGAGCAAACCTTCAGACATCGATGAGAGCAGCGATACTTATGACACGATCGACTGGTTAGTGAAGAATGTTCCCAACAATAACGGGCGAGTCGGGATGTGGGGAATCTCTTATCCCGGATTTTACGCCGCGATAGGCGCGATCGATGCGCATCCCGCCTTGAAGGCCGTCTCGCCGCAAGCACCGATCTCCGATTGGTTCATCGGCGACGACTTCCATCACAATGGCACGTTGTTTCTGCCGCACGCGTTCAACTTCTTCGCGGGCTTTGGCAAGCCCAGACCGCAACCCACGCAATTCGCGAACGATTCACGATTCAACCACGGAACGCCTGACGGTTATAAGTTCTTTCTCGATATGGGCCCGCTAGCGAACGGCGACAAGAAGTATTTCCACGGGAACATCGCTTACTGGAATGAGATGATGGAGCACCCGAACTACGACGCGTGGTGGCAGGCTCGCAACACACGGCCTCATCTTCGGAACATCAAACCGGCGGTGATGACCGTGGGCGGATGGTTCGACGCCGAAGACCTGTTCGGCGCGATCAACACCTACAAGTCGGTAGAAAAGCAGAGTCCGGGCGCCTACAACATTCTGGTCATGGGTCCGTGGTTCCACGGCGGCTGGTCGCGCAGCGACGGCGAAGCGCTCGGCGACGTTCGCTTTGGTTCTAAGACTGCGGCGTTTTATCGCGAAAACATCGAACTGCCGTTCTTCAATTTCTATCTGAAAGACAAAGGCGAGCTGAAATTGCCCGAGGCTTACGTGTTCGAGACCGGCTCGAACAGATGGAAGACCTACGACCAATGGCCGCCCGCGAACGCTCACGCGCAGGCGCTCTATATCCGTCCGAATGGCGAGCTCTCGCTTTCGCAGCCGGCGGGAGTAGACAACTCATACGACGAGTACGTAAGCGATCCGGCGAAGCCCGTGCCTTTTATCAACAGCATTAACATCGGGATGACTCGCGAATACATGGTCGACGATCAGCGTTTTGCGTCGAGGCGTCCTGATGTCCTTACCTATCAGACCGATGTTTTGACCGATGACATCACCGTTGCCGGGCCGTTGACTGCGAGCTTGTTCGTATCAACTTCGGGAACGGATTCTGATTTTGTAGTGAAGCTCATAGACGTTTATCCTGAGAATGCGCCCGACAATCAGCCGAATCCTACGGGGATGAAGATGGGCGGCTACGAAATGCTGGTAAGAGGCGAGCCAATGCGCGCGAGATTCAGGAAGAGTTTTGAAAAGCCGGAAGCGATGCCGCCCAACAAGATCGAGAAGATCGAATACGTGATGCCCGATGTGAATCACACCTTCATCAAGGGCCATCGAATAATGGTGCAGATACAGAGCAGCTGGTTCCCGCTCGTGGATCGAAATCCGCAGAAGTTTGTCGACATATACAAGGCTACTGAAGCCGACTTCCAGAAAGCGATTGAACGTGTCTACCACTCTTCGCGTGTGATCCTGAACGTGGTGAAGTAGCTGAATGGTTATTCGCAAACTTCATCGCATCGCCGGCATCGTGATGCTGCTGCCGCTGATTGGCTGGGCGGTGACAGGAGCATTCTTCTTTCTGAAGCCGGGCTATTCGGGCGCATACGAGACTTTGCCGGTGAAGAGTTATCCGTTCGAAACCGAAATCAGGGTAACGCCGGATCCCGCGTGGCTCGAAGTACGCCTGGTTAAGACCATTCTCGGTGAGCATTTGTTGGCGCGAACTTCCCGAGGCTGGCTTCACTACGATCCGCGCAACTTGCAACAACGGAATGAACCCTCGACCGAAGATATCCGCGCGTTGGTGAATGACGCAATGTCCACGAACCCGGCCCGCTATGGCACGATCGTGAGCATTGACGGCAGTAACCTCATAACGGACACGGGGATTCGCATCGACCTGGATTGGAATCGCCTGGCACTCAGCCAGCGCGGCGTGGACACGGACCGCATAGAAGCTTTGTACAGAATTCATTATCTTCAGTGGACAGGTATGAAGTCGGTTGATCAGGTCCTTGGAGCGCTCGGTATCCTGCTTGTCGCTTCGTTGAGCGTGCTGGGCGCGATGTTATTTTTCCGCAGAGGTTAAGAATGACTGAAAGACGCGTGGTTCAATACGGTTCGTGGAAGTCGCCGATCACCTCTGACCTGATTGTGGCCGGTACGATTGGGCTCAGCGAGATCGCGCTCGACGGGGAAGACATCTATTGGATCGAGGGCCGTCCTTCCGAAGGTGGCCGCAGCGTCATCGTGCGCCGGACGCCCGACGGAAATATCGCCGACGTCACGCCGCCGGGATTCAATGCTCGGACAACGGTGCACGAGTACGGTGGGGGAGCTTACATCGTTGATAATGGCGTGGTTTATTTTTCCAACTTTAAGGATCAGCAACTCTACAGACAAGCGCAGGGGCAGGCTCCTGAGCGGGTCACTTCGGCTGAGAAGCTGCGTTACGCGGATGGTGTGATCGATCGGCGCCGCAATTTGATGTTCTGCGTTCGCGAAGACCACACCCTGAGCGATCAAGGCGCTGCTAACACGCTGGTGAGGATCGATCTGGCGGGTGACTTCGCCGGGGAAGTCATCACTTTCGGCAATGACTTTTATTCATCGCCGCGATTGAGCCCCGACGGAACTCGGTTGGCGTGGCTCACGTGGAACCATCCTAACATGCCGTGGGATGGAAGCGAGCTTTGGATTGGGGAACTGGATGACGCTGGCCGGATTACATATTCCGAACTGCTCGCCGGTGGAAAGACTGAATCGATCTTCCAACCTCAATGGTCACCCGGCGGTGTCCTTTACTTCGTCTCTGATCGAAGCGGGTGGTGGAATCTCTATCGGATCGGTGACAAGGGAGTAGAGCCGTTGGTTGAGAAGGCGGCCGAGTTCGGAGCGCCGCAGTGGGTCTTCCGAATGTCGACCTATGCGTTCGAGTCGGAGCATAGAATCATCAGTGCTTTTTGCGAGAACGGTGTCTGGCAGTTGGCAAGCGTCGATACCGAAATATGCAGACTTGATTCGATCAATGTTCCTTACACGGAAATAGATAGCGTGCAAGCATCTCCGGGCCGCGCGCTTTTCTGTGGAGCGTCGCCGTCGGCAACCGTGTCGGTCATCTCTCTGGATCTCGCGACGCGCGAACTCAACGTGCTGCGCCGGTCAAGCAGCATCGAAGTTGAGAGCGCCTATCTGTCGGTTGCTCGAGCCGTCGAGTTTCCGACTGAAAACTCTCTAAGCGCCCACGCGTTTTTCTATGCACCGGTAAACGCGGATTTTCAAGCGCCTGAAGACGAACGTCCGCCGTTGATTGTGATCAGTCACGGCGGGCCGACGCATGCGGGGTATACCGCTCTTAAGCTTACGATTCAGTATTGGACCAGCCGTGGCTTCGGCGTGCTCGATGTGAACTATGGCGGAAGCACCGGTTACGGCACGGAATACCGGCGACGCCTTAACGGTAACTGGGGAGTCGTTGATGTGGACGACTGCGTGAACGGCGCGTGTTATCTGGTCGAGCGAGGCGAAGCGGACGGCAACCGACTGATCATTCGCGGAGGTAGCGCTGGCGGCTACACTACGCTCGCCGCGCTGACATTTCGCGACGTCTTCAAAGCGGGTGCGAGCTACTACGGCATCAGCGACATAGAGCTGCTCGAACAGGACTGTCATAAATTCGAATCGCGCTACAACGACAGCCTCGTTGGTCCTTACCCGGAACGCAAAGACTTGTACTGGCAGCGCTCACCGATTCATTTCACGGAGCGCCTTTCGTGTCCGATGATCCTGTTCCAGGGACTCGAAGACAAGGTCGTGCCTCCCAACCAGGCGGAGATGATGTACGAAGCGGCGCTCAAGAAAGGATTGCCGGTCGCCTACGTTGCGTTCGAAGGCGAGCAGCATGGTTTCCGCAAGTCCGAGAACATCAAGAGGTCGCTCGACTGCGAGTTGTATTTTTACTCGAAAGTGTTTGGGTTTGAACTGGCGGAGCCTGTCGATCCGGTCAAGATCGAAAATCTTCCTTCAACGTAGCGCGTTCTTGAACGTTGATCTAGTAGCTTGTAGCGAGCTACGCCTGCCAGGCAACGCGCCCAGCAGGCATCGCGGTTTAAGTTTAATGCTACTGTCGACCTAAGGGATGTGGGAAATGATGATGTTCGCGTCGTCAATAAGCGACTGCGCTTGTGCTCCCGTGAGCCTTCCGGACCGAAATATGGCCAGCCCATTTCGGAGCATCGGTAACGAAATTTACGCCCTTCGCGTGCTTTGCGGTCGTTTGCGACTTTGCGCTGAGCACTTGGTCTTAATTCTTCAATACCCGGCGCAAAGGCGCAAAGGACCGCAAAGCACGCCGAGGTTATTAAGCAACGCAGAGTCCGCACACTACTAAGTTTGCGCCTCGTGTCGGCTTCGGCGAGAATATCTCATCTATGAAAACCTTCAAGCGCATTGAAACAAAAGTCATTCACGCCGGAGAGCCCGAGCCGCGCATTATGGGAGCGGTCACCCTTCCCATCTTTCAAACCGCGATGTATGAATACGCCGGCGAAGAAAGCTATCACGATATTCGATACATTCGACTCAACAATTCACCAAATCATCTTGCGCTTCATCGGAAGCTCGCGGCGCTCGAGAATGCCGAGGCGGCGCTGGTCGCCGCCAGCGGAATGGCGGCAATTACCACGACTCTGTTGACGGTTTTATCGGCCGGCGATCACTTGCTTGCGCAGGACTGTCTGTACGGCGGAACACACGATTTTCTGACAAAGGACTTCGCGGGCTTCGGGATTGAATTCGATTTCATCGACGGGAACAAACCGGAAACATGGAAGGCTAAGATCCGGCCAAACACAAAAGCCCTCTACGTTGAGGCGATGTCCAACCCGCTTCTTCAAGTTAGCGACCTGAAGGCGGCGTCCGCGTTCGCAAAAGAGCACGGCCTGGTCTCAATGATCGACAACACCTTCGCAAGCCCCATCAATTTCAGACCCGCGGAGTGGGGCTTTGATGTGTCGCTTCATAGTTGCACCAAGTATTTGAACGGGCACTCGGACATCGTCGGCGGCGCCTGCATCGGCCGCGCCGATCTGATTGAAAGGATCACCCATAAGCTCAATCACATGGGCGGCTCGATGGACCCGCACGCGGCGTTTCTTCTTCATCGCGGGATGAAGACGCTGGCGTTGAGAGTGCGGCATCAAAACGAAAGCGCCTGGAAGATCGCGCAGTTCCTGGAGGCTCATCCGGCGGTTGAGAGAGTAAACTATCCGGGGCTCGAGAGCTTTGCTCAACACCAGCGTGCGCGGGAATTGTTCGAAGGCTTCAGTGGCATGCTGAGCTTCGAGATAAAGGGCGGCGTTGATGCGGCTGAAAAGTTCATGCACAAAGCAAAGCTGCCGATCATCGCCCCGAGTCTTGGCGGAGTTGAGACTTTGCTGACTCGGCCGGCGACCACTTCACATTCAGGTATGGCTCCCGAAGACCGCCGGCGGCTGGGGATAACCGATAGTGTAATCCGTGCTTCAATCGGGATTGAAGCCACGGAGGATATTATCGAGGACTTCGAACAGGCGTTGAAGTAAAGTACGAAACAAGTCTTGTAGGGGCGGCCCTCCGTGGCGGCCCCTTTTGTGACCGACGCCTTCAACATCCGGCGAGGGGCGGCCACGGAGGGCCGCCCATACAAGTGCACAATCAAAACTATGACTTTTGAAATGACCGGCAAGGTCTGCATCGTCACCGGCGCAAACGCCGGCATCGGCAAGGAAACCGCGCTGGGACTTGCGAAACTGGGCGCGACGGTCGTGATGTTGTGCCGTGATCGAGACCGCGGCGAGGCGGCTCAACGAGAGGTCAAACAAAGAAGCGGCAATGACAAGATCGAGTTGATGACTTGCGATCTTGGTTCGCAGAAATCGATCGAACAATTCGCGAATGAATTCAAACAGCACCACGATCGCCTCGACGTGCTTGTCAACAACGCAGGAGTTTTGATGCGGGAGCGGTCGCTTGATGAGGAGGGCGTCGAGATCACTTTCGCGATCAATCACCTGGGGTACTTCCGGCTCACCAATGTGCTGCTGGACACATTGAAGCTGGGCGCAACGGCTCGGATAGTCAACGTCGCCTCGACCGCTCACAAGTATGGGAAGATCGACATCGGCGGGTGGGTGATAGGAAGAGACTACAGCGCGTTCAGCGCCTACGCTAATTCAAAGCTCGCGAACGTGTTGTTCACTTATGAACTCGCTCGACGGCTTGAAGGTACGGGCGTCACCGCGAACTGTTTGCATCCCGGAGCGGTCGGAACTAATCTGTTCCGCGGGTTACCGAAACTTCTTCAGGCGCTGATAGCTCTGGTAACGATGGGCCCCGAGCGCGGAGCACGCACGTCGATCTATCTAGCCAGTTCGCCGGAGGTGGAGAGTGTAAGCGGAAAGTACTTTGCGAGGCGACGCCAGGAACGGTCATCCGATGCGTCATACGATCGCGAAGCCGCGCGGAAATTGTGGGAAGTGAGTGAGGAACTAACCGGCTTGAATATCTGATGGTACTCGACTCAACACGCAGCATTTCTACAGCGCATCACTCAACACTTGGAGGTCTCCAGCAATGAAAAGAAATCTTCTCCTGGTCATTATCACTTTGATCTCAATACCGTTTGCTGCTGCCGCGCAAAAGCGCGCATTCACCATCGAAGACCTCTATCGTATCAAGTCAATCTCAGACGTGCACCTGTCGTCCGATGGGCGTTCGATCATCTACGTCTTGACGACTTCGGATTTTCCGCGCGCGAAACGCAACAGCCACGTCTGGATGATGAATGCCGATGGCCAGAACGTAAGGCAGCTTACGAGCGGCGATAAGAGCGAATTCTCGGCGGCTTTTTCGCCTGACGGCAAATGGATTTCATACATCGCCGCGAACGATGGGAGCCCTCAGCTCTACCTGATGCCGGCGGCAGGCGGAGAAGCGAAGAAGTTGACCAGCATCTCCACCGGAGTGTCCGATCCGTTGTGGTCACCGGATGGCAAATGGATAGCGTTCTCGTCTGACGTCTATCCCGAGTGCGGCGATGACGCGTGCAATAAGAAGATCGCCGAGACCTGGACGAAAGGTCCGCTGAAGGCGCACACCGCTGATGCGCTTCTCTATCGTCATTGGACCGAATGGAAGGACGGCACTCGGACGCACGTCTTCCTGGCTGATGCCGCAACCGGAAAAGCTCGCGACCTGACGCCTGGCGAGTTTGATTCGCCTCCTTTTCAACTCGGCGGTCCTCTACAGTATGACTTCTCGCCTGACGGGAGGGAGTTTGTGTTCGTCTCGAACCACGACAAGGTGCCGGCCTCTTCGACTAATAATGATCTGTGGTTGATTTCGCTGTCGGAGGGAGGAGCTCAAGCTCGAAACATCACCGCCTCGAATCCCGCCTTTGACGGAAGCCCGAAGTATTCGCCCGACGGCAAGTACATTGGCTATCGAATGCAGAAGCAACCGGGTTATGAATCGGACCTTTTTCGGCTGGCGATCTACGACCGCGCCACGGGAACTTCAGCCGTGCTGACCGAATCGTTTCGCAATTGGGTGGAGGACTTTCAATGGTCGGACGACTCGAAGGCAATGTACTTTTCGTCGCCGCTTGAAGGACAGAATCCAATTAGTCGAGTCGATCTCGCGTCGAAGTCCATAACACAAGTCGTCGCCGACAAGACAATCTTCGAGTGGGAGGTGACCTCAGGCGGCAAGCGACTGCTCTACACTCGCACCTCGATCGCCGAACCGGTCGAGATGTTCAGCGCCGAGATCAGCGGGGGCAAGGCCGGATCTGCGACCAGGCTCACTCACGTTAACGACGCGGTTGCGAGCGAAGTGGACATCCGTCCCGCTGAAACAATGTGGGTCGACGGCGCGCGGGGAACGAAGACCCAGGTGTTCATCGTCAAGCCGCACGACTTCGATCCGAACAAGAAGTATCCGGTGATACTCAACGTCCACGGAGGCCCGCAGTCGCAGTGGTCCGATGCGTTGCGTGGGGACTGGCAAGTTTATCCGGGAGCCGGTTACGTCGTTGCATTCTCGAATCCGCACGGTTCTACCGGCCACGGCCAGGATTACACGGCTGAGATATCCGGCGACTGGGCGGGAGCGGTCTTTGAAGACTTGATGAAGGTCACAGATGCGCTCGAGAAACTGCCCTATGTCGATCGCAACCGAATGGGAGCGATGGGGTGGTCGTACGGCGGCTACATGATGAATTGGTTCGAGGGCCACACCGATCGTTTCAAGGCGATCGCAGCTATGATGGGCATCTTCGACAACCGATCGTTCTACGGCGAGACGGAAGAGCTTTGGTTTCCTGAATGGGATTTGAAGGGCCAGCCGTGGAATTCAGCGGTCTACGATGAGTGGTCGCCCTCGAATTGGGTGAAGAACTTCAAAACGCCCGCGCTGGTGATCAGCGGCGAGCGCGATTATCGCATACCTTACACACAATCGCTTCAGTTTTTCACTGCGCTTCAAAAGATGAATGTGCCTTCCAAGCTGATCATTTTTTCAAATGCGGGTCACTGGCCGAGTTGGTACGAGATGGGGTTGTACTACACCGCTCACCTCGAGTGGTTTCACAAGTACCTTGGAGGCGGCGCTGCACCATGGACCTCGGAGCAATTCTTGAGAAACGCTGTGTTTGATCGCGAGAGCGGCAAACGTCTTACCGGCGATCCCGCGGAAGCTACCAGGAATAGATGAGCAACGCAAAGCTTGATCAGTTCGCAAACCAGAAGTACTTGAATCTTGAAAGCTATCGCAAGACGGGCGCAGCCGTGGCGACGCCGGTGTGGTTCGCCCAAGACGGTGATGAGCTTTACATTTACTCCCTCGCGGAAGCGGGGAAGGTGAAACGCATACGAAACAACCCGCGAGTACGAGTGATGCCCTGTGATATTCGTGGCGGTCCGAAGGGCGAGTGGGTCGAGGCCACCGCCAGGATCATTGACGGCGCCGAAGCAGACAAGGCGCAACGGTTGCTCGATAAGAAATACGGGCTGATGAAAAGAATTGGAAACATCTACAGCCGGATCATGAAGCGCTCGCGCGCGGCAATTGCGATTCGGCCTGATTAGCGGGTGAGAGACAACTCAAACAGGGATGGACAGGATTAACAGGATGAACCGGGTTCTTCGTCATCCTGTTAATCCTGTCCATCCCTGTTTCAGCGGTTGTTAGTGAAACTCGCGAAATCCTGTTGAGTCGAAAAGCAAATCTGCTTATACTGACGCCATCCCGATCGGGTCTGCTTCAATGATTTCTGGAAAGCAACATCTCTCCAGCACACCAATTGTCTTCTCAGCGCTGAAGGAGTGTTTCGTATGTCGGGCTTATGCGACCGATGCAACGAGCGTACGAGTCAGATAGTTAACATTACACAGCTTCCGGAGGTGGCGGCTGTCGCGCATCTTGGTTATCGCCAGGTGTGTGCCCTTTGTTACGACGATCTGGTAGCGGAAGCCACCGACGCCCGGGACTCCGAGGAGCGCGACGAAGACCGCCGCGCGGAGCCTCGCGTGAAGGTGTCGATGAAGGCGCGCGTGGAAGGCAATACATCGCATCTTGCCGCTTTCGCCGATGACATGAGCATTGAAGAAATAAGTCCGTCCGGTTTGAGGCTCCACACCGCTCACGAGCTTGAGCCGGGCACCTTGCTAAAGGTGACGCTTCCTTCTCATGACTTCGAGACGACCGCAATCGTCGAGTCAGTGTGGCGCGACGGCGGGCAACACATTGTTGGGTTGAAGCTCGTTGAACCAAGCGAGGGATGGGATAAGCTCTGGCAACAGCACGCGACGGAATAGTTAGAAGGCAGATGGCGGAAAGCAGAAGGCAGTAGGAACGCAGAATTCAGGGGTCATCGATTCTGAACCAGTCGACAGCATACCTTCAATGCATCGAAGCCAATTGCGAAAAGCGATACGCCATTAACGAGCGTATCTACACCTGCCCGGATTGCGGTGAATTGCTCGACGTCGCTTACGATTTCAATCTCGCCTCTGCTCCTGACGAACTCAAAGGCACCTTCAACCAGCGCCGCGCCGAGCATAATGATCTTGACCGCAGCGGGGTCTGGCGATTCCGTGAACTTCTGCCCTTCGTCGATGATCTGTCGCGAGTCGTCACGCTTGCCGAGGGCAACACGCCCATTTATGAAGCGCCGCGCTCCGCCGAGTATGCCGGTCTAGACAAGCTTCGATTCAAGCATCAGGGGATGAATCCTACCGGATCATTCAAAGACAACGGAATGACTACGGGTGTGACGCAGGCGTCCCTGCTCGGCGCGACTGCCGTCGCTTGCGCATCGACGGGCAACACTTCGGCGTCGATGGCGGCTTATGCGGCGCGAGCCGGAATGCGCGCGTTCGTTTTCATACCAGCAGGCGAAGTCGCTTATGGAAAACTCTCCCAGTCTCTTGAATACGGAGCGATGGTCGTCGAGATTGAGGGGAACTTCGACGACGCGATGCGGCTGGTGCGGGAGCTTGCCGATGAGACTGACCTATATCTTCTGAACTCGATAAATCCGTTTCGGCTCGAGGGACAGAAAACGATCGTCGTCGAGATGCTGGAGCAGTGCTCGTGGCGCACGCCCGATTGGATCGTGTTGCCCGCCGGTAATCTCGGCAACATGTCCGCATGCGGCAAGGCGCTTCACGAGATGGTCGAGCTAAGATTGATCGAGCGCGTGCCGCGTCTCGCGGTAATCCAGGCCGAAGGCGCCGCTCCGTTCTATGATCTTTGGGCAGCAAGCAGCGAAACTGAGCTTCATGCAGTTGAGCATCCAGTGACGCTTGCTACAGCGATTCGCATCGGCAATCCGGTTTCGTGGAAGAAAGCTCGTCGAGCGCTCGAGTGGACGAATGGAGTCGTCGAGCGGGCAAGTGAGCAGGAGATCGCCGACGCCAAAGCGATCATCGGGCGCGACGGAATAGGCTGCGAACCGGCATCGGCTACCACGCTTGCGGGCATCAAGCGGCTGACGGCGTCAGGTGTGATCGATGCCTCAGAAGATGTGGTGGCTATTTTGACAGGGAACTTATTGAAGGACCCGACTTACACGATCGACTATCACACGGGCAAGCTCGGGTTGAATGAGGATGGTGCACGCCGCGAGATCGACGGCACCTTTGCAAATCGTCCGATTCGCCTGGCCGCCGATAAGGAACAGATCAAACGCGGGCTTGGGATTTAGGCGATCGCGAATCACCACTCTCGAATCCCACTAACCGTTGTAAGGACTCCGAAAACACTGCGCCGTCTTCGAGCGTTAGCTTCAACTTCTTCAACTCGTGTTCGATCAGTCTTCGGTTGTCGCTGACCAGTGAATCGGAAACCCCCAGAAGTTCCGCGATTTCGAGTTGCGAGGGTCCCTTCGGGTTGTAATAACAATGCCACAACGTCGATAACAAGCGCGTGTAACGCCGCTCGTTGTTGTTTACCGCCCGGCGAAGGGAAGACAAGAACTCATCGGCCATTTCCACCAGCCGATCGTCTTTCTCGCCGCGCAACAGTGCATCTTCGGGTGTGTCTCGCGTGTCGCGAGCTTCCCTTCGTAGCCCGTTGCCGTTGTCATTCGCACCCGCACCCGCGCTCATCTCTTCATCGAGCGATGATACGTTGTAGTCCTGAAGCGGGATCTTCGAGAGCACCAGTTGCCTTATGGTCTTTACTTCCGCGGGCGAATCGATCACCGCCAGCACACGCACAATGAGTGTTTCCATCTCGGGATTCGACAGAATTAATTGCGAGGTGCCCGAGCGCCCGACCAGTCGAGTGTCGCGCTTCATCATCGGCACCGATTTGATCAGCTCAGTGAAGTGGCCCGAGTCGCGAAGCCTTTTCGATCGCGGCCACTCGCGAAGCCCAAAAACCTGATTGACCATTCGCCGCCGGCGCGGTTTGTTGACGTTGCCGTTCGTGTGCCCGGCGTGCTCAGCGTCCGGCGCATCTTCAAGCTCATCGATATCATCATCAGCTTCCAAATAGGCCGTCTCGAGCGCCGCCTCATGGACCGGTTGCTTCGCTTTTTTGGGTGGCCGCCCGCGGCGCGGCGGCTCTGATTCATCGCCCGATTCCGCGCCGAAGCGTTTGAAGCGCTTGCTGGTCTTGAGCAGCGCGCTCACACGCCGCGCCATACGGAAGGATTCGGGATAGCGTTTTCTCAATCGCGCGCCGACAAGGTTTGGCAGTTCTATTCGTGCGAGTTCGTTCTCGATCTCTATGCTCTTGTAGCGGTTCTTCGCATAGTGATCGAATCGTTGTTTTTGAAAAAGCTCGAGGAACAATTCCTGTGTGAGGTCTGCATTGATCTCAGTCTGTGACGTAACCGCGGCGCCGTCAGTCGCGAAGTGAAGCGGACGAACGGCCGGGTGTCGCGAGACCAGTTGGAATAGCCCGTTCCACAGCCCTTCAACGTCCTCGTCGGCGATAACCGCGGCCCAATCGATCTCCCTCATCAATCGCTTCTCCCACTAGCGCGCGAGTCGTTCCCAGCGCGCTCAATCTATGAATTCATCACGGCAAATTGCGATCTGGCGTCGCATAGTCTCAGTCGCTACAGTCGGCAAGGCTTCGGTCCGAACAAAGCGTCGGTGCGAATGCGCTCAACTAGTCCTCATCGGGTTGGGAGGCGGGAAGCGAACAGAGGCGTTGGCGCCGGACGCGTGCCTCGATACCACTCATAGAGCCGAGGCGGTTCCTCTTAAGTACCAGGTGTATTTCAAGTATCAAGGGGCGGGGTGCGACAAAAAGCAGCAAGCTCCGATCAAAGTCGAGAGGCCTTCACCGCTTCGTCGCCATTCTTATACCATCGCTCCGGGCGAAAAGGGAATACTATTTCACGAGTGTGGCATTTGTCGGCACTTCGCCTGCCAGATCCTCTGCCTGTCGGAATTAGCGGCTCGTTGTTCATTTCATCAGTATGAGAAGAGGTGAGAAAGCTCCGCCCCGAGTCCCGAGTTCGGGAAGCGGGTCGACTGGTGAGGGTACGATGGTCGAGTCGCTCTTTTGGATTTCAATCGCAGCAATTCTCTATACGTATGCGGGCTATCCGACTCTCGTGTGGCTTCTGTCGCGCATGCGCGCGCGCGAAGTACATAGGGGCGAAGTCGAGCCTCGCGTATCAATCGTGATCGCCTGCCACAATGAACAAGATAGGATCGAACGCCGAATAAGAAACCTGCTCGAATGCAACTATCCCAGGGAGTTGATGGAAATCGTAGTCGTTTCCGACGGCTCGACTGACTCCACCGCAGAAGTTGCGCGCCGGTATGCGAGCAGTCAAGTTAATCTGCTGGCTTATGAAGACCGGAAGGGCAAGGCTATCGCTCTCAACGTGGGAGTCGAGGTCGCCGGTGGCGAGATCATTATTTTCGCGGACGCGCGTCAATCGTTTGAACCCGAAGCCATCAAGGAATTGGTAGCCAACTTCGCAGATCCAGGCGTCGGCGCAGTGTCGGGAGAATTGCTTATCGACGGCGGCGGAAGTGCTTCGGTCGGCGAGGGCGTCGGTCTCTACTGGCAGTATGAGAAATGGATTCGCAAGAGCGAAAGCCGCGGCGGCTCCGCGATTGGCGCGACCGGAGCAATCTACGCAATACGCCGCGCGCTTTGGCGCGCCTTGCCCGCAAACACGATTCTCGACGACGTGTATACCCCGATGGCAATCGCACTTGCGGGACATCGAGTGGTATTTGAGGAGAAAGCGCGAGCGCACGACATTTCCGCCGGGTCGGCGCGCCGTGAATTCGCTCGCAAAGTACGCACGCTTACGGGCAATTATCAGCTTTGCCAGTTGATGCCGCGGTTGCTGGTACCGAACAATCTGCTGCTCTTCCAGTTCTACTCACATAAGCTCATGCGGCTTGTGTCGCCCATCTTCTTCCTTCTTCTTTTCGCCACCAATCTGATGATCACCGCCTCCTCATCCGCCGCTGCTCAGTTGTTCTACAAGGCGATCTTCGCCGGTCAACTGATTTTCTATACCGGCGTATTGGCCGGCGGCTACCTGCTCAAACGCAATCGAAAGGTGCGGCTGTTGAACTTCGCATATGTTTTCTCGTTGATGAACGCTGCCGCGCTTGTTGGCCTTGTCTACTTCGTGCTCGGCAAACGAAACATCTGGGCCCGAGGCGAATAGTGGCCGACCACCGGCCACCGGCCACCGGCCACCGGCCACCGACCACCTACCACCGGCCACCGGCCACCGACCACCGGCCACCGACCACCGTTCTTGACGCGTCCTTGCGTCCTTGCGTCCTTGCGTCTTTGCGTCTTTGCGTTAGGATTTCACTATGAAGATCCTGTCGGCAGCCGAGATGCGCGAGGTTGATCGTTTGACCACCGAACGCTACGGCGTGCCGAGTCTGTTGCTGATGGAAAACGCCGCCACGCGCACGGTCGAAGCGATCGAGATGAGGGTTGGCGAAGTAGCTCGTAAGAGCGCGCTCGTCATCTGCGGACGGGGCAACAACGGGGGCGACGGGGCAGCAGTCGCGCGGCTGCTTCATGACAAAGGGGCCTCGGTTGATGTTCTTTTGCTCGGTAGCGTTGAAGACTCAAAAGGCGATGCGAATACAAATTTTCGGGCCGCGCTCGAGATCGCTTCGAGCGACAGTTCTAACTTCAGATTCATCGAGATTGAAACAACCGAGCAGTTTTGGGCCGAGGCAACTGCCCATCCTCACTCTTTGTTTGTCGATGCAATATTCGGAACGGGGTTAACAAGACCGGCGTCCGGTTTGTTCGAAGAAGCCATCCACTTGCTGAACGATCACACCGGTGATGCTCCGGTCATCTCGGTCGACATACCATCGGGGATCGCCTCGGACATTCAATCGTTGATCGGACCGGCGGTGAAGGCCGACCTGACTGTAACATTCACCGCGCCGAAGCCAGGCAACGTTCTTCCGCCGGCATCGGATTTTTGCGGGCAGCTTATTGTGGCTCAGATCGGCTCGCCTGAAGAGTTGATCAACACATCGGGGTCGCGTCTCAATCTGGTTGAAAAGAGCGACATCGAGCGGTGGCTGTCCGCCTCGCGTCGAAGCCCTCATGCGAACAAGGGCGACGTCGGAAAAGTACTGATCGTAGCCGGCTCGCGCGGAAAGACCGGCGCCGCTTGCCTCGCAAGCGAAGCCGCGTTGCGAGCCGGTTGCGGGCTTGTCACCGTTGCGACTTCGGAATCTTCACAGCCCGTGGTGGCCGCGCGCGCGATCCCGGAGTGCATGACCGAGCCGCTCGCCGAAACTTCGTCGGGTTCGGTTGCTCGAGAAGCCGCGGACCGCGTGCTCGAGCTTGCGGCCGAGCGCGACATTGTCGCTATCGGACCGGGGCTTGGCTCATCGGACAAGTCGACTCGTGCGTTTGTTAGCGCGGTTATGATGAAGCGGCGACGGCCTATGGTTATTGATGCCGACGGTTTGAATTCGCTTGCGCCGTGGGCCCGGAATCTCCAGGGCAGCTTCGAGTTGCCGATGATCCTGACGCCCCACCCCGGTGAGATGGCCCGGCTTATATCAAAGCCCATCGCCGATGTGATCAAAAACCCCGTCGATGTAGCGCGCTCATTCGCAACGGAACGAAACGTAATCCTGGTATTGAAGGGAAGTCCGACGGTGATCGCGGCGCCCGATGGTCAGGTGTATGTGAATGCGACTGGCAACGCCGGAATGGCTACGGGGGGAACGGGCGACGTGCTGACAGGCATGATCGCTTCGTTCGTAGCGCAGAAGCTTGACGATCCTCTCGGTGCATCGATCGCGGCGGTTTATCTCCACGGACTGGCGGGCGATATCGCGGCCTCGCGAGCCGGAACACGCGCGATGATCGCCTCTGATATCTCGGCTCATCTTGGCGAGGCCTTCATTGCAGTCGGCGGCGATCGAGAGAGGTTCGTCGGATGAAAGACCCCCGTTCAGCCGACCCGGCAACTGAAAACCAGAAACCAGAAAACTATTTCGGTGAATTCACGACGCACTCACCTGAAGAAACGTTCGAGCTTGCGAGAAGCATCGGTCAGCGGCTCGAGGGCGGCGAAGTATTTCTTTTGAGCGGCGAGCTTGGCGCGGGTAAGACAGTTTTCGCGAAAGGCCTGGCAGCCGGTCTGGATATCGATCCGGCGGATGTGACCAGCCCTACATTCACATTAGTCAACGCGCACGAAGGCCGCTTGCGCTTTTATCACGTGGATCTTTACCGGCTCGATTTCGGAGCGCATCGAGACTTGGGACTTGGGGAAATATTTGATGATGAGAAAACTGTGTCCGTTATCGAGTGGGCTGAGAGGTTAAGCCACGCGCCGGGTCGTGCTGTCACGGTTGAATTAGTCTACCTTTCAGACCCCGATCGCCGGGTTGTCATAGTCGAGCTTGTTCCAAGTACTCAGTGAGCGTGTTGGTGATCAAGCGCATTGGCCTTGGGAATCCCACCAACGCAGAGACTGTGTGAGATCCCACCAACGCAGTTGGTGGATGGTTCATATTCAGCCTACAAGGGAAGGCGACCACCTCTCTTCCTTCGTGTTTCCTTCTCTCGCGCGGCCCTCGCGCCGCGAGGGCCGCGCGAGAGAAGGAAACACCGGAACGGTTCCAGGCGACTTTGGTGTAGGTCGAATATGAACGGATCCACCAACTTCGTTGGTGGGATTCGGGGACCGGCGCGTATTTAACGTGCGAGTCGCTCCGCTTCGTAATATCCTGTTGAAGTGTTCACGTCCATCTCAATCTTTTTTCTCAGACTGTCTAGCCGCGTCTGCAATCGCAAGCGCCGTTCGCGCGTTCTGCTTGTTTTGCTGATCGTGATCGGCATAGCCGCCGTTTCTCTGGAGAGCCGGCGCAGCAGCGCTCAAACTGAGAACGCCGCCATCCTTGGCACGATCCAGGATGACAAGGGCGCTCTGCTTGCCAATGCCAGGGTCACGTTGACGTCGGGCGACTTCTCTCAATCAAGAAGCACACAGGCCGATGGGAAATTCGAGTTTCGCAGCCTGAAGCCCGGCGAGTATCGAGTCACGGTTGAGGCCGCGCGGTTTCGCAAAGAGACCGTCACGGTCTCGGTTCGCCCCGATGAAACGCTAGCGTCTCCGCCGATAAAGCTGATGCCGTCGTCGCTGCACGTGGCCGTGCTTGATGCCGCCGGCCAGCCGCTCGCAGGTGTGACGGTGAGCCTCTACGGTAAGGAACGGACAACCGTTGGGCCGCTGACATCAAGGAGCGTGACCGACCAATATGGCGACGCTTATTTTGCACGGCTCGCGCCTGGATCTTATCAACTCAGCGCAACGCTCCGCGGATACGATGAGTATCGCAGCGATGTGTTTATTTCATCGGGCATCACTACAGAGTTCCCGCTTCAGTTGCTCGTGGCGCCGGTAATTCCGATCAACGAGAAAGCGATGTCTCGATATTCGGCGCCGAATCTGCCTTCGAAGAATGTTCAAACGATCTTTCAGGATAACGAGGGCTGGCTGTGGTTCGGCACCGACCGGGGCATCGCCTGCTTTAATGGTTCGGAGTTCAAATCCTCTTCGCAGTCCGGATCCGCGTTCGAGAAACTGGCCGGCGAAGATATTCGCTCTATCGCCGAAGACAGGGGCGAAACAATCTGGGTCGCTGGGGCGAAGAGTCTCCGGAGAATCGCAAAGAGTGGCGCGGAGGTTGGACCGCCACTGGTTGTTTCCGATCCGCGACAGGTACTGGTCGATTCGCGCGGCACAGTTTGGGTTGCGACATCGGAAGGCTTATTACAATTCGATGGGCGAGAGCTGGCGGCTTTCGCTCACTCACCGGAACTGCCCTCGGATGATGTGAGAGCGCTTGCCGAAGACAGGTCTGGAAACATCTGGATCGCGACGCCAAAGGGTGTGGCTATCCTGGAAGCGAATCAAGTCAGCTCACTCGAGCGGCTGCACGCTCCCAAGCAGTTGACTTCACGCGAAGGCCCAATCACCGATGCCCACGCGATCTTCCCGGACTCTGAGGGAAGAATGTGGCTGGCATCTTCCAACGGGCTCTACCTTGCGGAGGGCGGCGTCGCGCAGCGAGTGACAAAAGAAGCGACACGAGGCGCGAACTCTTTAGACGGTAATCTCCGGGCCCTGAACCAGGACCATAACGGGCGAATGTGGTTCGCGCTCGAGCAGGGTGGAGTAGCGGTCTATGATCCGGCCAGACGCGAGAGTCAGCGTGTGAGCTACTTTGATCGCGACCATGTGGCGGCGATCTTCACGAGCCGTGAAGGCAGCGTCTGGTTTGCAACCGACAACGGAGCCATCAGCTCGGACTTCTACAGCTTCGTAAGTTTCACTACTAGCCGAGGGTTGGCCGACAACGATGTGCAGGAGGTGGTTCAGGCGCCGGCCGTAGCCCGCACCCGTGCCCCGGGGCATTTGTGGTTCCTGACCACGGGCGGAGTATCGAGACTTGAAGGCGAACGTTTTGTTCCACTGGAGGGATTTCGCGCAGGCATCAGCGTTCAGGCAGTCGCGTTTGATAGCCAGGGTTCGGCGTGGTTTGCAACCGACCAAGGGGCGCTTCGCTGGACCGGAGAGACGCTGACCCAATTCAACGAAAGCAGCGGACTTGCTTCCAACAATGTCCAGTGGGCGACCGCGGTGGCCGGAGGCTCCGCGGTAGTGTTCGCAACGACGCGCGGAGCTTCCGTCTTCAGGGATGGAGCACTGCACAACATTGATGCGCTTGCCGGCTATGACGTGCGGCACGTTTTGGAAGACACTGATGGGAGGCTGTGGTTTGCAACGGCGCGCGGAATCGTGGTGCTCGATCTCAGGACGGGTGAAAGCGATCTGCTCGACGTCTCCCGTGGTTTGGCTGATAGCGACACGCGGTGGATTGTTCGCTTCAATGAGAAGCTGCTCATAGCTACGCGAGCAGGGATACAGGCTTACACCGCAGGCTTCACAACCGTTGGCGCCGAACCTACGAGCACAATGTTTGTCGATCGAGATGGGTATCTATGGGCGGGAACTGATGAGGGCCAGCTAAAGAAATTCGTGGCGTTCGGCGATCGTATGGTTTCAACACAATATTCCGGCGAGCCCTACGCCCTGACCGGGAATCGCGTCAACGCGATTTCACAAGACGCTGACGGACATATTTGGATTGCGACCAACAAAGGCGCCGTCCGGCACACGCCGATTACGGTTGCGCCTTCCGCGCGCGTGTCGCTCGAAGTAGATGGGAAGGTCCAAATCCCGTCCGAGCCGGCCTTGTCAGACTTGCCAGGCTCACCGAGTTCATATGATGTCTCCTTTGGCCGACATAGGTTGACGTTTCACTTCACGGTCGCAAGCGTGAGCGGCCAGACAAACTGTCTTTATCGGATCAACTCGAAGGGCGCCGAGCAGCCCTGGGACGTAGTAAACCCGCAGCAGGGCGCTGAACACGAGATCTCGCGCCTTGATCTGGATGAGGGGCGGCACGCATTCGAGCTAATTGCGCTCAATCGTGATCTCTACGGGGCGAAGGCTCCAGCCGCGATGCTCTTACTGCGCGTCGGTTCGCCATTCTGGAAGAGTGGGTGGTTTTATGTGCTGGCGATCGCAGTCATAGGACTGGCTCTGGGGGCCATTTTTATGGCAAGGCGCCTTGGCGATCGCGATTACGTCTTGCCCAGAGAGCTGCGCAGTTACGTTCCAATCGAGCCGAACCCTTTTATAGTGGGCAATCCGATCCGCACCGAAAAAATGTTTTACGGACGCGAAGACGATTTCCGTTATGTGCGCACCAAACTCGAAGGCGCGAACCAGGGTGTCGTAATAGTCTTTTGCGGGGAGCGTCGTGTGGGCAAAAGCTCGATCCTCTATCAGGTGCTCAATGGAAGACTGGGTGATCGGTTCATACCGGTCTTTGTTGACCTGCAGGAGATGGTCATCGCCTCGGACGCTGAATTCTTCGCCCGGATATCACGCTTGATGGCCGAATCGATTTCGCGGGCGAATGCCCGTGCGGTGATTGCTACCGCAGCCGCGGGTGCGGGTGAGCCTGCAGTTCAGCCCGGGCGGGAGCTCGCAGGCAGCGCGAGCGACACTCCTCCCGCTCATACCATCAGCTTGCCGCAATTCGACAGCCGAAATCCGTATCCGCTGTTCCTCGATTTTCTCGACGAAGCGCTGCGCGCTATTGGCGACCGCACATTATTGATATTGATGGACGAATACGAGCTACTCGAAGGAAAGGTCGACGAGGGCAAGCTCTCAAATGAGCTGTTCACGTTCCTTGCCGGCCTGATGGATAACAAGGAGCGTCTGGCTCTGATTTTCACAGGGTCGAGACGCCTCGAGGAGCGCGACAGAAAATACTGGCGCGAGCTTCTAAGACGCTCGCTGTTCCGCAAGGTCGGCTTCTTGTCCGAGAAGGACACGGTGCGATTAATCACCGAACCTGTTCGCGGCCGCGCGGTGTATGGGAGGGGAGTCATCGATGTTATTCACAGGCTGACGGCGGGACAGCCCTTCTACACCCAGGTGATGTGTCAGAACGTCGTCGACTACATGAACGAACACAGGCAAAACTGGCTGACCCTCGCCGATCTGAAGCCTGTGATCACGGATATTGTGGACAACCCGCTGCCTCAAATGATCTATGCGTGGGACGGGCTGTCGGATGACGAGAAGCTCGGATTGTCGTTACTCGCGGAGACGCTCCTGGATGGCAACGCCTATGCGAAGGCTCAGGAGCTGCGAGCGTCGGTGAAGTCGAATGATTACCCGGTGAATCTTTCGGAGAACACAATAAGGCTGACTCTGGAGGAGATGTTTCGACGCGAGCTGTTGGAAAAGGATTCCGCCGACGGGTTTCGCTTCAAGATTGATCTGCTGAGGCTTTGGATTCGGAGATCGCACTCAATCTGGCAAGTCGTGAAGGAAGTAAGAACACTGTAGCGACGCTCACGTTATTTTTATGACATATGCACGTCAACTTTGATGACACATGTAGGGGCGGCCCTCCGTGGCCGCCCCTCAATCCCTGTGAAATGCCTTGCCAGTAACGAGGGGCGGCCACGGAGGGCCGCCCCTACATGTCTTATTCGATGCGCGTGTCTTATTCGATGCGCGTGCCGCGGAAGGAACCGTTGGATGTGTCGTACAGCGCCGGATTCTTATTGTTGCTGGTATCCCACATTACAATGACCTGGCCCTTCTTGATCAACTCGCCGCCGCCTTTGACTTTCCCAAGGAGAATCAACGAGGCGCAGGATCCATCTCCGGGACAGGGCAGCTCGTAAGTTATGGAGAGCTGCTTGCCCGCCTGCCTCCACGCGCCGCCGACTGTTTTTCCCGATTCATCTGTAATGTTCAATCGTCCATGAAGGCTTTCACCGCGCGGGCTGACAATGACATTCACCGCAAAGGTCCGCGTAGTATTGCTGCCCGGAGCGTCGGGAATTGTGATGGTGATAGTCCAGTTTCCGGAGAGCTCATTGCCCGCGAAAGCCGGCGGCGCCACCGCAATCAACAGAACCATTGCGGTGAAAGCGGCAGTTGCGCGCTTACAGAAATGGGCAACGCGCGAAATCAATTTGAGCCTCCGCTGTCACTGCCAGCCACCCGGTTGCCGGCGAACGAAAAAGTCCAGGTATCGTATCCGGTCGGTGTGCCGTTGTCGGGTTGATCGAAGAAAGCCGTCATTGTTCCACTGATTTTGTCGTCCCGAACGAACTGGCCACGCATTACTATCGAACCACAAGGTCCATCCGGGTCCGGACACCAAAGCTGAAACGTCGCGCTGAATTGATCGCCTGTCACGCGCCACACGCCAAGCGGTCTTACGTTTTGGCCAACGTCTTCGCGCAAGACAACGCCGGTGCGGAGATCGCCTTGTTGAGCGAACACCATGTCGCGGTCGGGGAAGCCCAGAGTCGTGCCTTTGGGAGAACCGATCGATCCGTTGATCGGGCTGGAGACGACGATCCACTCGCCCGATAGCGTCCGTTCACTTTGCGAAGCGGCGGTCCGAGTTCCGACTAGCGCCGGTGCTACGCAGAACATCATGCAAGCAAGAAGTTTGAAGGTTCTAAACATTATCTGGGCGATCGACCCTTCTAATGAAATAGCATGAGTCGACCGCAGTCAAGCGTCCGAGGGTCCGACAAACTTCAGTTTGTCGCTCGAGTTTGGACACTTCCCCGGAGCAACTCCGTAGGAGTTCCCTATCTATAGATCGAGGCGCCAAGTCGTTCCGAACCCCGTAGGAGTTACCTTGGCATCAGGTGACTCCTACGGAGTCAAGCCTCCACACCTTCGCTTAGCTATAGACAATGTCACGTTTAAGACGACAAGCTGAAGCTTGTCCCACCTGGCAGCTTGTAACCGGACCGCGACCACGAACGTTAACTGTTGTGCTGCTGGTCAATCAGTTGACCGGCTTTTCAATTTCAAATCGATGGAGGTCAGTCTATGAAGTCACGAACGGTTCTTGTTGTACTCGCGCTCCTTGTAGCATTTGCGTTTTCAGCGGCGGCTCAGGATTCTTCGATTGGTTCGCCGAAACTGGTCACCGCGTCCCTCGAGCATCAGTTCGGCACCGTAAAGGCTGGCGCGCCTCTTACCTACACCTTCCAGATCAAGAACGAGGGTAAGGCATCCCTGGAGATCAAGAATGTCGCTCCGTCCTGCGGCTGCACGACGAGCAATTTCGACAAGACGATAGCTCCGGGCAAAACGGGCGGCATCACTCTCGAAGTTGCAAAGACCGAAGGATACAAAGGCGACATAACGAAGACGGCAACCGTCACGACGAACGATCCCGATCACCAGACGTTCATACTGACGCTGAAAGCAAACTTCAGCGCGGAGTGAATTGCGTGTGGGTTGATGCGGGAGACGCATCACACTACGCGCAATGCTGGAATGAAGGCCGGTTAAGAGAGCCGGTGCTCTCCGCGGGCTGCAAACCCGTAGGGGATACTTGAAGTATCCCGGTCGGTTCGACTCCGAACCCGGTCTTGCTTCACACTGCGCGGGTGGAACCAGAAGCTCTCCTGTATTGTAATCTGGTTCCGCCCGCGCTGAGCTTGTAGTAAGATCAAAGCCGAATGATCCGACCCGCACATCTCCGGTTACGGAAACTGCGCGTTCTATGCGCGACGCTCTTTCTATTGAGCGCGTCCGTATCAGCGCCGCTTGCACTCGCTGCTCAATCGGCAGATTCGTGCGGAATGGCTTGCTGCGTGAAAGAGGGCAGTTGCTGTTGTAGTCCCCGCCACGCATCCGTCAAGGGTCAACTCTCCGATGCCGGTACGCGAATAGGCGAACCCGAGTTTTCCACTCAGTGCCCGGAAGGCTGCGCTACTGCGCTTCGAACGGCGAAGCAGCTTTCTCGCGATTACCTTCGCACAGGCTCTCATCAATCATTTGATGCGGGAGCGCCGGCTACCTTCCGCAGTCCAATTGTCATCGCTCGCGATTTCGTCGAGTCTCGTTCATCCGCTCCTCGAGCCCCGCCTGCTTCATCAGCGCTCTGAAAGTGACTTCCGGAAACTCCGTTCGACCTGTGGGTTGAGCCGTCGCGCGTTTCTGCGTCGCCAGGGGTTGATCGGCCGTCGGGCCAGGCGAATGCTTGCGCGGCTGCTGAAGAAGGAGAACACATGAGACCAAAGCGAGGTTTGTTCATAGCTACTTTGGCTATTCTGCTGTTGTATTCGTTTGCGCCGGCAAGCGCGTCCGTCCTGGGCGACGTTAGAGGCGTTGTGCGCGATCCGCAGCAGCGGCTGATAAAAGATGCGAAGGTCACGCTGCACGCGCGAGCTTCGGAATTCACTCTGAACGGACTGACGGATGATGACGGGGCGTTTCTCTTTCGAACCGTTCCAGTGGGCGAATATCTGCTCACGGTTGAAGCTGCCGGTTTCAGAAGAGTCGAGCAACCGCTAACGGTCGTTTCGGGTAGTGCGCCGGTGCTGCAGTTCCAGTTGGAAGTGGCGCCGCTCTCGCAGAGCGTTGATATCATCGCAAAGCCTGAGTTGATTGGTTCAGACTCGCCTACGCCGGCTACGCTCGTCAGTCGCGCCGAGATAGACAAAACTCCCGGAGCCTCGCGCAGCAACAGCCTGTCAATGATCACCAACTTCACGCCTGGAGCCTACGTCACACACGATCAACTGCATATTCGCGGCGGTCATCAGGTGACCTGGCTTGTAGATGGAGTGCCGGTCGCAAACACCAACATCGCCGCCAACGTCGGGCCGCAGTTTGATCCGAAAGACATCGACTACCTTGAAACCCAGCGCGGCAGCTATTCCGCCGAATACGGGGATCGCACGTATGCGGTCTTCAATATTGTTCCTCGAACCGGCTTCGAGCGTAATCGCGAAGGTGAACTGGTCCTGAGCTACGGACGGTTTCATCAGACGAACGATCAAATAAACTTTGGCAGCCACACGAGCCGTTTCGCCTACTACGCAAGCGTGAATGGGAACTTCAGTAAGTTTGGTCTCGCGACGCCGACGGCGGATGTTGTGCACGACGAGGCGCATTCCATTGGAGGATTTGCTTCGTTGATCTACAACGCTACTGTGCGCGACCAGCTTCGTCTGGTTGCGGCGGCGAGAGGCGATCACTATCAAGTGCCCAACGACGGCGATGCCCAGGCCGCGGGCATTCGAGACGAAGAGCGCGAACGTGACGCGTTTATTAATTTCTCCTGGGTAAGAACTCTCGGCACTGATCGGTTGCTAACGGTTTCGCCGTTCTACCATTTCAATCGAGCGGACTTCATAGGCGGCCGCTCCGACACTCCGCTGATCCCGAGTGAGGAACGGAGTTCCCAGTACGCCGGAGCGCAGATTGCCTTTAGCGCGCTCACTCGGCGGCATAACGCAAAGGCGGGCGCGTATGTCTTCTTTCAGCGGGACAATGCGTTCTTTGGGCTGGAGTCGACCGATGGTAGCGGGCTAAATTTGCGGCAGCGCGAAAAGCCAACCGCGAACCTCGAGGCGGTGTTCCTCGAGGACCAGTGCAAGGCAACATCATGGTTAACGCTTACCGGAGGCATCAGACTAACGCGCTTCTCGGGCTCGCTTGATGAGAACGCCGCCAGCCCGCGAGTTGGGGCCGCCATACGTGTTCCCCATCTCAACTTGACCTTGCATGGATTTTACGGCCGCTACTATCAAGCGCCACCGCTTTCGACTGTCGCGGGCCCGCTGGCCGAGCTTGCAATCAGCGAAGGCTTCGGGTTCCTTCCGCTGCACGGTGAGCGAGATGAGGAATATCAGATTGGTTTGACCGCGCCGATCAAAGGATGGGTGGTCGACACCGATTACTTTCACACCGCCGTTAAGAATTTCTTCGATCATAACTCGATTGGCGAATCGAACATATTTCTTCCGCTTACCATCGAGAGTGTGCACGTGCGTGGATGGGAGCTAGCGCTGCGCTCGCCAAGGATATCCAATCAAGGGCAGGTGTACGTAACGTATTCGCACCAGAGCATCGAAGGTCACGGCGGTGTGACCGGGGGTCTCACTGACTTCGCGCCGCCCGCGGACGCGTCTTTCTTTCTCGATCACGATCAGCGTCACACGCTGAATTTTGGAGGCGACCTCTCACTTCCAGGGCGAAGCTATCTCGCCGCTAGCGTTCACTACGGATCGGGCTTTGTCGATGGCGAAGGGCCTGACCATTTGCCGGGTCACACGACCTTCGATTTGTCCGGCGGCAAGTCATTCGGCGAGAGATGGAGCGTTGCGGTTCATGCGTTGAACGTGGCGAACAGCCGCTTCCTGCTGGATAAGAGCGAGACGTTTGGCGGAAGGCACTTCGTTGACCCGCGACAGGTGTATGTAGAGTTGCGATATCGCTTTCACTATTGATTGAGGCTGGATGAAACTCCTAAATCCCGCTCACTGCGGTTGCTGGCCGCGCTCCGTCACGAGGGCGAAGGCACTCCGTATTACTTCGGCAAACTTTTGTCGATAGCCCGCGAAGCTGGCGAAGGCGTGTGTCCCAGGGCGAGTCCGCGAGCCCTGGGACCGCGCGGGTGTTCACGCTCTAGCCCGCGTAGCGGGCGACAGAAGTTGCGCAATCGTGTGTTGCTTGTCGCTGTCGCCCACTACGTGGGCTTGCCGTCCTCTTCTCGCAAGCTAACCAGGGCTCGCGGACTCGCCCTGGGCTACATGCCGTCGCCCACTGCGTGGGCTTAAATGTCCAAACTCCACTTAATGCGTCGTGCTGAAACCCGCTCTGGAGGCCGGTTTCGCGGCTTCGCGAATCGATGGAACGTCGCATATCCGAACGCCCTCGGCTGAGGACCCGACCGCCGTAGCGATGGCGCTCACCATTTGGTCCAGAGTGACGAGCCCTAATCGCCGCGCGGTTTTTCGCGTTGCCGGCAGGCGGTCGAACAACCAGTACATCGGAATCAGAGAGTAAGCCCATCGGTGTCCGGGCCCGAGCACGTACCACGGCCGAATGATCGTGGCGTTCATTCCGCTCTCCCGGATAAGCCTCTCGCCTTCGGCACGCGCGGCCTGATAAGCCTTCATCACCGGAGCCGGCTGCGCAACACTGACGTAGATGAAACGCTCGACGCCGGCGCGGGCGGCAGCGCTAACCGAAGCGCGCGCCGACGCCAGATCAATCGATCGAAACTCCGCAGCCCTGGCAGGAGACGGATGCGGCACACCGACCAGCTGAACAAAAGTGTTCGACGGACGGACCTGATCAGCGAAGGATGCTTCGTCGAGCGCGTTGCCAATTACAGATTCGCAACCGGACGGAAGCTTTTGCTCTGAGCCGCGGCGAACAAGCGCTCGAACGGTGTGGCCGCTTTCGAGCAAGCGCGGTATCAATACTCGCCCGATGTATCCCGTTCCTCCGGTGATAAAAACGTTGCGGCGCGTCATACGGCTCTTGTTACGTGTTCGGGCGAGGGCTTGGATTTGTATTGAAGCGAGTCTGACTCGCGAGGTCTATCCGGCCCGATCGACCGGCAATTGCTTTCTGGAAAAGATGTAAGCGCGCCTGCTCGGATGCTCAACGTCCGGGTAGGGCTCTCGTTCGATGACCTCCTCGATCTCCAGTCCGGCGCGCTCAAGGTAGTTCCTCATCTCGTCAGGTTGGAAGAACACGAAATCCACCGATACCGGCTCTTCCCACCATTCGTCGAGGTGCAGGATCTCGTCCCCGATGTGAAACGCCAAAAGCAGCCGGCCACCCGGCTCGAGTACGCGCTTCATCTCCACCAGTGCGCTCACGACGTCGTCGCGAGGCACATGGATGATCGAGTAAAAGGCAATGATCCCGGCTAACGACTCAGATTCGAGGTCGAGCGAGAGCATGTTCCCGGTTTCGAATTCAATGCCGGGACAAAGCCGGCGCGCTTGATCGACCATCGCGGACGAGAGATCAATTCCAAAAACATCCACGCCCCGTTGGCGCAAATAATTGGTCACGTGCCCGGGTCCGCAACCCAGATCGCAGATTCGCCCTGAACTCCCAATGCTCTCGGCAAACCGGTCGAGCAGCAGCCGGTCGAGAGGTTTGTGATCCAGCTCATTGAAAATGCGTTCGACGTAATGGCCGGCAACCTTGTCGTAGCCGGCCTCGAGGCTGGCGAGCTTTTTCGGGTCCATCTTGCTGTACGTGTCGCTAAGCTAGCGCTCTCGACGTTGACGGTAGAGCGCGGCATCCGCGACTCCAACCATTGCGTCGACCTTGAGCGTATTGCCAAGAAACCTGTTGACGAGTTCGGCATGCGGCCGGGCATCCTTCATAACTTCGTTGTAGCTTACGTACACCGTCTGGATGTTCGGCTGGGCTGCGAGCCACGATTCAACTTGCGCGACGTGCTTCTCGAACATCGCGGCCATCTTGTCGTCGGGCACCGCGTCGGCGGGCTCGCCCCGGCGAATGAGCATCTGACGTTGAGAAGCCAGAATCTCCGGCATAGCGCGCCGCATAAAGATCACCTTGTAGTCGTAAGAAGGCGGCAGATGTTTGAGCAGCGCTGAAATGAGCTTAACAACCCGGCCTCTCGCGTCTTCAAGCCACGCCTTGTCGTCTTCGATTTGCTTCACGCGCTCGAACTCGAAGTAGCCTTTTGGATTGTCTTCATCCGCCGTGCGAATGTTATCGGTGAGCGCCTCGAGCCCGCCCGCCTCGAGCATCTTCATCATCATTGAAGTGCCGGAGCGCGGCAGGCCTGAAACGATGGTTATCGGTTCGTTGTTCATGAGCGACTTGCGCACAAGCAGGAAAGGCGCGAGCGGGCACTCTAACATGGGACGAACCATTCCGTCACACACTCGTTTGCGGTAGGTATGAGCCAATCCTGGCATTGCAACGAGCATAATTGGGCACGAATCCGCACACTCATGGTTGAAGTATGTTGATAATAACAACCGGTCATCTGCTACCGGATGGGCCAAGAGATGAGAGTCGGAAGAATATCCGCGTTCGAGTCGTATGACGATCTGCCAGATCCCTTCTCAAACACAACGTAGTTGTTGGGGTGCTCCAGAAGATTCCCTGACCTAACAAATGCGATGGGATCCCGAATTGTCAGAATGGGAGCTAGCATCTTTGGTAAAGCATACGAAAGCGGAACAAAATAAATCCAATATTTTCCTTTGAGTTGGTCGGCACGCGTACGCTCAGAGAGAGACCATTGAAAGTAGACTCTCAGGCCTGTTGAAGATTTGACCTCGATGTACCTACGGGAGCCATTGTCGTCGAATGAAAGAACATCGTAGCCCGCACCAACATTCCTTGAACTGATTCTAGACACCAACCTGGCCAAGTCGGGTTGACCTGCTCGTATCAGTCTTTCACGCTCCGCGTTGACGACGAGCTCTTCTGCAGCCCGGGCGCGAAGGCGCTGTCTCTCAAGCTGCTTCAATAACTGGGGCTCTGTTAACCCTGCTGCGGTGTTATCACTATCACCGAATAATAATGCTTCGAAGTCCGGGCTTACTTCTAGCCTGCTCCCGTAAATCTTAATAGCCCCGACTTGTTGTAATACGCGCAGGAGTTCTTGCGAAGGTTCGTCCAATCTTACTGAGGGTAAGTTCTGAAGTTGGCTAGGCTCAAGCTGCTCCAGCGCGTTGTCTACACCCTTTCGAATGAGATTATCATCGAGGAGAAGGGCGAGGACCAATTTGCCTTGGCCCGTGTTCAAGTCAGTCAAGTTCTCAAATGGACCTCTGACGAAAGCTTGTCCTTGCAGGCTTAAGGAGATGAGACGACCCGCCTCCGTTACCAAACCAATGGAGAGCGCAAGGTCTAAGGCGGGATCGGGGTTCGGGTATCTGTGACTTGCCCCGGCAGTGCGATTCGCAAGCTCGACAAGTTCGCTTTTCCCGATCGCACGAATAGGATCTTCGATGAATGGAAAAAGCAATCTAGCGAGTTCGCCGACGTGGCCCACCTTTGCTAGGAGCGTTTTTGGATTCTCCATCTGCCCGTGAAGAGAGTTCAGTTAGAATGTCTTGAAAGATCGAATCGAGGTCGTCCTCATCTTCGGTCAAGAATGAACCGCTATCTTCGTCGTATCCCAAAACGCGCATGTCATCTTCGAGAAGCTCATACAACTGGCTTTGCCTGCTACGTAGGCGCCGATCAATAACCTGCTCTATGGCACACTCGAGTAAGGGAATATAGTAGTGAGGACGCGTATTCTTCGGCATTCCTACTCTGTGAATTCTATCCATCGATTGTAGGAATTGGCCAGCGTTGAATGTTCTTTCAAGATATATCGCATTGTTGCATACCTTATGTAGGGATATAGACTCGGAGCATGCCGCCGGGTTGGCTAGAAGGAGATTTCGGCCACTGGTCCCATTATTGAATTCTCGAATTTTGCTCTCTCTGCTTTCGAAGCCGGGTCTTGCGTCTTCGTCATAAGCTGGCACCTCTCCATAAACTAACAAAGGCCGAAGGTCTGCCAATCGCTTCTCGAGAAGACGAAGGTTGTCAACAAAGGCGGCCCACACCACAACCTTCTTTTGCCGCGAAACAAGTTGCCGCACCTTTGTTTCCACAAATGTGACTTTCGCGGGGACTTCTCGTCTCGAATGCTCCTTTAGAAGACGCCGCAAAACGGGGTCGTCATCCAGAGGGTTAGCCATCTCGCCTAGATCAACCAAAGGAAGAGCCTTCAGCAGCAGCGATGGATTGCTCGCAGCTTGAATAAGACGCAAGGTTCTCGCGCGCCGCCATCTCCTTAGGATTGAGAGGTCTGTATTACTTAAACCAAGGTCCCGCGCTTCTTGCAATGTCCTTAGTTCGAGTAGGCGGATTATCAAGCGTTGATACTCAGGGATAGCCTTCGCCGATATTTTTACGAGGTGTGAGTCGGGTTGCGGGAGATGCAAATCCGATTTCTTAGTTCTCTTGTAGAACGGCGCAAGTTCTTTCCTTAGATCGTCAGGTTGGTGGAAGGTTTCAAGTCGGCGTGTGAATTGTGAGCGTGTGCCTAAGACCGATTGGGTGGGCCACAGGAAAGTGAATTGTGACCAAATATCCTGAAGCGAGTGCGGCACGGGCGTCCCGGTTAGAATCATCCTCCTTTCAGCAAAGGGAGCTAGTTCTAGCGCCGTTCTCGCCCAAGGACCCAAGGCAATATTCTTGATATGATGCGATTCATCAAGGACAAGGAGATACTTCCCTTCATTCAGGACTCTGGCGAGCATCTGTCGCTCTTGATGCGCCATCTGATAGGTACAGAGAATGATATCAACGTTATCTAATTCTCGCAGTAAGCGATGCCGATGCGCACGCACGCCTATTAGGCGAACAACATTGGGCGAATAACCAAAAGTTAGCGAGAACTCATCTTCCCAAGGAGCGAAGCTGCTTGCTGGCCCAATCACGATCAGACGCTCGACAGTCTGCCGATGGCGCAGAGCTGCGTAAGTGGAGAGGGCTATCGTCGTCTTGCCCGCCCCAGGTACGGAAAAGTTAGCTGCGTGCTGTACAGCGAGCGCGTGACTAACTGCTTCGCGTTGATGTAGAAGCAAAGGACGTACGATTCCGAAGTTCTTTGCCGCAATGACCGATGTCCTACTCTTACCTTTCCTAATTCGTTTGACGAGCTCTTGTTCTTGTTGGAAGAGTCGAAGTAAACGGGATGATGTAGTGTCGAAACTGAGCTCGAACTGGGAACTCAGTGATTTCCAGATATAGAAGAGAACCGAACTCGGTTGTCCGCCGTCCTCGGCAACGATCAGATGCGGATGCAATTGCCTAACTCCGTACAACCCGCTAGTTAACTCGATCTTCTCGGTTGACTCTGAAAAGCCTTGCTCGCTGGAGAAGTCTATTGTGATGAAACCCGGAATATCTTGCTTGACCGAGATCATACTATTTCCGGCGATAGACGCGTGGGCTAGCCGTACTACTTATTCTTCTTGATCACCCTAACTCGGAGACTCTTTGCTGACGTCGCACATTTGTCAGCCAGAGTCGAAATCTCTTTGAGGGCTCCATCAAGTGAGACCATCTTTTGCTCCCACCCACCGTGCTTCACAGTTCCCTTTGACTGCAGCGCATCCAGTAACGTCTCTAGATTTGTTTTGGCTCTGCCCGCAAGTCGAAGAGGCTCATTGATGGCCTCAGTAGCCTGCATTCGATCAAGGAATTCCTTCGACTTTTCTTCGTGGGTTTGCTTGCGCGGAGAATGGGCGCTTCTCACGCTCAAAGCTGTGCGCAACTGTCTCAGATCTGATCCTATGTTCAGTAGAGCATTGAGCGCCCTATCATTTTTCAAGGCTGTTGATTTTCCCTTTCCGCCGAGAGACTTTTTGATGGCCCGCATCTCCCAGTTGGTCATAGCTTGATCCCGTATTATCGCCCACAATGTCGGTTTGACCTTCTTGAACGTTTCGACTGGTAAATCTTTCCCACGCTCAACGATATCCACAGCTTCTTCAAATCGTTCTACAAGCCCGCTCACATCGTTATAGGCGCCTGGTCTTCCGATGAACTCCAGATATTCATCAATGAGCCCCACTTTTACGATGTCTCTTTTTATTTCTTTCTCGGTAATTCCATAGAGGGTTTTCGCGATTTCCCTCTCCGGCTTTTCGACCTTGTGAAAAATCCTCAAACCTTCCCTGATCTTCAAGAGTTGGTTGATTGGAGAGTAAGACAGCTTTTCGTCCTTGCCGATTTGCAGCCCAGCTTCAATTCGCCAGCGATCCTCTGGGCCAACGTCTACAGGTAGAATGACAGCATCCAGCCACTCGAAGCGCGTCGGGTTAAGCTCAGACGACTCAGCCAAATCAAGCAAAACGGCAAGTCGACGATTACCGTCAAGGACACCACCATTACTTAGCACGACACCGGGCCGGCGTTGCTTGCTGGCAAGAATATCTGCTCGGAGCCGCTGGAAGGGTTCCTTATCACCTTCAGTGCCGGCGTAGCTACCTTCTAACATCGTCTTAATCACCTTTCGCCACTGATTCTGCCTCGGATCGATCTCCACCGCTGGATTATCTTGTTTGAGTTGAATCATCTTGTCGGCATAGCGACCGTTCTCGATATTAAAATAGAGATACTTAGTAGGGATTCTGTATACGCTTAGCTCCTCTGTGTCACCCTTGAGTCCGAACAATTCCTTCCGATCAGTTTTTTTCGCGACTGTTACAAGGTCGATATTAGACTTTTCGGCAACGGACTTGGTGGCTGAAGGTTTCTTATTGGGCATCAGTACCTCCGTTCTAGGAAAAAAATCCAATCAAATGGTCCGTTGACCCCATGATTGCACGGCTCAGTAGCATAACTAGATAGCCGCGTCGCAGACTTAGCGCATCTGCATCACCCAAAATGAGCCCTTCCTTCTTTAGCTTATTGACCCAGTTTGCGACAAACTCTTCGCAAGCTCCATGAGTCTTACTTGTTGCACGGTTCACTCTGCGAGGCCGAGTCGGCTTCCTACAGCAGAAGACAACATCCCATTTCAAGTTTCGTTTGGCACTGTGGAATTGACTCTTACCTTCAGATCGAACCGGAAAGATATTAGTTACTTCAAAGCCCGACCGGAGAATTGCGGCAGCGAGAGCGGACCACGCATCCGCGGAATTATGATGAAATGTGAAGACAAACAAGCCTGAATTCTTCAGTACGCGCTTGCACTCTGAAAACGCTCTTGATAGCCCATCTACGAAATTATTATGCTCCCCGGCTCGGTTGGCCACAGCATTATTGACGTATAGCGATTTTGGAAAAGGCGTGCGCAGGTGTTGATTACCAGAATATCTTTTCAGCTTTAGCCTTTTGAGCCAAACATGGTAAAAGTCCGACAATTCGGAGTAAGCCAAATTGTCGTAGTAAGGAGGATCGGTCAAGACAAGATCCACACTCTGAGCCGCGATGCTTCCCAATACCTCAGAGGATTGGTTCAGCACTATAGCATAAGGACGACCATCAGCATGACGGTTCCTGTTATTAGACACGACTGAATTAATTGCCTCTCCCGTAAAAACCCTTTCGGGCTCTGTCGACCGCTCCGAATAACGATACTCATACGGTTGCATTGCGTACTGCTTGCCTTTTAGCAATTTCTTGAAGCATTTTTCGAACGAACCGCGCCCCAGTTCCACACCCCAAACATTGTTTTCTACAGGTCGAGACACTTTCGTATAAGCGTGAAGGCCAAATAGCGGAGTCAGCTTGTGGTAATCAAAAGCGTAAAAGCAAAACATATTATTTGCGGCTAAGCAGTCTGAGAACGCTAACGCGAGAAGCTTTTTGGTTTTTTGATCCTTCAGATTCGCGATTGCTTCAGCTAGTGTTGACAAGCAGAGAAGCTGTCTAGGGTTGAAAAGGTCTTTGTACCGTCGATAGCCATAGGAAATCGGCCTTGAATCTGTTCGATCCTTCTTCGGTATTAGATCCCGAGGAACAAATCGGTCGAGCGCTTGCCGTTGCAGCCAGGCTGATTTGGCTCTGTTATAAAGTGCTAAGTCACTTTTGCTAATCTTCTTGTAGACTCGTTCCTTTGTCTCATCGACCATTACTTCGAGCGCGAACGGCATTTGGCGTATTGGTCCCTTTCGACTAACCAACGAGCGAATGGTGGTAGTCTCACTGCAGCAAGGACAGGTAAACAATCCTTTGCTAACTGGCCCAGCTTTGATTTTTGTTTGTTCGCTGCAGTACTCACATACGAACTGTGTTCGCCTAAGAGCTAACTCAGTGACCTCATTACAGTGTGAACAGAAAACTGTTTGTCTTTTCGCGCGCTGATCCCGACTCAACTGATAATGAGGGTGGCCGGCCGAAACTGTACGGCACTTTGGACATTTGAGCTGATCGACCCAGAACGTGTAAATAGCCATCCCTTCGCGGCCGTCATCTAGTGTAGTCTTATACCACTTCAGCAGTTTTTCCTTTACTTCACTTTCGACTCGCTGAAACGTTGCACATAGTTTGCTTTGATCAATGCTTTCCAATTCACCTGACGTAATGAAGCAAGCAACGGGATCGATGTCGACACCAACTACATTAGCATTGCACTTGGCAGCCTCAACGACCGCCGTCCCTCCGCCGACAAACGGGTCTAGCAATAGGAGTCCTGACAGGTCATGATTCTTGTAGAAAAAACCATTAGCTAACCGAGCGGAATCCTCGTGCGGGGTGACAGCTCCAAGAATAATGCTGCGAAATACTGACCCCAGACGTCGGGCCCACCACTTATGAATCTGATACACAGGTTTCTTGCAATTGCCCTCGCGAAGAGCGAGTCGGCTGGCGAAGAGGACTGGCGGGTCCGTTTCAAGAGCAGTAAGAGCGGGAATCTTTATCATTTTTTCGCGCAGTATGTATATAGCGTTGCGATCCGAGAATCCCCGAGAGACTCGATTGGGATAGTGAGAGATTAGTATGTTGCTGGCTTGCCAGTCTGTCAAACACTGCTGACGGCTCGCATTCTGTGTTTGGAGGGGCAAGATTAAGATACCCTTTTGAAATGACGCACAAAGTTATTCCTATGGTCGTTGCCTACTAACGCCATCGTCTATTTGATACTGAGTGCGCTGGTTCTCGGAGGCTCACGCGAGTCTTCTCCGGTTTCCATCGGCAGCGCCTAATGATTTTCCGCGGACAGCCGTTCACGGTTTAGGAATACTCGGACGCCGCTGTCCAGTTCTGCCTAACCATCAAGGCTCATTGCGATCGCGGGGTTGAAGCCGAAAGAACGATGATACGAGCAACCTGAGAATAATTTTTCAAGGGTACAAACCGTGACGCGGACTCACCAAATTCGCTCGTTTACGGCTGGTAGCCGCCGTCCATCCACTGTTTGAATCGATCAACCTTGTCCTGCGACCAGGGACCTTCTCCCTGGGGCGGACCCGGCGGCATTCTTCCATTCGACACCGAGTCGTAGACGTCGTCGGCGTTATCTTTGACGTCTTTGTAAGACCAAAGGTCGAACATGAAAAGCATATGCTCGCGATCTTTTCCTGTGATCATTGGCTTGATGTCGGTTTCGAAACTTACCTGCGGCATGATATCTCCTTTGAAAGTCCGACTGGAAAAGTCCGACAAACTTCAGTTTGTCGATAGTAGTCGAGCGTCCTGTAAATAAGCGACAAACTGAAGTTTGCCGGACTCTAGTACCCAGCAAATTCTTCAGCACGAATCGATGCTTCGTCAACACCGGCGCCGGCGAGCGTCGCACGCATCGCGTTCACCATCGCGGCCGGCCCGGCAATATAGTATATCGGAGCTTTGAGGTCCGGGACGAATCGCGCGAGCTTCTCTGCGTTGATGTACCCGGTTTCACCCGTCCATTGCAGCTTCGAACCGGCCGCTGCAGTCATCGTAGGGATGAACTGATAATTCGAATTGCTCTTCTCCAGTTCCGAGAGTTGATCCAGAAACGCCGCGTCCTCCGGGCGCCGGTTTGAATAGCATAGCTGCAGCCGGTGTTTGTTACCGGCGGCTGCCGCGTCAACCGCGATGCTGCGAAACGGAGTGATCCCGATCCCGCCGGTGAGGAACACCGCGGGCCGAGACGCATCTTCATGCAACGTCATTCTTCCGTAAGGTCCCTTGAATTCGATCTCCGAACCGAGCGGCATCGACTTCAACACGCGCTTGAAAGCCGTGTCGCGCATTCGCGTAGCGATCATCAGGTCAACTTCATGAGGGGCACTTGCGATTGAAAATGTTCTGCTGTCACCTTCTGGGTCGGTCTCCGGGGGATCGATCAGGCTGAAACGCAAGAACTGCCCCGGAGCGAACTGAAAGCCCTGGGGCTTCTCGAAGAAAAAAGCAACGGTGCCTTCGGCGACGTCTTCGCGACGCAGTAGTCTTACTCTGTGGTTTGCCATATTGACTTCCTGTTTGTTTGGGTTCGTTTGAGTCGGTTGATCCGGCTGCCAACCTCTTATTACGCAATGCTGCTTCAAGCTGGATTGATGGTTCGCACGGATTCTTGTCATACGTTGATGAAGAGTTGTCCTTTCGAGTGCCGTAATAGAGAATTGTTGCCGATGATGATCACCCGCAAATCCAGTCTCGCAAGAGCGCTGGTTATCTTGTTGATTCTTTCAGCTCCGCAGCCGGCTTGCCACTCGCGCGCCACCGGACCTGAGCAGCGCTATGCGATCAAGGGCAAAGTAGTCAGCGTCGAGAAGCGAGATTCGACCGTCACTATCTCTCACGAAGCGATACCCGGCTACATGGATGCGATGACGATGCCCTTCAAGTTGAAGGACCCACGTCTGCTGGCTGACCTGGCAGAAGGTGACCGTGTGCAGGCGACGCTGGTCGTTAAGGGACTACAATCATGGCTGGAAGAAGTAGTTGCGACTCGAGAGGCGGTCGACAAGTCGGACCCAAACAAGTCTCAACATGCGATCGAGCCCAACCCCGGTGATGAGGTGCCGGACTTTTTGCTGATCAATCAGGATGGCAAGCGAATCAAGCTCAGTCAGTATCGAGGCCGCGCCCTTGTGCTGACATTCATCTACACTCGCTGCCCGCTTCCGGACTACTGCCCTTTGATGACCGACAACTTTGCTGAAATCGAGAAGACGCTCAAGGCTAATCCGGAGATGTATTCTAAAACACACCTTCTTAGCATCAGCGTCGACCCTGAAAACGACACCCCGAAAGTGCTTCGTGCATACGGAACCAGCCACTCGGCGGATTTCGCGCATTTGGATTTCCTGACGGGCCCTAAGGACGATGTGAAACGAGTCGCGACTTATTTTGGCATGCAGTACTGGCGCGACGGGGACCAGGTGGTTCACTCATTGCGCACGGCGGTCATTGGAGCGGACGGCAAGGTAGTAAAGCTCTATCGCGGTAACGAGTGGAAGCCTGAGGAGATTGTTGCTGAGTTGCTCGATCAAGAGCCCGTCCCCGATTACTCACAAGTCTACGGGCACGGAGTTGGCATCATAGAGTCGTTCGATCAGGAGCGCGGCACAATACAAATCGATCACGAGGAGATCAAGGACCTGATGCCGCCAATGAACATGCCTTTTGCGGTCAAAGACAAAACTCTGCTGGACGCGGTCAATCCCGGAGACAAGATTGATTTCTGGGTCGAGTCGACGCCCGCCGGTTTGGTTGTTGTGAGAATTCAGAAGCGATAGGACAACCAACATTCAGCGGTTACTTCTCACTCGATAGCGGTCGTTTTGTTGCGGGGAGAATTCTCAACGCAAGGAATTCTCAAGAATCTCAACGCAAAGACGCAAAGGACCGCAAAGCCCGCAAGAAGATCGACACAACTTGATAAACCTTTCACCAGTCGGCTAGCATATCCGTCAATCGTTTCCTCCTGCTTCGTTAGGCACAACCCGCATATGAGCGAACCAACCGTCACTCCCGAACTTATCAAAAGCCACGGACTGACCGATGAAGAATACAGTCGAATAGTTCAACTGCTCGGGCGCGAACCGAACTACACCGAGCTTGGTATCTTTTCGGTAATGTGGTCCGAGCACTGTTCCTACAAATCGTCGAGGGTGCATCTTCGGAGGCTTCCGACCGTCGGCGATTGCGTGCTGCAAGGCCCGGGTGAAAACGCGGGCGTAGTCGACATCGGCGGGGGACTCGCCGCCGCGTTCAAGATCGAATCTCACAATCACCCTTCTTTCATCGAGCCTTATCAGGGCGCCGCGACCGGGATCGGCGGCATATTGCGAGACGTGTTCACGATGGGAGCGCGGCCTCTTGCGGCGATGAACTCATTGCATTTCGGTCCTCTGAGCGCGAACGACGATGCCGCAGGCGAAGAGCAAGCGATCGTCGCTCGCAACCGCTCAATCATGGCGGGAGTGGTGAAGGGAATAGGCGACTACGGCAACGCTTTTGGAGTCCCGACCATTGGCGGCGAAGTTCGATTCGCGGAGTGTTATTCGCGCAATCCGCTGGTAAACGCCTTCACGCTCGGGTTGATGCGCAAAGAACACATCTTGTTTGGCCGAGCGACGGGTGTCGGGAACCCTGTCATCTACGTAGGCGCGAAGACCGGCCGCGATGGAATACACGGCGCGACAATGGCCTCGGAAGAGTTCGGAGAGGAAGCCGGCTCGAAGCGCCCCACGGTTCAAGTGGGCGATCCTTTTCTGGAGAAGCTGTTGCTCGAAGCTTGTCTGGAAGCCATGCGCGCCGGGGCGATCGTCGGCATTCAAGACATGGGCGCGGCTGGGCTGACAAGCTCGTCCTGCGAGATGGGTTCACGCGCGGGCAATGGAGTCGAGATCGACATCAACCTTGTGCCGCAACGCGAAATTGGGATGACGCCTTATGAGATCATGCTCTCGGAATCACAGGAGCGAATGCTGATCGTTGCCGCCGCGGGGCGCGAGCGCGAAGTGCTGGACATCTTCAAGAAATGGGAGCTTGATGCGGTAGTCATCGGCCGAGTCACGGATGACGATCACCTCCGCATAAAAAAGAATGATGCGATAGTCGCGGATATTCCGAACAAGGCGCTGACCGATGAAGCTCCGGTTTACAATCGCGCGATAGAGAAGCCGGCGCCTCGTGTTGTGACCGAGGTTAAGCAAGTTGAGTCATCGCTTCAGGAGATCGACGCGACGTTTATGCGCATCATCGCTCAATCGGCGATCGCTTCGAAGGAATGGGTCTATCGCCAGTACGATCATATGGTGCGCACGAACACGGTAGTTCTACCGGGTTCGGACGCCGCGGTGATACGAATAAAAGAGAAGCGCCGGGGGCTCGCGATGACGCTGGACTCGAACGCGCGCTACTGCGGCGTTGATCCGCGCGCCGGAGCCAGGCTGGTGATTGCCGAGGCTTGCAGGAATCTTGTGTCAAGCGGCGCGCGACCGCTCGCGCTGACGAACTGTTTGAACTTCGGCTCACCCGAGCGGCCCGAGGTGATGTGGCAATTCAGCGAGGTGATCGATGGAATGGCCGAAGCTTGCGCGGTGTTTGGCACGCCGGTCACGGGCGGAAACGTGAGCTTCTACAACGAGACTGAGGGACGCGGCATCGATCCAACGCCGGTGATTGGCATGGTCGGGGTAGTCGAGGAGCCGCGCTACATTACGACTCAGTGGTTCAAGGCGGAGGACCGCGCGATCGTGTTGCTTGGCGCTACAGCGAATGATCTGGGCGCAAGCTGCTACGCGTTGGAGATGCTTGGTACGGCTGAAGGACGCGTTCCGCGGCTCGATCTCGATCTTGAGCGACGAGCGCAGGAAGCATGTTTGAAGATCATTCAGACCGGGCTTGTGGAATCAGCTCACGATTGTTCGGATGGCGGGCTGTCGGTTGCAATCGCCGAGAGTTGTTTCTCGAGCTATCGCCGGGATGCAATTGGCTGTGAAGTGAATCTCGAAGGGCAACTTTCGGCAGCCGCATTATTGTTCTCTGAAACTCCGTCTCGAATCGTACTTTCCGCGGCTGACAGCAATGTCAATCAGATAATCCAGATCGCGAGTGAGCACAACGTCGCCGCAACCGTTATCGGCCGAACAAGAGGCGAACGTCTGGCGATCAGCGTAAACGGCGAACTCGCAATCGATCATCCGGTGACTGAGGTCGAATCAACATGGCGAGGCTTGCTTCCGAGACTCCTCGAGATTCCTTCGCTTCTTGCCGCTGAAGAAAAGTGAATTTGGAAAAGACAGGTAGGGCAGCACCCCGTGGCCGCCCCTTTCGGTTGTCGATACATCGTTTATGGCGAACAGGGGCGGCCACAGACGCCGCCCCTCCAGTAAATGAGTAAAGTCCCAACCAAGCTACAGTTTTCATCCGGCGGTGTGGCGTATCGCGAACGAGATGCGCTAATCGAAGTCGCCCTTATCTCGGTTGGAGACGATAATCGCTGGCAGTTGCCCAAGGGGCTTGTGGACAAAGGCGAATCAACCGAGGACGCTGCCGTTCGCGAAGTCCGCGAGGAAGCCGGGATCGAGACGGACCTGGTCGAACGGCTGGACAAGGTCGAGTATTGGTACTTCTGGAACGAAGACGGCGAGAGAGTGCGCTATCACAAGTTTGTCTACTTTTACCTTCTGCGCTACAAGGCCGGTGATGTTAGTGATCACGACCACGAAGTAAACGAAGCGCGATGGTTCAATATCGACGAGGCAATCAATGTGCTTGCATTTGACAGCGAGAAGAAGATAGTCGAGAAGGCGAGAGGGCTGCTGGGTTAAATGTTGGGTTCCAAATATCTTGAAGATCAAGTGCAAAACCAGACAGCTCGGTTCGATTGGCTCCGTTTCTGGCGCGACTACACTCATCATTACGCCTCCGGTAGATAAGCTCCTCTTCAGTAGACAGTCTGTAATATACAAGAGACGGCCCGTAAGTTACAGAAGACACTCCCAAATTCTAAGCTCACAAAAGCCGGACTTCATTCAAATGTCAACGGCCCTCTGCTAAGATATCGCTCACGGAAAAGCAAAGGACGCCACATGAACAAAGCGACGCCCGAAGGGACCAAACGTTACGCCCAAGGCAAGAATGGAACGGTTGCGCGAGGGCACTTTCGTGAGAGAGACGGCCTGCTGGTGTCCTCGATCGGACTCGGCACGTATCTGGGTCACTGGGACGAACACACTGATCGAAGCTATGAGGAAGCGATCCAACGCGCCGTCGAGCTGGGCTGCAATGTGATCGATTCAGCGATCAACTACCGCTTCCAGCGCAGCGAACGGGCCATCGGCGCGGCACTCAGGGAACTCTTCGAATCGGGCACGGCGTCCCGCGACGAGATCATTGTTGCGACCAAGGCCGGCTTCTTCCCGTTTGAAGACGAGCCGCCAAAGGATCCTCGAGGGTGGATCATTGAGAACGTAATAAACAAGGGTCTGGCCCAGGGCGATGAGATAGTGGGCGGCAGCCATTGCATGACTCCGGCGTATCTTGCAGATCAGCTTGCGCGCAGCCTTACCAATCTCGGGCTCGATGCAATAGACATCTACTATGTTCACAACCCGGAGTCGCAACTTGAAGCGCTTGGCCGTAGCGAGTTCACGAGGCGTCTCAGGGACGCCTTTGAGTTCCTGGAGAAAGCGGTTGCGGATGGACGAATCGGCTGTTACGGCACTGCAACGTGGAATGGATATCGCGAGCCGCCTGAATCGCGAGGGTATCTCTCGCTTTCCGATGTGGTGGCAATAGCGCGAGAAGTTGGAGGGGAGGCGCATCACTTTAAGGTGATTCAGTTGCCGCACAATCTCGCTATGCCTGAAGCGCTGACCAGCGCAAATCAAGTCGTGGACGGAGAGAGTCTTTCACTGTTGATGGCCGCCGATCGGCTGGGCATCACGGTTGTGTGCAGCGCTTCAATGCTACAGGCGAAGCTGAGTCAGGGGCTTCCGCCGTTTGTAGCCGAGGCTCTGAAGGGGCTAACCAGCGACGCTCAACGCGCTATTCAATTCGTGCGCTCGACTCCCGGTGTTACAACCGCGCTCATCGGAATGAGCAGGCGAGCACACGTCGACGAAAACCTTGCGGTAGCCGCAATGCCGCCGGCGTCGGTCGACGAGTTTTTCAGCATGTTTTCAAGCGATGAGCGTTGATTGCGATCGTATCTCGCTCGACCCGGGCATTTGATATCACAACGTTGCTGAGCTAAGTTACCGCTGCTCTTAGCATTCTCAACCCAGCCTGAAGCAAGGCTGTTTTTGCACTTTCTCGATTGGGCGCCGCGTAATGTACAATTAGGCATATAGCGCAAATGCAGATGCGCAAAGCTCGCTTGATGGGGTCTGTTGATGAAGAGCGATGCCCTCACACCGACACTACTTATGAGCTCAAACAACGTACCAGCTCTAGTCGGTTTCGCCTTGCTCGTGTTAATCGCTGCAGTCGTCTTGAGGATCATCCTCAGTTCGCGCCGAAAGCGAGGCGAGGAGGCCTCCATATTCCGGGTGATGCCGCAACCCGATCTTGCGGCGCGGCTCGCTCGCGTGCTGAGTGAGACTACTAGCGAGCTCAGCGCGGGACCTCTATCGTATCTCCGAGTCGCCTTTCTACCGGATCGCACTGAAGATTGGTTCCCAATCAAGTTCGCGAAACTTGTAGGTGCGTCGGTGAGTCACCCGGGAGAGACAATCCGGGGGGCTCTTGCGAAGGATCAAATACAGGTCAAACGAAGACGCCGCTTCCTCCCGATACTTGCGACGCTGGCTATTGTTTACTTGGCGCTAGGCGTATATGTAGCCTACCTGGCATTCTTTTCCCAGTTCGCGCATTTGCGAGTGGTCAACCAGGCTTACAAAAAATTTGATCCCGACACGATTATTGCGAAGCTATATTATCCGCCGCAGATGTTGCGGGGGCCGGCGCCTGCCGCATCGCCGATGAAGCTGGAAGAAATCCGGGCGCGGGCTGAAGAACATAAGCGAGAACTGGCGCTAGCTAAGGAGAAGGCGGAGAAGGAAAAGAAGGAAAAAGAAGAAGCCGAGCGCAAGGCTGCTGACGAGGCAGCAAAAATTGCGGCTCAGAACAAGCCGGCTCCTGAGACTAAAATTGGAGAAATCAACATTGCCCCTATCAAAGACACCATAGGCAATCTGTACAAGCTGTTCGACGCGGGCGGTCTTGATATACCGGAGATGAAGTTCTCGATGCTGGCCGGGTTCAAGGTCATGCCCGACGGTTCGTTTGAGAACATCCGCATAATCACGTCATCCGGCTCTAAGATCATCGACAGAAACGCGCTGGAGATACTCTCGAACATAGGCGAGTCGCACTCGCTCGGTATAGTGTCTGTTTTGTCTTCACCAACGATTAGTCTCGAGATAACCGACGAGGTTGCGCGGATAAGAATCATGGCGTTCGCGCCGACACCGGAAATCGCCAGGGAGAAGTCGGACCTGTTGAACCTGCTGTTTTGGGGTCTGCGGATGAAGGAAAAGAGCCCGGACCTGGGACAGTTGCTAAAAATGATAAAGGTCAAGGCCGATGGCAAGCGCGTTGATACGGATTTGATTGTTCCCCGCGCAAGAGCAGCCGAAATGTTCCGCGCCTGGGTTGCGAACCGAGAGGCCTCACCGCAGTAAGTAGCAGAGACTTCAGTCTGTGTCCCGACGTTCTTCGGGAGTAATCACTTACAACAGACAAAAGTCCGTGCTACTTCGCAAATCATTACTGTTGCTCCCCCAATCGGTTGACCCTATAATGCGTACGTCGAAGCCCGACCGGCTGTTTAGGAGTCGGCGCTTCAACAAATGCCCCTTCATCTAGCCTTAGAAATCACCGGCCTCTGCGTTTCCGTCGGCCCGTCTGTGGTCCAGCCTGCGGATCTGTCCCCAACGTTCCGATCGCCGCCAGATCGAGTTGACGAGGCAAGAGCAATGTCACCTAGCATCGACCAACTACTGACCATAGCGTGCAGCAAGGGCGCATCCGATCTGCACATAAAAGCCGGCAGCTTTCCATTCATGCGCATCAACGGCGAGCTTCAGCCGATGGTGGAAGCCCAACGACTGGCGGGCGAGGACACGCTTAACATGGCGTTCTCGATAATGAATAACCGTCAGAAGCAACGCTTCAACGAGAATTCTGAGATTGATATTGCATACGGCGTATCAGGATTGGGCCGATTCCGCTGCAACATATTTCAGCAACGCGGCACGGTCGGCATGGTATTGAGAGTAATTCCAACTACCGTTCGCACGACGGAGGAGCTGCGTCTGCCGCCGGTCATCGAGAAGATTGCCGACGAGAATCGCGGACTCGTGCTGGTCACCGGATCAACCGGGTCGGGCAAGTCGACCACGCTTGCAGCGATGATCGATTACATGAATCGCACTCGCACCGGCCACATCGTCACTATCGAAGACCCGATCGAGTTTCTACATCGCGACAAAAAGTCCTACGTCAATCAGCGCGAGGTGGACGTCGACACGCGAAGCTTTTCCGAGGCGCTGCGCGGCGCTCTCAGGCAGGATCCCGATGTGATACTGGTCGGGGAAATGCGCGACTACGAGACCATCGAAACCGCCCTGACGGCGGCCGAAACCGGGCACCTGGTGCTTTCAACCCTGCACACTCTCGACGCGACGGAAACCATCAACCGGATCGTCACTGTCTTTCCGCCTCATCAGCAGCGTGCGATCCGCCTTCAGCTTGCAAGCGTGTTGAAAGCCGCGATCTCTATGAGACTCTTGCGCGCGGCGGAGACCATCCAGGGGCGAGTGCCCGCGGTCGAAGTAATGATCGTCACTCCCTACATACGCGATTGCATCATTCACGCGGAGAAGACTTCGTCGATACGCGAGGCGATCTCGCAGGGCACTTCGCAGTACGGAATGCAGACCTTCGACCAGTCGTTGTTTGATCTGTATTCTCGCGGGTTGATAACATACGAGGAAGCGTTGAACGGCGCCACCAACGCTGATGAGTTCAGACTGAGAGTTTCCGGCGTGCGATCGGTATCCGATCACGCGCGTGAAGACATGGAGCGCTCGCGAAGGCGCACCGGCGCACTCGACGCGACGAAACCTGAAACCAAACAGTTCGTCAATTGGCTTTTAGAAGGAACAGAGCAGGTAACACGATAAACGCCGGCGAGGGCCGCGCGCTGGACAGTCGCGAGCATCCCGGCAAAGAAGTCGGCAAAGATGATCGACGCAGTCATCAAGGAGAGCCGCCCGGTGATCGTGTCATGGCTGCCGCGCTAAAGATTCTCTCGGTGCGGCCGTGCAGCGAAGCCGACTTGCGCGACCGTCTGATAAGCAGGCGCGGGAAAGATCCGAAGCTGGTTGAGCAATGCATAAAGAGACTGAAAGAGCTGGGTTACGTAAACGACGATTTGTTCGCGCACAGCTATGCGAGCTATCGGGTGGGCTTAAAGCCGTTGGGAAGAGCAAAGCTTGCGCGAGAACTTGCAGTGAAAAAGGTCCCGCGAGGGATCGCGGAGCAGGCGCTTGATCTGGTATTTGAAGGGAATGCGGAGGAAGCGCTCATAGACAGCGCGATAGCGCGGCGTGTGAGGGCGCGTGGCTGGCCTGCGGACCGAGCCGCCTCAAAACGGATGTTCGATCATCTTGCCCGGCTTGGTTTTGAGTTCGACTTGATACTGAAGAAACTCCGGCTGTTGAAAGCGGAGACTAATGAGGACGATGAGTCATGAGTGACAAGATCCGTCGCTCCGCGTTCGACGATTTCATGAGTGGGACGGCGATGCTGTACGGTAAGGAAAGACGCGTAGCAAAGCGAATAAGCTACATATGTGAAGTTGAGTGTGACGCTTCCGGTGTTAGCCGAATCGCGACGCGCATCAACGATCTCAGCATGACCGGCGCATTCATCGACTCGATGACGTGCTTCGCGGCGGGAACGATTCTCAACCTCAGATTCCACGTCAAGAACATAAGGATCGAGACTACGGCCGAAGTGCGATACAGCATGCCGCAGATGGGCATGGGCGTACACTTCCTCGATCTGAAACCCGAGCACAAGGCCGCTCTTGAAAGTTTGATCGAAGGCAAGCCTCTTGTATTGCCGCCGCCGGCTGTCGAGCCGCCGGCCCCGCCCGGCCCTGCCACCTCGAGAGCTACGGACATGCTGACTGGGAACTTTGCCGTCGTCAGTATGTTCGATGTCATTCAGATAATCGAGAACAACCGGCTCGGCGGCGCGCTGGCCGTCGATTCGCTGGCCGCAAACGGCGAGATTCAATTCGACGAAGGCCAGATCGTTGGCGCACAGTCGGGGTTGGAAACCGGCGTCGAGGCGCTCAAACACTTTCTGGATGTAACCGAAGGCTCATTCGAATTCAAGAGAACTTCAGTTAGCTATACCCGCACTATCAAAGCCGGGAGCAATATGTCGCTTATGCTGGACCTCCTGCGCGTAAAGGACGAAGAAGCTGCGCTAAACAACGCAGGCTGAAGTCCCTCTTCTTAAGGAAGGCGATTTGGAGCGCGGCGGCAAGGTACTCCGCGACGCCGCTTTTTCCTTGCCGATCGATTCAATTATCAGACAAAAGCGGCGTCGCGGAGTACCTTGCCGCCGCAATCCAAATCAAACCTAGCGGCGCCCGTGACCTTCTCGGACGCGATAGAGTAAGCTAGCGGTCATGAAATCGAGTTCCCGGCTTCTGATCGTTTGGCTTCTGTTCAATGCGTCTTCGATCTATTCTCAACAGGCGCCGCCCCCAATCCCTCCCGACGACCGCTATAAAGCGGACATACTTCTGGTGATCGCGCACCCTGACGATGAGACCGCGATCTCGAGCTATCTTGCACGAGCCATCTTCGATCAGCATAGACGCGTCGCGGTGATCTACGGCACACGTGGAGACGGCGGCGGCAACAATGTTGGCAACGAGCAGGCCGCATCACTGGGGGCGATCCGTGAGATCGAGGCCCGCCGCGCGCTTGCGTCGCTTGGCGTAGTGAACGTTTGGTTCATCGGCGCGCCGGACACCCCCGGACAAGACGTGCTGAGATCTCTCGAAACGTGGCATCACGGGAATGCGCTCGAACAGGTTGTGAGGCTGGTGCGCCTCACGAGACCGGAGGTTATTCTGACCTGGCTGCCCTGCTATGTGGCCGGCGAAAACCACGACGACCATCAAGCCGCGGGAGTCATCGCCACCGAGGCGTTCGGCATGTCGGGCGACCCGACGGTCTTTCCCTCGCAAGTCGCCGCGCCGCGTCTGCGCCTGCGGATCAACAACTACGGCGAAGGCTTGCAGGCGTGGCAAGCGAAGAAACTCTACTATTTCTCCGATGCGGACCATACCGATTTTCTGGAAGGCAAGGGCCCGCAGTATAAGCCGGCCGACGTTTCATCATCGCGTAAGGTCCCTTACTATCGGCTGTCAGCCGACGAATGGAGCTTTCACGAAACTCAGCGAGGCGTCGGCGACGTGGCCAGGTCGGCGATTGAGAAGGCTGACTTCACGGCGCTCAAAGAGCCCGAGCGGTTTGTGATGGGTAAGCTGCTGGTGGGATCGCTAATGACCGGGGACATCTTCGAAGGCGTGACGCCAGGCGCAATCGCCTATGCTTTCAGAAGGCCGTATCGCCCGACAATTCGTGACGGTGTTTCAGTGCGATTGGGCGGACCGTGGGAGTTCTATCGAGAGTTCTGGCGCGCGCACAACATCGAGCATCTGGCCGACTTGGTCACTCCTGAGGTTGGCGTCGCTGGGGGACAGGTGTTGAATGTGCCGTTGTTGATTGCTAATGACACGGATCAAGCGAAAGTGATCAGGTTACTGACCGAGCTGCCGGACGGGTGGGCCGAGCAGGTAAGACATGCGGAGTACCCGGTTCCGGCGCGCGAAACTTATCCGGTTCAACTCGTGCTGACGTCGCCAGCGGGTCACGCCAATGAATGGCATAAGATCGAATGGAAGATCGAAGCTGAGGGCAAGCCGGCGGGCTCCGTCGAGCTGCGAGTGCACCTCAAGAGCGGAGGCTTGCCGCAGTAAGAAGGATGGGACCATACAGGTCTCTGAACCTGGCGCCGAAGAATCACTTTGTAGCGTGTGCCTCTTTGGCCATTACGTAGCTACGACGCGAGAGCACTACTACTTTCCCTTCACGTTGCTCGACATCTGGTGAAAGCTGCACGCGTATTCGCCTGCGCCTGCTGTCTCTTGCGGTGTTCGTCGGCACGTAAGCCAGCGAGTAGCTCGCGGAGATGTTTTCAACCAATCGATTAAGTGTCGCGTCAATCTCGTCGGGTGGAGCGCCCACCAGCTCGCCGCCGGTTTCTTCGACAAACATCCTCAAGCTTCCCGAACGCAGTCCAAGATGCCGAAGAAGGCTCGTCGGCTTGCCGCGAATACCTTGCTCGATCCGGCCTCCCACCGTTTGAATCAACACGCCGGAAACCACCGCGCCCGATTCGAGAACGGAGAGGAGCGCCTCCTGCTCCGAAACTTTCGAGAAGTCGATGCTCGCCTCAAGACTGGTTAGCACGATGATTGCGCGGCGGCCGGCTGGATTGGCCGCCTTCTTCATGTACTCGGAAGCCTCGTAGATCGCCGCGTTGAAGTAGTGCTGCTCGCTTTGATGCTGGCGCTCGACAGCCATGATGTTATCGGCGATGGCCTGCCGATCGCGGGTGAACGGCTGAACGAGCGCGACCTTGTTTGAGAAAGTCATGATCGCTACTTCGTCTTCGGGTTTCAGGTGACTGATCGCCTTGACCGTAGCCGCGCGAATCTGTTGATTGAACGGATTGACGCAGCCGGCGCGATCTACCAGCAAGACGACCGAGACCGGCAGCTTGTCTTTGCTGAAGTAATCGACCTTCTGCTGCACGCCATCTTCGAATATGGTGAAGTCGTTGCGTCCAAGACCGCCGATGAAACGGGCTGTCTTCTTCTGCACCGGCAACACGTCAACCAGGACAAGGTCGGCTTGCAGCTTTAAGGACTCCTCGGCTGGCGCCGGTGCTGGAGATTGATTGGCGGACTGACTCGGAAGGATCAGAGACAAAGCGAGAATCAGAAGAAGTGTTTGATGCATTACTACTTACCGCCGGAAGGGAATTCTCGCTGGGATCGTCCGGCGGATATGATAAAGGACCTCGATACGCTGCGCAACGTAGTGCTCCTGAAACCATACCTGAAACGCCGCTTGCTGATTCAGTGAACTTGCTGGCGTATGCCAGAAAGAGCGAGTAGTGCTCCCGCTATTGTGCCGATCAGCGAACCAATCGCGACTAGGATTGTTTGCTCCATGGCGCGGCTTTACCAGGACTTTGAGCGAATGCTGGCCGTTGGTCTGTCAAGTACATAATTTACCTAACAAGGTTGGTTCGGTGCCTCGGGGAACGAGCGGCTTAGACAGTTCAATTTACAAGCTCAGTCATTTTGTAGCCGCCACCTTCGTGTACACCGCGCTGCCGAGGCGAACAAAAGGTCCGCCGTTTTCTGAAAGCTCTTCTGTCACGGTGAACGAGTGCGCCGCGACTACCGAAATGATCCGCTTCAACTGAAGCGTTTGCCCTTTCAGCTTGATGGGATCGACGGTAAAACGGATCGAGATCGGACTGTGCCAATCTCCTTTGCTCTGAACCTGAATGCCATTGGCGAGCTTCTCTGAGAACGTCAGCGACTTCGTTCCCTCATCCCATGTCATGACCGCGCTCTCGTTGAAGCTTGTGTTGTCTGACTTACCGGCTGTGCGCACGTCCAAGGACTTTCCATCCGGGCGAAGAGTGAACGTGGCGGTGCCCTCACGAGGCGCGGGCCCGAGCGCGCTCTCGCGCCCGATCCAACTGTAGCTCCACTCGCCGACGAAGTAACTGATCGATTGCTTTTGCTGAGGCTGAGGTACTTCGCGCCTCGCTGGCGGCTGCGCCTGGGTTGCCGCCGCGGCCGCGGGCATCTCGCCGCCGCGTTTCAAATCGAAGGTGAACGTATAGGTCTGTCCTCCAAACTCAACCTCACCCTTCCCTTTCAACGTCTCGCCCTGAACAACGAAGGCGTAGCTTACGACGACGTTGCCTTGCGGCGCATCGACTTCAGTCTTTGCCGTTACCTTGTCGCCATCGAGATTGATGTCCTTTAGCACAGCGTCAGCGCCCGGGCGCAAGCCTGAAATACTGCCGCTGTACTTGCCGCCCTCTTTCTTGAAAGTGGCCGCCGCAGGTTGCTGCCCCTGGATGCCATCTACAGTGCCTGCCCAACGTCCCTCTAGCTTGTCTTGTTGTGTTCGACCAAATGCCAAAGTTTGAACCAACAGAACGATTGATACGAATATGAGTGCTCTACGCATGAGACACGTACCTCCCTTGATTATTATTTCGACGCAGAACAGCGCACTGGATTCCTTTGCGTCTTGGTGAGCCTCAGCGGGCTTTGCGCGAAACCTAACCTGGCGAATTCGACGCTTGCCACAAACGAAAACGGGCGGCCTCGTGACGGTTGCGTTTCGCGGAAAGCTCGCAAGTTTCGCAAAGACGCAAAGAAATCAGAAGACGCCCGCCTGAGCTTACAAACAATCAGAGGCTCTCTTCACTTACCGGAAGCTGGCTTCGCCATCGCAGTCTCTCGCTGCTCAGAGTCGCGAGTGTAACTGAACCAACCGATCATCATCTCTTCCCAGGTCTGATCGCCCCAGCGCACTTCCTTGGTCGGATCAGGGTTGTATTTGTTCTTCGTCGAATTGTCGAAGTGCGCTACGCAATCCAGCCTCGTTCCTTTCGGAAGAGCGACCGGCTTCGCCAATTCGTAGGTCAACTGCCAGTTGAAATCGTACTTCGGCACGTTGAGCAGAACCTCCGAGCGGCCGTCGGGATACACAGCTGTGTAAACAAAATCTCTTCCTCGAAAATGCATGTGAGGCATGAACGAAGTCAGGTGGACGTCTTCGTTGAACGTCTTCGAGGATTTGACCTCGTGGCTCTCCGCGCCCGGAGGAATCACAAAACGCGCATTCAAGGCATTGCCGGTTACGAGCGTCCTGGTCGGCGGCTCCTTGGCAAAGACGAGCCCGATGCTGGTTCGATCTGTTGTCGCTTCGCCGTTAGTCGTGTAGTGCACCTGGAAGACGATGTTCGACCCAGCCTTCACCAGCCGCGCCGTCCCCGGCGCAAAGACTATCCCGGTCTTGTTCGGCGTAATGCCGCCCAATTGGCCGCGTCCCTGTTGCGACTCACTGATGGCGCCCTTCTGGCCCACGCCCGGCAGCTGCGCGAATGCGATGACGTGATGAACCACGCCGCGGTTTCCGGGCCTGATCTCCATAGCCTGAACCCACTTGTCTTCTTTGAAGCCGGTTGGGATTGTGAAATAGAGATACGGCACTGTTCCATCGGCCGGTATCGCGTGCGCTTCCTGCATGCTCAACACGACATCGGGCTTGCCGATCGTCCAACCCTCGACGAACTTCGGCGCAGCCGGCATGTCTTTGTCGTCACCTTTAGGGGAGCCGGCGTCCACCCAGGCGACGATCGTTTCAATCTCTTTTTGAGAGAGGCTCGGATCGTTTGAGAATTTGCCGTAATGCGGGTCCGCCGACCATGGCGGCATCGAGCGTTCGACGACGCGCTGCTTGATCGACTTGGCCCACGGCCTCGTCTCTTGATAAGTCAGCAGGGACATCGGCGCAATCTCGCCCGCGCGGTGGCACTCAATGCACCGGCTGTAGAGAATCGGAGCAACATCCTTAGTGAAAGTCACTGTGCTCTTTGATGGGCCGCTTGCTGAAGCCGCGATCAACATCAACGAGAGCAACCCAACGCTGATAGCTCCAACTTTTAGCAATCGCATTCCTTACTCCTCCTCATCCGGCAAACTCGTCCGACAAACTTCAGTTTGTCGAGGTCCCTGTCCTGGTCCGACAAACTTCAGTTTGTCGAACAGTTTGTCGGACAGTTTGTCGGACTCTTCGAACTTACCTCGATGCTGTTTCCTTACGGAGGTCCTGACCGTCGATGGTGTAATCAAACCAACCGATCATCATCTCCTCCCAAGTCTGAGGCCCCCAACGCACTTCCTTGCTCGGATCAGGATTGAACTTGTTCCGTTCGGAGTTGTCGTGATGAGCAACGCAATCAATCCGGCTTCCCTTCGGCGCCGCCACCGGCTCTTTCAGAAAGTAATTGAGCTGCCAGTTGAAGTCGTACCTCGGCACCTTCAACAGCACCTTTGAAGTGCCGTCGGGATAGGTCAGCGTGTATTCGAAGTCCTTGCCGCGAACGTGCATATGCGGCATGAAGCTTACAATGTGAGCGTCTTCCTTGAACGTGAATTGCGCCTTTGATTCATAGCTCGGCTCGCCGGCGGGAATCACAAGGTTGCGAGCCGCCGCGCCCGTCGTGATTACGCGCTTTTCAATCGGACCTTTTGCGAAGTACAGGCCGATGCTCGTGCGATCCTTGCTCGGCTGACCGTTCGTCGTGTAGTGCATCTGGAATATCAGCACCGAGCCTTTTCTGATCAGCTTGGCTTGACCCGGTCGCAGAATCAGCGGACTCATCCCGGGCGCCCAACCGAGCAGCATGCCGTCCGGGTTGTTTGTGCGAGCCTGCCCACCTTGCCCGGGCCCCTGTTGCAGAGTCCTGGCTTCACCTTCTCGATTGGCGGCCGCGCCGAGATTGAGTTCACCCGCCGCCGGCAGCGGTCCCTGGCCGGGCTCGCGCACGCTGACTATGACGTGATGCACAACGCTCGGATCGCCGCGTTTTATCTCGGCGTATTGAACGTATTTGTCTTCGGTGAAATTCGTGGGCACGACGAAGTGGCGGTAAGCGACTACGCCATCGGAGGGCACTTCGGCTTCGACGGTCATCGGTAGGATAACGTCGGGTTTGCCGAACTTCCAACCTACGTCTGAAAAGGTCGGGGCGGCCGGCAGGTCTTTGGCGTCGCCTTCTTTCGCACCAGAGTCTACCCAGCCGACTATTGTATCGATCTCTTTCTGAGAGAGCCGCCGATCGTTTGAGAAATCACCGTAGTGCGGATCGGCGAGCCAGGGCGGCATCTTGCGTTCAGCCACGACTTCGCGAATCGACTTGGCCCACGGGCGCACCTCTTTGTAGCTCAGCAGCGACATCGGAGCTATCTCGCCGGGACGGTGACATGCAGCGCAGTTCTTATACAGAATTGCGGCAACGTCTTTCGAATAGGTGACCGAGACCGCGGTCTTGTCCGAAGCGCTCGTTGTCCATTGAAGCAAAAAGACCGCAGCGATAAAAAGCCCCGCGGTCGTGCGCCATGCCAGGTTGCGTTTCATAATTCTTCTCCTCTTGAAATCGATGACTGACCTTCGGTTCCACTGTGTTGCTATAATCGCGTCCTTGTTAATGCTTAAAAGATGAATCCCAGAATTATCGACCCTGCACCCTATGAATGTTGCTACTCTAAACTGACCGCTCGGGTCTGTCAAATTGAGGTGAATTCTTCGCGAGAATTCTCAAGCAGATCGTGCCGAATTTAAACGTTGTTCTTGCACGACTGACTCGCGGTCTTTAGGATAACGCTATGAATCCGACAATCTCCGAACTACTCCCAGGCGGCGCAAAAGTTCTAAGAGACATTAAGCGGAAAAAGACTCCTGTGTTGATAACACAAAACGGACGGCCCGCAGCATATCTGATGGACGTAAACACTTATCAGCGGCTGGAAAAGCGAATGCGAATTCTTGAAGGCATAGCTCGCGGGGAGACGGCTATTCTGGAAGGCCGCATTTTGAACCACTCCGAAGCGAAGCGAAGAATGAAGCGATGGCTCGATTGATTTGGACTGAACCCGCCCTGCAAGATTTGGATGCGATTGCCCGATGTTCTTGATAAACCCGACGCTGCCGGAAAGTTCGTCCGCCGCGTATTCGCAGCAAGTCGCGATACTAAGATGCCTTCCTTTCTTATCAACAACTACGGACTCATCGACGGCCTCGCTACACCCTGATTGTTGCTGTTCTTAAACGATGATATCTTCATGTCGTGATCGATAAGCTTCTCATAACCGAAGACGAAAACGATCCGGAGTTGACCGGGCGAATCGCTCGCTTCAGGCGAAATGGTGAATGGCTTACCGAGCAAGGTGGGTACGTGTTCGAGAGCTTTCCAGGTAAGTACGTCGCAGTGTCGGAAGGCGAAATATTTGTCGCCAACGATGCCTCGGAGGCCGCCCGGCTGGCGACTGAAAAGCATCCAGACGATCAGCCGTTCGTTCAGTTCATTCCACGCGAAAGCCGCGAGCGCATCTATGCGTATTGACGGCCGCTGGCACCTTTTCAAAGACGGAATTCTGAGACCGGTTGTCGACGCCGCTGTTCAAGGACCATCGGGGACTCTGCATACAGTGATGTTCCTTCTTGACGCGGGCGCTGACCGAACTGTGTTTGACAATACCTACTTGCCGCTACTTTTTCCTCTCGCACTTTCATCCGAAGAAACGCCGGAGTTGGGGGGCGTGGGCGGCAAGGTCGAGTGCATATTCATACGGAGCCGGCTCGCGTTCGCTAGCACCGAGGGCAAGCGGATAACCGTTCAAGGCCCATACGGTGTCTTCAGTGAACAAGGTAGGAGTGATGTTTCAATCCTAGGTCGCGATGTGACTAACAACTTTGATGTGATCTATAGCTATCCGACCAGGCAAGTCATATTGCTCGCGCAACCGCATGGCTTTGATGTTTATTTTCAACGCTAGCGGACACCTCCCGGAGAATACTTCTTGGCTTTTTGAAATCATTATCCGCACTGCCGTTATTCCACGAATCATCCTCCGATCACTTCAATCTTGATCACTGACTGGCGATGACCCTCGATATGCCGGGCTGGGTGATTCGAGTTACAAGTCCAGATGCTCCCGTCTTTCGCGAACTCTACTTCTCTTGTGTAGGTCACTCGCGTAGGCATGGGAATCACCGTTAGCTTTTCGGTCTTTGGGTCGAACCTCATCATCGTGTCGCTGCCGGCCCCGCAGATCCATATCAAACCCGTGCGACGATCCACGTTGATCGCATATGGTATGTCGTCTCCCTTGCCCGGGAGCGGATACTTCTTCCACGCGTCTTTCTGCGGATCGTAGCTGCAGAAGTCGCCGCTCCCATAACCGGGTATCCATACGACCCCATCGTTCGCTACTTCCAAGCGCCGAGGACCGTACACCGGCGGCTTCCATTCGGTGATTTTCCCAGTTACCGGGTCGATCACTCCTACGCGTTGGCCGTTCAGCTTCGTGTACCAAACCTTACCGTCAGGCGCGATGTCTATGCCGTAAGGTGTGATGCCACCGGTCTCGCCCATCGTCGGCACGTTAGACGCCTGCTCGGGTTTGAGCAGTTGATACTGTTTGATCTTTAACGTAGCTGGGTCGAGCCGAAAGATCGCGTTCATCGCGGCGTCCGTGTACCAGCAGATGCCTTTCTGATCGAAGCGCAACGTGTGAGGATAACCACCTCGCTTGCCGCCTTCGCCGCTTTCTATCAACAGGAACTCTTTAGTCTTGGTGTCGAAGCGAGCCATCTTGCCGCCCAGCGCCAGCGTGAACCACATATCGCCGTTTGGAGCCTTCTCGATCGAATGCGGTCCCTGCAGAGGATAGTCGCCGGAGCCGTCCTTAACTCCGCCGGGAATCGAATAAGACTTTCGCTCGCCGGTTTTCGGGTCGAGCGTGCGAAGCGCGTCGTGAATCATATCGACCAGATAGATCAATCCGTCGTCGCCGATTTCGAGATCGTGCATCAGCGCGCTGTTCTCGTGTCCGACCGGCCACTCAGTGATGACGACATTAAGTGCTTCCCCGGAAGGAGGAGGCGGAGGCGTGTAAGCTGGCCAGTTCGCTTCCGCGCCTTGCTTGTAGGTTTCATAGAGCATGCCGGGCAGCGATTGCTGGGTGTCTTTGTGCAGCAAGCGGAACGCGCCGAGACCGATGCGGCTCGACATCACGTCTCGAACCATGACATCCCAGTCTGCTTTTTCCTTTGGAGCGCGAAAGCCTTCGGTGCCGACTTGATGGCAGTAAGCGCATGCCATTCTAAAATTCAATCGCGCTTCGTCGTTGGGCCATTTGATCAAGCGAATCCGATCGACGCTGGTCTCCTGCATTTTAGGATTCACCGCAGGTTTCATTTGAAAAGAGACCAGCGCCATCGCCGCCACGGGTTGGTGGGCTACGTTTTTGAATTCATCTTCGAAGCCCGGCAAGCGAGCGCGCAGTTTGTACTCGCGATTAGTGAGCACCGGCAGCTTGAAACGCCCGCCTTCCTTGGTGAAGACGGTGATCATTTTGTCTTCGACCGAATCGAAGGCAGTGACCATCACGCCGGCGAGCGGCTTCTTTTGTTGATCGACAACCGCGCCTGCGATCGAGTAGGAGTTCGATGCGCTGCCGGTTGTTGAGGTGATGGTGAGGCATAGCAGGAACAAGCTGAACCCGGTGAGTAGAAGCTTCTTGATAGGCATGATGACCTCCTGTTGGAAGAATTGCCGTGCTATCGTATGGCGGTGTGGAAGGGGAGTCAAGCAATGGGTCGCACTTAAGGCCAGGTTGCTCAATAAGCGCGTGAAGGAATGACGGGTCAGGAAGGTGGGCTTGCCCCCGCTCCCTCCAACCGGTTACATATTCGGCCGGAAAAAGAGCGGGGGCAAGCCCACCTTCCTGACCTTTCATTGTTCCCACGCGTCATCTTTCTTGATTTCAAGGAGGTGGAAGAAAACCCAGGCAACCCCCGTCTAAGGATTGGACGCGAACAAACTTCGAGTCGCCGTTACAAGTTTAGACCTGACAGGAGGGTTGTATGCATCGCAAAGTGCTTCGTTCGATCTCACTCACCGGAGCTTCAATTCTATGTTTATTGGTTGTCCAACAAGCCGCGCTTGCGGGGCCGCCTCTCCTTTGTCACCCGTTCGAGATCGGCAACGCCCGGTCTCTGCCCTGGAGCGGCTCGGAGTGGCGCGGCGTAGACAAGCGCTACGCTGTCAACCGGCTCATAGGCGACACTGTCGCTTTGCTAACTCCGGAAACGCCGGTGATAGTCAGAATGGAAACGCTGCGCAGGGCTACGGTATATGCTTTGTTGCCCACGGCGGACATCACGCTTAACTCTCCGATCAAGGATCCGGTTGTCGCCCGTGAATTGCTGGCGCGTTTGAAAGCTCGGATTACCGAGCCAGATACAAAATCAGAGAAGAGAGTTGCGGCGCTTGCGATGTTTGACTACGGCTATCTGGTTGAAAGCTACAAGCAAGCGATCTGGGACCCGAAAGCCTTGCCCGGCGGAAAACTCGCCAGCGATATTGACGGCTACGGGTTTATCGTCAAATCGATTTCAATGCGTGGAAGCGACCCTGAAATGGAATACGCCGCGGCGCTTTCCTGCATGGGCAGGAAGCGAGAAGCCGGGCAGGATGCTTATGTTGCGCACGTGCAAAAGGCGTTGGCCGGCGCGCAGGAAGGTTCATTGTTAGCACGGAACATGCTGAATTATTTCAGAGATCGAGGGACGACACTCGCAGAGCTTCGAGCGAACATCGCGAAGAACTAACGACCGGAAGGCGGAAGGCAGAAAGCGGAAGGCAGAAGGCGGAAAGCAGAAGGCGGAAAGCAGAAGGCAGTAGTCAGGAGTGGATGGCCGTTCACTTTCTACTGCTATCTGCCTTCCGCTTTCTGCCTTCTGCTTTCCGCTTTCCGCTTCACTGCGGGCGTCGGCCAAACTGACCGCCGCCACGCCCGCCGTTGTTGGCCGGCTCGATCGGGGCCACCCCGAGCACGCCTCTCACCACCGTGAGCTTAGCCAGAATCCGCGGTTCCGCGAGCACAAATCTGTCGGTCATCAGTTGAGCTTTCTCGAAATCGATTTTGGCTAACACCGCCAGTTCGGCGCCGTAGCGCGCAACCATCCCAGCCAGCGAGCCTCCCCCCTGAAGCGGCAGCTCGCCGTCCTTGAAAATGTTCAACTCAAATCCGCTGAGCAGTGCCGCAGCCGATAGAAGCTCGTTCATTTGGTTGATGCCCGGCTCCATGGTCTCGAAGCTTTTCGCGGGATCGAGAGACGCAAACGCGTGAGCAACGTTGACCTGAGCTTCAAACTGCACGTAACTGGTTGCGCGGCGGCTGACAAGGCCTCGCGCTTCATCGAGAAGCTGAAGCGCCAGCTTCGGGTTCTCGGCTTCCAGATTCCCCGCGAACTGAAGTAGCAGCGACAAGCGCTCTTCATCCGATTGCGCGCGATTGATCGTTTGACGTATGTCATCCGCCTTGTTGGTAGTCGAACTCACCGCCTGCCTCAGCTCGAGAGTGTGCAGCGTGCTGGTTCGCGCGGTCCCGTCAAGGTGCTGGTTAGCGATGTCTCGGGCACGATCGGGATTGCCTTCGTCGACAGCCTTGAGCGCCGCCTGCTGATATATCCGATTCTGCATTTGTTGAGGCGCCGTGGCGGCGGCCGCAATCAGGCTATCGGACGTCCCTTGTTGCATCAGATTGGCCATCTGACTAAAACCGGCGCGCGGGTCATTATCCATTCCCATTTGAGTGAGCTTCTGTTTTACAGCCAGGCTCCGGTCCGGAAGATACTTGTCGATTTGCGGCTGCAAGCTCTGCAATCCGTTGAGCAACATTCGCGCGTTAGCCTGCTGAACATCGGCCTCGCTTTGCGGCGTTGCTTGCGGGCCCTGATTGTTAGGCCTGCCGCGGAAGGTTCCCGGGCCACCGCGGGCCTGAGCGTTTTGAGCTTGCGGCATCGCTCGAAGAGCCGCGGTAATCGCCGCCGCCAGCACGTCTCGAAAAGCCTGCTCAGCCAGAAGCTGGTCAGGGGAACCAGTGACCGGTTGCGCTGGTGGCGTTTGGTCACCCGACTTCTGCTGCGCGCGAGGCCCCGAGCGCAACAGACTCAGCGACAGGCGGACGGCATCTGACTTCAAGAGCAGCTCTTCGGGCTGCATTTTCTTAACCAGTTGATCCGAGAGTTTCGTCGCCGCTTCGGCGTCTTTCGCTTGAAGCTGCGAAAGCACTTTCGAGAACGACGCCGGGTATTCACCTTTGTCGAGCCACCCCCGAGCGTTCCTGGCCGCAGTCTTAGGATCGTTGGCCGCAATCGCCGCCACCAGGCTTTGCTCGAGACTATTCTGCGAGTCCTGTCTTCTCACGCCCGTACCAGCAGCCGGCGGAGCAGGCATCGTCTGTAATAACTGATACGCGAACTCCCCGTTGTGCCGGGCGACGGTCAGCACCAATTCCTGCCGCAACTCCATCGCCAGGCGATTTGCGTTGGCCGCCCGACGCGAATTCTGATCGTTTGGCGATTCGCTTCGGCGGATCATCTCGGCTATTCCCGAGCCGGCCTCGCCGAACAACACGCGCGCGCGCGATTCGTCGCGATCCCACAGCAAGTCCCCGGCAGATATCTGCACATAGACGCGGTTCTCCGGAAGCTTGAGCGCGCCGGCATCGCCGAGCACCTGGTCGAGCAGCAGCACCGCTTTCTTTTCAGGAGTAGGCTTGTCTTTGTCCTGCTCGCCGGGTTGCTGTTGGTTAACCGGGTCCTGATTCGCGAGTGAGACGGGGGCGAACCCGAGCGCTATCGCGAATATCATCACAAGAGCAGCGCTATTTTTGGCGTTCATTTTGTTCTCCAGAAAAGGCTGGCAAGGTTGGCCGTGAGACATTTAGATTACCTCACTGCCTGGTATCTATCCAGCGGTGCAGACCTGAAATATGATAACAGCGACGCGTCAAGAGGTTGCCCGGCAGGCTTGAAACCCACTTGGCTGACTGGCTCTTGCCGGCACGGTCCGACAAGCTGTCAGCTTGTTGCGGGTGCGGGTCGGACCGGAACTTGTCAAAGCTCTTCAGAAGAACAAATGCCCGCGACAAGCTAGCAGCTTGTAGGACGGTAATTATTGACAAAGCAGGCTGAGCATCTTAGACTGGCCTCGCATCAAGGAGTTCTTTTGAAGTCACCGATAAGGGCACACCGGGAGTGATCCCGGGTCGCAAAGCCAAGGCCTTTGACGAAACGATGAACGCGGAACGATGAACAATGAATTTCTCATCGTTCATCATTCAGCATTCATCGTTTCTTTAAGGATGACTGGTTGCCGAAGTGAGGTTGAAGAGCAGCGCCCCCCGGGTTTCGACTCCACTTCATCGCGGTCCCTACAACGCCAAACGAGATGGTTAGCGCGCCGGCATTGAGCGCGCGAAGAGAATTGAAAATACACCATGAGACTGTGGAGAACCGGGATTAACCTCACCGTCAACCTGGCGGTCATCGCCTTTTTTGCAATCATCGTTAACATCGCTCACGCTCAGGAAGCGAGCGTCATGGTGAACGTCGGAGCCGCAACCGATCAGTTACAGCGGACGCCTGCGCTCGTCGTTCGTGAAATACCTACGCCTGCATCGAGCTTGAAGCCTGGAACCCCGGCTACTCAACAGACACAGGGCGCGCCACAAAAAAACGCGGCGCTTAAATCACCCGCTGCCGGCGCGCCCGCCGTAGCTCAATGGACTCAATCGACGCAGCCGATTGTGTTGCCGGCTGCCGCACTAATATCCGCACGGGACGGAAGGGTGACGACGGGCAATCCGAAGTACGACGAGTTGATCGCCGCGTCTGCCGCGCGCAATGGAGTTGATCCCGACCTGATCACCGCCGTCATGCGCCAGGAGTCCGGGTTTCATCAAAACGCCAGGTCTTACAAAGGGGCGACCGGGCTCATGCAATTGATGCCGGGGACGGCGGCGCGCTTTGGTGTAACGAACATATTCGATCCCGCGCAGAACATCGAAGGAGGCACAAGATATCTGCGCTTTCTGCTGGATTCCTTCAACGGAGATGTCGATCTGGCGCTGGCTGGCTATAATGCTGGAGAGCACGCGGTGATGAATTCGGGTTACAAGATTCCTCGCTATCGCGAGACTCAGAATTATGTTCGCAGTATTTCAGCACGCTACGATGCGAGTAAGAAGACCACGCGCCGCGTCGCCGTTGGAACTTCGGCAGCGCCGGCCGCAACGATTTTTTCGGGCGGGGCCGCGAGCAGCCGCCTCTCCAATAACTACTGAGCGGTACAAATGATTTCCTTTGTCATCCCAGCCTACAACGAAGAGGCGCTGATCGGGCAAACGCTCGAATCAGTAACCCGCGCGGCCCACAACCTCGACGAACCGTTTGAGATAGTCGTTACCGACGACGCATCGTCGGACCAAACAGCAACAATCGCCGAAGCTCTGGGCGCGCGCGTAATCAAAGTGCACGTTCGACAAATCGCCGCCGCTCGAAACGCCGGCGCTCGTCACGCTCTAGGGGATCGGCTGATCTTCGTGGACGCCGATACCGTGGTCAATGAAGCCGTATTGCGAGCGGCGGTAGAAGCCATGAAACGCGGAGCGGTTGGAGGCGGGTCGGCCGTCAGGTTCGAAGGGAAGGTCCCGCGCTATGCCGAGCTCATGCAGCCGGTGCTTGTCAGGCTCTTTCGCGCCAGCGGGCTGGCTTGCGGATGTTTCCTGTTCTGTACGCGAGACGCTTTCGACGCAGTGGGCGGATTTGATGAGGCGCTGTTTGCTTCCGAAGAAATAGGCATGAGCCTGGCATTGAGGCGACAGGGGCAATTCGTTGTTCTTCGTGAATCGGTTACGACTTCAGGCCGCAAGCTGCGAATGTATTCCGGCAAGCAAGTGCTGTTGATAATGTCCAGGATTTTGCTTGGAGGGCCAAAGGCTCTCAAGAACAGAGAACGCCTCGAATTGTGGTACAGCGGTCGACGCGAAGATCCGGAGATCGCTCAGTGAAATACGAAGGAGCACTTTGCGGTAAAGGTATTCTTAGCGCATACAAGACGCAAAGGACCGCAAAGCACGCAAACGCTTTTAGTCGCCACCGTAAACGATCTGGCCTCCTTCCCCAAACTGGTAACTGACTGCGCGCTTTCTTTGTTGTATACTGCACCCGGCCGGTGTAAGAACACACGGCAGTCCCCTGAATTTCATAGCAAGACTGTGCACAAGATATGCAGCGGGCAGGACGAAACAAACTAGTAGTCAGCGTGACCGTCTTCGCAGTGGTGTTCTGCCTTACTGTCCGGCCTGTGCTGAACGCTGCGGATCCTTCGTTGTCTTCGGCAACCAGTCCGGTCTCTCTTGCCGAAAAACTCTTTCGTTATGCCGGCGATCTTGGCCGCTCTCTCCATGACCGGCCTCTCGAAGAACGAAGCCCGGGCGACTATCGCCGAGCGCTCGACGCGTACGGGCAAGTCGTTCGTCTCAACACTGACAACTATTTTTCCGCGGAGTCCCTCGTTAGAAAAGCCGAGCTCCTCCGCGAGATGGCGGACGCTAACGGTGAGTCGGCGCTGTACCAGCAGTCCATCGAAGCTTATCGAGGCGTCGTAGCCGAGCATCCGCACAGCGCGTTTGTTGGGGACGCGCTCATTGGCATCGCTCAAATCTATGAAGAGAACCTGCAGGACCTGGACGGTTCTGCCGCGGCTTATCGAGAGCTGATCGCGCACTTCCCTGCGTCGGTGCTGGCTCGCGAGGCCGGTGCGGTGCTTGCCCGATTCGAAGCTCAGTTGAAGAATCGCCCGGTTGACGTGACCATCGCACCTGACTCAAACCAGCAGCAATTGACTCGAGTTCCCACGCTCACGAATGTGCGAAGCTTCGGTGGCCCGGATTACGCGCGAGTGGTGATAGACCTGTCGGAGCCCACGCACTTCAGTGAACGTCGCGAGGGAAGTCGGCTGAGTATTAAGCTCGATAGTACCGCGGTTTCATCCTCACTTTATGGGCGCCGGTTTATCGTGGGCGAGGGCGGCTTGCTCAAACGGGTCGCAGTGACGGACGCAAGCGGCGAGTCGGGCACGCAGATCGACCTTGAAGTCTCTTCGCTAAACAATTATTCGGCGTTTCGGCTGGCCGACCCCGAGCGCATAGTGATCGATATCCACGCAAACGGTGCCAACGGGGCCGCCGACTCGATAGCCAGAAGAACTCAGGAGAAAACATTCGTAGCGGCTACTCACTCTGAAGCGCCGCCGCGGTTGGTAGCTCCCGTTGTGCGGACCACACCGCGCGATCAACACCGGCCGGCAAGGAACTTCAATGCCGATACAAACTCGCTTAAGTCGCTGCCGGAGATAACCGATCCGATTTTACCTCTTGCGCCGCCGAACGCGGCAGCCGCCCCGAATTCTGTCGCAGCGGCTACCCAAGCTTTAGCCTCGAAGGTCGATGCTAAAGCGGCGCAGTTGCTCATCAAGCGCATCGTGATCGATCCGGGTCACGGCGGTCACGACACCGGAACGATAAGCGCGAGTGGAATGCGCGAGAAAGATTTGGTCCTCGACGTCGGCCGCAGATTGAAAGCCTACATCAAGCACAACTATCCTGATGTCGAAGTGATAATGACGCGCGACTCGGATCGTTTCGTAGCGCTCGAGGAACGAACTGCGATCGCAAACGCACAGCGCGCCGATCTCTTCATATCGATTCACGCGAACGCCAGTCCTTCGCGAGTCGCTTCAGGCGTTGAAACCTTCTTCGTAAGTCCCGATCGTGCGCCGGCGGAAGACCTTCAGGCAGCGGCCCGTGAGAACGCCAGGCTCGCAAGCGAGAAAAAGTCAGACAAGCCTGAGCCTATGTTTGCCAGCGTGACCGTCGGCAATCGCGTAGCCGAGTCTCGAGAGCTTGCGCGCTATATACAGGCAGGACTCGTGCGAGGCATCGGAGCGCAGTCGCCGCGCACCGCAATGAATCGCGGAGTCAAACACGCCCCGTTCGTAGTCTTATTGGGCGCCGCTATGCCGAGCGTGCTTGCAGAAGTTTCCTTCCTGTCGAATCCCAAAGACGACGCATTGCTGCAGACAGGCCCGTTCCGGGAGAGAGTCGCCGCTTCTTTGTTTGCGGGGTTGAATGCCTATCTGAAGAAGAATCGAGGATCGGCTCGGGTTGACGCAATAAAGTAGTAAGAACAGGAGTCCTTAGAATGGACCTGCGAAACACCTCATCGCGAGAGTCGCGTAGAGCACATACTGATAAATGATTCATCTTGAATGACTGATCTCTTGGGACTTGGGTTCAAGTGCGTAGTCCTCAATGATCTCATCCAGGAAGCTCTTCACGCTACCCGTCTGATAGCGAACTGAACTCAGCAAATCATGGAGTCCACTTACCCTTGGAAATGTCCAAAGTGGTGTCCCGCTCTCGTCAATGATTTCAAGGTTTGGCGAATGGCCGGGCACTTCATAGATGCGGAGCTTTCGTTCTTTATACTCGGTTTCATAGACCATCTTGGGTGTTGTCTTTGCTACCGCCCAGATAATTCTCCCCTCTTGGGTTCCTCTGATTAAACTTACGATCGCGTCAATTGTCTTGTCGGTTTCGGTGGTCCTAGTCTTATCGCTCCCATAGCTTGTCCTTCAGGAGATTCGTCATCTCCTCGTCAACCTTGAGTAGTTCTTTGTAAATTTCCCATACTACGTCTCTCGACTCAATGGACAAAGTTTTGTTCAAGTTGATCTGCCGAATCACTAACGATATGGATCGCCGCTCATATCTGCTAACCTTGGTCCCAAGAGACTCCAGAATAGACGAGCATCGTGCAAGCTCTGCTTCTATTTCCGCTATGGATGCATCGAATCAGTGTTCACGCTTGTGAGGTTCTTGGGGGCACTTTGCTAACATCACGCAAGCTCACGTAACCCACTATCAACCCGTTCGAATCCAGCACAACCGCGTGACCGAGTCCATTATTCAAGAGAATCGATTTCGCTTCGGGAATCGGGGTGCTCGAGTCGATGAACATCGAACTGTCGACCGGGCGCATGACCTCGCGGGCTTCGAGGCCGGGCCAATTTTCGCGAGGCGCCTGTTTCAGGTCGTCCAGAAGAAGCATCCCATGAAGCCTTCTCTCCTGGACCACCGGAAAGCTGGTGTGGTGGTTGTTGTTGAGCACCTTGTTTATGAAGTCGGTGATCTTCATCTCCGGCGGGACTTGAACGAAGTCGCGGTTCATCACGTCTTCCACGGTTCCGCGCTTGGCCCGCCACACGCCGCGGTTCCGCCCCTCGGTCGTCCCAAGCATCAAAGCGATCATCATGCCGATGATCATCATCCAGAGTCCGGTGATGCCGTAGTCCGGAACCATAATGAAAGAATAGATGCCCGCCGCAATCAGCGTGATGGCGATCATCAGCCCCGATCGGATGGATTGCTGCGTGGCCGCTCTGAAGTTCTTGTTCCTGCTCCATAGCAGCGCCCTCAGAACGCGTCCCCCGTCGAGCGGCAGGCCGGGCAGGATGTTGAAGCCGGCAAGAAACCAGTTCACCAGGCCGAGATGCCTGAGCACCTGACCGAACGCAAGATGCGAGGTGCCCCGAAGAAAAGCCTCGTCCGCCAGAAAGAAGATCGTGCCGATCAGAAAGCTCGCCGCAGGTCCGACAACCGCTATCTTGAACTCCGATGACGGCTGCGCCGGCTGCCCGTTGAGCGACGCGAGCCCTCCGAACATATAGAGAGTAATGTTACCCGTTCCCAGCCCTTCCGCCCTTGCCATCGTCGCGTGAGCCAGCTCGTGCGCAAGCACCGACACGAACAGCAGCATCGTCGTCACCACACCGAGCGCCCAATACTGAAGGACCGAAAGGCCGGGAGCCTGACGCGGCAAGAGGCCTGAAGCAATCGCCCACGCATAAAACGGAAACACCGGCAGCCAGCTATAGTGCGCGTAGATAGGAATGCCGAAGACGCGGCCAAGGTAGAATGGTTTCGGATTGAGAGTCACTAGATTTGATAAGGACTAAAGTTTTCAGCGTTCGCAAAAAAGTCTACCCTGCGACCACTGCTCGAACAAGCGAACGTCTCTTTTGATAGTGGGCCACAGCGCCTGATAGACCACCGAGCGGCCTATAATCTATAATCGAGTCTCAGCGCACGGGTTTCAACATGCATCTGTTAGCCGCAATTACCGGATTGACCTTGGGCGTGATCGCCTGGCTGTTCGCGTCTCACTGGATAGCGGTGTCTATCGCCCGAGCGGAAGACCGGCGTCCGGAACTGGTTGGCTCAAGACAGTTGCGCGCAGCCGAAGCGGTGGCTTGCGGCGCCGTGTTCCTCGCTTGTCTTGCACTTGCTTCCTGGTTGGGTTGGGTGATCTGGATTCAGATCAAGTAGAGAAACGCACCAACTCTCGTTTGAGCAGCTTCCCAGTGGGGCCCTTCGGAATATCCTCGACGAACTCGACTGTCTTCGGGCACTTGAAATCAGCAAGACGCTCGCGGCAAAACTCGATGATTTCTTGCTCGGTAATTTCTTCGCCTTCCCGCGGGACGACAAACGACTTCACCTCTTCGCCGTAGAGTTCGTGCGGAACTCCAATCGTAGCAGCGTCCTTTAGTTTCGGATGCTGGTACAACACTTCATCGACCTCTCTCGGGTAAATGTTCTCCCCGGCGCGGATGATCATGTCACTCATGCGGTCGACCACATAGAAAAACCCATCTTCGTCACGGTAGCCAAGATCGCCGGTGTGAAACCAGCCGGAACGAAACCCCTCTTGTGTCGCCGTCGAGTTCTTGTAATAGCCCTTCATTATGTTAGGCCCGCGCAATACGATCTCGCCTATCTGATGCGGGCCAACCTGCTGATCGTTCTCGTCAAAGATTTGGATCTCGTTGCCTATCGGCTTTCCGACCGAACCGGCACGCCGGTCATCAATAGGATTGAACGTCGCCCGGCACGTCGATTCCGACAAACCGTAGCCTTCGATTACCGGGAATTTGAATAGGGACTCGAAAGACTTGAGGACCTCGAGCGGCACCGGAGCCGAGCCGCACAATGCAAATCTGAATCGGCTCAAATCGAGACCGGCCGGCAAGCCTCCCGGATATGCGTGATTAAGAATTGAGAGCATCGTCGCGACCGAGCCGAAATAAGTCACTCCGTATCGCGAGATCGTCTCCCAGTGATGTGAAGCACTGAAGCGCGGCGCGAGCACTATGCTGCCGCCCGCCCAAAGCGCCGCCATCGTCGTGGTCATCAGCGCATTCACATGAAACAGCGGCATCACTATGAGCGAGCGGTCGCCGGCACTCAGCCTCAAACACTCGGCGATCTGCTGCGCGTTTGAGAGCAGGTTCCCATGTGTAAGCAATACTCCCTTTGGCTTCCCGGCTGTGCCTGATGTGTAGATGATCACCGCTTCGTCATCCAGTCCCGGTTCCGGGCTCGGAGTTCTCTGTTCAGGGTTTGACGACAAGGCCTTCCTGTCACTACTTGAATCGCTACTTGAATCGCTACGACTGTCGATCACGGTCCACTCATAGTCATCTCCGACGACTATCACATTTCGAAGCGACGCCACGTGGTCGCGAGCCGGGTCGAGATTCGGAAGCATGTCCGGCTGAGTGACCATCGTTCCGGCTTCGGAGTCAGCGACAATGAATTCGATCTCCTGGGGTTTCAACAACGCGTTGACGGGTCCCGCCCACGCGCCGATCTTGAAGCAGGCGAAATAGAAGATAAGAAACTCAGCGCGGTTTACGAGAAGCAGACTTACGCGATCGCCCCTTGTTACTCCCAAGCCTATTAGAACGGCAGCCGCCCGATTCACTTCGTCATCGAATTGGCGATAGGTGAAGACGCGATCGCCGGATTCCAGCAACAGGAATTCCTTGTCAGGTGTTCGCTCGACCTGTGCTTCGAGCAACTCGCGAATGTTTGTAGGTGAGGCGAGCACGAGAGCATCTTAGCTAAAACCGATGCGAGACTGTAGGGGCGGTCCTCCGTGGCCGCCGCTCCCCACGCAACGAAATCATTTGTCGGCAGAGAGGGGCGGCCACGGAGGACCGCCCCTACAGGACATATCTTGAGGCTTTCTTGACTGAGCAGCCCTGATCGAGGCAGGATCACTCGATTTGAAACCGTCGCCATCAAGCACTGCATCAATTCGAAAGGTTGCGATCGCCAGCTTTATTGGCACGACCATCGAATGGTATGACTTCTTCCTTTACGGCACGGCCAGCGCGCTGGTCTTCGGCCGGCTGTTCTTTCCTAATTACGATCCGTTGACCGGGACGCTTGCTTCGTTTGGAACTTATGCGGTCGGATTTGCGGCGCGGCCCATCGGAGGAATCGTTTGCGGCCACTACGGCGACAAGATCGGGCGCAAGTCAATGCTGATCCTCACGCTGCTGATCATGGGCATCGCGACTTTCCTGATCGGCTGCCTGCCGACATACAGTCAGATTGGGATCTGGGCGCCGATAATGTTAGTGGTGCTGCGAGTGGCGCAAGGATTTGGCGTCGGCGGCGAGTGGGGCGGCGCGGTGTTGATGGCAGTCGAGCACGCGCCCGCCGGCCGGCGCGGTTTCTACGGGAGCTGGCCCCAAATTGGAGTCCCGGCTGGATTGCTGCTCTCGACTCTAATCTTCGGCCAGATCGCGAAACTTCCTGAAGAAGCGTTGTTCGGTTGGGGCTGGCGGGTGGCATTCCTCCTGAGCTTCATTCTCGTAGGCGTAGGGTTGTTCGTCCGGCTTGCGATTGTCGAGTCGCCTTTGTTCGCCAAAATCAAGGAAGCGGGCGGCGAATCACGAGCACCGATTCTCGACGCGGTGCGCGATCATCCCAGAAGCGTCCTGCTGGCGATGGGAGCGCGGCTCGCGGAAAACGGAGCGTTTTATCTCTACACGGTGTTCGTTCTGACCTACGCGACACAAGCGAGTATCGGGTTCTCACGCTCAACGGTTCTTGCTGCGATCTCTATCGCAGCGGTCATCGAGTTATTCAGCATGCCCACGTTTGGCGCGTTGTCGGATCGATTCGGACGCAGACCAGTCTATTTGTTTGGTGCGATGTTCACCACGTTGTTTGCGTTTCCATTCTTCTGGATGATCGAATCATCGAACAGCACGTTGATGGTGCTGGCTATCGTATTGGCGTTGGTTTTCGGCCACTCGGCGATGTATGGACCTCAAGCAAGCTTCTTTTCGGAATTGTTTGGCACTCGCGTTCGCTATAGCGGCGCCTCGTTGGGCTATCAACTTTCTTCGGTGATCGCAGGTGGCTTGTCGCCGCTGATCGCGACCGGGCTTCTACGGCGTTACGGCGCCTCGTGGCCAATTGCCCTCTTGATCGTTGGCATGGGTCTCGTAACAGCAATCTCGGTTTACCTTGCGGCAGAGACCGCACACTCCGAGATGGGGTCAAAGCACACTCGCATCCCGCGAGCAACTCGTTGACGCCCTTGAAGTGACCAAGATGAGTACAAATAAATTGAAGCTCCTCGTCATCGCAGCGTTCGCGATGTCAGTCACGCTGGCAGTCCTGATGGCCGGCTGCAGCGTTAAACAAAAGAGCGCCGAACCCGAGGTCGTTCCAACCCCCAGGTCGATACGAGCATTGACCGACGTCGTATTCGAGCGGACCGAGGCGCGGCTCACGCGCGGAGAGTACCTGGCCGAGGGTCTGCTTCAATGTTTTATTTGTCATACAGATCGTGACTGGAAGCAGCCTGGGGCGCCGCCGCTAACCGGGAGAAAAGGGAGCGGGCATGTTTTCCGCGATGACGGAGAGTACCGGCTGGTCGCTCCGAATATCACGCCTGACCCGGAAACAGGCGCCGGAAAGTGGACCGACGATATGTTCGCACGCGCCATTCGCGAGGGCATAAGCCACGACGATCGCGTCCTGCATCCAGAGATGTGGTACGGCTCGTTTCGCAATCTCTCGGACGAAGACCTGGCGTCCGTCATCGTCTATATCCGTTCGATTCCACCCGTCCATAACCCTCTGAAGTCTACGAAAGAGAAGAAAGAGCGCGCGCCAGGGGCGGACGCGATAACCGAGCGTGTACCTCAGCCGGACTCATCAGATCCCGTCAATCGTGGAAGGTATCTCGTTCGAGTCGCGGACTGCATAGGCTGCCACACAGCTTTTGAAGCGCCGCTCAATCCGGGGTTTTTCGCTGGCGGCAACCTCATCAATCTGGAAAAGGAGAAAGCGTTCAGCGCAAACATCACCCCCGATCCCTCCGGTATCTCCTATTATGACGATGCGTTCTTCATTCAGGTGATGCGCACCGGCAACGTCAAGGCACGCAAGCTGAGCTCGCTAATGCCCTGGACGGTATTTCGCAATTTGAGCGATGAAGATCTGAGATCACTCTTCGCTTATCTGCGCGCGCGCCGGCCGGTACGTCACGCCGTCGACAACACTGAATCACCTACTGAGTGCCTGATGTGCGGCCAAAAGCATGGCTTCGGCGACAGGAATCATCCGAAGATGGACACGATCGCAGAGCCTGATCCGAGCGCTTACGATGCCTATGCGGGTCGGTACCGATTCGAGGACGGGTTCACGCTGATCATTCTTAAGGACGGAGACAAGTTGTTTATTCAATTCGACGGTGACGACAACAAGATAGAATTGCTTCCGATAAGTGAAACCGACTTCACGGCAAAAGAAATCCCCGACGTAATCAGTTTCGTCAGGGACGAGCGCGGACGGGTGACTCATCTGCTATCAAACGTGGACGACATTGGAAAGAGGGTCAAGTAATCGGTCATAATCAACGGGCATCATTCAGAGCCGAGCGCGGCACTTCACTGTGGCGCTCAATCACTCAAAAGAGAGGAACCCCAAATGGAAAAATGGCTTGGAAGGTATTCAAATCTATTTTACGCATTGCTGCGGATCGTCGCCGGCGTGTTGTTCGCCTGTCACGGTGCGCAAAAGTTGTTCGGAGTCCTCGGAGGCCAGAAGCAGCAGGGCTTGTTGCAGATAGCTGGAGTGATCGAATTGGTTGGCGGGATCTTGATTGCAGTAGGCTTCTTCACCAGTATTGTAGCCTTTATCGCTTGCGGCGAAATGGCGGTCGCATACTTCAAGCAGCACCTTCCCGGAGGATTCTGGCCGGTTGTGAATAAGGGCGATCTGGCGGTCTTGTTTTGTTTCGTCTTCTTGTACATAGCGTCACGAGGCTCGGGTATCTTGAGCATAGACTGGCTGATCGGTAAGGCTAGACGCCGCTGACAATAGGAGTGCATTAGACAGAGGCTCATAATGCCGGTGCATTTTCCAATTCTCATTTGCCATTTTTCATTTGTCATTGATTAAGAGGCCGCTCCGACAAAATGACAAATGACAATTGGTAAATGGAAAATCGAGTTTCTGCCTCACGCCCTACTGCCAGTTCATTCTCTCCCTAAGCAGCACCTTCACGCCGTTTCGCCAGTCTTCGTTGATTCCGATTCGGAAGACCGGCACCCGCTCGTGAATCGAACCCGCCAACAACTTTGTCGTTTCGTGAAATCGAAACAGCGGAGCGACCAAATAGAGCAGCGGCGGCGCGTCGATCAGGCTCAACCCTTCGAAATAACCGCGACGCTGAAAGTCGCCTCGCGAGCGATGCCACTCGACTCGCAACCAGTAGTCGAGCGCCTGAAACGGAAACTCGTTCTCTTCACTCACTTTCAACTCCATTACCACTAGTCTGCCCTCGCGCGTCGCCGCAAGCAGGTCGATAAATGTGCGCTGCTCGCCGCGATAGGTCGGCACCTGAGAATAAGCGAATCGTGGATCCAGGGTAGCGTCGATCGCAGTGACATCCCGGCTGAGGATTGATTCGAGCCAGCGCTCGGGCTGGAAACGAAATAGCATGTGGCTTCTAAAGCGCGACTCAGGTTTTCTCAGCGATATCGTTTCGTCAATCAACTTCTTCAAGTCGGCCTCGTTTCGATGATCGAGTTTTATCCGTGCGTCGCCGATCCCGAACTCTACGCGGCGCCGATTGATCCACACTCGCGCGACTTCAAGCCCGCTGATCGATAGCGAGACCCAGCCGCCGCGGTGATGCGCTTCAATGTGATCGCGCGCGAGCCTGCGAACGGATTCAACGAGCATCGCCGAGTCGGGCGGAAGCATTCCAGGGCGAGGCCAATGCGCGCGCCGCGCAGCCTTTCGAAAGCTGTCGTTCAGATCACCCTGATCGAACGGCGTCACCGGCTCGATTGTGGTTTTGTTTTCATTGATTCGAAACAGCGAGAGCTTATCTGCGCCGTAGATCGCAGACATTCGAGTCGCAATCGTGTCGCAGCGAGGAACGAAGAGCATCAACCCATCGACCCGGCCGCTTCGGCGACGAAGCTCATCCAGCCATATCAATCCGGCGCCGAGCGCAGCATCGATGTTGGGTTGAAGCTCGGTTTCACTCACTCCGACGCCTGCGTATCGCTTGCCTCGATCTCGAATGATCAGCCGCGCGTGCACCCCTGAAAGATGTCTGCGATCATTTCGGGAAGCCACCGCGCGTTCAACTCGAAGCCCCGCCAGATTGGCTTCGATGATGGCCGCGAGCTTGTGAGCAAACTCGCTGCGCGAAGCTCGTGTCTCTCTGACCCCCGCTCCTCGACTTAAGGTGATAGCGCATCTCTTCAACCCCATCTGTTTAGCGCACTCGAGCGTCAACCTATCCGGGGTTTGTTCGCAGGAGATAATTCGCCACGAACGTGACCAGCCGTCCCCCCAGCAATTGAGGATCAATTTACCGTAGGAGAACTCGGCCATCGTATGTTCGGCGTCAATGCTGGCGAGGGGCGTTCCGTCTTCAAAGACTTGGAACTCGCCGTTCAGGAGAAACAGTTCAAGCTCGTACTTTATTCGGCTGAGATCGACGGTGACAGTGGCGTGAATCACGCGCGGGTTTTAGCAGCATCGAGAGATCGAGGTCAAGCAAACACATTTTGGCTTGGCCGGTTCCTGGCAGACGGCAGAAAAAAGACATCTCGCCACCAAGGCACAAAGACACGAAGCTCCACCAGATCAGTCAACGCGGTATGTTGCCGGCTTTGTGCTTCTTCGTGACCTTGCGCCTTGGTGGCGATATACACCGGACACCTGCGATTAAGGCTTAATACGATCGCCCCTTAATTGCCCGGAGAAGTCTGGCGCGATCGGGTCCCCATTAAGATCACGAAACTGAATTATGAACGTCCCGGTAAAGATATTGCCTCCTCGGTCGAGGTTGATTTGTTCCAGAATGGTCGCTCGCCCGATCACAAACGTGTTCGTCGGATCATATATCCACGACGGATGCTTGAGCTTGATCGAGGTGGTGGCAGGCAATTTGTAAACACCCAAACACACGTTGCCTGCGGCGGGAGGAGGCGTATCGTTCAGGATCTCAGTGCCGTCGCTGTGGAATTGATCGAAGCCCTCGTCGACCACTTCACCGTTTGAAATGAACTTCACATCCCAGAGACCGACGATTGTCGCATCACTCGCAAACGGATCGGTCGCTTCCTGGATCGGTGCGCGCATCTCCTGAAATGCGGCCGGTGCGCGCATTGCCTGGAACGTTGAACGAGCGGGAAAGACAGGGCGATCGCCGTCGAGCGTTACTCCACATTGAGCGTTCGCACTCGTAGCGAACACTGCGAAAAACCCGATAACGAAACCAAACATTGCTATTTTTGTTCCTCTCATTGTTGTCTCCCACGTGCCGGTTTAGACGGCGGGTTATGCTGATCAAAGAACTGCAGATCAATAGGTGATGAGTTTCGGGCAGACGAGCAGTCCTCCGCCTTGCGTTTCACGGAAGTGAACCTGCTCAGTCTCCACCCAGCGATATATAGTTCGCGTGCTGACGCCTGCCAGCACGGCTGCTTCGTCCGGCGCTAATAGAAGTGTCGGCGACGGACACCTGGCGCAATACAAGGGAGCTTGCTGACAAGAGCGGCGCAAAACCAGTGATCTGGTTTCGAGCGTAATCTCTGTTCTCACTCGTTTCATAAGGCTCAGCCTTTCTTATGTATTGTCCCCGACTTGATTTGACATCGCCGAAACGAGTGCGAGTGTGCAACGAAGGCTGGTAAGATGTCGTTCCAGGAACGGTAGGTTTTTGCTGGATTTGGTTAGATCTCTCAACGCACAGGACTTATGACTCAAGCAGCTAAACCAATCTACGAGTTCGGGAGCTTTCGGCTGGATGCAGTAAAGCGACTGCTCTGGCGCGAGGGCGAACCGGTGCCTCTGACCTCCAAGTCCCTCGAGACGCTGCTGGCGCTGGTCGAGAGCCGTGGCGAGATCCTGGACAAGGACTCATTGATGAGTCGCATCTGGCCGGACACAGTCGTCGAAGAGAAGAACCTGACCATCAACATCTCAGCTTTGCGAAAGGCTCTAGGCGAGAATCCACGGGAACATCGCTACATCGTTACGGTGCCCGGACGCGGCTACCGTTTCGTGGCCGAGGTTCAGGAGATCTCAGACACTCACACCGCTGAGATGATGCTGCGGCAATCAAAGATAAGCGTGGTGGTAGAAGAGGTAGAAGATGGCGAGACGGGGCGACTGGCCGACGGGGGGACAGAGAGAATTTCAGCCTCAGCGAACTCTCTTCTCCCGGTCGCCCCGTCGCCCCGTCGCCGCGTCGCTCCTTCACTCTTCACCGCGATCGCCCTGCTTGTTTTGGCGCTGGCTGGTGGGATGTCCTGGTGGAAGACGAAGCGGGCGGCCGCTGAACAGGCTGGCGCAATCAAGACGCTCGCAGTTCTGCCGTTCAAATCACTCAACTCGCAAAGCAGCGAAGATTATCTCGGCGTCGGGATGGCGGATGTGATGATCACCCGGCTGAGCAATCTCAGCCAGATCATCGTGCGGCCGACCAGTTCGGTTCTTCCCTTCAACGGGACGGATTCTTTGCAGGCCGGGCAGACGCTCAAAGTTGATTCAGTACTTGACGGCAGCATTCAGCAAGACGGCAATCGTGTGCGAGTGACGGTGCGGCTATTGCGCACAAGCGACGGCCAGCCCCTCTGGGCGTTCCAGTGCGACGAGCAATGCACGGATATCTTCGCTATGGAAGACACAGTTTCCACGCGCGTGGTTGAGGCCCTGGCGCTGAAGATGACCAGCGATGAACGAAAGCGGATGACTCAACGATACACCGGGAACGCAACGGCGTATCGGGCGTATCTAAAAGGCCGTTATCACACCTTGCAATACACCCCGGTAGGCAACAAACAAGCAGTAGCCGAGTTGAATGAAGCGCTGCGGCTAGACCCGGATTACGCCCTGGCATGGGCAGGGTTGGCCGACGCCTATACCGCGGCCTCGGACTGGCTGCTGCCGCCGCGCGAAGCCTTGTCCAAAGCCAGAGCCGCTGCCGAAAAAGCTCTCGCACTGGACGATACGCTGGCCGAAGCGCACGCCGCGCTCGGTCATGTGTTCGTGCATCAGTTTAATCCGGCGGCCGAGAGCGAGTTTCAGCGCGCGATGGAATTGAATCCGAACTCAGTGGCCGCGATGTTTTTCTATTTCGAATATTTTTTCGCCAGGGACCCGGACAAAAGCGTGGCCGTCCTGCGGCGAGTGCAACAACTCGATCCACTTTCGCAGACGGCCGGCAGTTTCATCGCTTCAACTTATGTGATGGCGCGGCGTACGGATGAAGCACTCATGGAAGCCCGAAAGGCACTTGAGTTGGATCCAAACGATCCGTTATCGCGCGCTATACTGGCGACGGTTTACGGGGCAAAGGGAAATCACGCGGAAGCCATCGCCGAACTGGAAAAGGTAAAGCAACAGCTTCCAACTTCGATCGTTGTTGGAGGGCTGGGGATGCAATACGCACTGGCCGGCAGACGTGCCGACGCGCTGAGAACGCTGGCTGAGTTGAAACAAATGGCCAGGGAACAGTACGTCTCACCCTTCGATGTCGCTCTTGTCTACACTGGGTTGGGCGATAAGGAACAGGCCTTCGCATGGCTTGAAAAAGCTCGTGAAGATCAATCGGAGTGGATGGGCTGGATCAACTCGGATGCCCGCTTGGATCCGTTACGCACCGATCCGCGCTTTGCAGAATTGCTCCGCCGCGTCGGGCTGGAGCAGTGAAAACTTTCTTTCAGGACAATGCTCTTACTTATCCCTCCGCGATGTGCATCTCCCGCAGCTTGAACTTCTGCACCTTGCCTGATGCGGTCATCGGGAACTCATCTACAAAGCGAACGTACCGCGGTATCTTGAACCTGGCGATGCGGCCTTCGCAGAACTCGCGAATCTCTGCAGGGATTGCGGTCTCACCTTGCTTCAGCTTGATTGCCGCAGCGACGTCTTCTCCTAATCTTTCATCTGGAATCCCATAGACATACACATCGACAATCTTAGAATTGGTGCGAAGCAGGTCTTCGATCTCTTTGGGTGCGATATTCTCGCCGCCGCGGATGATAATCTCTTTGATGCGGCCGGTGATCTTCACATACCCTTCGGCGTCCATAGTCGCCTGATCGCCAGTGTGCAGCCAGCCCTCAACATCGATAGCTTCGCTGGTGGCTTTCGGATTGTTGTAGTAGCCCTTCATTACATTGTAGCCGCGGCAGCATAGCTCGCCAGTGTCCCCGGGCGCACAATCCTGGCCGGTCGCTGGATCGACAATCCTGACTTCGACTTCAGGGAGAGTTCGGCCAACGGTTTGAGTTCGAAGCTCAACGCTGTCGAGGCGCGGCGTCAACGTGATGCCCGGGGATGCTTCGGTCAAGCCATAAGCGATAGCCAGTTCAGTCAGGTGCATGCGTTCCATGACCTTGCGCATCAGCGGCTCCGGGCACAGCGCGCCCGCCATGATTCCGGTTCTCAGACTGGTCATGTCAAAGCTGTGAAAGTCGAGCTGCTCGAGTTCCGCTATGAACATCGTAGGCACGCCGTAGAGTGTAGTGCATTTTTCCTGTTCGATGTACTGAAGCACGCGGAGCGCATCAAAGGTCTCGAGTGGGACTAGCGCTGAAGCGTGCGTGTAGGCGCCCAGCACCCCGATCACGCAGCCAAAACAGTGAAAGAACGGCACCGGGACGCACAGCTTGTCGCTCGGCGTCAGAGCGAGACCTTCTGCAAGCCAATACCCGTTGTTGACTATGTTGCGGTTGGTGAGCATCACTCCCTTCGGGAACCCCGTCGTTCCCGACGTGTATTGCATATTAATCACGGTGTCGAGGCTTTGACTCTCCAGGCGAGCGTCCAATTGTTCATCGCTAACTTTGTCCGAACGCGCGAGCAGCGAATCGAAGCGAATCATTCCTGCCGGGTGTTCGTCGCCGATGTAGATGACGTTGCGTAGGAACGGCAGTTTGGGCGAGCGCAGAGCTCGCTCTTCAGCGTCTGCCAGTTCCGGCACTACGTCGTATATGGTTTGAACATAATCGACACCACGAAAGCCTGCGACGGTAATCAGCGTGTTGCTTTCAGATTGTTTGAGGAGGTATTCGATCTCACCTGCGCGAAGACTCGTGTTGACGGTAACCAGCACCGCCCCGATCTTCGCCAACGCAAACTGCAACACAACCCACTCGGGGACATTGGGCGCCCACAGCGCGACCCGGTCGCCCGTTTCGATACCCAGGCTGACCAGGCCCTTGCCGATTTCGCGTGCCATCCACTCGAGCTGGCTGAAGTCGTATCTCACGGCGCGATCCGGATAGATTAGAGCTTCATGCCCGGGATAGTCTCGCGCCAGCAGGGCGAGCAGTTCACCAACTCGAACGTCCTGGTAACTGCGAGGCCTTTCAGCCGCTTCGCTGGTAGACATACACCTTCCTCCGCAAGTTTAGACTTTCAGAATTCATCACCATTCTCATCGTCCTCGGGTAAAGACCCGAAGTATCTGAGCCATGAGTTCACGTCTCCGACCTCGAACTGTTCACCATCCTCGATCTTTGGCTGAGCTCCGATAACTTGCTCGATCTGCGTTCTGAATTCTCCTGACCTGACCACCGATGCTCCACTCGACCGAACCAAAAAAGCGAGATGCCGGTCCGACGTAACAACGGTGAGGCCGCGACGGTTTTGTGAACTCTCAACAAGCCGTTCGATACGAGCATCGGCGTCCGAGCCTGGCTCGGCGTACAAAACCTTGACGCCGCGAAATGCAGATCCCTCGGGAGCGCCACGCTCGGGAGCCCCATCAAAGACCACTGTCACGCGCGTCGCTTTTGCTTTGGCGAACGCCGCTGCCTTCGCCAACAATGCCCGTCGCGCTCTTGACTTGTCGCGGTGCCAGCCCGGCGTCTGCCCCATCACATTGTTGCCATCGACAATGTAAGCCATAACAAACGAGTCATCTTGCGAGTTATGTGTGCGAGGACAATTTTAGCCCGATTGCGACTTGATTGAAAACTTCCGTTGAAACTTCCACAGATAGTCAACACGAAAAACGCCAGGCAGTGGCGGACTCGGAGTCCGCGCTGCCTGGCGTCGTGCTTGGGATCTTTCGTTCGTCGATTTATTGCGGCCGGCGATGTATTGGCGCGGGCGTCTCACGATCTCCGCCACGCGCTCCACCTGCCGCGCCGCGACCGGGATCGCTAACCATGGGAGGCGGTGGTGGTGGATCATGATGATGGTGACCACCACCTGCGTTGCCGCCAGCACCGCCGCCGGATCCACCCTTGCCGCCGGATCCACCGCTGCCGGAAGACCCGCCCCGATTGCCGCTACCTCCATTGCCTGAGTAGGAGCCGCCACTATAGTAGCCAGGCCAGGCAAACCGATACCAGTACGGGTTGTAATTGGAATACTCCCATCCATAGGCCGACGTGAAACCGCCGGTGTACGGCAGGAATGTGTAGCAATGACAAAATGGATCGTATATCCAGGCGTTGTTGTGCAACGAGGCGATCCCGGCGGTGCGTCTCATGCCTCGACTGGACAGATTGTTGTTTGCAGCGATCAGAGCTTTCGCCCGCGTCTTGCTCCAATCGTCGAGTGCGTCTACGTCGTTCTTAGTCAATTTCGCTATGACCGGCGTGCTGCCTTCGACAATCGCTTGCCGACCGTCTTTGATCGCAGCGTCCCCGACAAAAGCACGGCCCTTTCGGACGATGATCTCGGGCTTAGGTGCGATCCCAACATTGAAACGATAAATGCCTGTACGCGCGATTTCGAATTTGTTTTTGGGCGTTTCAACGATGACGTCGCCGTCCATCACCGACGCTTCGAGGACCGCGGAGCCGCTTAGAATCTTGACCTTGTTACTTGTAATGTCATTGAATAGGAAAACGAACTGGCTACTGTTACCGAGCCTCAGATAGCAGCCGGGGTTCAGCAATATCTCCGCGCGGCCGTCTGTGCCTGTCTTTACCGAGTCACCGGGTTGCAACTCATCCCCCGAGATCAGCATTTCGGGGACCGCAAAAGGCAAGGCGCGGATTACGCTAGCTTCGCCTTCGACGATGTTAACGACGCCTGCTTTCGCGGAAACAACATAGTCGCTCAGTTCGCCGCGCGGGATCGGCTTACGAGCCTCATTTCGTACCTGCGCTGAGAGCGAAGCGGCCACAACGAGCGTTGTCAGTACCGTGAGAACGCTCCTGGTGATATTCATTTTAGTCTCCTGTACGCGACTCGAGCAGCGCGTTTCCCGACTTAATTGGCGAGTCATCCTCAGTCTCGTCGTTCCTTCGTATCAGGACCCCATCTGCCGCGATTATACTCTGACTAGTGAGGATAGCAAGCGAGACAACGGATTAGAGCTGGGCAGCGTGACCATCGTAGGTCTTCCGGTGCCTCTTCCGGCAGAATAGTTTGTCTTCGTTTGGGAGATGCGTTAGACTGACGTTCGGTTAACCCCCGGATTTTGCCTCCTTCGGCGGAGGCAAAGGCGGGGGTTTCGCTATATGGGCGAGAGACCAGCGTAGCCCTTTACCGCTTTGTGTATCTACTCAGCCGAGGCTCATAAGTACGAAGCGCTCCTGCCCCACCCGGTGCGCTTCAAACGAGCAGGATCTGGGTTCGGTTCGAGCAAAAGGGTTTGCTTATGACCACGAAGTACTCCGAAGAACGTTCTGATGAAGTTAGTCGATTCAGTGTCAGCACAAGCACTGAAGTCACTATTCAGATTTCCGAGCGTGATGGTCGCCAGTTCATTCTGATTAAGGAGCAGCATCCTGCGGGGACCGTCTCTACGACGGAGCACACCATCGAGATTCCGGCTGCTCTCCTGCCTGAACTTAAACGCGCTGTGGCCGTGCTCGAAGAGAATTTCGGGGACGAGGACGATCCTGTCCGGCACGCGCAACATCACCCCGTAGGTTTTGCCCACGAATCTGAAGCCGAGTTCGCGCGTATACTCGACTTTTATCACATCGTCTGGCACTACGAGCCTCGCACCTTTGCTATCGAGTGGGACGAAGAAGGTAACGTCGCCAGCAGCTTCACGCCGGATTTCTACCTGCCCGATCATGATCTCTACATCGAACTCACCACTGCCAGGCAATCACTGGTGACCAAGAAGAACCGGAAGGTTCGACGTCTCCGAGAGATCTATCCTGAGATCAATGTAAAAATCCTATACGCGTCAGACTATCAAAAGCTCATCGACAAATTCGTAGCCAGTGGGGCCTTTCAAGCGGATGGTAAGATTTGATATTGAGGCAAGCTATGAGAGCTGCGGTGAGTTGCTCAGAAACGCGCGGCGAAGATCGCGCCATAAAAATAACGATCCCGAGTGATCTCCGTCTCCGTTCTCTAGCCCTCAGCGTCAATGTTGAGAATCCTTGCGGACCCTCGTTCGCCAAAATCCGAAGACTCTGGCGTGCGAAACCCTTTCGGGCTTCTGCCATCACACCGAAGTTTCACATTCTTGCCAATGTCCCTTGCGGAACATCAGCCGCCCTGCGAACTGGAGAATTTCAACTTCAACCTCTCGGGATCGGACCCGATTGTTGCCAACCGAGCGGGTGTGATACTACCATACGAAATATTTTTGTCAACAAAAAAATGCATTCTTGAAAGAAATTTTTTATGAAGAGTTTTTCTATGGTTGAAACACACCTTCAAAAAGTCCTGATACCCCAGAACCGGCTCCAGGAGCGGGTTTCAGAGCTTGGCCACGAAATCTCCCAACAGTTTGAAGGCAAAGACCTTGCAGTTGTAGCCATCCTGAAAGGCTCGTTCATCTTCGCCGCGGATCTGCTTCGAGCGATGACGATTCCGTGCTCGATTGACTTCATGAGCATATCGACTTATGCAACGCAGCCGAACTCGGGAGTCGTTCGCATAACCAAGGATCTGGACGAGAGCATAGCCGGACGTGACGTCCTTTTGATCGAAGATATTATCGACACCGGCTTGACGGTAAATTACCTCCTGAAGTCCCTTAGGCAACGGAAGCCCGCGAGCCTTCGCGTCTGCACATTGCTGGACAAGTCTGCGCGCCGGCTGATTGACCTGCCGACTTTTTTTCGAGGATTCGAAATTCCCGATGTGTTTGTTGTCGGCTACGGCATGGACTATCAACAGCAGTTCCGCAACCTGCCACACATCGCTACTTTGAGATTGAATGGGTCGTAAAGGACTGGTGGCCGGCTACGAGCACACCCTCGGAAGCTAGGGCATGCGGTCAAGCAGATAGCAGGAATGTGTCTTGAAGGCGAGCCATACCTCCTGGTTCCGAGAAAGGCCCAGCTCGCTGACCGCCTGACGGGTAACACTCGCACTCCAGATGACGCCTGCGTTTACTCGCACCATGGTTCGATTCGACTCATCGTCAATCGCGATGATCTTTCCACGCATGCGGTTTCGCAACGAAGTTGAGCGAGGCTCCTCGGTAGCCAGCAGAATATCACCCGAAGGGACTGCTACACTGACGTGTTCGCCCAGGGCTTCGTTGCCGAACGGAACGTCTACGCGGCAGGAGCCTGCGGTATCCGAAACCTCAACCGTCATCATCCCGGCCTCTTCGCTCTTTCCTATAACCCTGCCGCTAAAAATGTTTTCAACGCCTGTTAACCGGGCAACGCTTGCCGTGACGGGGGTGCCAAATACCGAAATCGGCTCACCGGACGCCACAACCCGACCCTGCTCGTAAACGATTACGCGCTCTCCAAGAGACACGGCTTCTTGCCTGCTATGTGTGACATAGATGATCGGCAGGCGTAGCTCTCGGTTTATGGATTTGAGGTCCGCGATAATGCCTCGCTTTGTTGCTTCGTCGATCGCCGAAAGCGGCTCGTCAAGCAACAGTATTCGAGGCTGATTGGCCAGCGCACGGGCCAGGGCGACCCGCTGGGCCTCGCCGCCTGAAATCTCGCGAGGCCTGCGCCCGGCGGTGTGCGAGATTCGCAGCGCATCCATCATCGCTTCCGCCTTTCGCCGGCGATCGAATCTAGACAAACTGGTCATCCCGAATTCAACGTTAGCTCGAGCGGTCAGGTGCGGAAACAACGCCAAATCCTGAAAGACATATCCCACGCCTCGTTTTCTAATTGGGAGGTCTTTCTGCTCCGATGAATCGAACAGCACCTCGTCGCCGATGGCAATGCGACCCGAATCGGGGCTCACGATGCCTGATATCGACTTGAGAGTAGTTGTTTTGCCGGATCCCGACGCTCCAAAGAGAATCGTGAATCCGGGCGGGGCATCGAACTCTACGTCGAGCGAGAAATCCTGGGCTGCGGGGGCCGACTCGCGGCCGAGCGAGCTTGCGCGCTTTCCATAGGTTAGAGCTTTTTTGATTCTTATCGAGAGCGTCATAGCGCAGCCGGGCACTAACGGCTTTTGCGAGGGTCAACGCGAGCCGGCGGTCAGTTTGTTGGTCGAGTAAACGAGCACCAGCGCAGCCGCTGACAGAATTAGCACCAACACGAGCGCGTAGTCGTCGCGGCCGGCCTGGGCCGCGTCGAAGATCGCAATGGCTGCCGTTTGAGTGCGGCCCGGGATGTTCCCTGCGACCATCAATGTCGCTCCGAAATCCCCCAGCGCCCGAGCGAATGCGAGCATTGCAGCAGCGATGATTCCGCGCGAAGCGAGAGGCAATGTTACACGCCAGAAGACCTTCAACTCCGGCTGGCCAAGGGTTCTGGCTGCGTCTTCGAGATTGGTGTCCACCGCGTCGATCGCCGCGCGTGCGGTCTTGACCATCAACGGCAGCGCGCCGATCGCCGCGGCTACAACCGCGCCTTCCCAGGTAAACACAAGCGAATGTCCGGTAATTGCCTCAATAGCATGACCGATCGGACTTCGATGGCCCAATAAAACAAGCAAGTAGTATCCAAGGACGGTGGGCGGAAGAACCAGCGGCAAAGTTACCGCAGCGTCGAGAAGCTCTCGGCCAAAGAATCTGCGACGCGCCAGAAGCCAACCCAGCGCAACTCCAAATATCACGACAAACGCCGTGGCAATCAGGGCTACTCGCAACGACAACGTGAGCGGGAACCAGTCTATTTCAGCCATCGGCTGATGAAGATAACACAGTCACGCTGCAGGATGTCAGCGCCTTTGCACCAACACTCGAAAGCTATCGCTTATGCCGCCCGGGACGAACAGGTTCTTCACCGCAAGCCGCTCCTTCAAGTCATCAAGCGACTGGCCGGACTCATGCCCGGAGGCAATTCTATCAATCAACCCCATTCGAACAAGAAATGCCGTCTGCCTCTCGAGGCTCACCAACTGGAATCCGAAATCGCGACCGTAATCGATGAGTGCTGTCAAGTTCACGCTCGCCGTCATATCCTGCTCGCCTATCCGGTCGAGCGGTGAGTCAATCAGGTGGTGCTGATGAAAACAACGAAGTGTGCCTTGCTTTCGGTCCGGCGACCACAAACGGTGAACGGTATCACCGTAGTCGATGGTCACCAGGAATCCGTGCGATATCGCTCTAGACATACGGGCCAGCCATCTCAGCGCTTCGAGGTTAACCTCAACGACCTGCCCTTCAGTGAGTGTCACGTCCATTCCGATGGCGTAATTGTTGAGCCTTTCCGTGGACGGCCGGTCCCAATCAAACAAGAGCGTGGGCTCCGTGGGTTCCCCGGCTTCAGACGATACCGTTACGTATTGCTCTTCGATGGCGCCGTCGCGACGCCGCATGCGGTGTACCGGCATAGCATCGACGAACTCATTCGAGAAAGCGATCCCCTGTATCGGCGCGCGTTCCAACTCTTGAAGTTGACACCACCGAACTCGATCGCCAAATGACTCAAGTCTTTCTTTCTGACGCTCGATCATGTACAGGCTAGACTCGACGATTATGTAAGTCAGATTCTCGAAGACCGATGGATTCTCGTCGCGGATCGCTGAGAGTATGTCGAACGCAAGCTGGCCGGTGCCCGCACCGATCTCCAGCAGCGTGAGCGGGTACTCGACCCAAAGCTCAATGAAGGCTCGAGCGAGTACCGCTGCAAATGCCGGATGGACATTGCTCGATGTGTAGTAGTCTCCTGACGCGCCGATCTTCAGACGCCTGGTGTTGTAGTATCCGAGCTCGGGATCATAAAGCGCTGCCTGCATGAAGTCGCGAAACGTGATCGGACCTTCGCGGCTGATTCGCTCGATGAGTTTCCGTTCAAGCTCTGTCGACGTTGAAACCATGGTTTGGGATTAAACAAGCGCGCTAAATAGAAAGGGCGCAGGCAAATCATTTCCTGCGCCCCGTCGCCAGTTTATTAAAGAAACGTCTATCTACTACGCTACCGTGTTTGCCGCCGCTTCCAGACGCTCAGCCTGCTCCTGGCTAACGTTTCCGCGACCGAAGAGGAAGCGAGTCGGATGCTCCTGCATGATCTTGTCTTGCAGTCGCATTAGGCCGTACAACAGCGCTTCGGGGCGGGGCGGGCAGCCGGGGATGTACACATCAACAGGAACGATGCGGTCGACGCCTTGGAGGGTCGAATATGTTGGGAACGGGCCTCCGGTCGAAGCGCATGCTCCCATGGCCATGCACCATTTCGGCTCGGGCATCTGATCCCACACGCGCTTGATGATTGGACCCATCTTCAGAGTCGGAGTGCCGCTGACGATCATCAAGTCCGATTGCCGGGGACTCGGTCTAAAAACACCCGCGCCGAACCGGTCCATATCGAAACGCGACGCGCCGGTTGCCATCATTTCAATCGCACAACAAGCAAGGCCAAAAGTCATCGGCCACAGCGCAGACTTCCGCGCCCAATTGAACACGAAGTCAACGCTTGTTGTGATGATACCGCTCGACGACTCGACTACTTCTTCCCGTTCTTTTGCCATTGTCTTTTTCCCTGCAAATCCGCAATCCGCAATTCAAAATCCGCGATTTTCCTAGGCCCACTCGAGCGCGCCCTTCTGCCAGGCGTAATAATAGCCAACTACAAGTATGCCGATGAATAAAAGCATTTCAACCAGTCCGAATACCGCGAGCCGATCGTAGATTATCGCCCACGGGAATAGGAAGATCGTCTCGACGTCGAAGACCAGAAACAACATCGCCACGATGTAGAAGCGCACCGAGAATCGATCGCGCGCATCGCCGATCGGATCAACGCCGCACTCGTAGGGCATCAACTTCTCGCGTTCAAACACTCGCCGCTGAACCAACCTTGAGACAGCGAGCAGCACGACCGGCAACAGCACCGCAATGAGAAAAAAGAGAATGATCGGGATGTAGCCGTAGATCGGTGGTGCTGCAACCGGGCCAGGGGCCGGCGCTCCACCTGTCCTGGGCGGAGTCTGGAGCAAGAGTGCTAGTAACACTGTCATCTGCTCACCTGCGAAGAGTTGGGATTTTATTCCTCGAGCAACCTCATCTTAGGTTTCGCCTTTTAACGTTGTCAAGCAATCGCGTTGTTTGTTTCCAAAGGAACGAATATTGCCCGGCTGCAGTTGACACGAAAATCTATTGGCAGTAATATTCGCCACGTTGTAGATCGCAACTTCGCATCTGGCAATCTTTCATAATCAGAACCGTTCGGAATCATAGAAGCATAGCAGTACTGGCTTCAGGGAATGCGAAGGTTCGCCTTTTGCATTGTCAGACCACCGGACCATGCCCAGCCAAAAAGAGGCCAGCAAAACAGCTATTTAGAAAGCCCTGCCCCAGTGGAGCAAAGGAGAATCTGACTATGACACGTCTAATTAAGGTAGGCGCGACGCTCACAATGATTGCTGGCCTGTCCATTGGAATGCTTATTCCCAGGGCAAGCACGAACAGCCAGCAAAATCCTTGCAGCGTGAACCTCACAACCGGATTCAACGTCCCTCACGACTTGCCCGCAAACGCTTCCCTGATGGATTTGGAGTGTTTTGCCTGGCAGTCCTTCGTTGCGTTGAACTGGCCGGCCGTGACGCAGAATTTCCAGCCGAACACGCGAGGCGTTCCCAATCAGAATCAGAATTTCGGCGCTTCAGGGAATAACAACTTTGCGAGCGGCGGCGGGAACCTCGTATGGGAGACGTACAAGCACAAAGTCGAACTGTTCCCCGCAACCGGAGCACCTTCGACAAGCTATGACACAAAGCCGAACTACGTCTACTCGGTGAAGGTTTCGGTTCCAAACGGAGTAAACGCCGGTCAATTCAACAATCTGGACGAGGGAACCCAGATAGGGCAGAACTACATTTTCTTCCCTTCCAATCCTCCCAACCCGAGCAGCTCGAGCGGAAAGATCACGCCGAACAAGGATGTTCAAATCCTGTTCGAAGCGCGAGCGAATCGCGTGGAATACAACTACGTCGTCAGCAACAAGTATTACAACGCGACGACCGCCGCAACCGCGGCAGCGAATACCGTCACCTATTTGAGCAATCCGAGCATGCCTCCCAAGACCCCTTATATTAGTTTCCCTATCGGAGACATGTCGCAAAGCGGTCCTTCGTTTGAAGGCACGATAGAAACAAAGGCAGCGTGGCGGATGCTGACTCCGGACGAGATAGCCAGCGGGCGTTATCACACCGCAACCGTGGTCTACTACACCGGAACTGATAACCTTCCGGTCGCGGCGAACGCGACGTTCGGATTGCTCGCCCTTCACATCATTCACAAGACCAAGAACTATCCCTATTTCATCTTTGCGACGTTCGAACAGGAAGACGCGTTGAAATTGGAAACAGGTAATCCGACCGGGCTTTACACTATTACAACGTACCCGAGCGTCTCATACCTGAACAACTCAGGACAGCAGGTACCGCCCCCGACGCCGCCCCCCATGTTTCCAAACGGTATCCTCCCGGCCGCGCCCGGCCTTCCGCCTACTTTTGCCGGGCCGACTATGGCAAGCCAATACACTCCGGCGCTTCCCGTAACCAAGCAGGTCAATGACGCCGTACACGCGCAGATAGTCAGACAGAATCCATCCTCTGTCTGGCAGTACTATAAATTACTGGGGGTGCAGTCGGTGCCGACGAGCGACGCTACGTCGCCCTACTTCTATCTTGCCAACATCGTTGTGGAGACGAGTCTGCCGGGCCTGCAAAGGTTTCAGGGCAGGATCCCTCCTCCGCCGTTCCACAAGGGATTTCCTGACAGCCGAAGCATGAACAACACGTTCCTCCTGAGCGGACAAACCAGCACGATGGTCGATATGGGCGGATGCATGGGCTGCCATGCAGTTCCTCAGCGCACGGGATATGACTTCAGCTTCATTCTGAAAGGCGGACCGGTGGGGACCCCGGACGCGATCGGGCTTCCGACGCCAGTCGCTGCAAGGACGCGCAATGTGAGGATCGTCAAGCAATTTGCGAAGTAAACAAGGAAGCGCCATTCGATTGCGCCACTGATCATCAGTAGCATCCGAAGCGATCGAATCAGGCTTTTGAGTTGAGTATGGGAAGGCGGCGCCGGCAGTCCGGGGCGACCGGCTCTAAAAGATATAAGGAGATTGAGATGATGAAACGAATGTTTGTGACGGTGATTCTCGCGGCGGCAGTTTTGGCGATTGCTTCCGCTCCAGCTTATGGTCAGCGTCATTCTAAAGCGGCCGATCGCGCTGTGATGGACGCAGAACATGCTTATGTCGATGCCCTTGTGAAAGGCGATCACGCCGCCTTGAATAATCTGCTCGACGCCCAATACGTGTTTACAAACACCGAAGGCTCGACGCTGGACCGAGGTGCTCACCTGAAGCGCTTTGAGGGGGGCAAGTATCGATTCGCGACGAAAGCTGACATCGACGACGTGAAGATCAGGATGTCCGGTACGACTATGGCCTTCGTTACAGGGCGGCTCAATTTCTGGGGGGCCGATACACCGCCGGCCGATGGGCATTCGCGCTACACCCACGTATGGGTAAAGAAGGCGGGCCATTGGCGCCTGGTCTCCAATCATTCCCATCGCGTCAGTTAGGTTGAGCATATACGCCGGCGAGGCCGCGTGGGGTCTCGCCGCCGGCCTGCTATTCCATCGTTCATCGATTACCAGGAGCTCACATGAAGCGAGTCGCAATTATCTTATTGCTCGCGCTGGCATTCCCGGCCGGCGCGAAGGGCCAGACATCCTCAAAGCGGGTTCGATCATCGGCCGATACCGACGCAATACTTCGAGCGGAGAAGATCTACACCGAGGGTTTACTGCACGGAGATGTGGCGGCGCTCGATAAGCTCTTTTCAGAAGACTATGTGGTCACGAAGAATCACGGCGAGTTGTGGGACAAGGCGACTCACCTATCGTTCGTTAAGAGCGGTGCACATCAATTCCTGAAGATCGATTTTGAAGATGCGAACGTGCGCTTATACGGGACGACCGCCGTGGTCACGGGAAGGTTGAATACTCAGTTTCGCGACGACGCCGGCGAGTTCACGGGGCAGTCTCGTTACACTCACGTCTATGCCAAGCGAAACGGCCGTTGGTATATGACCACAAACCACTTCAACCGCTTCGGCGCTCAGGTACCCGTCCCCGGCGCCGCTCCGCCGAGCGAAGGCAAGACCGCTAAGGCAGTCGAGGGCGTCACAAACAAGTACTGCCCGATAGCCGGCGAGGGCGGCACAAAAGTCAGCGTCAATCCGAAGATTCGAACTGAGTACCAGGGTCAGTATGTGTACTTTGCAAATGAGGCGGCCCTCAAGTCCTTCCTTGCAAATCCTGAAAAAGCGATCGCGCGAATGTCCGCTGAAGACCAGGCGGCCATCAAGCACAATGAGATCTGCCCGTATACAGGCCTGAAAGTCGAATCCAGGTTCAGGGCTGAATCTGAGGGCAAGCTCACGTACTTCTGCTGCGCTCACTGCAAGTGGGAATTTGAAAGAATACTCAGCACTCAACAGCGCTAACAGGATCCGTATGACAAACCCTCGTGCGTTCGCAAACAGAGTCCTCACATTGGCGACGATCGTCGCCATCGTATTCACAGGCGGGCGAGCAGTCGCGATCCGAGCACAGTCGATAACCGGCTCGATATCCGGCATTGTGACCGATGAACGCAACGAAGCAATCGTTGCTACTGTCGTTGCACGCAACCTCGAGACAAACATCTCCCGCACAATTCGAAGTGATAGCGAAGGTAATTACCACTTCGTAGGCCTTCCAGTCGGAAGTTACGAAGTGCGAGTTGAAGCCACCGGCTTCGCTAAGCACATAAGAGCGCCAATCACCGTTGGACTGAACCGGGATGCAGTCGTTGCCTGCGTGATGCGCCCCGCGGCTGTAGATGAAGTCATCACAGTCCGCGGCGATGCTCGACTGCTCAACACGACGAATACGCAGCTCGGCGTTCAATTTGATTCGCGAGCGCTATCAGCGCTGCCGCTTTCGCCGTCTCGGGATGTCTATAACGTTTTGCTCTCGGCGCCGGGGGTCACCCAGTTGGGAAGCGGTCAGACGGCGTTTGCCATCGGCGTCAACTTCTCGGTCAACGGGTTGGGGCTGCGCTCGAACAACTTCCTGATCGACGGCCAGGACAACAACGATTTCATCTCGGCGGGGCAGGGCCAGCCGATCAACAATCCGGACATCGTTCAGGAAGTGAGGCTGATTACCAACCAGTTTGCCGCCGAATACGGCCGCAACGCAGGTTCGGTAATAAACGCGATAACAAAGAGCGGAACCAACGGCTTTCATGGGTCCTTGTTCGAGTTTCACAACAACAACCGCTTTAACGCTCGCAGCAATCTGGATGAGGCGGGCGGGTTGAAGTCGGCGCCCTTCCGTCGCGAGAATCAATTCGGAGGCACGATCGGCGGGCCGATAGTGAAGGATCACACTTTCTTCTTCACGTCACTTCAGCGCTGGACCGACCGCCGGACGGAATCGGGCTTCTCAGTTGACGGCGTGCCAACCGAGGAGGGCCGGCAAGCCCTGAAGGCCGCCGCGGGATCGCTCCCTCAGGTAAATGCATTGCTTGCGTTTCTTCCCGCCGCCCAAAAGCCGCTGGGACGTTCGATTCAAATTACGGTTGGGGGACACCCGTTCACGATACCGCAAGGCTCTCTCACAAGCTCCGCCGCGCGAGTGTTCAACAACTGGCAAGGATCGGCGCGCGTTGATCATCACCTGGACGCGATTCACACGCTGACGGCGCGCTATCTGATAAACGACAGCTTTAGTTCCGGTCTGGGTCAGATAACACCGGGCGGATTCACAACCGTAGTCCGATCGCGGCAGCAAGCCGCCAGTCTCGCGCTCAAGAGCGTGATCTCGAGCAGGCTGCTGAACGAGATATGGCTCAACTATCAACGCAACCTGATCCCGATCATCGCCGAACATCCTGAGTCGCAATCCATACCTGGCATCGAAATCTCTCAACTGGGATTGACCGGCGCATTCGAGCGGGACTCGAGAACCGCCATCGGTTTTGTTCCGACGCTTCCGCGCCAGCGACTGACCAATAGCTATCAGCTTCAGGATAATCTGTCGTTCACGGCCGGCAGTCACGTCATGAAGTTTGGAAGCGACGTTCGACGCGTGCAGGTGAGGAGCTTTGAGACCCAGAACGTTCGCGGATCGCTGCGGTACTCGACGCTGCAGCGCTTCATCGATGACGTAGCCGACGCCGCTACGATTCGCAAGTCGCTGCCTGGCGGTCAGGACTTCGCTTATTTCCTATCGTACGATTTCTCTTTTTTCGCACAGGACGAGTGGAGAGCTAAGCCGAACCTGACGATTACCTATGGCCTTCGTTACGAGATCCCGGGCAATTCAGTCGCAAGCCTCGTCGATGCAAGCCGTCTCATCGTTCAAGCCGCCGGGGGTGATCCACGCTATGCATTGTCGCCCGTTCCAGGCCGCGACCTCAATAACTTTCAGCCTCGCTTCGGATTCAATTGGAACCCGCGCACAGGCACACGGGGATTGATTGGGTTGCTAACGGGCGGAGACAAGCTTGTGATCCGCGGCGGATACGCTCGCGCGTACGACTACGTGGCAGACGCTCTTGCGATTACTCTTACAAACACGTTCCCGTTCGTCAGATCGTTGACGCTGGCAACAACCGCTCAACCATCGGGCGGCGTAGGGGTCAGCAACGCATACAAGAGATTGGGCGATCCCGCGCCGCCGATCGCTGATCCTCTGCAACTTGCGCGTTCAGACGTTGGCGCCGACTTCCGTGCTCCGTACGCGGATCATTACGATCTGAGCTTGCAGCGCGAGATCTCCAGAGACATGGTTGTAAGCCTCGGATACATCGCGACGAAGGGAACGGCTCTGCTCGAGACGATTGATGGAAACCCGCGGCTGCCTTTCTCAACAGCTCGAGTCGATCCTACTCACGGTGTGGTTCGTTTGCGGAACAACGCAGCTTCGTCGATCTACCATGCGATGCAGATCAGCCTGGACAAGCGCTTCAGCGCCGGGCTCCGCGCCGCCGTTCACTACACCTGGAGCGCCGCGATTGACGAAGCTTCGGATTTCTTTAGCCCATCGTTGAATGACATCGGGCTTGCGCAAGACTCGTTCAATCGTCGCGGTGACCGCGCGCGTTCAAATTACGACCGGCCGCAACGTCTCACCGGCAACGTGGTTTGGGAACTACCGTTATACGCGGGCCGGAGCGGCGCGCGCGCCCAACTCCTCGGTGGATGGCAAACGTCGTGTCTGTTTACGTTTCAGAGCGGCGCGCCTTTCACGGTGTTGAATGGATCAGATCCAACCGGCGCCTTGAGCGGGATCGATGGTCTCGTGGGAGGCAGCCCCATTCGTCCGAACGTCAACACGACGCTTCCTCTATCGAGTATGTCGGTCGAAGAGATCGTGAAAGCAGGAGGAGCCGCGCTCTTCTCACCGTTGCCGGCCGGTACCAGGGTAGGTAACGCGGGACGAAATATCTTGCGCGCGGACGGTATTGCTAATCTCGATCTCGGGATCAGCAAGAGCTTTCGTTTGAGCGAGAGTCAAAGCATTCAGTTGCGAGTCGACACATACAATTTCACGAACACGCGGAATTTCGGGATACCCGAGGGGCGCATCAACTCGCCAAACTTTCTGAACCAATGGGGAACGAACGGGGGAAACCGCCGCGCAGTTGTGGGCCTTCGATACAGCTTCTAGAGCAGCCGCCACGGCGGTTTTGCAACACCGGTTGTGTTAGCCCGATTCTCGATGGTTTCCGCGGGTTAAGCCCGCAGCGCTCCCTTCTCACTCTGATCCAGACCTCGCCGGAATCACCGCACAGCACTTGACGACCGATATTGCCGACTCGGGATGCTCGCGCCAATCAGCGCCCGGAATACCAGTGAAGGGTTCATGTGATTTTCCTTCCTTGACAGTTAGAACGTGCGATGCGTAAAGTAGGCGCGCGACCCCGCGATCTGTCTAACAAATCTGTAAGACTTCACCGTCAGGTTCAAAGAAACCTGCTAGCGTACCGCTAAAGGAGGCGATATGAGATTTAAATGGTTATGGTATCTCTGCGCGACGACTTGCTGTGTTGTTTTACTTACAGGCACCTTTTTGATCGCTTCAGTCTCTTCGCGAGTAGAGAGCGCCGGCAACATTGCGAACAAGAGCGCTGGCTTGAAGAATAGCTCGAAGTCAAAGAATACGGGCACACCCGGAAAGAAAAAGACGACAGGAACACAGGCAAAATCTCATTGCGAGGACAAGCCCCCGGTCAATCCCTCAAAGTGTAATATCGATCAGAAATATGTCGTGGGCTGCGATCTGCCCTTTCAAGGTGGTGTGAGTCACGACGTTGATGAGCACTGTCCTAACGAAGGCTGTGCAACAAGAGATTCAGATAAAGCGCAAAACAAGATAAAGAACAATTTGTGCGCCACAGAAACTCCCGCACCGATCAGCTTCACTTCCATCGACAAGCTGCAGCAAGCCGTTGACCGGCTGGTGGCCCAACACAAAATCAGTTATGGGAAGACCGGCCCGCCGCAACCCGCCGATCGAGCGAAGCTACACGGACTCTCAACGGTGAACGCAAGCGGCGGCGCAGTCAAATTGGGTGAAGGCAGCATTGTGACGCTTGAAGCGTTCGTGCTTGACGCAAAGCATGATGACACTTTCCCGTTTGGCTTTGGAGGAGAAGGCGTCAACTGCAAGAACTCCCTCCTGGAATGGAACGACATCCACATCGCTCTGGGCGCGACGGCCAAGGCAAAAGAGTGTGCGAGTGTAACGGCTGAGATCATCCCGCACTTCAGGCCTGCGGTGTGGGATCGGTTCGATTGCAATCCGTGCACTGCGCCGCACGTTACCAATCCGCTTCCAGTCAAAGGGCTGAAGGTGAGAATTACGGGGCAGCTCTTCTTCGATGGCAGTCATGTGCCTTCGTCCTGTGCAAAGCCGGCGCCAGGCGGCAATCCCCTGCGAAGATCAGTCTGGGAGATCCATCCGGTTTACAAGATTGAAGTGTTTGACGGCTCAAAGTTCATTTCGTTTGAGGACTGGGCAGCAACGCACTAGAGGTCGACCGCGTATCGGCCTCCGGAGAGTCGCATTTCAACTTGAACCAGGTTCGCAGCGGCGCGGTCGTGGGAATAAGCTTGCGGTAAAAAAGCCGCGCCGCTTCAATCCGGGAATGTCCAGGTCTGTCGATTACGAGACATCGAAAAACCCGAGATCGCAAGACTTGTGGAATGAAGCGCACACACGCTGCTGGATGGCTGCCGCGTATATAATGGGCTCAATACTTCCGGATGCGCTCTTTCTCCTCCGGGGTGAGCCCGCTCATTTTCAGCATGCCTTCCTTTAGCCTTTCAGTATCGTCTATTTTCCACCGGCCGTCTTCAAATATCGCTTTGGCTATGACGCCATCCGAATACTCGATAGTAGCCGACCGATCAGCAGTGAATGTCATTCGACATTCCGCCTTCGCTTGAGCCTTAGCTCGAATTTGTTCGTCGCTAACGTTACTCTTCGAGCCTTCAGCGATCATGCCGAGAATGAGTTTGAATAGCTCGTCGCCGTTGCTCGCAGGAATATCCTGGCCACCGTCTCGTTCAGATACTTTTTTGAAAAGCAGATCAAAGAAGAGCCGCGTTAGATCGAGCGTGCGCTTAGACGTTAAACGTTTGACGCCCTCGATGTCTCCAGTCATCACCGAGTAGTGCAAATCATAGATAGATTTCTTGATTGCTTGTTCATCCGTCTGACGCCTGGCTTGATCGGCTGTGGCTCGGTTCGCTTCTGGCTCAACGGTTTTCTGAGCCACAGGTTGTTCCGACTGCTGAACACCAGCTTGTTGCGGGTGCTGAACCACAGCTTGTTGGGGCTTCGGCAGGAAGTAGCCGCGACGAGCGACCACCTCGAGCTTGCGTGGCTTTCCTGATTTATCCGCAGCTTTGACTTTCACTTCCAGGCGGTGCAATCGCCCGTCATCAGGCTCATTGGCATCGAGCTCAAATCCGAGGGTATAACGCGACGAAAGATCGTCCATTATCCTCTCAAGCCCCGCTCGGTATTCCTCGGGCTTGTAGACTTTCACAGCTTCCCCGCCCGTTTGCCTGGCAAAATAGTCGGCTACGTTCCAGCTTATGCCAAAGGCAGCTAAGAGCGGGATGAATGGCACTGACCGGGCAGTGACCGACGCTTTAGTTTTGGTTAGCAAGGCGCCGAAGGTGACATTCTGGCGCAATAGGTTTTGGGTTCCGAGCTGTCGATCACGCGGACTCGCGTCGTTGAGACTATCTGAAACGTAGACGACGACAACCTGCGAGTCGGGTCGCTGCCGTCTGGCCATACTCGCGACGTCGGACACGAGATCCGCGACAAAGAACACTCCGAATGAGTTCGGGTCCACCAGTTCAGGAAGTTTGACCAGGGCCTCCGAGATTTTCTTCCGGTCGTTAGTGAAGCCGATCACCTCGTGCTGTCTTGTATTGAACTCCTTGCCGGACATTGCGATGACAGCGACTTCGTCTCTGGACGATAGCTTCGACAAAGCGGTGTCTAAAGATTTCGGTACGTCAATCTGCTGAAAGAACCTTCCCGCGCCGTTGTGCCAAAGATCAAAAAGAAGCACCAGCGCAAGCGGCTGTCTTTTCTCGCCAATGCTGAAGTGACTGACGGTCCTGCGTTTTCCCTCGTCAAGTACCTCGAAGTCAGCGCGACCAAGATAACTGACCGGAACTCCCGTCCGCTTCTCCCTGACAAGAACATCCAGCACAACCAACCGGGTCTTTAGTTGGATTTCATTCTTTTCAGGATTCTGCGCGGACGCTGGCCCCACTATCGAGAGCGCGATCCAGAAGCAGATCAAGAATGATCCCAAGAGCATGATCCGTTTCATAGTGTTCACCCCAATAGCAACAGTCAAAGGAACATAGGCTTTGCCGTGTTTTCAATTCCTTCCAAAGTAAATCTATATGGGGCTTCCCCGCTAATTTGTTTCCCAGAAAGATTCGGATCAGTACTCAGCCAAATCATGCGCAAAGTTTCTGTGCTCTTCCTTATCATTAACGATCCCAGTTTGTCCCATCCAGGTTTCTGGAGCTTTCCGTTGAGAGACCTGCATACCGCGTTCGAAACAATATCAACGAGCTGGATTCCGATATTCCCCTCAGAGTTCTCGAACTGAATGTCTTTCAGAATGGCTTTTATGTCTATCCCTGAAAATCGGACGTCTGACTTCTCGGCAATCAGGGTTTTCTTGAACCATTCAATGTACTCCTTCATTTCTTCCGAAGCATTATTTTCGTTTACTATGAACTTCTCAAAAGACGAATAGTCACCCTCAAAGATTCGGGTGAACGATTTTCTTCGAGACATTGTCTGCATTACTGGCAGAATAAGTGTCGACCACGTTTTCTCAAATGGTGTGATGTTCTTATCCTTTGCATCTACGACCCAGTGAAACTCGCCTAACTCGACTGGCAATCTTTGAGAATGGTAGAGGGTGATATCCTGCAAGAGATCGTCAATGAGCAGGATTGTGGCGAATGATTGAACGAACAGTTGGTTTGGTAGACTCAACAAAGCGCTCTTCAGTTCATTCATTTCTCGGATCAAGCTCGACTGATGAGAAGGCCCAAGGCCTTCGGTTATTCTGTGAGCTTGAGTTCTCTTAAACTCCGTAATTTGACGCTCACTGTGTATCCCTAAATCTATCGCACAAACCTTTAGAACAGCGTCATATGTTTTCAAAAGAGAAACAACCTCGGCGATTCTAAGTTCATCAAGAGTGCTCCCTTTGACTTCCGTTGCTCCTTGCATCCAAGTATCGCGCAATTTGAAGAAGTCGGCGAAAAGTTGTTCGCTGCTTGCCGAGGGGATCGCAAGTCCGGCAACACATGACACAACATGTTTCCCATTGCTCGGAAGTACGAAACTACCTGATTCATCTATGTAAATATCCATGTTACGAATCTACAATAATCGTGCCCGTTTGCTCCACATCTATCGTACCAACTGATCGGCGGTAACGCGGCAATTGCCATCAGGTAGAGCAGCTCGTCCGCGCTTCGCTTACCCTCATACGATAGACTATTGAGGGGCCGGCGGTACTATATACGATCAAACGACAGGAGGATTGGCTAGGGAACAGGAGATTTCGCTAGTTCTTTTTTCTTGTATCCGAGCATACTTTGTAATATGCTTCGCAAAGAAATTCGGTTTGATCCTTTCACGCCAAGCGTTACTCGTAGGGAGGACTTATGAAAAGGGTTCTTTTTGTAGTCTTGCTTTTTCCTTTCGTCATCTCTGTGGACCATTTCGCTAGTGCCGCTAAAGAACAATCCCCTCCTATCATGCTTCAAATATCTGAAGCATTTCTTCCGGATGTTCTCGCTATGGCTACTGGCACCTATAAAGGTCAGCAAAGATTCTACGTATTTCACAGCAATAGCATAGTAATCTACAACGAGGAACGCAGTGTTCTATCAAGCGTAGATACTAGCGGCAACTTATATCCTATTGACCCTGTGGTTGATTCCGAAGGTAATGTTTACCTTATAAACGCGGCAAATGACGACATAGTATTTCTAAATCCGAATGGACAATGGGGTGGGAGTTTCAGGGCCCAAGAACGGCCCTATTCGCTTGCGTTACTTAGCAATGGAAATGTTGTTATCGCTTCTCCAAGCGGTGGCAAATTATTCCACGTCTATGATAGTTCAGGACGCAAGCTACGAAGTTTTGGAGATATTAAACTCTTCGATGCCGCGAATGATGCCCAAAATCTCTTTCTGAATAGGGGGAAAATAGTTGCTGATTCATCAGACAACATTTATTTTGTCTTCAAGTACGCGCCTACGCCAACGGTTCTAAAATTCTCCGGGAAAGGAAAGTTTATCTCCGAATTTGCCATTGAAGGTTATGCGATTAATCTTCAAGCCGAGCTCGCCCGAAAGTACTTGAGTACTAAGCCGTCAAATGAGGTCGGCAGTATTGTGATAACTAACTCTGCCACAATTGATCTTTCAACTGGGCATCTCTGGATTTGTATGAATGGGTCATCCAGATCAGGATTGGTATATGAATACTCCTCAAAAGGAAAGAAGCTCCGCGAGTATTCTTTTCTGTTGACCCTCCCATCTATTCGCCCGATTGTTGTTACATCTGTGATAGATATTTTCGTCAAAGATACCTTAATTAATATCGTCGTTGGTGGTGGAGTGTTTTCCGCATCTTCAAACAAAGCCCTAGCGCCTGGCGACTTCGTTTTCCCCGAAGATACGTGCCCTACACAACAAGCTTGGCCAGCCTGCGCGGCTAACTGCCCGCAAGGAAGTTGTCCGACATCAAGAGATTGCAAGGCAGCGCTCCAGGCCACAGTTGGAGAGTCTCCTTATGTAACGGGAAGTACTTGTGCATCATTGGGCGCTGGTCAAGGTGTTCCTCCTACGATTCCTCCGAAACCAAACGGGGGCTGCGTCGCAACTGTCACGGTTTGCAATCCTAATACCGGAGTACAGACAACCACTACCGCGAATCTGGATTGCAACGCGGTAAAGTATGCATGCTCAGGGACCGCCTGCGTTGCGAACTGCGATGGTACCTTCACAACGTCGAACTGCAATAACACCTGTACCGGAGGAGGCGGCGAGCCCGACCCGTGCGAAGGTGTTATTTGCGGCGCCTTCTTGCTTGAGTCATCTGGCGACCCATGCTGTCCCTCCCCCATCTTGATTGACATAGCGGGAGATGGCTTTAGTTTGACGGATGTAGCACATGGAGTAAACTTCGATCTCAGTAGTGATGGATTTGCTGAACATCTCTCCTGGACCTCGCCGAGTTCCGATGATGCCTTCCTCGCGCTTGATCGGAATGGCAATGGAACGATAGATAACGGAACGGAGTTGTTCGGCAATTACGCACCGCAGCCTCCTTCGCCCATTCCGAATGGGTTCCTTGCGCTGGCCGAGTACGATAAACGAGCGCTCGGCGGAAATGGCGACGGACGCATTGATAGCCGCGATGCCATTTTTCTTCTCTACGTCTATGGCAGGATACAAATCACAATGGCATCTCCGAGCCAAACGAGCTACACACCTTGCCGCAGCTCGGAGTCTATGCAATCGATCTCAACTACAAACAGTCAAAACAAACCGACCAGTATGGTAACGGCTTCCGCTACCGCGCCAAGATCTATGACGTACATGGCGCGCACGTTGGGCGTTGGGCCTGGGACGTGTTCTTCGTGAAGCAGTAGGCCGAACCAACAACCCCTTAGAAACCCAACAGCCAGCAAGTGGGAAGACACTTGCTGGCTGCTTACGTCAGGGCGCGCTTTCTGTATTCGGATGGAGTGACATCAAAATATCCTCTGAACAGCGTCCAAAGTTGCTCTTATTGTCGTAGCCTACTCCTGCCATAACTTGCTTGACGCTCAGAAATGTTGTCGTCAGAAGCTCGGCGGCTTTTTCGATTCTCAGTCTTATCAAGTATTCTCCTGGCGCGATTCCGGTTTCGATCTTGAACAATTGGGAAAAGTACCTCGGGGAGAGATTGACCGCTCCAGCTAACTCGGTCAGCTTAATCGGTCGATGAAGGTTAGCTTTCATGAAGTCAATAACCGTGCGGACTCTTGCTCTGTTAATCACGTTTTCCGGAACTTCTAATTCACTTTCGTATTCCTGTTCAAACTGTGTTCGCGAGAATGCAATAGTAGAGCGCCCGCTTCTACTTGTTTGAAAGCATGAGCGGCTCTTATGGCCTCATGAATACGGGCTCCGAGCTCTTGATAAGTGGTAATTCCGCTTACTAGGTACAATCATCCTAATCAGTATACAATCATCCTCCGCGAATGCGCGCGCCGCGAAGCGCGGTTTCATTCTGGGATTGTTGATTGCCTCGCCAAGCCTGCTTGAGTTTGTCTGGGGCTGATGTGCTTCGTCGTTCTGATTAGGTGTGGTAAAGGAGAGTCGTTATGATCTTAAAGCAATACCGATTCGTCGTAGAGTGCACGTTCGATATCGAAGACCTCACCAGCGAGGTCGTTCATCGCTCTCTAAAGCCTCTGCTCAACTACGAAGAAGCAATCAAGGATAACGAAACCTGGAAAAGTGCGGATAGACAGAGACGGCTCCTTCACGCACTTCTTTCAGACAAAGAAGCGCTGGGGAAGTTTGTAAGAAAAGAGCTTGCCTGGCAATTTCAAAATCTTGCATCTGAAACCATCGCACCGGAATTGGAGGTCGAAGACGATTCGGAGGAAACAATTTTTTTACCTCTCATTGAACGGATGAGTTCGGAAGACATCGCCAGTTTCGCGACCGTAATGGAGAGTGATGAATCCATCATAGATTTGCTCGTAGAGTGTCTCGTTCTGAAGTTGGAGCGGGTGACAATAAGTGAAGTAAACGGGTGACCAGGTGGGAGACACTGTCAGTTGACTCAGGACCACGATCAACTAGAACCGAGAGTGACTTTGTTGCGGCGCGTGAATGCTGTTTAGGTGCTGGTTCGTAAGACGGAGGAGATCGATGAAGAGAAACTTGATTCTGGCAGTCATCAGTTTGTTTTTGTGCTCGACAGCCGGCGCTTTTCAGGACGGCGGCAAATCGACCAGGAACCCTAAAACGACAGTAACCTCAATCCTTCCGTCGGCGCAAAAACCGCGGGTCGAGCCACATACAGAATCACAATCATCGCCCGCGGCGGACTCGCCCCTGCCCGTCAAGCTTACCGCACACGACCTGCAGATGATCTTTCAGGAGCTTGTGCCCCCTCAAAAGCAGCAGCAGATCGCCTCGGGTGAGATCAAGAAGCTTCTGGCTGTCGCTCACGTTGCCGTACAACAGGGCTATGCCGAGCGTCCCGATATCAAGTCGGAGCTATCGTGGCAACAAGACATGGATTTGAACAACGCATACCGTAAGAAGAATGCCGATGCGAAAGCCAGCGACCAGGAAGTGAACGCTTATTTCATGGCTCACCCAAAAGACTTTGACGACTTCCTCCAAAGCAATCCGCGATTTCAGGAGCAGGCCGGGGGGCCGCCGAAAGACGAGCTGAAAAAACAGTACGGCGAGTTCAAAGTGATCGCCGAACGCGCTCGCAAGGAAGGCCTGGATCGCGATGATGCTATCCGGCTGCAGATGATGCTTGATCGAGCTCAAGTGTTTGCCGGCGCTTATCTGAGTGAGCTTCAGAAGGATGCCGACAAGCTGGTCAGTTCCGCCGAGATCAATCAGTACTATCAGGATCATCTCGCCGACTTCGAAGAAGTCCGCGTGCGTCACATTCTGATCGGCACTCAGCCTGAAGAAGAAGACGCGGACGACAATGACGCAACGAACACTAAGCCCGGCAAGGACAAGAGGCCGGCAGAAAAGCCGAAGGTGTTCACCAAAGAAGACGCGCGGAAGAAAGCTCAGTTGATTTTGGACCGGGTCCGGAAAGGTGAAGACTTCGCCAAGCTGGCAAAGGAATCCTCCGATGACCCCGGCTCGAAGGACAACGGCGGTGAGTACGACTTCTTCGGTCGCGGTAAAATGGTCCTTGAGTTTGAGAGGGCAGCGTTCGCGCTCAAGCCCGGAGAAGTCAGCGGCCTTGTGGAGACGCAGTTCGGCTTCCACATCATCAAGCTGGAGGCGCGACGCACCGCGCCGCCCCCAGCTACCGATCAAAAAGTGCGGCAGCAAATTACCAACACGCTGCTGCAGGGGAAGATCGAGGGGCGCATTGCTGAAATCGTGGACAAGAGCCCAGTCGTGGTACCGGAAGACTTCGACACGACACCGAAAGCCGGCGTGGAGGCTCAGCAGTCAGGCACTAAAATGATTGTCGATGCCGTCCCTGAGCCACATAGGCCAAGCTCGACGCTCGACCCTTCGGCAGTGCCGACAGTTGCCAATGTTGCACAGAGCCTCACCGCATTTCGCGGCAAAGTAGTGATCCTGAACTTCTGGGCCACCTGGGCCAATCCTTGCCGCGAGCAAATACTCCTCCTGATCGCGCTGCAGAATAAATATCGCGATCAGGGGCTGGAAATCGTGGGTGTCTCTATCAATCCCATCGCTCCGCGAGGAGATTCCGGCGGCGCTCGCGCGGTGGCTCCCTTCGTGAAGGACAACGGCATCAACTATCACGTGTGGATGGTCGACAAAGCGGAGGCGCTTGCAGGCTACGATGTGTCGCAGGGCATACCAACTACTTTTGTGCTCGACCGCGAGGGGCGTATCGTGAAAACGTATATCGGTGTTAAGCCTATGGTCGTCTTCGAAGCTGACCTCAAGGCAATGCTAAACAAGCCGTAGAGAGAAGAGAGTAGCTCTACTCCTCAACTCACAAACCCCATTCGCCGCAACAAATTCTGAAACCTTGGGTCTGATCGAAGGACGTCGAACCTGGGGTCAACGTTGATGAAGATCAATCCGCCGGACCGCTCTTGATATCCCTTCTCGAGCCATTCAATCGCTCGAGTCTGTCTCCTGTTACGAGGAACGCTCCCGACAACCAATTTCATCAACCAAACCAAGAGAGGTCTCTGGGACGAGAAATCCATATTGCTGGTATATCGAGGATTACAGGTAAATCAGGTATCACGTTGAGGGCGGCCCTGTGGCCGCCCTGTTTTTTCAAGCTTGAGCTATCGTCATCGCAATTCTCCATCGCGGATCACCCGCAGCCCGTGCTCCAGCGATGAAGTTGCAAACGCCCTCGCTCGTCGATTATGTTACTTGTCTTGATTCCCAGCGAAAGTGGCGGAATTGGCAGACGCGCCAGACTTAGGATCTGGTACCGAAAGGTATGGGGGTTCGAGTCCCCCCTTTCGCACCACAACATCATCAACAGCCGCGGGCGTGATGTAATGTAAGCTTCGAAAGGTATGAAGAAAGATTGAACATAACAGTCACAGACCAAGAACAATGCAGGAAACAATTGCGATTGGAAATTCCCGGCGACACAGTTCGCGCCGAGACCGATAAGATCGCAGCCGACCTGGCTAGAAAAGTAGACGTACCCGGATTTCGCCGCGGCCACGTCCCCAAGTCCGTGGTGAAAACGCGATTTCGTAAAGAGCTTCGCGACGAAATGCTGTCTCAGATTCTGCCGCATTCGCTGGGCGATGCCATTCGCCAGAAGGAGCTGAAGGTCATCGGCGAGCCGTCGGTTGAGGATTTAAAGTTCAAAGATGACGAATCAATCGATGTCACCTTCAACCTGGAGGTCGCTCCCGAGTTTACCCTGTCGAAATATCAAGAGCTTCCGCTGACGAAGAAGATCTACAAGGTCAGCGACGAAGACGTTGATAAAGCCATCGACCATATGCGGGAAAGGCAGACTCAGCTTGTACCTGTCGAAGACCGCGGCGCAGAGCCAGGGGACCTGGTAACGCTCAACCTGGCCGGGCAGATCGCCGGCGCGGAAGATCAACCCGAAGTCGAGGAAATAAACCAGCAGGACCTGGACGTCGAGTTGGGTGCTGCCGGCGTTCTGAAAGAATTTACCGAAGGACTCGCGGGCGTTAAGCCCGGCGATCTTCGCACGTTCACGGTTGAGTATCCTGCGGACTACAAACCCGAGAAGTTTGCCGGCCGCACCGTTAACTACACGGCGGAAGTGACGGCTGTTCGAGCCAGGGAGCTTCCGGAGCTTGATGACGAGTTTGCCAGAACGGTGAGCGAAGACTTCAAGACGATCGATGAACTCCGCGCCGACATTCGCTCGAAGCTAGAGCATGAGGCGGAGCACAAATCGGACTCCGAGTTCCGCTCATCCACGATGGAAAAACTTATCGATCGAAACCGATTTGATGTGCCCGAATACGTCGTCGAGAAACAGATCGACTCCAGAATGAACTCTCTCTTCAGACAGATGTCCGGGCGGGGCATGGACCCACGCCAGCTTCAGATCGATTGGGAAGGCATTCGCGAAGGCCAAAGGGAGCGAGCGGAGCGCGAAGTGAGAGGATCATTCATCCTGGATCACATTGCCGAAAAAGAGAAAATTGACGTAAGCGACGAGGAGTTGAGTGGCGAGATACGACAATATGCCGAGAGCATGGGACAATCGGAAGAGGTTCTGAGGGCACGCTTGACAAAGGAAGGGTCGCTGGATAGTATCACGGAGCAGGTTAGACACCGCAAAGCCCTTGATCTCGTAATAGCTTCCGCCGAAATCCGAACCGAAGAAAAAGAAGGCCTGAGTGTGGACGATGCAACGGCCGAGCGGGAGCAAGCGGAGGGGCAAACGGAAGCATAGGCTCTCTTCAGAGGCGGTCTTCGTCTCGACGCAGAGATGGAGACCAAGTTCAAGCGGGTTCCCCAGGCATCGCGAAAAAGAACCTTCCGGCAATGGGCAGATCAACGTATAATAACAATGTGACTATGAATAGCAGGACTAACGATCCGCAGATGGCTCTCGTACCGATGGTCGTCGAGCAGACTGCGCGCGGTGAGCGTGCTTTTGACATCTACTCACGACTGCTAAAAGACAACATTATTTTCATCGGCACTCCTATCGACGACACGATCGCAAATCTTGTCGTTGCGCAGCTTCTCTTCCTTGAAGCTGAAGATCCGGATCGCGACATTTCGCTCTACATCAACAGCCCCGGGGGATCGATCACGGCTGGGATGGCTATTTACGATACAATGCAGTTCATTCGCCCTGACGTGACGACGATTTGTGTCGGGCAGTGTGCGTCGATGGGCGCGTTGCTGCTTACGGCTGGCGCTCACGGCAAGCGATTCGCGCTTCCGAACTCACGCATTCTCATTCACCAACCTTCGATCGGCGGGATATCGGGCCAGGCCACTGACATCAGAATCCATGCTGAAGAGATTATGCGAATGCGCCAGTTGACCAGCCAGATACTGGCCAAACACAGCGGGCAATCAATGGAAATCATCGAGCGGGATGTTGAACGTGACCGGATTATGAGCGCGGAACAGGCGAAGGAATACGGTCTGATTGATCAGGTGATAACGCACCGCGAGTGACGAGAGGAATGATGAACTATGAATGATGAATGAGGAACCGATTCATCGTTCATCGCTCCGCGTTCATCGTTTTGAAGAGCCTCCAGAGAATGCCATAGACTCAGGAAGATTGGAGATCGGATGAGACGAGCCGATGACACACTGCGCTGTTCGTTTTGCGGCAAATCGCAGAACGAAGTCAAGAAGCTGATAGCCGGCCCTACCGTTTACATCTGCAACGAGTGCATTGATATCTGCAACGAGATCATCTCGGATGATCAACAGCAGGAAACGGCCGCGCGGCGTCCGCCTCTTCCAAAACCGGTGGAGATCAAAGAGTTTTTGGACGACTATGTCATCGGACAAGACGAAACAAAGAAGCGTCTAGCCGTCGCGGTTTATCAACACTATAAGCGCGTCGACATGCTCAAACGCCGGACGAGTGAAGTTGAGATCCAGAAATCGAACATTCTTCTGATAGGGCCGACCGGGACCGGCAAAACTCTTCTCGCTCAAACGCTCGCGCGAATGCTCAACGTGCCGTTCACTATCGTGGACGCCACGACGCTCACCGAAGCGGGCTACGTCGGGGAAGACGTCGAAAACATCATCCTGAAACTGCTTCAGGCGTCCAATGGCGATATTGAGCGAGCCCAGAATGGGATCATCTACATCGACGAGATCGACAAGATTTGCCGCAAGGACGAGAATCCCTCAATCACGCGCGATGTTTCGGGCGAAGGCGTGCAGCAGGCTCTACTTAAGATTCTCGAAGGGACAGTAGCCAACGTTCCGCCGCAGGGCGGGCGTAAGCATCCACATCAGGAGTTCTTCCCGGTCGACACCACGAACATTCTGTTCATCTGCGGAGGCGCGTTTGTCGGGCTCGAAAAAGTCATCGAGAAAAGAATCGGCAAGAAGGCGCTCGGGTTCAATGCGAATGTCAGGAGCGCTCGCAAGCAAAGACTGAGCGAGACGCTCTCGCAGGTCGAGCCGGAGGACTTGATCAAGTTTGGCTTGATACCGGAGTTTGTCGGACGGCTTCCGGTTTGCGGCACGCTTCACGAGCTGGATGAGAGCGCGATGGTGGAAATACTGACTGGCCCGAAGAACGCATTGGTCAAGCAGTATCAAAAGCTCTTCGAGTACGAAAGCGTCAAGCTGAGATTCACCGACGACGCGCTGGTTGTCGTCGCTCGCCTCGCTTGCGAACGCAAGGTCGGCGCTCGCGGATTGAGAATGATTCTCGAAGAGTTGATGCTCGATGTAATGTATATGCTTCCGTCGCACAAGAAGGTCAAAGAGTTTGTGGTGACCGGTGAGATGGTGGAAAGCCGGCGCGCAACGCTGCCCGTTTTGGAGAAGGCAGGGTAATAGAAGTTTATAAGTAATCATGAACGAATTCAGCGACAGTACTCCTACCGACGTGGTCAGATGCCCGATGGTCCCGATTCGGGACGTGGTCGTCTTCCCATACACGATGGTCGCCTTTGTCATCGGCCGGCCCGCAAGCGTCCGCGCCCTGGAGGCCGCGCTGCGCGGCGACAAGACCATCTTTCTGGCTACACAACACGACGCGACGATCGACGAACCGACCGTGGACCAGGTCTATCTGGTCGGAACGATCGCGCGCATAACTCACAACCTTCGCCTCCCCGATGGCAACATCAAGGTTATGGTCGAAGGAATTGAGCGGGCTCGCTCGGTGCGGATCGAGGACGAGGGAGATTACTGGCTTGCCACGCTGAGGAAGGCTCCGCAGACTGTTGAGCCTCGCTCGCGACTTAATTCGCTGATAGGTCGAGTCGGTTCGCTCGTCGATCAGTATGTCCGCCAGTCTACCGAACTCAGCAATCCCGAGACTCTTACATCCGCATTAAGAAACGACGACGCTGCCAGGCTCTGCGATACGATAGCTTCTAATCTAAAAATCTCAGTCGAAGACAAACAAGGCCTGCTCGAAATCTTTTCGCTATCTGACCGTTTGGCAAGACTGGTAGAGGTCTTGGAAGTGGAGCTCGAGAAGATCCAGGTAGATCGCGCAATCCACGGCCGCGTGAAACGCCAGATGGAACGGGCACAAAAAGAGTACTACCTCAACGAGAAGATCAAGGCGATTCACAAGGAGCTTGGCCGCAAGGACGAGAAGGCCGAGCTTGAGGAACTCAAGCAGAAGATCGAAGCCGCCGGGATGTCCAAGGATGCCTTTGAAAAGGCGATGACCGAGCTGCGCCGGCTCGAACAGATGCCGCCGATGTCCGCCGAGAGCACCGTCTCGCGCAACTATCTCGATTGGCTGCTGGCGGTTCCGTGGACCGAAAAATCCGAAGAGGTTCGCGATATCAAGGCGGCGCACGAAGTCCTGGAGATCGATCATTTCGGTCTCGACAAAGTTAAGGAGCGCATTCTCGAGTATCTTGCGGTCCGGCAACTGGTTGAGCGGCCTAAGGGCTCGATCCTCTGCTTCGTGGGCCCGCCTGGCGTCGGGAAGACCAGTCTCGGTCGCTCGATCGCGAAAGCCACCGGCCGCAAGTTCGTGAGGCTGAGCCTGGGCGGTGTGCGCGACGAAGCTGAAATCCGCGGCCATCGACGCACTTACATCGGCGCATTGCCCGGTCAGATCGTTCAAATGATGAAGAAAGCGGGAACAGTCAACCCGCTAATCATGCTTGATGAAGTCGATAAGCTCGGAATGGACTTTCGAGGCGACCCGTCTGCCGCTTTGCTCGAGGTGCTTGACCCGGAACAGAACTTTGCGTTCCACGATCACTATCTCGACGTCGAATATGACTTGTCGAATGTGATGTTCATTGCGACATCTAACGTGCTTCACACGATCCCGGCGGCGCTCCAGGACAGACTGGAAATCATACGACTGCCGGGGTACACCGAGCGCGAGAAGCTCGAGATTGCAAAACGGCATCTCCTGCCCAAGCAGTTTGAAGCAAACGGACTCAAGCCCGAACAGATTGACTTCGACGAAGAAGGGCTTCGCACGATTACTCAGTACTACACTCGCGAAGCCGGAGTCCGGAGCCTGGAGCGAGAGATAGCTTCCGTGCTGAGAAAACTTGCGCGAAGGATGCTCACCTCCGACGATCCTTCTTCCTATCACGGAGTAGTTGAAGCCGAGTTGGTCAAGGAACTGCTGGGCCCGATCCGCTTTCGCCCGCAGACGCTTGAGGAGCACAGTGAGATTGGCCTCTCAACCGGATTGGCATGGACTGAAGTTGGCGGCGAAGTGCTGCACATTGAAGCCACGTTGATGCCCGGCCGCGGCAACATTACGCTGACCGGAAAACTCGGAGAAGTGATGCAGGAGTCCGCGAGAGCCGCGCTCTCGTGCGTGCGCGCTCGCGCGAAAAGTCTTGGCATCTCGCCGGACTTCCATAAGAAGTACGACCTGCACTTGCACGTTCCGGAAGGCGCGATTCCGAAGGACGGACCGTCAGCCGGCATCGCAATCGCCACCGCGATAGTCTCGGTGCTTACCGAAGCCGCGGTTCGCCGTGACGTGGCGATGACTGGCGAAATAACTCTTCGCGGCAAGGTGCTTCCGGTGGGCGGAATCAAAGAGAAACTGCTTGCGGCGCACCGGGCGGGGATAACCACCGTCATTCTGCCAAAGGACAATGCCAAGGATCTGGTCGAACTGCCCGACGACGTGAAGCAGGCACTGACTATTGAAACCGTAGACAGCGTCGACCAGGTATGGCGCATGGCTCTTGAAGAGCCGCTGCCAAAGACGGATGTGCCGACGACCGACGTTCCTATCTGGGGGCAGCAACCTGCAGGCGATGCGCCGGCGGCAAATCAGACGATTGAATGAGAAGCGCTGAGTGCTGAGCGCTGAGTGCTGAGTTGAAATGTTCACTCAGCACTCAGCACTCAGAGCTCAGCACTTATGAGAGTCACCAGCGCAACCTTCGTTAAGAGTGCGACCAGCCTTGAGCATTACCCGCGTGACGGCCGCCCTGAAATTGCCTTCATGGGAAGGTCCAACGTTGGCAAGTCCAGTTTGATAAACAGTCTGTTAGGCGTCAAAGGGCTGGCGCGCACGAGTTCAACGCCGGGACGCACTCAGCTTATCAACTTCTTTTTGATAAACGACGCGTTTTATTTCGTAGACCTGCCCGGCTACGGTTACGCTCGGGTGCCTCGCGATGTGAAGAAGCAGTGGGGTCCGATGGTCGAGAAATATCTTGCAACCCGGCCCGGCCTTGTGCTATCTATTCTCATCACCGATTCGCGGCACGAGCCCACCGAGTTAGATCTACTGATGAAAAAGTGGCTTGAGGCGAGGGGGAAGCCGTTCATCACCGTTGCAACCAAGGCTGACAAGCTCAGCAGCAATCAGTTAAGGGCCAGCTTAGTTCGCGCGTCGGCGATCGTGGGAAGCAATCAGCTTGTCGCTTATTCGGCGGTGACCGGCAGTGGAGCGGCCCGTCTCTGGAAAGAAATCACCACCCGAATTGCGGATCGCGGATTGCGGATTCCGGATTGATCGAAAGCACCTTCCGCAGTCTCAAATCCGAAATCCTCAATCCGCAATCCGCAACAGAACAATCCCCGTGAAAAATTGTCAGCGCCGCCCCGAAATGCGACTTCCTAGTCGCGCGGCGCCCTAACCGATGAGGCAATCAGAACAGTTATGGCTGAAGAAGTAACCGAATTGTTGGACATCAGTGAACTCAAGGAGATGTCCATCTCGAAACTCACCCAGATAGCAAAGGAACTCGACATCCCCGGCGCCACCGGCATGCGAAAGCAGGAACTGATCTTCAAGATCCTGCAGGCGCAAACCGAGAAGTCCGGCCTGATCTTCTCGGAAGGCGTTCTCGAAACGTTGCCCGACGGATTCGGCTTCCTGCGCGCACCTGACTACAATTATCTCCCCGGTCCCGACGATATTTACGTCAGCCCGTCGCAGATTCGAAAGTTCGATCTGCGCACCGGCGACACGATCTCCGGGCAAATTCGTCCGCCCAAAGAAGGCGAGCGCTACTTCGCTTTGATCAAGGTCGAAGCGATCAACTTCGAGCCGCCCGAGATGGCTCGCGATCGAGTCTTCTTTGACAACCTCACACCGCTCTATCCGGACGAGAAGCTAAGGCTCGAGACCGATCCGGAGAATCTCGCGGGTCGCGTGCTCGACATAATGACCCCGATAGGCAAAGGCCAGCGCGCGCTAATCGTAGCTCCGCCGCGCACCGGCAAGACGATGCTGCTTCAAAACATCGCCAACTCGATTACCCGGAATCATCCCGAAGTGACGCTGATCGTATTGCTGATCGACGAGCGGCCCGAAGAAGTCACCGATATGCAGCGCTCTGTACACGGCGAAGTTATCAGTTCGACTTTCGATGAGCCGCCTACTCGGCACGTTCAAGTCGCGGATATGGTCATCGAAAAGGCAAAGCGCCTTGTCGAGTACCGCCGCGATGTCGTCATTCTTCTCGATTCAGTAACAAGGCTTGCGCGAGCTCACAACTCGGTCGTTCCTCCTTCGGGCAAGATATTGTCAGGTGGTATCGATTCGAATGCGCTTCAAAAGCCGAAGCGCTTCTTTGGCTCCGCCCGAAACATCGAAGAAGGTGGCTCGCTCACGATCGTCGCGACCGCGCTGATCGATACCGGCTCGCGAATGGACGACGTGATCTTCGAAGAATTCAAGGGCACCGGCAACCTGGAGATCAACCTCGACCGCAAGCTCACTGAGAAACGGATATTCCCGTCGATCGACATCAACAAATCGGGTACGCGCAAGGAAGAACTCCTGCTTGCGCCAGGCGACTTCAATCGCATCATAGTGCTTCGCCGAGTCCTGTCACAGCTCTCCCCAACCGAGGCGATGGAGCTGTTATTGGATAAGCTCAGTAAGACCAAGGCGAATTCCGAGTTCCTGGATTCGATGCAATCGCAATAGTAAGCGATTCTTCTCCCACGAAGGTAACCATCCGCGCTGCTTGACTACAAATAATCAAGCGGCGCGGATCGGCGTAACGTTCCTCACGCGATGCACCGTGCCGTCAAGCGGTCCTGAATTGCCTGGACTTTGCCTGGCAAACATCGGACTGCAGAATGTGTCTTGCGCGACGGAGTTCCTATGCGCAATCTGCAATGGCGAAAGAGTAGAGCCGCTCTGCGATCAGTTCTGTCGCTGAGTTTGTTGTTGTTATTGCCGGCTATCGTTTCAGGGCAGCAATTACCGGTCAGGACCTACACGACTGCCGACGGGCTGCCGCGCGACTTAGTTCAGCGCATTGTCCCTGACTCCCACGGTTTTCTCTGGTTCTGCACCGCGGACGGGCTGAGCAGATTCAACGGCTACGAGTTCACCACCTATGGCGTCGAACACGGCCTGCCACACCCATCAGTTACAGACCTGCTCGAAACGCGGCGCGGAATCTATTGGGTGGCCACCAATGGCGGCGGCGCGTGCCGCTTCAATCCAGCCGAGCCGCACCGTGCATCCAAAAGCGGGCGCGGCGCTGGGGACATTTCGCACCTCACGGTTTATCCGATGGGCGAGGAGCCCATGAGCAATCGCGTCGAGACCCTTTATGAAGATCACAAGGGACAAATCTGGGCCGGCACCGACGCTGGTCTTTTCTGCCTGGATGAGACTACCAGCCCGGCGACGTTTCGGCGCGTCGCGCTTCACGACCAGATGGTGGTGGCGATTGCAGAGGACCGCGAAAGTAGCCTGTGGATAAGCACGACCACTGGACTGGTGCGATGCTTGCCCGATGGAAGGAGGGTTCGGTACGCGATTCAGCCGTCGCTGCTCGGAGACCTGGTGACGGAGTTGCTGTGCGACACCGAGGGGAGGCTATGGGTTGGGCACCGCGGGGGCGCGGGCCTGATTGTGCTCAAGCCGCAACCGGCTGCCTCCATTCCCGCAGGCGATGACCTACACTCGCTCAGGTTGGCCAGGTGCAATAAACTCGCTTACTCTGCTGGTCAACGTATCCGCCTGCCGGCTGCCCCCGGCGACGTTTGCCAGTTCACGACCGCTGACGGTCTCGCCGGAATCATTGTTCAGGGTATATCGCAATCTCCTGACGGGCGGATCTGGATCGCGACCAGTGGCGGGCTCACCGAGTTTGTCGACGGGCGGTTCCGCAGCTACACAACAGCGCTCGGTCTGAGTACTCCGGGGGTTTGGAGACCAGTTGAGGATCGGGATGGCAATCTATGGCTGGGGAGCCTGGCCGGTGCGACAAAGATCACCTGGAGCGGTTTTACGACCTTTGGTAAAGCGGATGGTCTTAGGAATCTCCGCATCAGTTCTATTCTTGAAAACCTGCGTGGAGAACTATGCTCGATCAGTGCGGAGAACGATTTCTTCGTCAGTCAATTTGAGGGCCGCCGATTCAAGGCCGTCAAGCCTCAGTTTCCGCGCGAGATCAAGGGGTTCGGCTGGGGCTCGAACCAGGTCACTTTCCAGGACCACACCGGGGAGTGGTGGGTGCCCACGGGCTTTGGGCTATGCCGCTTCCCGCGAGTAGCAAGCGTGGAACAACTAGGGAACACCCGTCCGAAGGCCGTCTACACCCATCAACGCGGCGAGCTGCCCGGCAATGACATCTTCCGTTTGTTTGAAGATCACCGTGGCGACATCTGGATCAGCATCGCCGGGGGCGTGCGCCACTCAGTCGTCCGTTGGGAGCGAGCCAGCGAATCTTTTCACCTCTACTCCGAAGCTGATGGACTGCCGCCCTTCGATACCGCGACCGCATATTGTGAGGATGCCGCCGGCAATCTCTGGCTGGGATTTTATGATGGGGGTTTGGCCCGTTACCGCGATGGACGTTTTCGACTATTCACACAATCCGACGGTGTGGTATTGGGCCTCATCCGGGCTCTGTTTCTCGATCACGCCGGGCGGCTGTGGATTGCAAGCGACCGAGAAGGGATCGCCAGGTTGGATGATCCGCTGGCTGAACACCCGAGCTTCGTCAAATACACGATCGCCGACGGGCTGGCCAGCAACGGAATCTCGTGCATCACAGAAGACAAGCTGGGACGCATGTATTTCGGAACGGCACGGAGCCTGGACCGATTCGATCTGGAGACCAAGCGCATCAGGCATTACACGAAGGCCGACGGGCTCGCAAGCAACGCGGTTCGTGTCGCTTTTCGCGACCGGACCGGTGCGCTGTGGTTTGGCACAGACCAGGGGATTTCGCGGCTCATTCCTGGACCCGACCCGCCGCCATCGCCGCCTCCCATCCTGATCAGCGGACTGCGCATCGCCGGCGATGTACGGGCGATTTCGGCGCTGGGCGAAACCGAAGTATCAGGACTCGTCCTCAATCCGAACCAGAATCAACTGAGCATTGACTTCGTCGGCCTGGGATTCGCCGCCGGCGAGGCCCTGCGATACCAATACAAGTTGACGGGCGCCGATACAGACTGGAGCGCACCCACCGATCAGCGCACGATCAATTACGCCAGCCTGTCACCGGGCCGGTATCAATTCCAGGTGCTGGCAGTGACTGCAGACGGCAACACCAGCTCGAAGCCCGCCTCGATCTCGTTCACAATTCTAACGCCGATCTGGCAGCGTTGGTGGTTCGTCACCTTGTTTGCGCTGACAGCTGGGCTGGCGATGTGGATTATATATCGCTTCCGCGTCAGACGCCTGATCGAACTCGAGCGAGTGCGAACGCGCATTGCAACGGACTTGCATGACGATATTGGCTCAAGCCTATCGCAGATTGCGTTGCTAAGTGAGGTTGTGCGGCGCCGGGTGAATCGAGATGATCCTCCGGTGACGGAGTCGCTGGCACAGATCGCCGGTTCGTCGCGCGAACTAGTAGACTCAATGAGTGACATTGTTTGGGCAATTGATCCGCATAAAGATCATCTCAGCGACCTGACGCAACGCATGCGGCGATTCGCCAGCGAGGTCTTCACCGCACGCGATATGGAATTTCGGTTTCAGGATGCGGAGGCGGAGGACATCAAACTTGGTGCGGATGTCCGGCGTCAGGTCTTTTTGGTTTTCAAGGAAAGCATCAACAACATCGTGCGTCACTCCGGTTGCAAGCAGGCGGACATCGAGTTTCGCGTTGAGCATGGATGGCTAACCTTGAAGGTTAGCGATGACGGAAAAGGATTCAACATAGGCGAAGAGGGTGATGGGCACGGCCTGGCCAGCATGCGAGAGCGGGCTAAGGCTATGGGCGGTGAACTGGAATTGATTTCAAACAACGGTGACGGCACGACGGTGAGGCTGCGGGTGTCAGTTAGTGGCTCGCCCTTCTATCATCATTGAAATCTCCACCTCAATAGGTGGCGGCGCGCGGATGATTTCCCGCGCCCCCTATCATTACAGGTGGTGGCTGGAATGATTCTTTGGCGTACGCTGAGCACTCAAAGACAGGTTCAAGGCAGATTATGTCTGACAAACCGATGGCTCCAGGGGCGGCCACAACCGCGACCTGTCCGCCAATCATAAAGGTTGCCATTATTGAAGACCGGCGCGAGATTCGAGATGCGCTGGGCATGTTAATCGGCGGAACGGAAGGCTATCGGCTTACCGCCAGTTATCGCTCGATGGAAGAGGCCCTTGAAAAGATCGGCATGGAGCTTCCCGACATCGCTCTTGTAGATATAGGGCTGCCGGGAATGTCGGGCACGCAGGGCATTCACATCTTGAAAGGACGCTATCCCGATCTTGCGATGCTGGTGCTCTCGGTCTACGAAGATGATCGCCGCATCTTTGCCGCTTTGTGCGCCGGAGCTTGCGGCTACCTGTTGAAGAAGACTCCGCCGGCGCGGCTCCTGGAGAGTCTGAGGGAGGCAGTTGGAGGCGGTGCTCCGATGTCGCCGGAAGTTGCGCGCCGTGTAATCGGGTTGTTCAGAGAGATTCGGCCGTCTGCTGGAGCTGCCTGTGAGTTGACACCGCACGAGATTCGCCTGTTGACGCTATTGGTCAAAGGTCACAACTACAAAACGGCGGCCGCGGAATTGGCGGTGAGCGTCAATACAATCTCCTTTCACATGCGTCGCATTTACGAAAAGTTGCAGGTACATTCCAAATCCGAAGCCGTGGCGAAAGCCATGCGCGACCACCTCGTCAGCTAGCTCGAGCTTTACTGATCCCACCGCTAATAGCTATTGCCACTCATGCGAGTGGCAACTTCGCCCCCCAATACCATTGAGGCTACACACACCGGTGGTGCAGCCGAAGCTGATTTGGAGTATTCGATTACGTGTGAGCGCGTGAACAAATATCTAAAAAGAATGTAATGGGAGGGAATATGAAAATAAACACACTGTGGAAACTGATCGCTCTTGGCGTGTTCGCCGTCATTGTGACCATCTGTGCTGGAAGGGTAATGGAAGCAAAGACCGGCCAGGACTCCACCGCTCAAAGTGCTCGAGTCACTCCGCAGGTACGCGAGGCTGCGATCAACGCATTGGGGCCGATCGGTCTTACGCGCGGGCAGACTCTCCGCACCGGATTGTTCGTCGCCGGGCCGGGGGGTGGTCCGCACGCGGAGTTTGAACTGACCGTATTCGATCGCGGGGGCAGCATCCTAATGAGTAACACCTACAATCCGGGCCCCAACATGAGTTCCTTTCTCGATCTCAACGCGGACCAGCTTCCTCAACAGGAGTTCGATCAAGCCGGCCGGGCCGACGTCAGTTTGAGAGTGAGGGGCGGAGGCGACGGGAATGGAACGTTTTCTGTCACCGCACAGGTGTTTGACAATCTCAGCGGCAAAACCGCTCTTGCACTTGGCTTCCAAAGCGCAGGGCATCCGGGAGGTTGTAACTAAGAAGGACAAGCATCATGAGAATCAAACACCAATGCGTAGTCACCATAGCTGTGACGATCGTACTGCTGACCACAGCATCCACATACTTGCGGGCCGATACCGGCACGTGCGGAGGCGCAAGCATTACGCTGCCGTTCACGGATGTGCCTTCGACCAACATATTCTTCTGTTCGATAGCCGAAGCCTATCTTTCTGGATTGACCAATGGCTTCACATCTACGACATACAATCCATCAGGCAACGTCCCGCGCGAACAGATGGCGGCGTTCGTCACTCGCACGATGGATCAATCGCTTAGGCGCGGAAGCCGTAGAGCTGCTCTGGATCAGTTTTGGAACGCGAATGTCCAGGTTCACGGCCCGGTGGTGGGCTCCGGCCCACGACTGGTCAAATCAGACGGAGCAGACCTGTGGGTGGCGATCTTTGCAGATAATACTATTGTGCGTGTGCGCGCGAGTGACGGGCAGAGAATTGGGACCTGGACCGGCGCAACGAATGCCTACGGAGTGGTGGTAGCAGGTGGATATGTCTACGTGACCGGGAGGACGAACCCCGGAATCCTTTATATTATCGATCCATCGGCCGTACCTGGAGCCGCCGGCGTTGTCTCGTCGACACTGGGCGTGAATCCCGCCGGCATTGCCTATGACGGCAACAACATTTGGACTGCGAATTCGGCATCGGGGCCGGGCACGGGATCGGTTTCCATATTCTCGCTTGTCACTTTCACACCGACCACCGTCTCGACAGGTTTCAGCCAACCGTTAGGCATTCTTTATGACGGCGCCTTTATCTGGATTACGGATACCGGGGACGGGACTCTCAAGAAACTTGATGAAAGCGGCAGCATCATGCAGACCGTTGTCGTGGGAAGTAATCCACAATTCCCAGCCTTTGACGGCACAAACATCTGGGTACCAAACATTGGCAATGACACAGTCACTGTAGTTCGTGCCTCGACAGGCGCAGTTCTCGCAACGCTGAGCGGCAACGGTTTAAACTCGCCCAGATCAGTAGCATTCGATGGAGAACGCTTTCTGGTAACGAATTCCGTCTCTAGCGTTTCAATTTGGAAAGCGACAGATCTCAGTGTGATTGGCGCGTTCTCATTGGGTGGGCAAATACCGTTTGCCGCTTGTAGCGACGGCCTGAACTTCTGGATCACGAATAGTGGCGGAGGCACTATCATGCGTTTTTGACGACACCTGTGAAAGACCGCTTCCCTGTGCAATCAATCGACTGTTGGTTATCTTAAGCCCGTCCGATTTGCCCTATGCGATGATGGTAGTAAATAGCGCTCTGGCTCCCAATATTCCCGATTAGATCGAGGGATTAGACTTACTTTCCCCCTGGCGCGTAGTAGCCCTGGCGGGCGCGCACGCGAAGGTCTGGGCGCTTTGGCACTTGAACTTTGATCTTCCTGAAGCCGCCGTCGATTCTCTCGTCGGTCGAGTAGTACCCCAGCAGGTATTGAGCCTGAAGTTCTTCGGCAATTTGACGGAACACCGCTTCGAGATCGCCGATCTTCGCCGGCACAAAAGCTTTGCCGCCAGTTTCAGCGGACATCGACTCCATAACGGTCTGTCCCCGTGTGCTGATCTTGTTCAAGCTCAGCGAAGAGCCTGTTGGATTGATCGAGTAAAAGAGACAGTCGTTCTTTTGCAGCTCTCGAAGCGCATCGTTGAGCTTGTAGTGCTCACTGAAGTTTTCTTCTCCGTCAGAGATCACCACCAGGACGCGCCTGCTGCCGGCATCGGCGGTCTTGCCAAGATACAGCGCCGCTTCTACGACGGTATCGAAGAACGCCGTAGGCTCCTGCACCGGCGCGATCGACATCAGGCCGGTCGTCGCTTCTACGCCGCTTGAAGTACGCGTCTTGACGATCTTCGGAGTCGTGCCAATTGAAAACACCGATACTGCGTCGGCTGGTTTGAGTACTTCTTTGATGAAGCGCACCGCGGCTTGCTGCTCGAATTCGAACTGGCCGCGAATGCTCGCCGAAACATCGAATAGAAGCGCGATCTCAACCGGGACTTTTCCCGGCTCTCCGAGCGAGGCGATCGCCTGTCTGCGTCCCTCCTCCTCAATCGCAAAATCCTCGGCGGTCAGTTCCTTGACCGGTTTGCCAGCAGCGTCTGATGCAGAAACCGGCACGAGCACGAGTCGAGAACTCAGCCGAACTGGTTGATCCTGATTCTGAGGCGGATTCTGTTGGGGATTCTGAGTGGGTTTCGTTTCTGATTGAGAGGCGCAGAGCGCGGCCGCGGTCAGCTTCGGCCAGAAGCTCGGCAGTAGAGCCAGCGAGATGATTAGCATGGAAAGTCGTAAAAGCATCGATCCCCTACAAGCTGTTTAACCTCAGGAGGGAACGTCCGACAAACTTCCGTTTGTCGCTCAGGTGCGGGAAGCGACACCCGAATCGACAAACTAAAGTTTGTCGGACACTTTGAGAGCTACTGCTTCGAAGGGCGACTCACATTCACCGGGTTTGCGAACCCCTTGTTTACAAGAATAGAGACTTCGGCGCGTCGATTCTGCTTGCGCCCGTCTCGAGTCGTGTTGTCCGCCACCGGCATCGCCTCTCCGTATCCGAAGGGCAGCACGATTCGGCGCAGCGGAATGTCGTGGTTCTCCGCGAGGTAATGCATGACCGCCTCGGCGCGCTTCTGGCTCAGCGTGCGATTCGAGTTCTCGCCGCCGTCGGCTGACGCAAAGCCGCGCACTTCAATCACGAATCCCTTCGCCGTTTTTGCCTGGTTCGCGATATCGTCGAGTGTGGCTTTGGCCTCCTGAGACAACATCCAGCTTCCAACCTTGAAATTAATGGTATCGGTCTTCTGGACTTCAAAGTCATCCAGCGACGAGATGCGGTCGTTGGTCTTGTTGACGCCCTCTACGGCAACGTCCGCTGTTTCCTGGGCGGCTGCAGCACCACCCTTCGCCAGGTTGGCGACCTGGCTCAACTCGTCGAGCTGACCCGAGAGTCGTTTCGCGTTTTCTTCGGTAGCCTGTACGCGGGTCTCGGCGTCACCCAGACGATTCTCGACCGGGACTACTGTCGAGTTGACAGAGTCGGCGACTCGAAGAGAGTCCTTGGAGAACTTGATCTTTTCCGCCGTCAGCCCGCCGGATGAGTCTCCGTGTCCTTCGACTTCAACGTAGAGACCGCGGACCAGTTGGGCCGAGGTGTACTTCGTGCTGCCTCGGAATGGATTGCCCTTCTTTTCTTCAATCTTGGCGTTGCTGGCTAGGTTCACACTCAGTTCGGATCCGGCCTGATCGCGCATGCGAAAGCCCTGACCCTCTTGTTTGAGGATGATACCCGACACTTTCATCTTTGCGCCGGAGGTGACCTTGTTCTGCTGAGCGGCGACCGGGACTACTAATGCTGCGAGTAACACCGCGAGGGGACCTAACATCGATAACTTTTTCATAACATCCTCCTACGACCCGAGGACGGGCCGAGACTTGAGTTGCATAAGTTGAAGGCCGTCCACATCAACCATAAATCGAGTTGGCATCGGCCAGTTACGGATTGCGTACGGACAGGTTTGGGGATCACTTCAATGTACAAGGCTCGCGCTGTCTGGGGGAGCACATCAAGACAGCCCCGGGAACGTATTGGGATTAGGTTCAAACAATCTAGTTCCGCTTCGAACTTTGTCATTCGACCGGATCACTGCAACCCTCGTGCTACTGATTCGACAGTTTACTAAGGCAAGCATTTTGGCAGTTTGAGTGAATGTGACGTACGGAGCTATGACTCGGACAGTGTAGTTTCTTCCACATCGATGGACAGAATGAACTGTTTCCAGGCGTGCAACCTGGGAGCGCAGGCATCCTTGGCCGCATGCCTCTGAATTGCACACTTCTCGAAAAACCAGCAAGCAAGGATGCCTACGCTCCCAGGCGTATGGCGCGCGGGTCTGCTTCTCTCTACAATGCACGCGTGCATGCAGAATCGCCGGTATTTCCTGTCTCAATCCGCGGCTTAACCAAACGCTACGGGAGACTCACCGCCGTGAGCAACCTGGACCTCGAGGTCGAACAAGGCGAGATACTCGGATTTCTGGGATTGAACGGCGCCGGCAAATCTACAACGATTCGTATTCTCCTCGACCTGCTTCGACCCACCGCGGGGAGAGCTTTGATTCTCGGTCACGATTGCCAAACGGATGGGCTGCGAGCACGAGCGCTGGCGGGATACCTTCCCGGTGAGCTTGGAATATATTCTGACCTGACGGGGCGCGCGGTCCTGGATTTTCTGGCTGGACTGAACGGGAGGCCGATCGATCGAGAGTATCGCCGGGAGCTTCAGGAGCGGTTGGGTTTTTCAGACAACGATCTTCGGCGAAAGCTGCGTGAGTACAGCACCGGCATGAAGCGAAAGCTTGGTCTGTTGCAAGCGCTTCAGGCCGATCCCCCGCTGTTGATTCTCGACGAACCCACCGAAGGACTCGATCCCCTGGTGCAGGAATCCTTCTATCAACTGCTTGCTGACTTGAAGCTGAAAGGTCGGACGGTGTTTATGTCATCGCACGTGCTGTCGGAAGTTGCGCGAGTGTGCGACCGCGTGGGGGTGCTCCGCAAGGGCGAGCTTGCATTATTAGCGTCAGTCGAAGAAATCAAAAAACTCGCCGCGCGCCGTGTTCGCGTGTTCTTCGCGGAAGAAGTGAAAGCCGGCCAGGCCTTTCCACCGGGACACCAGATTGAAAAGCTGGAACCTCGACTTTGGAGTTTGAGGGTTGAAGGTTTGCTCGGGCCGTTGCTCAGCTTGTTATCTACACTTCCGGTGGCCGACATCGAGATTGAAGAGCCACGTTTGGAAGACGTTCTTATCAAATACTATCGGAGAGAACAGGAATGAGAGCGCCACTCGTTCTGATTGGCTACTCCCTCAAGCGCGTAAGGACGCTAGTCGTAGCGATGGCAGTGTTGCTTGCGATGTTTCAGATATTGCTGATTCTCGTCGCGGGATCGATCCAGAGGTCCGGCTCGTTCGAGCAGTTGGGTGAGCTCATGCCGCCCTTCGTTCGACAAATACTTGGATCCTCGTTTGTCGCTCTTATGTCATTCAGCGGAATCGTCAGCGTTGGATATTTTCACCTTTCAGTCATGGGTTCATTGGTTGGCCTCGCGATAGCGCTGGGAACAATGCCAACGTCGGAGATCGAGATCGGGTTTATGGATCTGATTCTGGCGCGGCCGCTCGCCCGACACTGGATAATCACGCGGTCAATCCTAGTGATGTTCGTCAGCACGGCGGTGGTCCTTGGAATGATGTTAATCGGGACCTGGGCGGGGCTGACCTGGCTCGCAGATAACGGAGTTCGTTGGCCGTCCTCAACTCTCATTCTGTCGCTGGCAGTCAACCTGGCAGTGTTGATGTTGAGCTGGAACGCGATTGCAATGGCTATCGGCGCAGGCGCTAGACGCCGCAGTGTCGCGGGTGGGCTTGCGGGACTGCTCGCGCTGGCTATGTATCTTCTGGACTACGTAGCGCGTGCGTGGGAGCCGGCCGAGCGAGTTGCGTGGCTGTCGCCCTTTCGATACTACAGTCCGTTCGAAATGCTTATGGGCGACGGATTATCGGGGAAGAATCTTGCGACACTCGGTTGCATCACGGTTGCGGGCTTTGCGCTGGCTTACGTGTTGTTCTCGCGTAGAGATATATCGCACTGAGCAGTCAGAGGTCAGACTTCAGAAGTCAGAGTCAATGGCCAGCCGCGCGAATCAAAATCCGTAGAGCTTCATCGCATTCTCGCGAAGAACCATTCGAGCGAGTTCCACCGCGCGCCCTCGAGTGATCTCCTTGTCATTGATCATGCCAGTCAATGCGATTGCCAAAGCCTCGCGAGCTGTCTTCGCCGCGACCCAACCTGTCTCTTCCCAGCTAATATTCTCGCCGGAAGGTGACGCGTCCGTACCGAATAAGATCTTCTCCGGGTAGTACTCCAGCCAATTGCGCAGGATATCCGACAGTCGCCGCGGATAAAGCAGCAGGTCTTGCGCTGAAAAGTCCGCCCACACATTTGGTTTGCTCAACATCCCGGCAGTCGATGCCGTAAACGGATAGCCGCCGTGCACGATGACGAAGTTAGTCTTACGCAGCGACGGATCGTTGAACGCGGAATCGAGCAGCAGAGGATTGCTGCCGCTTTGCACATAGCTGCCGCCTCCACCGTCAAAGACGTGAATGTGCACCACGAGACCAAGCCTGCCGGCTTCGCGGCAAAGATAGCGAAACAAGAAATCCTGAAGCAGCTTGTAATCGGCGGCCGGCGGCTCTCCGCCTCTTATCCAGCGAGCGTACACGCGAGTGGCGTCGTTCTCGCTTGAATCCTGAAGATCAAGAGCGCGCAGGTATGCAATCTCGAACTTGACCGCAACTGCCCCGGTTCGCTTCTGAGTTTCAAGCGTAGGCGTGATCACTTTAACGAGATAATCCTTTAGCGCCGGCGGCAGTGCATCGATCTTCAGATCCGAGAGGTAACGCTTCAGCAGACGCTCTTCGGCGGGATAAAAGGCCCGGTAATCCAGGTTCGTTCGTTTTGCGGCTTCATTGCTGAGAGGAAACACCAACGCATCGACGTAAGAGACCCAACGAAACCGCGGCTGTGTAAGCCCTCGGCCCATCGCCACTCGATTGGCTAACATCGTCTCGATGCCCAATTGATCGAGCACCCACGCAGGATAGCCGTCGCCCCTCCCGAGGATTACTCGGCGCTTTGCTTCGGCGAGCTCACGCACGTGAGCCTCGCTCATATCGGAGTACTTATAACCAAAGAGCGCTCGCCACGCCGCGGTGTATTCGAGATTGTCGGGTCGTAAACGCGCCATCAACGGAAACGCCTCGAGCAGCTCGAAGGGCAAGGCGTCGTATTCGTGATCCTCCTCACCGGAGCCCACAACGCGAGTCACGTGAGTGTGATTGTCGATGGCTTTGATCTTATTGATCTCGTTCAGCAGGGAAGGGTCGGCTGTTGTCTGTGCATTAGTTGCGCCTTGAATCCCGCAGAAGACCAGTCCGCACATCGATGCCAATGCCAGCAGTTTTCTCATAGGAATATGAACTCCTTCAAATCCGGTGTTGGTGTTTGCAAATCGCCCGATGAATCCTCCTGTGACTGTGCAGTATCCGTGCAAACCGGTCGAATCGGTGTCATCAGTGGTCTATGCATCGGTAGCAGAATATCAGTCGCACAATAGACCACCGTTCGAGCGGATTTGACGGGTTCAGACGGTTCTCGCTCCGTTGTTGGACTTCGGCTGTTCAGCTTTGATCAGTCTTGATAGCTGCAATGATCCGTTTGAACAGCTCTTCTCCGTTGCCTTGATGCCAGCGCCACACGACTACAATATCGTGATCGGGGTCTATCCAGATCGTGTTCGAGCCGGCGCCGATCGCCGCAAAGCTCGAGCCGGGCGCGGACGGCCACTGCTTCTTCTGTGTGTTAAGCCACCACAGGAAACCATAGTCCGGTCCAAGCCCGGCCGGTGCTGTTGCCATCTGAACCCACTTCTCCGATACGATCTGTTTGTTGCCCCACTTGCCTCGCCGTGAGAACAGATAACCGAAGCGGGCCTCATCGCGAGTGCTGATCCACAACCCGCCGCCCCATCGAGTGCCGCCGCTCACCGAAGTCATCTTCTTGCCGTCGATCGTCACGTCCGAGTTGTTGTAGCCGTGATACTCCCACGTGCTCGAAGCGCCGATCGGATCCATCACATATTGCTTGAGCACCTCGGGAAGCGGGCGCTTCCACATTCGCAGCAGCGACAGCGAAAAGCGGTTGATGCGCACGTCGTTGTACTCCCAGAACTGTCCGGGATCCTTCAACTCGCGAGGCTCGCGACGGCCATTGCCGAACTGCTCGATGCCGATAAAGTCATGTGACTTGCCAAACATCGCGCCTTCCCACTCGCTGGTTTGAGTCGCGTGATGCCGCCACGTAATTTTCGAGTTATGCGGCGAGTCATAACCGCCGTCCTTAATGTAGTCGCGAACCGGATCATCGATGCTCTTGATCATCGCGCGATCGATGGTCAGCCCAAGTACGGTTGAGAGAAAGCTCTTCGCGATGCTGTAGGTGGGATCGATGCGGTGCGTGTCGCCCCACTCGGCGACGATGTACCCGTGCCTGAGAATGATCCCGTTTGTTTCGCCTCGCAGTTTGGGCATAGGTCCGAGCAGCGCGCCGAAGGTCTGAACCTGCGTTGAGAAGTCGCGAGGCATCTTCGACTCCTGGGTCTTGGCGAACGCTACTGCTTGTTCAAGCAGGGCCGCGTCGAAGCCCGCCTCCGCGGGTTGCCGCTGCTGCCAGTTTTCACCCGGCGGCGGATAATAAGGCGTGGACGCCGCGGGCTTTTGAGCTCCAGCGATTGTTACCAGAAGTGTAAGCGCGATTACCGCAGTAGTCAGGGTTCGTCTCATATGGTTGTTGTCCTTCTCGCGACCAATCAATGCGTTGCATCGGGAACGGGAACTTATCGCCAATCGCGGGCGGTTGTAAAGCCTCCGTGAGGAGAAGCCGGAAGGCGGAAGGCAGAAGGCGGAAGGCGGAAGGCAGAAGAGTTTCCATTTGCCATTTCCAGTCGAAGGTTGCTCGTCGGTCAATGACAATGAAAATGGCAAATGACAAATGGCAAATGGCAAATGGAAACTCTTCTGCTTTGCGCCTTCCGCCTTGCGCCTTCTGCCTTCCGCCTTCTGCTTTCTTGAGACCTGCGCTCAACGGCGTTCAGAATCAGTACAGAAATATTTACCGTGCATGGTGAAATCCTTGCCGCCGAGAGCAGTCCTGACTCAAGTAAAGCTACGCCTTTATTGTTCATCGCGGCTCTTATGAATACTACTGGCGGGCGGCACGGTGGTTGCGGAATTAAGACCAAACTACGAAAGGAGTAACTGTATGGCAAAATACTTTTTGGCCGGTTCGATAATGGTCTGCACGGTGTTGGTTGGAGCAGCGATTGCACAGGAGCAACCACCTCCACCGAAGCCACCAGAAAAGGCGACCCAACAAAGTCCGCAGGAGAAGCCTACTCCACCAAACACACAAGAAAAGGCGGCACCAAAGGCTACGCAGGAGAAGCCTACTCCACCAAAGCCACAAGACAAGGCTGCACCACAGGCTACGCAGGAGAAAGCTACTCCGCCAAAGCCGGAGAAGGCTCAACCAAAGACGGATCAGGAAACACAGAAGCCCGCGCTGGTTCAGTCTGCCGGTGATGTCGTGTCAATCGACGCGATGAAGAACGAGCTTGTGATCAGGGATAGCGCGGGTGTGGAAACTCATCTTTTGATAAGCGGTTCCACGACGATTACCAAGGGCGGCAAGACCATCACTCTTGCCGATATCAAGGGCGGCGACAAGATAACGAGCGAGTGCGAAGACACCGCCGACGGCTTCAAAGCAAAGACGATCACAGTGACTTCGCCGGCGCCCAGTCAATAATAATTGCTTGAAGTGAGTGAGTCATTGAGCCGGAGAAATTCTCCGGCTTTTTTTCTTGAGCCTGTGAAGCTCAGCTCGACTTGGGGTGTCTGCTTGATGGCAAAAGAGCGAAAGAGAGAACAACCGCAGCGAGCGCGAGCCCGGCGCCGAAATAAAAAGTCGCTCGGGAATCTACTTTGTCCCACAACACACCGCCGATGTAGCTTGCAGCTATCTCGGTGACGCCGGTTACCATTGCATAGATCCCGATGACTGTCGCCCGTCCGGCGGTTCCAGCGGTGTCCACCGCCAACGCCTTGCCTGCTCCTTCGGTTAAGGCAGGGAACAGACCGTACAGCGCGAACAACGGCCAAACGAGCCAGGCTGCGTTGGCGGCGCCAAAGCCCGCGTAGCTGACCGCGTAAACCAGAAACCCGATGATCAGCACGTTGCGCCGGCCGAAACGATCGCTGGCCACTCCGGCAGGCAAAGCGGCGAGCGATGCCACCAGGTTGTAGAGCGTGTACGCCAGAATCGTCCATTTGCGATCGACTCCAAGCTGCTGCGAGCGCAGGATCAGAAACGCGTTGGCCGAGTTCGCGATTCCAAACACCGCGGTCACCAGAAGCAGTCGCTTATACTCAGGGGTCGTGCCCGCAAGTGAGAACTTCGTCATCGTCGCTGCCGACGGGGTATCGTTGCGACGCTCACGCACGGTTAGTATCAACAACGCTGCAAGCGCTCCCGGTATGCCTGAGATTAAGAAGATGCTTCTCGCGCCGAGTCCCATCCAGCCTACAAGCGCAAGAGCTACGAGGGGCCCTATTACTGCGCCGGCTGAATCCATCGCTCGTTCGAAACCGAATGCGCGGCCGCGGTGCTGTTGCGGCGTCGACTCCGCAAGAAGCGCATCACGAGGGGCGTTACGGATTCCTTTACCAAATCTCTCTACGAAGCGCGCTGCCAGCACAACAGGCCAGACTTGCGCAGCGGCGATCACGGGTCGCGTCACCGCCGTCAGCGCGTAGCCCGCGAACGCGACTGGTTTTCGACGCCCGAGCCGATCCGACAACCATCCGGAGAGCCCGCCGATAGCGGTGGAAGCGCCAACCGCTATGCCCTCGATCAGGCCGACCACCGTCGCCGGCGCGTGCAGCGTCTCGGTGAGAAAGAGCGGCAGGATCGGATATATCATCTCGCCGCTGATGTCTGAGAGCAGGCTCACCAGCCCTATGATGATCGCGCTGCGCGACAACCCCGAAAAGAGAGACGGGGCGACAAGGCGAGAGGGCGACACCTCATCGCCCTCTCTCCCCGTCTCCGCGTCGCCCCGTCGCCCGGTCTCCCTGTCGCCCCGTCGGTTCATCGTTAACTCTTCGTTCGGTTCATTTCTAGTCGAGCGTCAACTTTGTGATGAAGAACCACGAGCCGGATGGCTCGATTTGAATATTGCCGACGCGAGTGCGCGCCGCAAGCACATTGGCCGGGTACCAGAGATAAATCTGCGGTAGTTCATTCGAGACCGTCTCTTGAATCTTGTGATAGAGATCAAGCTGTGCTGAACGATTGTTCGCTCTTTCAGCCTCTACAATCCAGTCGTCCACCTGCGGATTGCAGTAGCGCATACGGTTCTGTCCGCCACGATCGGTGAGTAGCCCGGAAATCTGAAAATACAACTCCTTCCTTGCCGACTCAGTTGTCGAGGCCTGCTCTGCGAGTTTGGTGACTTCGTCACTCGGGCAATACTGTCGACGCGAAAGAACAAGATCAAGTTGTTCAAAAAGGGAACGCATCTGCACGGGCTCTGTAGCCGCCCGCAGTTTGGATATCGCCTCGTTGAATTGCACGTCCTGATAGCGGCTGTGATAGACAAACTGAAAGACGTCAACCAATTGATTGGAGCCGATTCCGATAAGGTAATAGAGATCGAACTGCGCCTTGCCGAGCTTGTCGAACAGCGTAGCGCTTTCCAGCGACTGCAACTCGAGTTGGATTCCGGCTCGCCTCAGCTGGTCCTTCATTATCGAGGCGATATTTCGTGAGAGCTGCGTTGTGGTAGTCAGCATCGTCAGCGTTACGCGCGGTCGCGGACCATCACCATCCGGATCGGGGAAGCCTGCCTCGTCGAGCAACTGCTTCGCTTTTTCCTGATCCGGATCGTAAGCAGCAACGTTCGCGTCATAAGCCCAGTGCCCGGGCGGCATGATCGCATTCGCTTTACGAGCCTGGTCTCTCAACAGGCGATGGATGATCACGTCGCGGTCGATTCCGTACGCGATCGCCTGCCTGACTTTTTGATTCGCAAGCACCGACGTGGGGGAAGTATTGACGCCAAGATAACCGATGTTCGCTCCGTCGCCGATGACCACCTGCATATCGCGGCGGCCCCCGAGCGCGCGAATTGTCTCGGGATCAAACTGTGCGTTGTAAGCCAGATCCACGTCGCCGCTCATGAGCTCGGCTTGCCGAGTGCTGTTGTCGGTCACGACCTTTATGTTTACGTGAGGAATGTTTGGGGCGCCGCCCCAATAGTCCGACCAGGCTTCAAGGTGAACGGCGTCCCCCTCGTTGTACGAAACAAATCTGTAAGGGCCGCTACCGATCGGCGAATTGATAATCTCGGTGCCTGAGCCTTCCGGAATGATTCCGATGGCGGGCAGATTGCCGATGAACGTGTAGAACGGCTCGCGCGCATGGCAGATCACCGTGAGCGGATCGGGCGCTTCAATCGAGTTGAGCTTATCGACCGTCCCGCGAATCGGTGACTTCAGGGCAGGCGAGAGGAGCGATTCGAACGTGTACTTCACATCGGCGGCGGTAAGCGGCTTGCCAGTGTGAAAGGTCACGCCCGAGCGAAGATGAAATGTGAACGTCTGATGATCGGCGGATTCTTCGAAGCTGTCGGCAAGCGACGGAACGAATTCGAACTTCTCGTTTTTGACGACGAGCGTGTCGTAGATCAATTGCATTATTCTGGCTGAGGTCGGGAAGGTGGTTGAAAACCTCGGGTCGAATCCTCTGGGAGCGATCTCGATTGCGACGACCAGAGTTCCGGGTTTCCCGCCGCGATGACACGAGCTTGTGGGGATCAAGAGCGATGCGATCCAGAAAAGGAATGACAGGCGCCGAAGCGCCGCCGGAAACATGTAGGGGCGGACCTCCGCGGCCGCCCCTTTCTGCCAGTAAGATTTGTTGGGCGAAGTAAGCACTGAATCGAGGAGGCGCGGCCAGAGAGGGCCGCACCTGCTGCTTTCATTTCGAGTGTTGCAAAGTTAGATTCAGCTCCCCGATGCGTTCGCGAATGCGAGCGGCGGCCTGCTCGCTGTAAGCCAAAGGCGGCGAGAGCATCGACTTGATCCGCGCGAGGTGATCGAACGCGCGATTCCAATGCGTTTTGTTGATCCGCCCTTCACTGGCCGCTTTCACCATTGCCTCCCAGGCTGTCGTGGCACGCTCGGTTGAGGCCGAGTCCGCGACCATTACCATGTCGACGCCGGCCTCGATCGCCATCACCGCTGATTCGGACAGATCGCGAGCCGCGACGATCGCTCCCATCCCCAGATCGTCGGTGATTGTGAGTCCCTTGAAGCCAAGTTCCTCGCGCAGCAAACCGGTAATAATGTTTTTCGACAGCGACGACGGCAAAGGCGCGGCGCCGTCAAACGCAGGATAGTGGGCGTGCGCGATAACCACGGTGTTCAACCGCGCGTTGATCTTGCTGAACAACTCGACATAAGGCGCAATTTCGTGCCTCAGCAACTCATCGCGTGAACGGTCGATCATCGGAAGCTGCGAGTGAGAATCAATGGTTCCAGCTCCAAGCCCGGGGAAGTGCTTTCCTGCGCCGGCAACGCCGCCGTGCTGCAAACCTTCCAAATAAGCGCCCGCCAGCCTGACGACTTCGGCAACCGAGCTTCCGAGATAACGTCCCTTCAGTCCGTTGTCCGCCGCGTCGTCCACCGCGATATCGAGCACCGGGGCGAGGTTCATATTGATCCCCAACGTACGAAGCGCTTCGGCGGCGATCTCTCCAGTGCGCGCGGCGACCGCCGCATCGCCCGATGCGCGCAGAAGATCGGCCGACGGCATCGGAGTGTAGATATGCTTGAGCCGATCCACACGGCCTCCCTCCTGATCGATGGCAATGATGGGAGGCACCTCGATCAGCGACCGAATTGCCGATGTAAGCTCGACTACTTGCGCCGCGCTTTCGATGTTGTGTGAGTTGAGCAGTATGCCGCCTGGCTGAATGCTCTGCAGCAGACTCCGGGTCATCAAGTCGAGCTGCGGCCCCGGCAATCCGATTATCAGTAGCTGTCCAATTCGGTGTTCTAATTTCATTTAAAGTTTGTATGCAAGCCTCTGCGCCCCCAGCGTCCTCTGCGGCTTATGTCTCATTAAACCGTAGAGGGCGCCGGGGACGCGGAGGTCAAATCCCATCAATCAAGGCTTATTATCAAACAATGCCTTCAGGCTCGTGTCGTATGGTTCGCGCGCGACACCAGCGTCGGTGATTATCGCCGAGATGTAACGATGTGGCGTCACGTCGAACGCGGGGTTCGCCACCCGTACGCCCTCGGGCGTGACGGCCTCGCCGTGGAAGTGCGTCACTTCCTTATCCGCGCGAGACTCGATCGGAATCTGATCGCCGGAGTTGAGCGAGAGATCGACGGTCGTGAGCGGCGCCGCTACGTAGAACGGAATGCTGTTCTCGTGGGCGGCAATCGCAACCATGTAGGTGCCGATCTTGTTCGCGACGTCGCCATTGGCTGCGATGCGATCCGCGCCTACGATCACGCAATCGATCTCGCCCGACTTCAAAAAGTGCCCCGCCATGCTGTCGGTGATGATGGTCACCGGAATCTCTTCTTTCGCGAGTTCCCAGGCGGTCAGACGCGCGCCTTGAAGGAAGGGCCGTGTTTCATCGGCGTAAACTTTCACGCGCTTGCCGGCTTCGACCGCCGCATAGATGACGCCAAGCGCCGTTCCGAATCCCGCGGTGGCCAGCGAACCGGCGTTGCAGTGCGTCAACACCGTAGCGTTGTCGGGAATCAACTCCGCTCCGAATGCGCCCATTCGCCGGTTGGCCTCGATGTCTTCGCGGTGAATGGCAAGGCCTTCGTCGACGAGTTGCCTCCTTATCGCATCGATCGCGAGGCCTTCGCGACGAGCATGGTTGAACGCCCAGCGCATTCGCTCCACTGCCCAGAACAGATTGACCGCGGTGGGTCTCGTCGCCGAAAGCCGCTCGCAGATTAGATGAAAGTCACGATCGAAGTCTTCCAGTGATGCCGCCGTTGAGTTCCGCATTCCGAGCGCGATGCCCATCGCCGCAGCTACCCCGATTGCGGGTGCGCCTCGGATGACCATATCCTCGATGGCCGTTGCTACTTCGTCGTGAGTTTTGAAGACCGGATAAAGCTCGTGGGTTGGAAGCCGCCGCTGATCGATCATTACGACGCCTTCGTCGGTCCACTCGATGGTTCTAATCATGGCCGCAAGGATAATATCGAATGAGCGAGGCTTATGGCAAAAGTGAAAAGCCACACACTTCAAAGTCACGCAATCTCTTGAACGGCGGACTATGCAAGACTGCGAAGTGAAAGGAGCGTAATGATTCAGTCTGATTCTTTCAATCACCAGGAAAGAATTAACCGCTGATTTTCGCCGACAGCGTTTAGCCGATCAGCGTACCGATGGCGGCGCAAATCAGCGGTTAATTGCGTCCGCACGGATAGACTGAACCGCTACCGAAGGGAGGCAGTTCTCACCGTGTTACAATCAACTCAATGAACCGGGAGCGAATCAAGAAGCTGCTCGAGCAAGTTCAAGCCGGGCGCATCGATGTCGAAGAAGCCGCTGACAAGATGTCGAGCCTGCCTTACGAGGACATAGCGTTCGCGCGCGTCGATCATCATCGCGACCTCCGGCTCGGGTTCCCCGAAGTGATTTTCGGACAGGGAAAGAGTCTGGAACAAATTACCCAGATCGCTGCGAGGATACTCAACAACAGTTCGAACCTGTTGATCTCGCGAACCTCCGAAGACGTGTTTCAGAGAATACGCGAGCTGGCATCCGAGGCGGAGTTTCACCCCGAGGCCCGAATGATTTCCGTCCTGCGTGATCGAACGGAACGTGGTGACGGCGCGATCGCGATCATCTCCGCCGGTACATCGGATATCCCGGTAGCAGAAGAGGCCGCGGTTACCGCAACCGCGATGGGGAATCGAGTGTCGCGTATCTACGACGTCGGCGTAGCCGGCATTCATCGCTTGTTCGGAGCGCGCCCTGATTTCGAGTCTGCTCGCGTGATTGTGGTTGTAGCCGGAATGGAAGGTGCGTTACCTTCAGTGGTGGGCGGACTGGTTTCAGCGCCGGTGATCGCGGTGCCTACCAGCATCGGCTACGGAGCTTCTTTTGATGGACTGGCTGCGCTGCTTGGGATGCTCAACTCGTGCGCTTCGAATGTTACGGTGGTGAATATCGATAATGGTTTCGGCGCTGGTTTCGTCGCGAGCTTGATCAATCGTCGAAGAAGCGATTAGTCGCTCAAGTTTATGCCGATGTGCGCGACCGAAGAGATCTATATCCTTTACGGACAGCTCAGTGTCCGGTGGTCGAGGATAGGTTTAAATGGAGCCTCATCGTATGGTGAAAAGAAACGATGAAGTAATATTGAAGGACATCTTTCTTAGGTTTCTCGAGAAGACCGAGGGCGACGAGTGGAAGGTGATCGGAGAGAACGTTAGAAACCTGGCAGGGGATCGGTCCTTTGACTACTTGCTCAGCACGGACGACTCCAGGAAGACATTAGCTCTGGAGATCACTCTGCTGTCCGACAATGAAGACGACTTCGCCTACGGCGGATTGAGAGAAGTCATGGAGGGCCGCCTGCAAGAGACGATAGGACCGCGCCTGCACGAACTATCGGGTGGCCTGATCATCGAGATCCCGCTCGACCCTACGGGATCTGAGATAAGGAATTTGAAAACGGCGGCGCTCAGCGTGCTCGAAGCAGCAATTGATTTAGAACCTGGTCAGCAAAGTGACGTTGAGACGTCGATTGGCGCCGTACGAATCTCGTGTATTGAAGGGGAAAAGTCTTTGGTATTTGCTTCGTCTTCGGGGTTCGGCTGGACTAACCACGCCTCCGACGCGTCAGCGATGTCAGGGATGCTTTTGAGGAGACTGGCAAAGAACAACGATCAACTCGATGCAATCGCCCACCGGCGGGCGCTTCTCATCGGCAGGATCCGCGGCAGTATCGACAAAGCTGCGATTCGTGAATCGCTGGCGACATTCAAGGGACGGTTCCCAAACATAGGTGAATTGTACGTCTGTTATGGTGAGGACGACCTTGAACGCCACTGGTGAAGCAGGAAGACTTGATGGATTCCAGAGCGTGAATGTCCGACAAGCTGGCAGCTTGTCGGACACTGGGTAGGAATCCTGCCAACGAAACCAGTCACGAGAGTTTGGTTTTCACAAGGTCGCTCAACGCCTTACCATCAATCGTCATTCCCTCGAGTTTCGCACGCACTGCTTTCATCACCGCGCCCATTTCTTTCATTGACGTGGCTCCTGTTTCTGCAATCGCTTCGTCGACGGCGCGGGCCATGTCCTCTTCAGTTACAGACGCAGGCAAGTAACTCTGAATGATGACTGCCTCATTCTCTTCCTTGAGCGCCATCTCCTCCCGGCCGCCTGTGCGAAACTGCTCGGCCGCATCACGACGCTGCTTGAGCAAAGTATTGAGCACCTTTATCGCTTCGGCGTCGTCTACGCCTCCCGGCAAGTCAGTCTCGCGCAGCTTGAGCGCGGTCTTCACCATTCGAAGCGCGCTCAGGCGTTCAACTTCTCTGGCTTTCATTGCTTCGGTCAGGTCGCGGCTTATTTGATCAACGATTGGCATATTACCTCTGCAGGCGACTGACCCTCGGCGAAGTGACAGAGCACGGCGTCTCGAACGTTGGCGTTCAGACTCTCAAGATCGTCGGCCTCCGTGAAAATCGACTGTCCGAGAGCGCGAGCTGTGTAGCCGCCCTCAGGTGTCTCCTCGACAAGGAAGATAATCTCATTCATTGTTTCTCGCTCCATCTCTATTACGCACCAATAATGTCCATCAACCGCGTCTCCTTGGCAAGGACGATTGAGACAATGGAGCCCCGAGGCAGAGCCGCCCTTTATTGCATCTTCAAAAACTGTGGCAAGTTTTCAGCAACGCGACCGATGGCGCGTGCCAGACTGAGCTTGGCCAGATTGTGCGCGAACACTCCGTTGATGTAGTCGAGCCTCGCGGTCGCGATTGCCTCCTGAGATTGTACGACCTCCAAATTGTCACTGACTCCGGCCTGGAAGCGCTGCCGCGTCAAGTCGAAGTTCTGGTCCGAAACCTGGATGTTCTTCATCGCCAGCTCGACCTGACTGGTTGCCGCCTGCAAATCAAGATAAGCGTTGCGCACTTCGCTTTCGATCCGGCCTCTGACATCGTCGAGTTCGGCTTTACGTTGAATCAGCGTTGCGTCTGCCTGCTCGATGTTTCCTTCGGTGCGGCCCCCCTGCCAGATCGGAATGCGAATGGTCCCGGCGACGGTGAAGGTCCCATGAGATTGCGACGGATTAGTCCCGATCACCCCGTAGTCCGCGCTTACCGAAAACGAGGGCAGCCGTTCGGCTCGAGCGGCGGCCCTGGATCGCTCTGCGGCTCTAACCTGCGCCTCCGCGGCTTTAAGATCCGACCGGTGCTCGAATGACTGCTGAATCGCGTTCTCCACGGTGATCGGAGGCGCGGCCGAGTACGGAACGTTGTCGGAGATGTCATAAAGTTCGGTTGGCGGCAAACCCGTCAGTCTCGCCAGGTTGATCTTCTGCTTCGAAAGATCGTTCTGTAATGACAGTAACCGTTGTTGCTGAGTGAGAGCCTGCACCTGGGCTCGATTGACATCGACCTGCGCGACCAGCCCGACGTTGCGCTGCTCGGATGTCTGGCGGAACAGCGTATTCGCGGTTTCGAGCTGCGCGCGCGCCGAGTCAACCTTCGCCTTTGACGCTATGACCTGGACATAAGCGCCACTAACCGCGAAAACGACAAGGTCTCGTGCGTCTTCGGCGGACTGTTCGTTGGCGTGCTGGACCTCACGAGCTGAACGATAGTTATTCAATGTTGTGAGATCGAACACAGTTTGAGACAGGCTCGCGCGCACGTCGAAGAAGTTGAACGGTCCGACGACGGTCGGAAACGAGAAGCCGGCAATCGGAACACTTACGCGAAAGCCCTGCGCGCGAAGATTTATCTGCTCCGCCGTCTCGCTTATGTTTGCGCTGAAATTAGGAAGCAGCGAGCTTCGAGCGACTCGCGCCTGACCGCGCGATTGCCGCACGGCCTGGGTGAGCCCGATCGCGCCCAGATTGTACTCGACCGCTCTCGCGATGGCTTCCTGCAGCGAGAGCTTGCCCGAGAAGTGAATCTTCCCCGTGCTGGGCACGCTGCCCGAATATGGGCCCTGCACCTGAATCGCCGGGTTGATCGTGTTGACGCTTGTGGTCGTGCCGGGGACTGCCGTTTCAGTTGCGGTAACCGAACCGGTTTGGCCGCTCCGCCCCGAGAGCGGAAGCTGGGCAGCCTGGGACGTTTGCTGCCCACCCCTGGTCTGTCCAAACGCACAGGGAGCGGTGATGAGGAAGAGGACGAGGATGAATGGTGATCGAGAATTGACGATCGAAGATAGCGGAGCGCCGCGACCTTTATCCATAGTTGTAATCGATGTGACACGCGCCGTTTTTATCATTGCTTCCTTCCTTGTAGAACGATTGAATCGCCGACATGTAGGGGCGGCCCTCCGTGGCCGCCCCTCTTTGGACATACGCGGATTTGGGGAAACCAACAGGGGCGGCCACGGAGGGCCGCCCCTACATTTGGTCATCACTAGCTGAGTTGTTTTCGGAATCGCCACATGCTCAGCGAAAAGAGAATCAGGGTGATGATCAGCAGCGCAAGGAAATTGGGCCATAGTGACGTGAACCCGCTTCCCTTTAGCAGACTGCCACGGGCGATAACGGCGAAGTGATGAATTGGGTTCACGATCGTCAAGGGCTGGAGCCACTTCGGCATCGCTTCAACCGGATTGAAAGCGCCCGATAACGTCGCCAGCGGCGGGTTCACGAAGAAGCTCGTCAGCAGAGCCTGTTGCGCAGATCTGCTAAAGGTAGCGATCACAGTTCCGATGCTGATGCCGGACAGAATGCAGAGTGCGCCGCCGGCGAGAACCAGCAGCAAGCTCCCATGAAAGGGAATGTCGAAGACTAATTTCATCACGGCGACCGCGAGTAGCATCATCATGCACAATAGGAAAAACAACGGCGTGATCTTGGCGATGATGATCTCCGAAGTGCTCGAGGGCGACATCAATAACTGCTCCACCGTGCCCGCCTCACGCTCTCTAACCATTGCCGCCGAGGAAACCAGAGAACTGTTCAAAATCAAGAGCAGGCCAAACACCCCGGTCACGATGAACCACGAATCAACAAGACCCGGATTGTAAAGAAACGCCGGCAGCAAGAGCACTCGTCCGGGTTGCGGATTGTGGATTGCGGATTGCGGATTTTCCGGTTCCCTATTGCGGGTCGGTTGAATCCCGGAGTTCGCTGAACTGCCAGTGTCACTATTCCGCAATCCGACTCTCTCGATTCGCAATTGGTTGTTGTAGCTCTGAATTACTCCTTCCGCATAAGCCTGGCCGATTGCCGCGGTGTTGGCGTTCATCGCGTTCAAAATGAGTTGTATCGTCGTTGACCGTCCGCGTTGAAGATCGTTGGCATAGTCTTCAGGGATCACCAACCCGGCGTCCAGGTCACCTCGGCCGATAGCATCACCAAGCTGGTCCACCGCAAAATAGTAACGCGCCAACTGAAAACTCTTGCTCTCGCTCAGCCTCGCAACAAGCTCTCGGCTTTCGGGCGTCCTGCTGTCATCGATCACCCCAAGCCTCAGGTGCGAGACTGTGGCGCTGAGCGCAAATCCGAAGAGGGTCAACTGCAGAACTGGCGGCAGAATGAGCGAAAGCGCGAGGCGGCGGTCGCGTTTGATCTGGTTCAGCTCTTTTCGCACCAGTGCTCGAACGCGACGGCTGAAGAGTTGTTGGATCGATCTCATTTGGTTACGCCTTCAGCTGCATGCGTCTCATGCTGCGCCAGGCCAGCGTGAAGAAGATCATGCCGATGACTCCAATGATCAGGACCTTGAACCACATTGCGGGCCAACCGCCACCCTGGAGCAATGCATCGCGCACGATCTCGATGTAATACCTGCCCCAGATAAAGTGGGATAACCAACGCAAACCGGCCGGAATATTCTCGATCGGAAATATCAGCCCGGAGAGCAGGAACACGAACAGGAAACCGAAGAGGGCTACGACCTGCATCGCGGCCGCCTGATTCGGAATGGACGCGCCGACCATTGTTCCAAACGACGCTACGCAAAACGCATACAGGATGGTGGCCACGATAAATGGCGTAGGATCGCCCGCCAGGCTCAGCCCGAAGTATGTGAACAATAGCACCAACCCGAGCATCCACTCCGCAAGCGTCACGATCATGAAAGCGAAGATCTTTCCCAGCACGAATTCATGCGCCGAGATGCTCGAGACGTACACCTGCAGGACCGTTTTCTGCTCTCCTTCTTTGGACATCGCCAGCGCCGCGAGCAGAGGAGGGAACATCGACAGACCGAGGACGAAAATGCCCGGCCCATAAAACTTCTTTGAGGAACGCCCGGGGTTGAACCAGAGCCGCACCGCCGCCTTCACCGGTTCAGAACGAGTCGGGCCGATCTGTTGGCGATTGAACGCTCGCGTAATCTGCAATCCATAACCCGAGATGAGCTTCGCCGTGTTTCCATCCGACGCGTCAACCAGCATCTGGACCTCCGAGTTCTTTCCGAGTGCGATGTCGCGTCCGAAGTGAACCGGAATGATTAGTGCGGCGTCGGCCGCGCCGGATGTGAACGCTTCCTCGGCGTGCCTGTTCACAGGCCACTCGCGAACATGAAAAGTCAACGAAGCGCGGAAGGCATCGATGAACTCGCGTGAGGCAGGCGAATCGTCAAAGTCCTGGACTATGATAGGCAGATCGGTAACCGTCAATGAGATCCCCGATCCGTTCAGTATTAGCAGCACCAGCGGCAGCACGAGCGCGAGCACCAGAGTTCGCCAGTCGCGGACGATCTGGGTCAGCTCTTTGCGGGTCTGTGCGAATATTCGCCTCATGTTTATTTTCGATTGCCGATTGCCGATTGCCGATTGCCGATTAATGAGTGCACTGCGGCGTGTGTTCGAACTGCAATCCGCATTCGGCAGTCGCAAATCCGCAATTCCTCAGCCTTTGCCTTTCTGACGCGCCTGTTCGACGACGCTGATGAACACATCCTCCATCGAGAAACGTCCCTCACGCGCGCTGATCACATGGACGCCGCCGGCCTCCAGCTTTTCGATGGTATTTCGCTTGCCTGTCTCGGCGTCATTATCGGTAATGATGTGAAGCCGATCTCCGAACAGTGAAACTCGCCAGCGGTCGCCTCCTTGCTTCAGCAGATCGGCCGCGCGTTGGGGACGGTCGACGATGAACTCCAACAAATGTCCTCGTTGTTTCTTCTTGATCTCCGTCGGTCCGCCCTCGGCCACAAGCTCACCGGCCACCATCAGCCCGAGTCGATTGCATTGTTCCGACTCTTCCAGATAGTGAGTGGTCACCAGTATCGCCGCGCCGAAGTCCGCGAGCCGATTGATCATGCTCCAAAAAGCCCGGCGCGCAAGCGGGTCGACTCCTGAAGTCGGCTCGTCGAGAAAGATCACGCTCGGCTCGTGCATTATCGCGGCGCCAAACGCGACGCGTTGCTTCCAGCCGCCGGGCAGGCTGCCGGTGATCTGGTCGCCCTTGCCTTCGAGTCCGGAAAATGACAGAACCCATTTTCTCTTTTCTTCTCGCTCTCGAGCGGGTACCCCATAGACGCCTCCGAAGAAGTCGAGGTTCTCCTTAATAGAGAGGTCGTTGTAGAGCGAGAACTTCTGCGACATATAACCGATTCGCTGGCGCACCAGCCTCGACCGCAGGCTGCCGCGCTCGCCGGCAAGTTGAACATCGCCGCGCGTCGGCTCAAGGAGTCCACACAGCATCTTGATGGTTGTCGTTTTACCGGCCCCGTTTGCGCCCAGGAGTCCGTAGATTTCTCCGTATCGAACCTGCAAGCTGACTTTCTTGACCGCGGCGAACGCTCCAAACTCTTTTGTGAGATCAGTCGCTCCAATGGCAATCTCGCCTCGCAGTGATTTGTGATCGTGACGCGACGGGAAGGGGGTCGCGCGAACTTCCTGGCCAAGTCCACGCAGCGTGGCAACGAAGACGTTTTCGAGAGCGGGCTCATCGACGCGCACTTCTTCGATGCGAATTTCGGCGGTGGCCATCTTCTGTTGCAGAATTGTTTTGGCTTCCTCCGGTTCGCGCGCAATGAGATCGAGGCGATCACCGAATCGCTGGACATCAATGATCTGGTTTTCGTTCCCGGTTATCTCGGACAGCACTCGTTCGGCTTCACCCAGGTTCGATACACGCACCTCGAGGCGCTTTGCTTTTAGATTGTCGCGAAGCTCGCCGGGCGTGCCCGTCTGTCTTAACTCGCCCAGATGCATGAGCGCTATGCGGTTACATCTCTCGGCTTCATCCAGATAAGGAGTGGCGATGAGTATCGTCAGACCGTCGGCCGCGAGATGAGCGAGAGTGTCCCAGAATTCTCGACGCGATACTGGATCGACACCGGTCGTCGGCTCATCCAGCAACAGGGCGCGAGGCTTGGGGACGAGCGCGCAGGCGAGCGAGAGCTTTTGCTTCATTCCGCCGCTCAATTGACCTGCGAGCCTGTCCGCGAAACGGTCCATATCAAACATCTCGAGATAGCGGTGTCCTCGCTCCTCGATTTCTTCGTGCGGGACGCGGCGAAGATCGCCAATGTAGCGGATGTTTTCCATGGCGGTGAGGTCGGGGTACAGGCTGAATGCCTGAGTAAGATAGCCGGTTTGCGATCGCGCCTCGCGCGCCGGTCGGCCAAAAACTTCGACGCGGCCAGAGCTAGCTTCCATCACACCCGACAGGATCTGAAAAGTCGTGGTCTTGCCAGCGCCGTCGGGACCGATCAGACCGAAGATCTCACCCCTTTGCACCTCGAGGTTGATTCCTCGAACAGCTTCGACCGCGTCGTAGCGCTTCCAGAGTTCGCTGACGCGGATGGCGGTGGTTGAGGATTGAGGATTGAGGATTGAGGATTGAGGATGGAGGATTGAAGATCGAGGATCGACGGTTGAGGATTGAGGATCGATGGTCAACGATCGCCGTTCGCTACCGCGCGCAGATGTCATTTCACGATCATCCATTCTCTATCCTCTATCTTCTATCTCTATCCTTCTACCCTCTGCCTTCGAGCCTCCTCTTTACTTCATCCGCTTGCCCTGCGGCCAGTCGTCACCCTGGACAAGTACCTCACCGTCGGCGGGCATGCCGGGTTTGGCATTTCCGAACGCACCCTTGATCTGCAACTTGACTCCAACGACCTGCTTTACGCGCTCATCGCGGAAGTAAGTATTCTCCGGTGTGAAAGTGGCTTCAGGGTCGACCCGCGAGACGTAGGCGTCTACCGGCTGATTCGGATCGGAATCAAGGTAGACCCTTGCCGGTTGTCCTGTCTTGACGTGTCCGATCTGGCCTTCCGGGACAAAGCCTCTGAGATACACCTTACTGAGATCCAGCAGCGTAACAATGGTGGCGCCGGCGGTGACGACTTCTCCCGGTTGAGCGGCTCGCGTCATGATCGTTCCGTCGAACGGCGCGGTGACTATAAGATCGCGCCGGTTTGCCTGGGCCTCCGCCAGTTGAGCGCGAGCTTGCTCGCTGGCAGCGTTTGCGCGTGCGATTTCCGCCTGTTGCTGCACGATCTGTTTTCGAACCGTCTCGGCCTGAGAACCCCGGATCCCGGGATTCGCCAGATTCGCCTTCGCGACGGTGAGCGCGCCTCGCAAGGCTTCAACTCGACGTTTGGCCGCCGCCACGGCCGCCGCCTGTTGCGCGGCGTTTGAAGCGGCCTCCTGACCTTTGCGCTCGGCGACTGCGCCGGTCTCAGCAAGCCGCGTGTAAGCTTCCTTATCGAACGAGGCCAATTGGTATGACGCCTGCTGGCGCGCGAGTTCGGCTTCTGCGCCAGCCAGATCGGCCTCGGCTTGCCTCACGCGACCTTCAGAATCGACCCTCGCTTGTTCGGTCTGCAACTGGCTCTGTCGCAGTTGCTCCTGAAGTATGGAGAGCTGATCCTGTGACCACCTCACCTTCGCGTCTGCCTGAGAAAGTTCGGCGCGAGCCTGTTCTTCGCGAGCGCGGATCTGCTGGTCGTCGAGAATGGCGATCGGGTCACCGGCCTTTACGCTGTCACCTTCCCGCACGCGGACTTCAAGAATGCGGCCGCTCGTCTTCGGCGCGACCGCGGAGTCATCACCTTCGATGCGACCGCTCAAGCTGATGACGCTGTCTGGGGCGTGCGGGCCCGAGAAGAAAAGCTTCCATATGAAAAACGCGGCGACGACCAACGCCAGCACAAGGATGAGAATTGCCAGCCGCCGTGCGAGCGGGCGGACATGCGTTGGCGCTGTCACTTCTGTCTGCGAGTAGCGCTCACTTTGTTCGGGGGCGCGTTCGCCTTTTTGTTGGTCTGTCATTTCCGCCTCTCCGTGTTTTTTGGCGGCGTGAGCTATCACGCGGTGAAGTGGCCGCATCACCCGCCGACGCCGCGGCAGATTGGATATACGCAAGTGAAAAGTCGGCGATGTGATTGGAGATCTGCGCCACCTGCGCGGGCGTCATCTTCAGCCCCGGCCAGAGCAGTGTAAGCACCGGACGCGCGTGGGCGTAATGCACTATTTGTCCGACCACGCTGATAGTGCAGAGCCGGGTCGTTGCGTTGTCAGGTGGCAAATTGAGAATCGTCCCGATGATCTCGCGCAGACTTCTGTAGATCGGGCGAATCGCCTCATCGATCACGCGTGACAACGCAGGCGTCGGATGGGCCAGCTCGTGGGCCATCAGACCAAAACGCAAGTCGGGGCGATCCGCACCGCACATCTTCTGGAACATCGCTCGAATCGCATGCCTTAACTTTTCTTCCGGCGCCGCGTCGTCATCGAGCGCTTTTCGAATGGCTTCGTTTTGTACGGCTCCCACGGTTTGCCTAAGGACTTCCGTATATAGGCCGAGCTTGTCGCGGAAGTGATAGTTAACTGCGGCGACATTAGCGCCCGCGCGCGCGCATATCTGCCGGACAGTCGCGTCGTAGTAGCCTACTTCCGCGAAGACCTCTCCCGCAGCGTCAAGCAGCTTGGCGCGAGTGCGATCGGCTGCGAGAGGCTGCGATACCGGCTTTGAACCGTGACCGCCTGATCTGATAGCTTCACGAGACATCTAAACAAAGGCTTAAAACAAGTGTTTGATTTTGTCAAGCGAGTCTCCGACGGCGAGCGTCCGACAAACTTCAGTTTGCCGTCTGTTCTCCACATAGAAGTTAGTCTCCGAGCGAGGGTAAATCGACAAACTGAAGTTTGTCGGACTTGGCGGCTTCATTGACAAACACTGACCCCAAACGTAACCTTTCGTTGAACGAATCGCGCTAAGATTCGTTCTATTGTTCACCGATATGAATCAAAGAGTTTATCCAGCTTACCCGGGCATTGCTCCTGAAGACGATCCCGATATTGAGATCAATTACATCGATGAGCCTTCGGCGTCAGCCGGGCTTTGGGCCGAAGTCAAATCCATCACTCGCGACATAATCTTCGCGGCGGTGATGGCGGTGTTGATCGTGGTCTTCGTTGTGCAACCGGTCAAGGTCGAGGGCACGTCGATGCAACCGCGTCTGGAAAATGACGAGCGCATCTTCGTCAATAAGTTCGACTACAACTTCTGGAGCATCGAACGCGGTGACATCATCGTGTTCTGGTATCCGGAAGATCCGACGAAGTCTTTCATCAAGCGAGTGATCGGATTACCGGGTGAGAGCATCGACATGGACGCAATGGGGCACGTCACGATCAACGGCCAGGTGATACCCGAACCATATCTGGCGCCGCAGCGTAACCAGATGGCTCGCCCCAAGTGGAACCAGGTCCGTAGTGATTTCAAATACGTCAAGCCGCACTATTACTTTGTGATGGGCGACAACCGAGACGCCTCCAATGACAGCCGCTCGTGGGGACTGGTGCCCGAAAAATACATCTACGGTAAAGCGATGTTCAGGTACTGGCCGCTTCCGCGCATCGGGTCGCTCAACACCACGGTTGATACGGACGACGAACGGTGATCCGAAACGCTGAATGCTGAACGCTGAAGGATGAATGCTGAATGATGAGTGAACGTGGTTCATCATTCATCATTCCTCGTTCATCATTCTCTTCCATCATTCTCTTCCAATGCGCTCAAGGCTGACGCCCCTTTTCAAGCTCTTCTACAATCCGCTCCAGGCCATGACTGAAATCTCGGCGGGCGCGCCTTATCTCACGGGCGCTGCGCTCGCCTTGCTCTCCACTTTCGCTTATTACGAATTGCTTAGCGGGAAACTCCAGTGGATCATCGCCGGGTTCGCGCGAGAGCGGTCAATGGGATTGCTTGCGCCGATAATGATCATTACATACCAGCTTGTCGCAGGCGTGATCCGCGATTCTTCGCCGGTGTTGTTTCTGGCTGTCGTGTTTGTTCCGGCGTGCCTGCTAGCGACGAGTCTAATTCATCGGCGAGCGAGCTTCAGCGTGTTGCTTCGACAGGAGTATGCCCCGCTTGCCAGTTGTGCGCTGTATGGCTGGGCGGCTGCTCACCTGGTGATGTTGATTCCCGCGATGCTGACGTTCCAGTCCGGAGGGCCCAACGCGGCTGCGCTGGAATCAGGGCTAAGACTCGTGCCGCTCCCCTACTTTATTTTCTTGATGCTGATCGGAGTGCACGCCGTTTTGCGAGTCAGCTACCGAGGGTCCGCGGGCGTAGTCGCGCTGGCATCGCTCTCGTTTCTGGCTCTGCCGCTTTTGCCGAGGCTGCTGTTCTTGCTCACGTCTCCGTTCTTGCTGATCCTTGTGATCTTGCTTCTCAGGAATCTTTTCGGGGACCTGATTAGCGCCCAACGCGCTCGGGAAGACTTCAAACGCAACCTCGAAACCGCCACCTCGAATCCGGCGGACGCGTCCGCGCATTACAACCTCGGGTTGATTTATCAGCAGCGCGGCCAGATCGAGGAGGCAAAGGCGAGCTTTCGACGGGCGATTGAGATCGACGCCGAAGAAACTGACGCGCACTATCAACTCGGACGGATTGCTCGAGAAGAGAGCCGGTTCGCCGATGCGATTAATCACTTCGACGCGGTGGTGAGCCGCAACCCGGAACACAGCCAGAGCGAAGCGTGGCGCGAGATTGGTTGGACTTACTTTCAAGCCGGCCAATTCGAAGACGCGCGCGCGGCATTCGCGCGATTCATCGACAAGCGCCCGTCTGACGCCGAAGGCCGTTACCGCTACGGGCTGACTCTCCATCAACTGGGCCGGTATGATGAAGCCGCGACGGAGATGCAGGCTTGCATCGAGGCAGTGCGAACATCGCCCTCTTACAAGTATCGAGCTGAGAAACACTGGGCGAGCGAAGCACAGTCGTTTCTGCGCTCGCAGGGCGCAGCGGCGGGGGCTAGTAGCGTTGAGTGAGCGCAAGAAGGTTTAACCGAATCACCCGGAGGATAGTTCATTGGAAGCAATCTTAGCTTTGGAAGACGGAAGAACCTGGCGGGGCCGAGGCTTCGGCGCTGAAGCTGAAGTCGTCGGCGAAGTTGTATTTAACACCTCAATGTCGGGCTACCAGGAAATCCTCACCGATCCTAGCTACTCCGGACAGATCGTGACGATGACTTACCCGCTTATCGGCAACTACGGTGTCAATGAAGAAGATTCCGAGTCTCGCCAGGTATTCGCCGAAGGCTTAGCGGTGCGCGAACTGTCACGGGTCTATTCAAACTGGCGCGCCGGCCAGTCGCTGGATCAATACCTGAAGGACGCCGGCGTGCCCGGCATCTCGGACATAGACACGCGGTCTCTGGTTCGTCACATTCGCGAGCGAGGTTCCATGCGCGGATGTCTGTCAACTTCGCACACTGAAGAGCAAGACGTGGTCGAGCTGGCTCAAAAGGCCCCGGAGATGATCGGGTTGGACCTGGCTTCGGTCGTCACGTGCAGGGAGCCTTACGTTTGGACGGATGATCAGGCGTCGGCGTACGGCTCACCGGTCTTGTTACATCCGCGCGCGAAGGGACCGCAAGCGGACAGCGAGAGCGACGAGCCGAACTTCCACGTAGTTGCTTACGACTTCGGCTTAAAGCACAACAGTCTGCGGAACCTTGCAGCCTTGAATTGCCGGGTGACTGTGATTCCCGCGCTTACATCGGCGGAGGATGTTATTGCTCTGAAGCCCGACGGCGTCTGGCTCTCGAACGGGCCGGGTGATCCGGAGCCGCTCACCGGAGTTGTAGCGAATCTCAAAAAGCTCATCGGGCGTTATCCGATTTTTGGGATATGCCTTGGGCATCAACTGATGGCGCTCGCATTCGGTGGCCGAACCTACAAACTGCCCTTTGGGCATCACGGGGGAAATCAGCCGGTGAAGGATCTGACGACCGGACGCGTCGAGATCACCGCGCAGAATCACGGCTTCGCGGTCGATGCCGACTCGTTGCCGGCCGATTGTGAAGTTACGCACATCAACTTGAATGACAACACGGTCGAAGGCCTGAGGCATCGCAGCCTTCCCGTCTACTCCGTCCAGTATCATCCCGAAGCCGGCCCCGGCCCTCACGATCCGTCCTACCTGTTCGACAAGTTCGTCGAGACGATGAAACAAGCGCGCGGTTAATATTGACTCGAGCTTCACCGCCGCCACTTCAACTTTTTCTCGTTCAACAGGCTGCGCCAGTCTTAGCGATGGTTCTTCGACTCGGCGCCGGCTAACGGTCGGAATCGTACAGCCTAACCAATGGCGGGCGACTGAGCTGACCCGGAACCGGTCATCATTCTTGCAATCGCCGCAACAGTATGGCGCGCAGCAACCAAAAATCAAAAATGCGAATCTTAGTTGTGGCTCCTTATTACGGGAACAATCCAACAGTACGAACAAGGGAAGGATGGTGTCGGATGAAAGCTGAGAATTTTACACGGAGAATCCTGCAAGCCGGACTGCTTGCGTTGGCAATAAACTTCATATCGGTCGCTTCGGCGAGCGCGAAAACCGCGCCGGCATTTCCAAATGTCGCAATCAAGAATTTTGGTCAGATGGATGAACGGTTCTTTCGAGGCGCCCAGCCTGGAGAGGGAGACTACAAGTCGCTTGCCGGGCTGGGTATCAAAACGATAATCGACTTGCGTGATGATCCCACCGGTTATGAGAAGCGCGATGCGGAAGCCGCCGGTATGCGCTACGTCAACATTCCGATGAGCGATTCCAGCCGCCCACGGGACGAGCAGATCGCACAGTTCCTCAAGTTGGCCGGTGATCCGGCGACGGGCCGCTTCTTCGTTCACTGTGTGGGAGGCCGTCATCGTACCGGCGTGATGGGCGCCGTGTATCGAATGACTCATGATGGATGGAACTTTGATCAGGCCTACAAAGAGATGAAGAACTACGATTTCTACACACGCTTTGGACACGGTGCGCTGAAAGATTATGTGCAGGACTACTCCGGCCACACAAAGTCGATCGAGGTTTCGACAGGCAACTCATCGCGCGCCGGCCGCTGAGAACGTCACAGTCTGGAATTGAGATAATAAGGCCGCCTCTTACCTGGGGCGGCCTTTTCGGTTGGTTCTCAAATCGACCTTGATATAGTTCTGCAAACGGAGTCGCGGAGCACGCGCAGGTCGTCACGCTTCATCGGTAGAGTCGTGGTGAATATTCGCAGGTCGACGTATCAATACGCGCTGCCAGTTCATTTGACCTTGTCAGCTCCAGCCGCCTCGAGAATCTTCGCCGCCTGTCCGGCGCGGTCGTCATGAGTGTAAACGCCAACAAGAATTCCACCGTGTTCGATCTGTTCGTTGTAGAACTTCGCTTCGTGTTCGGGGAACCCGAGCCCGATCAAGGCGCCGGTTAATCCGCCCGCTGCCGCGCCCGCTCCCAGTCCCGCCAGCGTAGCCACGATCGGTCCGGCAGCAACCAGCGCAAGGCCCGGTACCACAACCACTCCCAGGGCCACCAATCCCGCGGCAATCGCGCCGATGACGCCTCCGATTGTACCGCCAGTCGCCGCGCCTTCAGGCGCCTTGGTCGCCATGGCCAGCCCGAACTCCCGGCCTTGCGTGGCGTCGCTCATCAGCAGGCTGATGTCGTCGCGTGACCAGCCATGCGATACAAGGTCTTCAATTGCTGTCTCGGCGCTCGAGCGAGCCTTAAACAATCCGGTTACTAGTGTTGCCATGAATCTGACCTCCTTTATGTTGTCCGACAGGCTGCCAGCTTGTCGGCGTCTCCGCCACAGGTTATATCCGAAGTCGTCGGCAAGCTGGCAGCTTGCCGGACTGGCGTTCAAGAGCAACGGCGATGCCAGCACCGCCCGCGGCGGTCTTCTAACGAAAAGGCTCTGGTTGTATTTGTACGCGCTTGCTAATCATTCACTTGCCGGGACGAGTTGACCATTTTCAATACAGCAATAAGCGATCCCTCTGATAGCACTAAGGTGTAAGTCGTAAAGGAGTAGACGCAATGAAGAGGGCGGCGGATCTATAGGATCAACAGGTAGCTGAGGTGGCAGCCGGCCAGGGCGTCCTCCTAAATCGTGTCCACCCTGTGAATCCTGTCGATTGAAGCATGCGTCTGCAAGCGCTTCCGATCCTCGTTCTCGAACGGGAGACGCGATTAGCGTGGTCAGTGTTCATCTGTCTGGTTACCTCATTCATCAAATCCACATCGCTGCGAGAAGCTGTTGTTGAAAGTCCCGCGCGCATTCAACACTCTGCGAACAGCCAGCCACTTGTCCAGCATAGGATACAACCTTCTTATCAAACTGATTCCGCCGGCGAGATAGTGGACTTGGCCCCAGTGCGGGCGCGCGCCAAGTTCAAGCAACGCCTCTTCGACGTCCTTCAATATTTCCATCCCGCCGTTAGTGGGATCGACCATCGGGACTTCGATCATACAGGTATCGCGCCCGTACATCATTGACAGATACAAATCATGTTTTGCGACGAAGCGCAGCGAGAAAGGCACTGTGTGATAAATATTCTTCGTCGCGCGATTGCGTTCCGCTATCTCGATGATCTTTTCCGCGGCGGCGACGTATGAATGGTCATCCACCGCCAGAGCGAACTCGCCCGAATAGGCGGCAAAATAATTCGGCGCGCCGATGTCTAGGACCTTATAGCTCTTGGCGATGTATTCTTTGTCCTTCAGGCCCTCGATCGAGTTCTCGATGGTCCTGGGGGCCGAGCCCGGAAGGAGCCGCAGCTTCAAGCTTTCCAACTTCCCTAACAGTCTGATGAGAGGGTGCGGGAGAAAGGCGAGCCCCACGGAAAGAGGGCTCCGGTTCGCTTTCTCAGGACTTGGATGGTCCGGTTTCGGAGTCTCGTGCCGGGCGGTGATCAAACAGGTATGATCGCCATTGAGCTTGTAAGGATTGACCAGGACTTCGTAGTGGCGATTCTGCTTGAGCACATCGCCTTTCAGCAGGTCCGCTTTCACTTGCGCCCATTTGCTCACGGTGCGTGATTCGTTCAGCCAGTACTTTTCCCTCACCTCGATGGTGACCGAATAAACAACGCCCATACAACCCAGGCTGATTACGACCGATTTGAACCAGTCGTCATCTTGCTTTAATTCAACGTCGGGGTGGGCGACTCGGAATTTGTCCGGGTCTGTTATTCCATCGGCGAGCTCTATGCGATAGACCTTACCTTCGCTGGCGACCACGACGATTGATCTCACAAAGCTGGCGGCTGATCCGAGACCGATGCCGGAACCGTGCGTCGAGGTCGAGAGAGCGCCGACTACTGTTTGCGCGGTGTGAGCTCCCATATTGATGAGAGCCAGACCCAACTGGTCCAGCCTTTCGTTGACATCGGCGATCGTAATGCCGCACTCGACCTCAACGAGCGTCGACGTCTGAATGCCAGATTTCAGTGTTTCTCTATCCAGGCTCAAGACCTTGTTCAACCCATGAGTATCGATCAGAAAGTCGTCCGTCAGGGCGATATCAGAAAAGGAGTGACCCGATCCAACGGCCCTCACCTTGCGGCCTTCACTCTCGGCTCGGTCGACGATTGCTATCACTTCCGCGAGCGTCGTTGGGCGAAAGATGTTCAGCGGGAAAGCCTTCTGATTGCCGATGCAGTTGCTCCATTCTTGACGCGCGGTGCTATTGCTCATGTGTCACCTCCTGCTGATTTGGAGTGCGGCGGTCAAGGTACTCCGCGACGCCGCTTTCCCTTCCCAATCGATTCGATCACCAGACAAAGCGGCGTCGCGGGGTACCTTGCCGCCGCAGTCCAAAAGACATCGCTCATCTTCGGTTAGCCCGTCTGCTACGACGAAACGCGAGCCTGGCGAAGAGCGGAGCCCTCGATGATAGTTTGGTTACACAACCTTGGAACGCGACTAGTTTGGCGCTTGACAGTGACAACCGCAAGCTCATAACGTCGCAGCAGTTCCCTTAGGAGTTCTGCTCGCTTTTGGAGGTAAGACTAATGGGTTACGCTATTCGACGCTTTGCTTCGCTGATTGTGCTTCTGGTTCTCCTGCCTGTCTCGACACAGGCGCAACAGCCCGGGAGTCTTCCCGCCGATAAGCTGGATAAGATCGAGAAGGCGATAAGTGAGCAGATGTCGCGGCCTGGAATGCCGGGTCTCTCGGTTGCCGTTGTACTCGATCATAAGCTGCGAGCGTCCAAAGGCTACGGATTGGCAGACGTCGAGAACTATGTTCCTGCGAAAGCGTCGACTGCTTATCGGCTCGGTTCCATATCGAAGCCGATAACCGCGGCGGCCGTTATGCAGTTGGTTGAGCGCGGTAAGATCGAGCTCGACGCACCGATTCAAACCTACTGTTCGGCTTTCCCCAAGAAGCCGTGGCCCGTCACTGTTCGTCTCCTGCTGGGTCATCTCGCGGGCGTTCGTCACTACAAGAACGATGTCGAGTACGGCAGCACTCGGCATTACAAGAGCGTTGTCGAAGGACTCGAGATGTTCAAAGACGATGCGCTGCTGTTTGAGCCGGGAACGAAGTACAGCTACACGACCCACGGCTTTGCGGTGCTCGGTTGCGCAGTCGAAGGGGCTTCTGGAATGAGATTCGAAGACTACGTTCGCGACAACGTTTTCAAGCCCGCCGAGATGGACACGATTCGAGTCGACAACGTAGCCGACATAATTCCGAATCGCGCGCAGGGCTATCAGAAGACCAGGAGCGGCGAGTTGAGAAACTCAGACCTGGCGGATACGAGCTACAAGATTCCAGGTGGCGGATTCATCTCAACGGTCGAAGACCTGGCAAAGTTCGCGATCGCGATGCAGACCGGAGTGCTCGTGAAACAAGGAACGCTCGATCAGATGTGGATCTCGCAAAAGACACGCGACGGCAAGGCTACAGGCTACGGGATGGGTTGGGGCGTAAGCGAGCGCAACGGAATGAAAGAAGTCGAGCACGGCGGCGCTCAACAACGGGTGAGCACTTATCTTTACACGATTCCAGAAAAGGGATTGGCCGTAGTGTTGATGACAAACCTCGAAGGAGTCGGCGGCGGCCTTTCGAATCTTTCGAAGCAGATCGCTGATATTTTGTTGCAGTGATTGCCGGTCGGTGAATGCGATCCAAGGAAGAGGGGAGCGCTATTAACTCCACACTTGAACAATTGAAGAGCGCACGGTTCACGCCGGAAAACAAAGGCCGAACGCGTGATTCGATCACTCGCTGCGTTGGATCAGGTTGAGTGCATAAATCTGACTCCGTCGGAATGGAGATTCGTGGCTGAAGACCCCGACATCGAAGACGAGTACTAGGTTCTCACGCAAGACTAATCCTTCTTGCTCGTCTTCTGAACTCGATATCGAATGATGGTGAGGTACTTCTGGGGGTCTCCCGGGCCGCTCATCGTCGGACCTTTTACGTACTCTTCCTCGTGCCCTTCAAGCAGCGTGTACCCCTGTTGCTTTACAAAGCTCTTCACCCTTTCCATTGTCGGCTCTTCTCGATCATAAGGGCCGACGTGCAGGATCTCAGCGACGTCGCCATATTCCCAGGTCGTCAACGAAACCTTGAGGCCTTCGGGCGCCTGATAGTGCGGAAGCGTGGTTACGCTTTCAGGAACGGCAAGAGCATAAAGCCCAATCCATTCAGCTTTCGGCGTATCCAGCGATTGCGGCCATCGAGCGCGCGGCGGCACTTGACCGGCCCCCTTTGGCGTCTCTTTGATGCTGTAGTAAATCTGAAACAACAGGCCAAAGGCCTTGGCGCCGACGACGTTCGGATCGCCCTTGGCCTCAACGACAAGCATCTTCTCATTCTTCCTCGAGGTTATTCTGGGTTCTTTCAAGGCGTCGAGTTGAGACGGTCCACTTTGCGGCGACGCCATGCCGGCGCTTGCGAGAACGATCGAGATTGTGAGCATCATCACTTTCGTTACAGAGTTCATCCTAGTTTGCCTTAACTCCCAGCTGCCAAAACAAAAAGCTCAGCTCATCCGCCTGGTCTTCGATCTGCTGGCTAACCGGCAAGCCGCCTGAGTGACCTGCCTTGGTGTTGTAGTGCAAAAGCACCGGCCGATCAGATCCAGTCGAAGCTTGCACAAGCGCCGCCATCTTGCGCGCGTGAAGCGGAGCCACTCTCGTGTCGGCGTCGCCGGTCACGAACAACACCGCCGGATACTTCTCGCCTTTTTTCACGTGCTGGTAAGGCGAATAGTCGTAGATGTACTTGAACTGCTCGGCGTTTTCAGCCGAGCCGTATTCGGGAACCCAGAACCTCGCGATCAAAAACTCCTGATAGCGAATCATGTCCAGCAACGGATAGGAACACACCACCGCCTGGAACAGCTCCGGCCGTTGAGTCATCGCCGCCCCGACCAGCAAGCCGCCGTTCGAGCCGCCCGAGATCGCAAGCTTTGCGGGACTCGTGTACTTGTTCCTGATCAACCATTCAGCCGCGCCGATGAAGTCGTCGAACACGTTCTGCTTGTTCGCGAGCATCCCCGCTTTGTGCCATTTCTCACCAAACTCACCGCCGCCTCTCAGATTCGGCAACGCGTACACGCCGCCCATCTCCGCCCAGTAAGCGGCAAGCGAACTAAAGCGCGGTGTGTTGCTGACGTTGAATCCGCCGTAGCCGGTCAGAAACACGGGACGATTGCCGTCGAGCTTTAACCCCTTCTTGTAAACCAGGAACATCGGGATCTTTGTCTTGTCTTTCGACTCGTACCAGACCTCTTTCGTTTCTATCTGATCGCTTTGAACCGGCACGTTGATCCGCGCGAACACTTCCTGTTGCCCGCTCGCGACCTGATAACGATAGATCGTAGTCGGCTGCGCGAAAGTGGTGAAAGTGTAGAAGCCTTCGTCGCGATCCCAATCGCCGCGCATACCGCTCGCGGTGCCGATTGAAGGAAACGCGATGTCGCGGACGAACTTGCCCATTGGGTCGAACACCCGGGTTCGCGAGCTTGCGTTCTCGAGATACTCGACAAAGAGTTTGCGGCCGACCGCAGAAACACCGGTGATGACCGACTTACCTTCACGAACGATTTCTTTCCAGTTCTCACGCGTGGGTTTCTTCAGATCGACGTCGAAGATGTGCCGGTTAGGCGCATTCCAATTCGTGAGCAGATACAAATGATCGTTGGCAACGTCTGTCTGGAATCCGGCGTTGATGTCGTTGACGATGGTCGTGATCGGCCCGTTGGTCTTGAGGTCCTGGAAGAAGAGTTCAGTCTTATCCCCGGCCGAACCGTGGCTGGCTTCGAGAAAAAGATAGTGCCCGTCCGGGGAAACCTGAGCGCCGACGCCGACCTCGGGACCATAGCCTTTGCCAAAGACTTCGGCGTCCCTCATAACATCGGTTCCCATCGCGTGATAGAAGATCCGGCCGCCAACACCGTTAGTGAATCGAGAGTAATAGAAGCCACTCTTGTCGGGCTTGAGAGAGACTCCGATGCGGCCCTTGGCAAGATGATCGGGCAATTCGTTTCGCGTATCGACCTCCAGCAACTTGACGGTCACCTCGTCTTCGCCGCCCTGTCTGACGCTGTAGGCCAGCAGCTTCCCATCCTCGGAGATGTCCTGGATGCCGACCGAAGTAGTTTGATCGGCGCTCATTGTGTTGGGATCGATCAACACCTCGTCCTTACCGGCGAGTCCATTCCTGACGTAGATCACGCCCTGGTTCTGATCCGCGCGCCTCTTGGAGAAAAAGTATCGGCCGCCGCGCGCGATGGGGACGCCGATGGTGTCGATCTTGAGCAATTGAGAGATGCGCTCGCGTATCTGGTTTCGACCGGGAAGCGACGCGAGCACGGACGCGCTGTATTCGTTTTGTGCGTTGATCCACGCGCGCGTCTGGGCGCTGTTCTGATCTTCGAGCCAGCGATATGGATCGGTAATGGTCACGCCGTGGAGCGTGTCGGTAATGGAATCGACTCGAGTGGCTGGGGGCGCTTTGTGCTCCTGGGCGGCAAACCCAAGTGCTGTTTGCAAGACCGCTCCAATCAGGAAGAGAGCGGTAGTCTTAACTGGATTGCTTTTCATCTCACACCTTTGTCTTTGAATTTGATGTCATGGCCCTTCGTCGCGACGCCGATCTTCTGGAGTTGAGTCTCCCTGAATCAGCTATTGCTCTTCAGACTCTTTGACGTTTGGCGCGCGTATTCGCAGGCGGCCTGTATATGCCGTTACGATAGCGCCGCCTTCCAGTTCGTTTCCGTGGAGAGCCAGCACTCGAATGCAGACGATCGCTTGTTGTTTTGCGCTTATGTTGACGAGACGCACGATGCCGCAATGAGGCTTCCCGTATACGATCGCGAGTTCCCCAAAGTCCTTGTCGAGCGTAACCCTCGAGAGTATCTCATCATCGCCAGGGTCTTCGGACCAGTCGCCTGACCACACAGTGTCAAAGCCCGCTGCTCTGAGTTCACTCGCGCCCCGCCCCAAACACACGGGTCTAGAAGGAGTTTCATGCACCCGACTCAACGACAAGTGGTTCGATACGCTCATGAGCGACCATTCTATGTGCATAGGCAAGACAGGCTTGAATATCTTCAGCTTCGAGCCAAGGGTAACCCTCAAGAATGGTGTCTTGCGAGTCCCCGACAGCAAGCATGCCAAGAACGTGCTCGACCGCAAGCCTGCGTCCTCGAATGATCGGCTTACCGCCGAAGATCTGTGGGTTCACCGTTATTCGCTTGAGTAGGTCTGCTTCTTCCATTGTCTGCTCCTTAAGGAATCGTAACACGCGAGGTCGCGAGCCGCGATTGTATCGAATTCATTTTCCCTCGAGCATCCTCGTTGCACCTTCGATCTGCGAAGTCAGCGCCTGAATCGCCGTGTTCGCTTTTTTCATCTCGGGGTCGATCTCATCCCAGTGCTTTTCCTCGATCGCTTCTCGCACTCCGGGAATCGTCTTCACCCCGTAGCCTGTATAAAACCCCGGCGCGTAAATCTCATGTCTGAACCACGGTCTCCGCGGAAGTCCCTGCTCGTTTGTGAGCTTTCTCTCGGATTGATATAGCAGTTGATTGAGCGCCGCGATCTGTTTCACTTGCTGAAAACTTTTAGCGCCGGCTTTCGCAAGCGCATCTTCATACTTATGGCTCGCATCGCTGAGCGACTTGACTGCCGACCGCAAGGAGCCCAGGTCTATTTCGCGCGGACCCTTGCTGTCCTTTGCCAGTTTCGTAATCTCGTCCACGTAGCGCGTTATCGTATCCGACAAATCAGTGAACTCGAACGGCAACACTTCAGCATCAGCGAGTCTCATCACGATGGTGCCGTTCACCTGTGAGAGAGCGCGTCCGTATTCGAAAGTCGGATCTCCATACTTGGTGTACCAGGCGAACGAATCGTAGATCGAATGATAAACGCCGCCTCCGCCTTCGCCGCCGAAGCCCGTGTTCATTGAAGCGATCCCGAGATGCTGAAGAAACGGCGTGTAATCGGAGCCCGATCCGAGCGCTCCAACCCGCAAGTCCGCTCGCCCGTTCTCCTCCGGGTTCTCGCCGGCGGGGCGCGCCTGGCCGCGCGGGCGCCGCTCCTTCATTCCTTCCCATACGGAAGTCTGCGAGTTCGGCTGCTGAACGTCGTGTGCAACTTCGTTGATCAATCGCTCGAGCGAATGCGATGCGCCGGCGCCCAACCGGCCTTTGCTGGTGCTGTCCGAGTTTAGATAAGCGACCGCTTTTTGCTTCAACTCATCCGCGTGCGTCTCAACCCATTCAGTCGAGCCGAGCAGCGCGGGTTCTTCGCCGTCCCACGCGCAAAGAATGATGGTCCGTTTGGGCTTCCAACCTTGCTTGAGCAATTCCCCGAAGGCGCGGCCGGTCTCGAGCACCGTTACCTGTCCGCTCGTAGGATCATCGGCGCCGTTCACCCACGCATCGTGATGATTGCCGAAGATCACCCATTCATTCGGATAAGTGCTGCCTTCGATTCGCGCGATCACATCGTAAATCGTTTTGAGAGACCAATCGAATGACACTTTTAAATGTACTCGCGCCGGACCTCCGCCAATGTGATAGGTAATTGGCAGCGCGCCGCGCCACGCTTCAGGCGCGACCGGTCCGCTGAGCTCCCTAAGCATCGGCAACGCATCGCCGTAAGAAATCGGCAGCACCGGAATCTTAGTGATGACCTCCGCTTCTTCACGGGGAATTCGTCTCGCGCCCTTCACCGCGCCCCATCCCGGAGTAAGCGGATCGCCGGGATGAATTGGCATATCCATTACCGATCCTCGCTGAACACCCTGCTCCGGCCGATAAGCTCCTTTAGGAACCACGTCGCCCTGGAAGTAGCCGTCGTCTCTGGGATCCGAGTAGATCAAACAGCCGATTGCGCCGTGCTCGGCTGCGACTTTTGGTTTGATGCCGCGCCAGCTCCCGCCATATCGCGTGATGACGATCTTACCTTTGACGTCGACGCCCAGCCTTTTGAGCTCGTCGTAGTCGGCAGGCACGCCATAGTTCGCATAAACAAGCTGCCCGATTACGTCGCCGTCTATGGAATATGCGTTATAAGTCGGCAGTTGATTCTTGTCGCTCGAGTCGGGATCTTCCGCAATCGCCGGTTCCTTGAGCACCGCGCGAAACCGGGTCGGCTCGATCATCTCGAGCACCCGCTCGGTCGGTGTTGGGAACAATACGTCGAACTCTTCAATCTTCGCGTCGAGACCCCACGACTTATACTTGTCGCGAATCCACTCGGCGTTCTGCTTGTCGTAAGCGGAGCCAACGTGATGAGGCTCGGCCGAAAGATGCTTCATGTACTCGCGCAGCAGCTCCGGTTTCGGAATCGCGCGCATCTTCTCTTCCCAACCGATCTCAGTTGCGGCGCTTGTTTCCGAGAAACCGCGAAGCGCGTGTGTCTTGCCGTTGGATTGAGCAAGAGTAGGTATAAGGCTGTTAAGAGCTACGACAAGCGAAGCGAATACGGCCGTGAGAGTCCTGCGAGTGTGAAAGCGCATTTTGATCCTCCTGGGTTGGAGCGAAAGTATATACATCGCGCCCGAAGCAATTCAAACGGGCATCGGCGATAACGGTATGCGCCTCCCCGATGTGCTAGAATAAGAAAACAGTTGGAGTTAAGACCGTCAACGGAGCATTCAGTATGAGCAATGTCACCGAGTCTCAAGAGGTACTGACGCTTGGCGAGGTTGCTGCGTATTTGCGCCTCCCGAAGGATACGGTTTCGCGGCAAGCCGCCCAGGGAAATATTCCCGGTCGCCAGATCGAAGAAACATGGCGCTTTCTCAAAGCAGCAATTGACGACTGGCTGCGGAGCCTCGATGGCCGCACGCTTCTCTTGCAACAAGCCGGTGCCCTAGCGGGCGATGAATCCCTATCGGCAGTGCGTGAGGCGATTTACGCGGCTCGCGGCCGGCGAGAGGTTGTGGCAACGCGGGATGCATGATGCACTTGCTCGACACCGACACGCTTACGCATCTTCACGCCGGACACCCAAGGGTCGTTGCACATTTGCGTGAGACGGATGATCCAGTAATCGGGACAACAATCATTACAAAGAGCGAGCTACTTCGCGGCCGCATCGATTTTCTTTTGAAGCGCGACCGGTGCCGAAGTGCGTCGCGCGCAGCAGTGGTTGACGCGAACCGAAGAACTCCTCGCACAGATCTTGATTGTGAAATTCGACGAAAGTGCTGAGCAGCACTTTACTCGACTGCGGGCTAGCAAAGCGCATCGTAAGATTGGTCTCGCCGATCTTCTGATCGCCAGCATCGTGCTGGCAAATCGAGCAACCCTCGCTACGCTTAATTTACGCCATTTTCATCAGGTTCGCGGCATTAGAGTTGTGAATTGGGTTGATTAATTGGTACGAAAATCACCGTACTAACTGAAGCCAATGTCCCCTAGACTCAAGACTGAAATTGATGTTGCGGGACAGACTCGCGTTATGACCCGTCATGGTGAGCTCTTGCGAGAGGGACGAACGTGGTGTCTTATGCGGCGCTGACGGGAGGGCGGCGATTCGCCCACGGGCGCGCCGCTTCAAGCTGCGACGCGAGTCTGAACAGCGTAGCTTCTTCACCGAAGCGCCCAACGAAATGAGTGCCTATCGGCAGTCCTTCGCCGCTCCAGAACAGCGGCACCGACATCGCAGGCTGACCCGTCGCATTGCAGATCGGCGTGAACGGAACAAACTGCGCAGCCTTCCTCATGCCAGCCATCGGATCCTCGGGTGTCGCGTCGAAGCTGCCAAGCGGCAACGGCGGTTCTCCAAGCGTCGGCGTAAGCCAGACGTCGTAATCCTCCATAAAGCGAGCGAAGTCACGAGCCGTTCTTTGCAGCCATTGGAGCGCGAGCAGATAAGCCGAACCTGTCTGCTGGCGGCCCATCTGATACAGCGCCCACGTAGCCGGTTCGAACCGCTCGGCGCTTGCTTCCTGCTTTGTGTAAAGAGCCATTGAATCGATGGTCCACGTGCATCCCGCCGACCACAAAGTCATGAACATCTGACCCAGCGACCCACCGTCAACGGCGGGCGCAGCTTCCGACACTGTGTGACCGAGATCACTGCATAGCTTTGCCGCTTCGTGGACGGCTTTTACGCAATCGGGATGAATCGGCGCCCCGCCAGGCGCAAACGCAGTAAACGCGATTCGCAGCTTGCCCGGATCAGCGCCGACTTCCTTGAGGAAAGGTCGAGCGGCAGGCGGCGCCCAGTAGGGATCTCCCGGCGCGGCGCCCGACGTCGCATCGAGCAGGGCCGCGCTGTCTCGAACTGATCGAGTCAGAGCGTGCTCTGCAACCAGGCCGCTGAACATGTCGCCGAAGTCCGGACCGAGCGGATTGCGGGCTCGGGTCGGCTTCAAGCCGAACAGACCGCAGCACGACGCTGGAATACGAATCGAGCCGCCGCCATCGTTGCCGTGAGCGAAGGGGACCATCCCCGAGGCCACCGCTGCGGCGGAGCCTCCGCTTGAACCGCCGGTAGCGCGTGTTGTGTCCCACGGGTTTCGACTCGGGCCGAAGAGCGCGGGCTCAGTCGTAGGCATGATTCCATATTCGGGAGTATTGGTTTTTCCGAGGATAACCAGTCCGGCACGTTTGTATCTCGATACGAGTTCAGAATCGTGATCGGGGACGAAGTTGCGAAGGAATGCCGAGCCTGACGCCATCCGCACACCGGCGTAAGACGCGAGCAAGTCTTTCAACAGGAAAGGCACCCCCCGGAAAGGCCCTTCAGGGAGCTTGCTGTTTGCTGCCGCACGGGCTTCATCGAACATTGGGGTGATGACTGCATTGATAGCGGGATTGACTTGCTCGATGCGATCGATAGCCGCATCTACTAACTCGATAGGCTTCACTTCCTTGTTACGAACAAGCTCGGCCTGGGAGGTAGCGTCCAGCTGTCCCAGTTCTTTAGAGGATGACACGGTTGGTTCTCCTTTGTTTTCTTCGCGAGCTTTGCGGACCTTTGCGCTAAACGAATTCTGGACCAGCGCAAAACTCGCAAGGGACCGCAAAGCTCGCAAAGGATCTCAACGTCCCTTGAAGTTTGGCTTTCGCTTCTCGTGAAACGCCGCGGTCCCTTCCTTCACATCATCAGAATAGTTCGTCACCATCACCGCCAGCGCTGCGTCCTCAAGCGCGTTCTCCAAACTCATGGTTTCCTGTTTGTACATCATTCGCTTTGTGATTCTTATTGCTATGGGTGGACCGTCGGCGAGGCTCTCCGCCCACTGACGGGCCGTAGGCATCAGCTCGTCGTCCGGGACCACTTCGGTCAGCAGGCCAAGCTCCTGTGCCTTTGCCGCAGGATATACTTCGGAGAAGAGCGACATCTTCAGTGCGTTTTGCAAACCCATGTACCTGGGAAACAGGTAAGCCCCGCCTTCGTCGGGTATGAGCGCGAACTTCAGGCTGGTGTCACCGAGTCTCGCGCTTTCGGCCGCTATTCGGAAATCGCAGCACAATGCGAGCGTTAGTCCGCCGGCCACCGCCGCGCCGTTTATCGCTGCAATCGTCGGCTTGTCGAAACGGCGAAGGAGAGTCACCAGTTGATGCATGTTCTCGCGCATTTCGAGCATTGCTTCCATGCGGTGACCTCTATAGCGCGAAGGGTATTGAAAGTCACGGCTGATGTCGCCGCCCGAGCAGAAGCCCCGCCCCGTTCCGGTGATGATTACTGCTCGCACATCGTCATCGTCGCGAGCATCCGAGAGAGCGGCAATGATCTCGTGAACCATGACTTCCGAGTACGCGTTGAGTTTGGCGGGACGATGCAGCGTGATTGTCGCAACGCGATTCTCTTTTGCGTAAATGATTTCGCGAAACTCCATAATTCCTCACGAAGAACAAATCGACAGGATTTTACAGGATCAACAGGATAGGTGAAGTGCGGCCGGCAAGGGCGTCCTCTTAAATCGTGTACATCCTGTGAATCCTGTCCATTGATTCTGTCTACCTCCCCATGAACTTTGGTTCGCGCTTTTCCATGAAGGCTCGCACGCCTTCTTTATGATCCTCTGTCATGGAGCAGCGCATATGAGTTTCAGCCTCACGATCGAGGGTCGCCTTGAAATCGGCGCTGGAAGCCATATTCACGTTAGCCTTCATATAGCGATAACTGGTCAGCGGCCCATGTGCAATGTGAGACGCAATATCGTTCGCTGTAGCACGCAGGGCGTCGTGCTCCACAACTTGGTTGACTAACCCGAGTCGATGAGCTTCGCCGGCGCCGATGATCTCGCCGAGGAAGAAGAGTTCCTTTGCCTTCGGGGCGCCCGCGTAATGAGTCAGCAGCCACGTAGTGCCGAAGTCGCCTCCGTAGCCGACCTTCGCGTAAGCCGTTCCGAATCGCGCCTGCTCGGAAGCAATTCGCAAGTCGCAAGCCAGGCACACGCCCAGCCCCGCTCCCATCGCAAAGCCGTTGACCGCCGCGATCGTGACTTTGGGCATGCTGTAAAGCAGGAAGCTCAGCTCCTGCATCTGCCGCAGCCGGTCGATCTTTTGCTCGAGTGTTTCGCTATCGTCCTGGGCCATCGTAGACACATCGCCGCCGGCGCAGAACGCGCGGCCGGCGCCGGTTACCACGATGCAGCCGACTTCGGGATCTCGAGCCCAGTCTTTCAAGATTTCAATCGAGCCTGTGATCAGATCCATGCTCAGCGCGTTCAGTTTGTCGGGTCTGTTGAGTGTAAGAGTAGCAACTTTGTCAGAGAGGTCTGTAAGCAGCACTTCGTCAGCCATTGATGTCCTTTCAGGTAAGAGTGATCGGGCTCGGATTATATTAAAAAGAGCGCGTGCTTGCGAGTTGAGGGCGAGCTTAGCGCGAAACTACTTTTACGAAGGTGACGTTTCTCGCAAGACGCAAAGAACCCAAAGACGCAAACTGGTCAAACAAGGAATCTCCTTGATGCGTGCGCGGCGCCGCATTACTATTTGGCTCGCCAAAAGAGTAAAACACTGAACCACGGTTGAACCGGTCCGTACCCTTATTTTGATTGAGTTGATCGATGAGAAAAGTTACCTCATTATTCGGGCTCACGCTCCTGCTAACTTATCTTGCCCTGGCTCAAAGCAAGGACTTCTGGGAAAAGAAGGATTACCGGCAATGGACCGACAAGGAATGCCATAAGCTTTTGGAAGACTCTCCGTGGGCTTCGACCTACACGATGAGTCAGATATTCTTCGATCGAGTTGCGACCGATACTACCGATCGCGAGCGGCAGCAGAATCCAAAGATCGAATACAAAATCCAGATCAGATCCGCGCTGCCGATCAAGCGCGGCATCGTTCGGCTGTCGCAGATCAATGCGAAGTACGACCAGATGACCGAAGATCAACGTAAGGCGTTCGATCAGAACGCAGAGAAGTTCCTCGCGGGGCGAAATCCGGATTCAGTAGTCATTCACGTAACCTATTCAGCTTCTGCGCAGCTTGACGACCGCGACCTCACTCATTACTGGCACACGCAAACCACCGAGAGCCTGAAGAACTTCACCTACCTGATCGGCGGCGGAAGCTCGAGAGTTCCGTTGTCGGCCTTTCGACCGGGAGCGGGCGAGGCGCATGAATTTCAATTCATCTTTCCGCGTGAATACAACGGGCGGCCTGTCATCGGCCCCGGCGACAAGCTTCTAGGCCTTGAGTTCAACCACCCCGAAATTCGAGGCCCGAAGGCGCGTGTACTGATCCAATTCAAAGTCGAGAAGATGACTTCGCAGGGAACCGTGAACTACTAACCAATGGAGGCTCCGAGAATATGGCTTTCATCAACACAGTACGCGGCCCGATCGATCCAGCTCAATTGGGCGTGACCCTGATGCACGAACACGTCTTTGTTCTTTCCGCGGAAATCATGCAGAACTTTCCCAAGCCCTGGGGCGACGAAGAGACGCGAGTCGCAGATGCGATAGCACGGTTGAATCAGCTCAAGGCTCGAGGCGTTGATTCAATAGTCGATCTCACAGTCATCGGTCTGGGTCGTTACATCCCGCGCATCCAAAGAGTCGCTGCCGAAACTCAAATCAACATCGTAGCTGCAACCGGAGTGTATACCTACAACGACGTGCAGATGTATTTCCATTTCCAGGGTCCGGGAACCGAGCTGGGCGGACCCGAAATGATGGTTGAGATGTTTGTGAAAGATATTGAAGAAGGCATCGCCGGCACCGGCGTCAAGGCGGCGATCCTCAAATGCGCGACCGATCGGCCGGGCGTTACGCCGGGAGTGGAACGAGTCCTTCGCGCTGTGGCTCAAGCGCATCTGCGCACGGATGTGCCGATTTCAACCCACACGCACGCGGCAACCGAGCGAGGGCTCGAGCAGCAAAGGATTTTTCAGGAGGAAGGCGTCGATCTGACTCGCGTCGTCATCGGCCATTCCGGAGACACGACGGACATCGCTTATCTTGAGAAGCTTATTGCGAACGGGTCGTACATCGGGATGGACCGCTTTGGAATCGACGTGCTTTTGCCGTTTGAGGACCGGGTGAACACGGTCGCGAAGATGTGTGAGCTTGGCTACGCGGAAAAGATGGTTCTCTCACAGGACGCCGCCTGCTTCAACGATTGGCTGCCCGAGGCCGCGCTTCCGACCGTGCTTCCAAACTGGCACTATATGCACATCCACAACGATGTGATCCCGGCCTTGAAGCAGCGCGGGGTCACCGACCGCCAGATCGAAACGATGCTGGTTGATAATCCTCGCAAAATCTTTGACGCGCGTTAGTTCGCCGCGTCCGGCAGACTTCAGTTTGTCGATAGCCCGCGAAGCGGGCGATGTATAGACCGGGGAGATCGTAAACAGGTGTTCGGAGACATGGTAAACACATAAGCGGTATACCTAACGGCCTAAAAGGAGGTCGAAAGGATGCCCTGGAGAATTAGTTCCGCCATGTCTCAACGTCACG
>WNFR01000079.1_pt1 | contig 179814 bp, 159 predicted proteins | sample 5400221 | NCBI WGS metagenome assembly WNFR01 (sample SAMN13153357, study PRJNA577476) | soil metagenome | isolation source: 40 cm soil under Madrone tree | place: USA:California | collected 2016-06-14
AGCGCCGCAATGGCGTGTTCCATCAAGGCGCGCTGCGCGAGCGTCTGCGCCGCCTGGGAGCGTGCGGCATCGAGCTGAGTCTGCGCCTGCGATACGTCGAGGCCGGGCGCGATGCCGGCGTCGTGGCGTTGTTGGGTCAGTCCGAGCGCGCGAGTGTAGGCCTGCACAGTCTCGTCGAGAATCGAGCTGTCGCGGTCGAGGCTGCGCAGCTGAATGTAATCGTCGACCAGCTGCGCGATCAGCGACAGGCGGGCATTCTCGAGGTCCGCGGCGGACGCGGCGGCGTTGGCCGCGCCGGCGGCGACTTCGTTGCGGATCTGCCCCCACAGGTCAAGTTCATAACTGACGCTGCCGCCCAGCGAGTTGGAATCGTAGTAGGCCGGCGCGGTGGATAATCTGAGCGGCCGGTCGAGCGAATCGCGATTGCGCGCGACGCCGGCGCTCAGGCCCAGCGTGGGAAACAGCCCCGCGCGCGCCTGATCGGCGAGGGCCCTGGCCTGCGCGTAATTGGCCAGCGCGGCGGCAAGGGTCGGGTTCCCGTCGATCACCCTTTTCTGCAGCTCGTCGAGCTCCGTGCTGTCGTAGAGCGTCCACCAGCTGTCGCGCGGCAGACGGTCGGCCGGCTCTGCCCGCGTCCAGGGTCCCATTTCCTTATAGGCATCCGCAGTGGGAACGACCGGGGTTTTCAGCGGCGGCGCAAGCGAGCAGGCGCCGAGCAGCAGCGTCAGCCCCACGCCGGACCATAGGCTCCTAACCCTTTTCATTTTTATTCTTCGCCTGGCTGGCGAGCGCGCCGCCCGGCGCCGGCCCGGCAAGGCGCACCTCGGTGCCGTTGCCGATTCCGTCGGGCGGGTTTTGGATCACGCGGTCGTTCGCCGAAAGCCCGGAAGCGAGTTCGACGACCGCACCCAAGTCGCGTTCGATCGTCACCGGCTTGAGCAGCACGCGGTTCGCGGCGTCCACCGTGGCGATGGAGAGCCCCATGGCATCGAATATCAGCGCGCTCGACGGCACGCTGAGCACATGGGCCGCGCTGGCAATTTGCAGATGGATGCTGGCGTAGTCGCCCGGCATCATCTCACCGGCACTATTGTCGACGATGAGCTGCATCAGGGTCGTGCCGCTGAGCGGATCGACGGCCTGGGCCGAAGCTTCGACCGTTCCGCGATAGGTCCTCCCGGGATGTTCCGGCACGCTGATCGCCGCCTGGGTGCCCGGCGGCACGCTGGGAACATAGTTCTGCGGCACGTTGACATAGACGCGCAGCTTCCCCGTTTCCGAGACCACGAACAGCTGCGCGCCGCCGGCGGCCCCCACGTTGATCAGGGCGCCGATGTCGGTTGCGCGCGCGGTGACGATGCCGTCGAAGGGCGCGCTCAGGCGTTTGAAGCCTTCCTCGGCGGCCAGATGGTCGACGTTCGCCTGCGCCGACTTGACCTGGGCGATATTGGCGTTCCAGGTGAAGGTGCGCGTATCGACGTCTTGCTTGGCGACGGCGTCGGTGCTGGCCAGCGACTGCCACCGCTCGGCGCTGATCTGCGCGAGCTTGGCATTGGCCTGGGCGACGCTCAAGTCGGCGCGGGCCTGCATGAGCTGCTGGTCGAGATCGGGCGTATCGATTTCGGCGAGCACGTCTCCCGCTTTCACCTTGGCGCCAATATCGTGCTTCCAGCTCTTCAGGTAGCCCGGGACGCGCGCGTAGATGGGCGCTTGGATGTAGGCTTCCAGGCGTCCGGGCAAGTCCAGGGTCGCATCATTCTTTACGCCTGTGGGCGTAACGAGGGCCACCACCGGCACGGCCAGCGCCTCGGTCACATCGTGAAGACGTGTGTTTTGTGCCGCGCGGGTGCCGAGGCCATAGGCGACGACGGCGATGGCGAGGAGCGCGAATGCTCCCCCCGTCATTGCAAGCCGGCGCAGAACGGGCTGGATGGAATTTCGATCAGGCTGGGGCATGAGCTGCTCCGAAGGTGGCTTGTGACGCCGGCTTTATGCCGTAGTGCCGGTGAATGATGCTGAACATTACGGGTACGAAGAACAGTGTCGAGATGGTGGCGAAAATCAGACCGCCGATCACGGCCCGGCCGAGCGGCGCATTCTGCTCGCCGCCCTCGCCGAGACCGAGAGCCATGGGCAGCATGCCGATCACCATCGCGAGCGCCGTCATCGACACCGGGCGCAGGCGCACGAATCCGGCCTCGAGCGCGGCTTGCGTCGCATCGCCGATCTCGTTGAGCTTCTCGCGCGCGAAACTGATCACCAGCACGCTGTTCGCGGTCGCGACGCCCATGCACATGATCGCGCCGGTCAGGGCCGGCACCGACAGCGTGGTATGCGTCGCAAACAGCATCCAGACGATACCGGCGATCGCCGCCGGCAGTGCGGTGATGATGACGAAGGGATCGCTCCACGACTGGAAGTTGATCACGACCACGAAGTAGACCAGTACGATAGCGCCTAAGAGGCCGAACAGCAGGCCGGAGTAGGCGCTGTTCATGGTCGCCGTCTGGCCGACCAGGGCGACGATCGAGCCCTTCGGCTTGTCCTTGTCATTCTGGGCCATGATTTTCTGGATATCGGCGGAGACCGCGCCGAGGTCTCGCCCCTGAGTCGTCGCATAGATTTCCACCATCGGAGCGATGTCGTACTGCGAGACCACCGCGTCGCTGTAAGTGCGGCGGATGTCCGCGATGCCGCCCAGCACCGTGGTGGGTGCGCCGCTGGCGTTGATCGGCAGATTTTGCAGCGCGGGGAGCGTATCGATCTGGTATTGGGGCGTCTGCAATGCGATCGGATAAGTGACGCCGTTCTTCTCGTTGAGCCAGTAAGTGGGCGCCACCTGGCTGGAACTCGCCAGGTTGACGACGAGGCTGTTGGTCACGTCGGCCGCGGTCACACCGGTGTATCGGGCCCGCGTGCGGTCCATATTGACGTTTATGGTCGGCTGCCGGGCCGACTGCTGGATGCGCGCATCGGCGACGCCGGGGACATGGCGGATCTGCGCCAGGAGCTTGTCGGCGTAGGCATAGTCCGCACTGAGGTCGTTGCCGCGGACCTGCAGATCAATCGGGGCCGGCGCCCCGAAATTCAGTATCTGGCTGACGATGTCGGCGGGCAGGAACGAAAAGGTCATGCCGGGGAAACGGCGCGGCAGTTCCTCGCGCAGGCGGCTGACGTAATCGGCGGTCGGCGCATGCCCCGGGTTGAGCGAAATCTGGATGTCGCCGTCAGACTCGCCGATCGTGCCGGTGTTGTTGTAGATCGTATTGATGGCCGAAAGATACGTGCCGATATTGTCCGCGACCGCCGCCACTTCGGCGGGCGGGATCGTCTCTCGGATTGCCCGCTCGACATCTGCGAAACGCCCGGCGGTCTCCTCGATACGCATACCGACCGGCGCCCGCACATGCAGCAGCATCTGGCCGCCGTCGACCTGCGGGAAGAAATTGCGGCCGAGAAACGGCGCGAGCAGGAACGAGACCACGATGAAGCCCAGAAACCCGCCGACAAAGAGCCTCCGATGCTCGATGGCGAGCGCCAGCAAATCGTGATATCCCGCGCGCAGCCGCGCGAAACCCTTCTCGAAGCCGTGCTGAAAGCGCACCAGAGGGTTTCTGGGCGGAGATTCGATGCCGTCGGCACGTTCGCCGACGACGCCCACGTGCTTGCGAAGCAGATATTTCGCGATCGTCGGCACCAGTGTCCGGGACAGCAGGAACGAAAAGATCATGGCGAATATCACGCTCTCCGCCATCGGCACGAACAGGAAGCGTGCCACGCCGCTCAGGAAGAACATCGGAATGAATACTATGCAGATGCACAGCAAGGACACGAACGCCGGGATGACGATCTGCGAGGCGCCGTCGATGATCGCGGTTTCCACCTCCTTTCCCTGTTCGAGGTGGTAGTTGATGCTCTCGATGGTCACCGTCGCCTCGTCGACGAGTATGCCCACGGCGAGCGCGAGTCCTCCCAAGGTCATGATGTTGAGCGTTTCGCCGATTGCCGAAAGCGCGCCGATCGCACCCAGGATCGACAGAGGTATCGAAGTGGTCACGATCAGAGTCGAGCGCCAACTGCCGAGAAACAGGAGGATCATCAGGCTGGTCAGCGCCGCGGCGATCACGCCTTCGCGGATCACGCCGTTGATCGAGGCGCGCACGAATGCCGACTGGTCGCCGATCGGCTTGATGTCGAGTGCGTCCGGCAGCGAAGGCTTGATGACTTGCAGCATCTTCTTGATGCCGCTGACGATGTCGAGGGTCGAGGTCGTGCCGTTCTTGAACACACTCAAGAGCACCGAGCGGTTGCCGTCGACATGGACCACATTGGTCTGCACTGCATTGCCGTTGTGCACATGCGCGACGTCGTGCATGTACACCATGGCGCCGCCGACGCTCTTGATCGGCAGGTCGCCAAGTTCCTGAATTTTCGACGGCGCGCTGTTGAGATTGACGGTGTATTCGTAATCCCCGATCTTTTCCGAGCCCACCGGGGTGATAAGGTTTTGTGCGGCGAGTGCATTGGCGACGTCGAGCCCCGTCAAGCCGCGGGCCTCGAGCGCCGCGGTGTCGAGGTCGAACATCACCTGCGGCGACTTGCCGCCGAACGGCCAGGGGATGCCCGCTCCCTGCACCGTGACCAGACGCGGTCGCACGAAGTTGACCCCGAGATCGGCGAGGTTCTGCTCCGTGAGCCCCTTGCCCGACAACGCCAGCTGAATGATCGGCACCGAGGAGGCGCTGTAATTGATGATCAGCGGCGGCGTCGTGCCGGGCGGCATCTGCTTGAGCAGGCTCTGAGCTATCGCGGTGACCTGCGCGTTGGCGGTGGCAATGTTGACGGTTGGGTGGAAGTAGATCTTGACGATACCGAAGGTAGTATAGGAATTCGCCTCGAAGTGCTCTATGTCATTGACCGTCGTCGTCAGCGCGCGCTCGAACGGGGTGATGATGCGGCCCGCCATCTGGTCGGGCGGCAAGCCCTGATATTGAAAGGCCACGCCGATGATCGGGATATTGATGCTCGGAAAAATATCGACCGGCATGCGCAGTGCCGCGAGCGTACCGGTGAGAAAAATGAGCAATGCCGCCACGATAAACGTATAGGGTCGGCTCAGCGCGATTCGGACTATGGCAAGCATGGGGCACCGGGGGACGTGAATAGGCTGCCTAAACGGCGGACGACGTCAACGATGTCGTGGTCACTGGATGATCGCCGGCATCCTGGGTCGCCAGACCACCGATGGCAGCCCAATCAAGTTGGTCCCCGCCCTGGGCGAAGAGTCGTAGAAATCGATCATGGAGAAGGCTTGCAAGGGGCATCGGCACGCGCAGACTCTCGGCTGCGGACAGCGCGAGGCGGATGTCCTTGTATCCGAGCGGCGCGGCGAAGGCTGCCGGCTCGAATTTTCCTTGAGCGATGAGAGCGCCGTAGGTTTTATAGGCCGGTACGTTGAAGATGCTGGAGGTGAGGAGCTCGATGTACGCACGCCGGTCGATGCCGGCCTTGCCGATGAGCGCGACGGCCTCGCCGAGGGCCTCGATCGCAGAAGCCATCAAAAAATTGCCGCTGAGTTTCACGAGATTCGCCGCCGACGGCTCCGTGCCGATCGGAAATGTCTTCTGCCCCATCGCGCGAAACAGCGGCTGACACACGTCGACCGTCGCTGCATCGCCCGCCGCGACAATGAACAGCTTGGCCGTCGCGGCAGCGTCCGGACGTCCAAACACCGGCGCGGCCACGTAGCGCTGTCCGGCCTTTGCATGCGCCTGCGCGAGGCGCTTCGAAAGCGCGACACTGATCGTACTCATGGAGAGATGGATCGTGCCCTTGGGCAGACTGTCGATGAGACCGCCTGGACCTAAGGCGATGTCGGATGCCGCGTCATCATCCGCCAGCATGGTGATCACTGCGTCACCGTCGCATGCCCCGGCAACGTCGGCGGCCTCGTGTGCGCCGAGCTTGACGAGCGAGCTGCCTTTTCCGGGACTGCGATTGAACACGCTCACTTCGTGTCCGGCCTTGACGAGGTTGGCCGCCATCGCCGCGCCCATGCGTCCGAGTCCGATAAATCCAAGTTTCATAAGGTACTCCGTATATGTCGGGCAATTAGACGCGCTGCAGAGGTGCCATGAACTCCGGACCGACCGGATCGGGGACCGCCGCGTTCACGATACGCTCGATCAGATCCCGCTCCTCGCTATTGAGCGACCAGCCCGCAACACCAAGCGCTGCCTCCACTTGATCGGGGTGACGGCCGCCCCAGAGCGCGACGCTGATACCCTGGTCGAGCATCCAACGCACCGCCAAATGGATCACGCGCCGGTGGAAGCGGCGCCGTGCGAGCTCATCGAGCTGCTGCACGGCCTCGAGATACTGGGCAAAACGGGGAGGCTGGAATTTCGGGTCGATGCGCCGCAGATCGTCGCCGTCGAAGGTGGTGTCCGGACGCATGCGCCCGCTCAGCAATCCTCGACAGAGTGCGCCATAGCCGAACGTCGCGATGTTGTTGGTACGACAGTAAGGCAGGACGTCCACCTCAATGGCGCGTTCGAAAAGGTTGTAGGGCGGCTGCAGCACGTGCAATGGGGCCACTTGGCGGAAGCGCTCCATCTGGGCAACCGAGAAGTTGCTCACGCCGATGGCGCGGATTTTCCCCTGCCCGTAAAGCGAGCGCATGGCCTCGGCGGTTTCCTCCACCGGCACCAGCGGGTCGGGCCAATGGACCTGGTAGATGTCGATGTAGTCGGTACGCAGGCGGCGCAGCGAATCATCGACTTCCTGCATGATTCGGGCGCGCGTCGCATTGCGATAGATTTTTCCGTCGCGCCATTCCAGTCCTGTTTTGGTGGCAATGACCGCCTGACTTCGCACGCCCGCGAGAGCGGCGCCGACGATCTCCTCGGACACGCCAAAGCCGTACACCGGCGCCGTATCGATCAGATTGATGCCCTGATGCAGAGCCGCGTGAATGGTGGCAACCGATTCGCGCTGATCAGTTCCTCCCCACATCCAGCCGCCCATGGCCCACGTTCCGAGCGCCACTCGCGACACTTTGAGCTGCGTTTCGGGAATATCCACAAATTCAGTTTCGACGGGCGGGATCCGGACCTGGGTTGATGCTGACATGCTGGGTGCTCTCCTGATTGGACAAATGGATCTATAGGACGACCGGTTAAAGCGTGGGCGCCTCCGGTGTCGGGCGTGTTGCAGATCCCGCCGCCTCGATTACGTATGAAACAGCGCGCCGAGCACGCGAAATGGCAGCACCAACGGCCGTTCCACCTGGGCGCTGTGACTGACGCCGTCGAGACACCAATTGCAGAAGTGCTCGCAGTTATTGGTCAGCAGGCGATAATCGTTCTCACCGAGGCGCGAACGGGCGCGTCGGACGATTTCTTCGGGCGAAAATACAGACCCGGCGTGATCGACGATTCGCACCTCGCGGCCGGCGGAGAATCGAGACAAGGAGACTTCCTCAACCGGGCCGCATTGCCAGAACCCGGAGAAGCCCGAGTAATGCACCACTCGTCCGCCGCCGACATGCAGGCCATGGTGGGTATACCCCCGGCGCGAGGTCGTCAGATGGGCGCCGAGAGGCGGTTCTTGCTCCCGTGCCGACCAGGAACCCGGCTCGGCGCTGGTAGCGTGCGTATTATCGAGACCGTTGTCATCCATCTGAGCATCTCTTCATCGCTGGGCGACCGATCAACTACAACTTCGCTGCGATTTCGCAACGCGAGTGTTACCGCGAAATTGCGCGATCCCCATCGCACATTACGTTTGTAGTGCCGCCGGGTGGCTGCTCGCGGTGTCACCACCGAAGCAGTGGGACGTCTCCTGAACAGGAGGCGCCCACCGCGACGGCAGCCCGGCGATTTCGCCATGCGATTTTCCACCTGGCCGGTGCCTTGGATCGAGCCTGGAATCTGCGTTGTTTCAAATGAAAGATGAGGGACCGTACCTCGAAATCGACACGCGCTTCTTCGCTGAGACACTACAGCCGATGTCCACAATCGTGATATATGAAGCAGATGATCTGATGCGCGGGCTCCTGCAGGAGTGGCTAACGGCTGCCGGTTATCGCGTTAGTGCCGTCACACCGTGCGGCCCCCCGCCTCACGCAGACGCGGATCTCGTGATCGTGAACATTGGAATGCCCAAACATACGGGTTCTCGTATGGCCGACAAAATACGCGCTGCCCACCATGGAACGCCGATAATTGCGATCTCCGCTCAATTTCGCGCCGATCTCTCGACCGCCGGCACGACCGCTCAGACCCTCGGCGTCGCGCAGGTCATGGCGAAGCCGTTGACGCGCGATGCGCTGCTCGCGGCGGTAGGCGCTATCATCGATCCTGTTACCTGAGTGGGTACGCGACCAATGCCCGAAAACAGTGACCTCAACACCCAACCGGCCGGCTCACTGCGATTCAAGCGGCTGCGGCTGCGGATCGCCGTACTTGGCGTGCTGGTGGTAATTGCATTTGCCGGCTCGTCGGCTTACGACGCGTGGCGTGCCTATAACAACGCGCTCGCGGCCACCAACCGCGAGATTACCAATGTGGCGACGGCGCTCGCCGAGCAAACCGCCTGGACGTTTCAGGGCATCGATTTGTTGCTAAGCGATACGGCCCGTTGGTATCAAAACGATAGCAAGAAAATCGCGCCCGAGCGTCTCGATGAAGTCCTTGCAAATCGCTCGGCCGGCGTCAGGCAAATCCGCTTGGTCACCATCACCGACGCCCAAGGCATCCAGAGGCATCGCTCACGCGGATCCTCACCCCCCAACTTCGACGTGTCGGACCGTTCCTACTTCATCGCGCAGCGAGACGGCACCGCGGCGGGACTGTTCATGAGCGAACCGTTAATCACCCGCTCCGACGGGCGCGCGGGAATCATCCTGTCGCGACGGTTGGAGGACGAGACCGCGGCGTTCGCCGGCGTCGTGGCAGCCATCGTCAATCTCGAGGATCTCCAGAAATTTTACGCGGCCGTCACCCTCGGTGGCGGCAGCGCTGTGCAACTTCTGCGCGACAACGGCCAATTGCTCGTGCGCGACCCGCCGGATCCGGATGCAATAGAGAAGAGATTTCCCCAACTCGCCGCACCGGGGGCGGCCGCGAGCCGACTGACGAATCCGATCGACGGCAAGCGGGACTTCATTGCGATGGCGCGCGTCAGGGACACCCCCCTTGTTCTGGCCGTCACCCGCGATGAGGCGGTGGCTTTGCGTCCGTGGCACGATGAAGCGATGCGACTGGCGGCGCGCAGCGCAGTGGTCGCGCTTTTGGGATTGATTGGCATTGGGCTGCTATGGCGCCAGCTACGTCGTATAGAAGCGGGCGAAGGTGCTCTGCGCGCGAGTGAAGAGCGCTATGCACTTGCGATGGAAGGGGCAAACGAGGGACATTGGGATTGGGATCTCGCGACCGATCGGTTGTTCCTGTCGGCAAAAATGGCCATGCTCGAGGGACACGGTACGGACCGTGTAACGACGACGCGCGGCGCGTGGCTTGCGCAAATCGAGATCCATCCCGAGGACCGAGCGCGCCTCGAGGCGGCCATCCAGGATCACCTCGAGGGCCGCACGCCGGGTTTTGAATGCGAATATCGCGTGCGCGACGGCGACTGGCGTTGGCTGCTTAGCAGGGGCCGGTGTCTGCGGGACCAGACGGGAAGGCCGTATCGCCTCGTTGGATCGGCCATGGACGTTACGACACAAAAGCAGGCTCAATCGGACAGAGAACAATTAGAGGCGCAATTGCGCCAGTCGCAGAAGATGGAGGCGATGGGCACCTTGGCAGGCGGCATAGCCCACGATTTCAATAATATACTCGGCGCAATCTTGGGTTACGGCGAGCTCGCGCAACAAACGTCCGCGCCGGACACTCCTTTGCGGCGCTACATTGATAATGTGATGCACGCGGCGGAGCGCGCCAAGGCGCTCGTCGACCGCATTCTCGGATTCAGCCGCAGTGGCCTCGGTGAGCGCGCTCACGTGCATATCCAGTCCGTCGTCGAGGAAACTCTGGAACTCATCGCGGCCTCGCTGCCCGCCGACATCCGGCTGGAAAAAAACCTCATCGCAGGTGATGCCGCGCTCATCGGCGATTCGACCCACTTACATCAGGTCGCCATGAATCTCTGCACCAACGCCGTGCATGCCATGGAACATGGCGGCGTTCTCAGCGTGCTTCTCGAGCGCGTCGATCTGACCGAGGCGCGATCGGTATCGCGGGGCACCCTGGTCGCAGGGCCGTACATACGCCTCGTGATTGGTGACACGGGTATCGGTATTCCACCCGACGTGGTCGAACGCATGTTCGATCCGTTCTTCACCACCCGGGGCGTCGGCAAGGGTACAGGGCTGGGCCTGTCGCTCGTGCATGGGATCGTGACCGACCTCGGCGGTGCGATCGATGTCAAATCCGCGATTGGAGAGGGCACTAGCTTCGAGATCTGGCTGCCGGGCACGACAGAAGCCGGAAAGCCAGCCACGACGACCGCAGTCCGCGAACTCCCGCTCGGACGCGGTGAAACGGTGATGATCGTCGACGACGAACCGACGCTGGTTGCGCTCGCGGAAGAAATGCTCGCAGGACTCGGCTACGAGCCGGTGGGTTTTGAGTCAAGCCGCGTGGCGCTGCAGGCATTTCGGGCCAAACCTGGGCGCTTCGATTTAATTCTGACCGATGAGGCGATGCCGGATCTCGTCGGCACAGAACTCGCTCGCGAGATCCGGCTCCTGAGGCCGGATGTTCCGATCATCCTGATGAGTGGCCACGGGGGCGCACCCTTGGAGCACCGGGCAGCCTCCATCGGCGTGAATGAGGTGTTGCATAAACCGCTTCAGCGCGCAGATCTCGCCGAGTCGCTCGCCCGCGCTCTGGATCATTGAAATTCATCACCCGCAATGTCGCGCGTACAAATGCTAAAATTATTGTGTCTGGTCACGGAGAACCGGTATGCCTGAGACAATCCAGCCGCACATATTGGTCGTCGATGACGACCCGCAGATTCGCGACTTGCTCCAGGACTACCTCACGCAGAACGAGCTGCGTGTCACCGTGACTTCGACCGGCAAGGAAATGTCGGAGACCCTCACCGAACACGCGATCGATCTCGTGGTCCTTGACCTGCGTTTGGGGGGCGAAGATGGGATGACGCTTGCCCGCAAGTTGCGCGAGGAATCGGCGATACCCGTCATCATGCTCACCGGCGTACGCGATGAAGCCGATCGCATCATGGGTCTTGAACTCGGCGCCGACGATTACCTGACCAAGCCGTTCAGTCCCCGGGAGCTGCTGGCGCGTATTCGGACGGTGCTGCGGAGAACCAAGGGGGCGGCATTGACTGAGGCGAGGCAGAGAGACGTTCGCGCCTACCGCTTTGCCGAGTTCGAACTGAACCTGCGCACCCGGCGACTGACAAAGCACCCAGGGCAACGGATCGACCTGACCAATGGAGAATTCAATTTACTCGCCGCGTTACTTGCCGCTCCGCAGCAGATCCTGACTCGGGATCAGCTGCTGGAATCCAGCCGCCTGTACGACAATGAGGTCTACGACCGCTCCATCGACGTTCAAGTGCTGCGACTGCGTCGCAAGATCGAGGCCGACCCATCCCAACCGCAGTTCATTCTCACTGAACGCGGTGTGGGTTATTCGTTCAGCGCACCGGTCAAAATCGTTTACTAACCGTACGAGCGCGCTTCGTCAGGTATCCCAGAGGCCGCCCAGGGCTTTTACCAGCAGAACGCTCGCATCGAGCCGGCGCCGGGCGATGTCGATGGCAGTCCGCTCATTGGTCAAGGCCGTGCTCTGCGCGGTCACCACCTCCAAATACCCGACAGCGCCGCCCTGATAGCGCTGCATCGCCAGATCGAGCTCGTGCTGCGCGGCACTGACCGCCCGCTGCTGTGCCCCCGACTCCTCGGCGAGTACGCGCAGGGCCGCGAGATTATCCTCGACCTCCTGGAATGACGTCAGCACCACCTGGCGATAGTCGGCCACCGCCGAGTCATACATCGCCTTGGCGGCGTTCAATTTTTGCTTGCGCAGACCGCCGTCGAACAGCGTGCCCACAAATGGAAGGCCGACGGCCCAGAAGCGGCTGGGCGCGCTCGCCCACTGCGAAAAGCCCCCCGATTCGAGGCCGCCGGTGAGGGACAGCATCAGATCGGGAAAGAACGCGGCGGTGGCCGAGCCGACGTCCGCGTTGGAGGCCGCCACCAGGCGCTCCGCCGCCGCCACGTCGGGTCGCCGTTCCAGCAGCTGCGAGGGAACGCCGGCGGGAATGTCCGGCGGCGCGAGCTGGGTGGCATTCGCCGGCAGCACGAATGTCGAGGCGGATTCGCCGATCAGCGTAGCAATCGCATGCTCGAGCTGGGCGCGCATGACGCCGAGATCGATGAGTTGCGAACGCGCCGTTTCCAATTGGGTCTGCGCGAACGCGACGTCCGAATCCGATGCGACGCCGGCGGCGAATCGCTGGGTCGCGATGTCGAGGGCCGACTGGAAGGCAACGACGGTCTGTTGCAGCAGATCAGATTGCGTGTCCAGCCCGCGCAGGTCGAAGTAATCCACCGCGAGTTCGGCGTGCATGGCCAGTTCTACCGATGCCAGATCGGCGGCGCTCGCCTGTTCCCGGGCCTTCGCACCCTCGACGGCATGCCCCACTTTGCCGAATAGATCCGGCTCCCAGGAGGCGTTCACGGCCGCGGTGTTGTCCCACACCGTCCGGCCGGCCAGACCCTGGCGCCCGACCACGGTCTGCGAGGTGCGGCTTCGATCGGGTTCGATCCCCGCTTGAATCGTCGGGAAATACGCTGCGCGTGCTTGGCCCACCACCGCGCGCGCCTGCTGCAGCGTTGCCACCGCCTTGACGATGGTTTGATTGGACACGGTGACGCGCGCCTCGAGCTGATTCAACGATTCATCATGGAAGATTTCCCACCAAGAGCCGCGATCCCGAGCGTCCTGGGGGGCAGCGGATTTCCAGCCTGGCTGCGGCGCGGGTGCCGCGGCGCCGGCGGGCCGCTCCTTGAACGCTCCGGGCACATCGACGCCCGGCCGCACATAGGCGGGCCCGGTCGCGCAGCCGGCGAGCAGCACCGTCAGGGCGAGTGCTCCCGCGCTCGCGCGAATCTTGGCATCTAGTCCGACGTACATGATCATTCTCCGGCGACGCGCACCGCGTCGCCGGGCGCGATGGCATCGCCCGGATTGGCGATGACGCGCTCGCTCACGTCGAGCCCCGAGGTCACCTCCACGGTCGTGCCGAAATCCCGTCCCAGGGTAACCGTTCGCAGCAGCGCCTTGCCGGTCCCATCGGCGACCGCCACCTGCACCCCATTCGGGCGAAACAGCAGCGTATTCACGGGCACCGACAGCAGCGGGTGGGACGTGGTCACATCCAGATCGACCAGCGCGTAGGCGCCCGGCAGAACGGCACCGTCCTGATTGTCGACGTCGACCTCGACCCGCAAGGTACGGCTGGCGGAATTGATCGCTCCCGAGGTGCGCGCCACCGCGCCGTGCAAGGGGCGGTCCGGCCGCTGTGGAAGAGTGAGCGTTGCCGGCACACCGGTCTGCATGTCTTGCGCATAGACCTGCGGGACGTCGACGAAGACCCGCAGCTTGTCCGTTTCCGCCAAATGGAACAGCTCCATCTTCGAGCCGCCGGCGCTGCCCGAATCGATCAACGCGCCGACATCGACGTTGCGCGCGGTGACCACGCCCGCGAAGGGCGCGACCACTCTTTCGTAGGACTGCAATTTGCTTAAACGATGCACGTTCGCCTGGGCCGCCGCGAGAGCGGCCGCCTGCGCCTTCATCGTGGCAACGTCCTGTTCGGCGGTTTCGCGCGAGACCGCATTGGTCTTGAGCAGGCCGACCCAGCGGTCGGCGGTCACCTTGGCGATGTCGTACTGGACTTGTGCCGTATTCTGATCGGCGCGCGCCTGCTCGAGCTGCGCGTCGATTTCGGGGGTGTCGATATAGGCCAAGAGTTCGCCCGCCGGCACCTGGGTACCGATGTCCTTGTACCAATGCGCGAGATAGCCGTTTGTACGCGCGAAAATCGAAGCTTCCTGATATGCCTGCACGTCGGCCGGCAACTCGATGCGCTGCACGGCCGGCGCTGCCTTCGGGTGCACCACAGAGACCACGGGAATGCTGAACGACGCGGTCTGAGTACGCAGTGCGGCGTGCGCCTTGAGTCGCGGCAGGATCCCGACCGCGAGCGCTAGCAACACCAGCGCGAGCGGCGTCAAGCGCAGCATCCGTGTTTTCAAGGATCGGCGGGTAATGGTCGGATCGCGGGCGTCGCGCTTCACTGTCGCATCCTGATCGTTCATATCGTTACCGTTCACATCGCTATCGTTCATGATCCCTCTCCCATTCAAATCGCGGACACAGGAGCCATCGCGGCCGTATGCGCCTCGCGGCGCTTGAGCCATCCGTGTACCGCCGCAAATACGACCGGCACGAACAGCAAGGTGGACATGGTTCCGAACAAGAGCCCGCCGATCACGGCGCGCCCCAGGGGAGCGTTCTGCTCGCCGCCGTCGCCCAAACCGAGCGCCATCGGCAACATGCCGATCACCATGGCGAGTGCGGTCATCAGCACCGGGCGAAACCGCCCGAGGCCGGCATCGAGGGCCGCGCGCAGGGGCTCCGTCCCCTGCGCCAACGTCTCACGCGCAAAACTCACCACGAGAATGCTGTTGGCGGTCGCGATGCCGATGCACATGATGGTCCCGGTCAACGCCGGCACGCTGACCGTCGTGCCGGTGACGAACAGCATCCACACGATGCCGACCAAGGCGGCCGGAAGCCCGCTGATGATGATCAGCGGGTCGAGCCATGATTGGAAGTTCACCACCATGAGCAGGTACACGAGCAGCACGGCGAAGGCGAGCCCGGTCAACAGGCCCGTGAACGAGGACTGCATGGTCTGCACCTGTCCACGCACCACGATGCTGGAACCCGCCGGTAAACTGCCGCGCGCCTGATCGACCAGGCCGGTGATCTCACGCGCCACCCCGCCGAGATCCCGCCCCTGGACCGAACCGAAAATATCGATTACCGGCTGGACGTTGTAGTGAGAGATCACGGCCTCCTGTGAGCCGCGATCGAGCGTGCCGAGCGAACCCAAGATCTGCGACTGCGCCGCTCCGGGGGCACCGGGGCTTGCGCCCGCGGCCGTGCCCGCACCGGCGGCCACGCCACCACCGGCGCCGGTACCGGCAAGCGGAATATTGCGCAGCGCGTCCAGCGAATCCACCGTGTACTGCGGCGTCATGGTCATCAAGGGATAGCTCACCCCGTTCTTCGGATTGAGCCAGAAATTGGGCGAGGTCTGCGAACTTCCCGAGAGTGCGATGAGCAGGTTCTGTCCGATCTGGCGCTGCTGGAAGCCGGCTTTCATCGCCTCGGTGCGGTCGACATCGATATTGATCGCCGGCGCATCATCGGGCTGCTGGATGCGCAAGTCGACCAGGCCCTGCACCCGGCGCAGCTGCGCCACCAACTTCGTCGCCGCCGCCCGGTTGCCGTTCACATCGCCGCCGACGATCTGAATGTCGATGGGTGACGGCAGGCCGAAATTGAGAATCTGGCTGATGATGTCGGCCGGCAAAAAGCCGAAGGACACACCGGGGAAATCAGCGTTCAGGGCGGCCCGCAGCGTCTGCACGTACTGCGCCGTCGGCCTGTGTTTGGCATTGAGCGTGACCAGGACATCGGCGTCCGCATTGCCGATCGGCGACGCGGAATCATAGGTCAGGTTGATGCCGCTGACCGGCAGACCGATGTTGTCCAGGATGCTGCCGAGTTCGGCCTTCGGAATCACGGAACGAATGCGCGCTTCCACATTGTCCGTGATCCGCGCGGTCTCCTCGATGCGGGTTCCGGTCTTGGCGCGCAAATGCAGCCGGATCTCTCCGGTGTCCGAGGTCGGGAAGAAGTCCTGGCCCAGAAACGGCACCAGCACCGCGGTACCCAGGCACACCCCCAGGAACCCGATCGCCAAAGCACGGGGCCGTGCCAACCCCCACTCCAGACGTCCGCGGTAGAAGGCGCGAAACTCTTCGAAACCGCGCTCGAAGCGGCGCTGAAAGCGCATGAAGGGCCCAGGCGGTTTGGCGGCGTCGGCCGAGTGCTGCCCGGCGCTCTGCAGTAAATACATTGCCAGCGTCGGAATCAAGGTGCGTGAGAAGAAGTACGAGGCCAGCATGGCGAAGACCACGGCCTCCCCCAGGGGCACGAACAGATAACGAGCCACCCCGGACAAGAGAAACATCGGAATGAACACGATGCAGATGGACAAGGTCGAGACCAGGGTCGGCACCGCGATCTGCGCGGAAGCCAGGAGAATCGCTTCGCGCTTTTCGGTGCCGGCCTCGAGGTGATGGCTGATGTTTTCGATGGCTACCGTGCCGTCGTCCACCAGAATGCCCACCGCCAGTGCGAGTCCGCCCAAGGTCATGATGTTGATGCTCTGTCCCAGTGCCGACAGCGCAATCAGCGAGGTCAAGATCGAGAGCGGGATGGTGACGGCAATGATCAAGGTGGCGCGCCAGTTGGCCAGAAACAGCAGAATCATCAGCCCGGTCAAGGCAGCGGCGATCAGCGCCTCGCGCACCACGCCGCTGACGGCGCTGCTGACGAACACCGACTGATCGGACACCGGCTGGATGCCGAGCGCCTTCGGCAGCCCTGCCGCGATCTGCGGCAGCATCGCCTTGACGTTCGCGATGATCGCGAGTGTCGATGCATTGCCGCTCTTCTCGATTTGCAGCAGCGCTGAGCGGTTGCCGTTCGTGCGCACGATGTTGGTTTGCGGCGCATAGCCGTCCCGTACGTGCGCGACATCGCGCACGTAGATCACCTTGCCGCCGGACGCACTCACGGGCAGATCGTTGAGGGCCTCGACCGTCGGCGTGCTGCCGTTCAGGTTGACGTTGTATTCCAGCGCGCCGATCTTTGCGGTGCCGCCCGGCAGGATGAGGTTCTGGGCGTTGACGGCATTGACCACATCCAGCGGCGACAGGCCGCGCGCCTGCAGCGCCCGCGAATCGATATCCACCATGATTTGCCGGACTTTGCCGCCGAACGGCAGCGGCACGGCCGCACCCTGCACCGTCGCCAGTTGGGTCCGAATGAAGTTATTGCCGTAGTCGTACAGCTCTTGTTCGGGCAGGGTCTTGCTCGTCAGGGCGAGCTGCAGAATGGGCACGGTGGACGCGTTGTAGGAAAGGATGAGCGGCGGCAGGATGCCGGGCGGCAAATTGCGCAGCAGCGACGACGAATTCGCGGCAGCCTCCGCAATCGCACGATTGATGTCCGCGCCGGGATGGAAGAAGACTTTGATCACCGCGACGCCGTTCAGGGATTGCGACTCGATGTGTTCGATGTTGTCCACGTCGGTGGTGAGCGCGCGTTCGACGGGAGAGGTCACGCGGTGCGCCATGTCCTCCGCGGAGAAGCCGTTGAATGACCAGACGATGCTCAGCACCGGTATGTCGATGTTGGGAAAAATATCGGTGGGCGTGCGCAGCACACTCAAGGGACCGATGATGAAAATCAACAGCGCGACCACGATGAACGTATAGCGGCGTCGCAAGGCAAGTTCGACGATCCACATTGGACTGATTGCTCCCGGTCGACTGACCCGTCGTTGAATTGGCGGCCAGACTGACCCAGAAAGGTTGCCCATCGATGTCCCGCCGCCCGGGCGGCGTTTCAATCGAAATTCACCCTGCAATCGAGATCGTGCGATCGAGCGCGGCACCCTTTTCTTCGGCGCTGCGAACACATTTCATTCGTAACTCCGGCGGCGCCTGCCGAAATAGACCGGCAACCAGAATCGCCGACACTGGGCCGCAAGCACAGATACTGTTCTGGGGCGGTCTCCATCGGCCAACGACGTTGCGAGGGCGAATGCTTACAATGAGTAGGACTGTCACCATCCTCACCCTCTCGCTGATGCTGTTAGCGAGCGCGGCGGCCGACGCCGACGATCCGGTGATGATCAGAATTTATAATGATGATGCTGATGACATTATCCTGAGCGTCTACGACATGAATGCACGACCGCCGGGAGCGGTTATCGCCAATCGGAGAATCAACGGATTTGCTTGGATTCCCATCTCGGTGACCGCAGGTGTTGTGGGGAAGGGTCACGTAAAATGGATCGCAAGAACCGTCGATCCAGGCTTTCACAGGTGCGGATATCAAGAAATGCGCGGAGTGGCAGACGACGCCCTGGTGCGCGTCTCTGCAGATTCCAGTTGCCGCAATATTTCGCGCTGAGCGGCTAGATCCGTCCGCGCGGCGCCAGCAGACCGAGCAGATGCTCGTCGGGCAATGCCGTTTTGCCGATGGCCTGAACGCAGACGTGATCGGCGCCGGCCTGCCAATGCTCCTCGATGCGCGCGCGGATGGCCTTTTCGTCTCCCCACACGACCACGGCATCGATCAGCCGATCCGACCCGCCGCCGGTGAAGTCCATGTCGGTGAAACCCAAGCGCCTCCAATTGTCGACGTAATTGGGCAGGCCCAGATAAACGGCGAGAAACCGGCGGGCGATTGCGCGCGCTTCGGCGGGGTTCGTTTCGAGAATCGCAGCCTGCTCGACGCATAGCAGCTTGCCCGCGCCCAACAGCGCGCGTGCCTGCCGGGTGTGTTCTGGCGGCACGTTGTACGGATGCGCTCCGTCAGCCAGTTCGGCGCACAGCTCCAGCATCTTGGGACCCAGCGCGGCGAGCACGGTCTTGGACGGCGCCGAGGGCGGGACCGACTTGTAGGGGGCCCGGGCCATGGCTTGCAGGTACGCGCGCATGGTGGCGACCGGCTTGCCATATTTCAGCTGTCGCACGCCCTCCACCAGTGGTATGTGCGAGACGCCCAGCCCCAGCAGAAATCTTCCGCCTGATTGCTCGTTGATGCCTTTCTGCGCCGCAGCCGTCGAGAAGGAATCGCGGGCGTAGATGTTGGCGATCCCGCTGGCGACGATCAAGCTGTTCGTACCGGCCAACAGCCAGGCGGAAGCGGAAAATACTTCGCGCCCCACGGCCTCTGGAATCCACAGTGCGCCATAGCCCCAAGCTTCCACTCGTTTCGCAAAGGCGGCGGCATCCGCCGCCGGGAGTACATCGGTCCCTGCCCAGACTCCGAAGTTTTTCAGGTTCATTGCGTGCTCCACCCGTCGTGCATGCTCATTCCATTGTCGCAGTAACGATGCGCCGATGCCAACCGCAGCCGTTGGCCAGCGCCATCACGGACAATGTACTTGCGTGCTGGATTCCGCACTTGTTATAGTCCAAACGACCACGCGATGGTCGACGAACGACCCGCCCATCGTCACGACAACTTGGGAAGAGCGGGTAAGGAAGAGCGGGTAAAAGACGCATAGAGACTCGCCATCAATGAGCGGTGTCGGCCTTCTCGGGGGCGTGCTGCTCCAATGAATTCCAACAAAGAACGGGATACACCATGCAGCCACACTCGAAGTTGTCTTGCGCGATCGCCGCCGTCTTGGGCGGAGGCGCATTAGGTCATCCGATTCCGGCCAACTCGGCGGCTGAGAATCCGGCCGCCGATCAAATTCAAGAGATCACCGTGACCGCGCAGCGTCGCACCGAGAACATTCAAAACGTGCCGATCGCCATCCAGGCGCTCACCAGCGAAACCTTGGCGCAGCTGAACGTTGCAACATTCGATGATTTCATCAAATACCTGCCCAACGTGACGGCACCGACCGCCGGTCCGGGTCAAGCCCAAATCTTCATGCGGGGTCTGAGTGCCGGAAGCAACGGCACCCAATCCGGGGGTTCGATCACCGGGTTTCCAAATGTGGCCATCTATCTGGATGACCAGTCGGGCCAACTGCCGGGCCGCAACCTCGATGTCTACGCGGCGGATGTGGAACGCGTCGAGGTTCTTGAAGGGCCCCAGGGAACCTTGTTCGGAGCCGGCGCTCAGGCCGGCGTCATTCGTTACATCACGAACAAGCCGAAGATGAACCTGACCGAGGGTAGCGTGACCGCCGGTTATGGTGTCACCGCCGGCGGCGATCCCAATAGCGATCTGGTTGCGGTCATCAATCTGCCGCTGATGGCGGATACCCTCGCGGTCCGTGCCGTCATTTACGATGACCAGCGGGGCGGTTACATCAACAACGTGCCCGCCACCTTCACGCGCAAGGCCAGCGATCTGGGCATCGGCTTTGCCAACTATCCGACCGGCTGCGGGGCCAACAGTGACCCTCCGGGACCCCCATGTCAGGTTCCTCCGTCGGCCGCACCCATCAACAACTACAATCTCGCGCAACGGGCGATCAACCCGGTCACCTACAAAGGGATTCGAGCGTCCGCGCTGTGGGATATCAATTCCGATTGGAATGCTCTCATTTCTCAAAGCTACCAGAGCATGGATGCCGAAGGGGTGTTTTACCAGATGCCCAATGCCTCCGATGGTGCGCCGCTGCCCAACCCGTCGGTCACGCTGTTCAACAATTCATTCAACAAGGACAAGTTCGAAAATACCGCCTTGACGATCAATGGACGATTCGGCGACCTCAAAGCGGTCTATACGGGAGCATATCTGGTGCGCAACGTGAGCCAGATACAGGACTACACGAATTACGCGCGTGGCGTGTATGCGGACTATTACCAGTGTCATGGCGCCGAGCCGACGAAGGGGCTCACTTCGACCTGTTATTCGCCGAGCACCACCTGGAACGAGACGGAACATAATTCCCATCAGAGTCATGAGTTTCGACTCAGCACCCCGGACGATTGGCGGTTTCGCGGCATCGTGGGCGCTTTTTGGGAGCAATTGAAGATTGAAGACCAGCTGAACTGGCTCTACAAGACCTTGCCGGCGTGTACCGTGACCGTTACTGCGGGGTGTTTGACCGATGTTGCGCCCGCTCCAGGCACGACCGTATCGAATCCCAATACGCGCAATGACAATACCGCGTACTTCAATGACGTCCACCGTGGATACAAGCAGCTGGCGTTTTTCACGTCGCTGGACTTCGACATCATTCCCAAAGTGTTGACGGTGACGGGCGGAACTCGCTACTACCATTTTGATAATACGGAGAAAGGTGCAAACACCGGCAGCTTCTACTGTTATGAGGCGGGTCCGGCCCCCTGCCTGAACTACGCAACCAACATCGACGCCGAAAACCTGCATACGATCTATAAGGGATTCAAGAGCCGCGCCAATCTGACGTGGCACGTCCTGCCGGATGTACTGGTTTACTACACCTGGTCGCAGGGTTTCCGGCCTGGCGCTTTCAATCGGAATTTTGCCTGTTACATCCCGGACGCCAAGGGTGTCCTGCAGTACTGTTCACCGTTATCGTTCACCTCCGACAATCTGACCAACAACGAGATCGGCTGGAAAACCGAATTCTTCGATCGCCGCCTGCAGTGGAACGGAGCGGTCTACCAAGAAGACTGGAACAACGTGCAGGTCAACTTTTTTGACCCGGGAGTGCTCGGTAATGTCGGCTTCGGCGCGAATGGACCGAATTACCGGGTTCGCGGCGTGGAAACCTCCTTTATTGCAGTGATCGCTCGAGGACTGACCGCGCAGGGAGGCGCCTCGTGGAACAGCAGCAAACAGACCAACTCGCCCTACTTGATAGCCAACAATGCAGATCTGCTGAAGGACCCGGCGACGAAAGGTGAATTCGGCCAGCCGATCCTCAGCGTTCAAAATCCCTACGGTCCGGTCGGCAGCCCCAGCGCCAATTCGCCGCCGCTGCAGTTCAATTTGCGCTTGCGGTACGAGTGGACGGTGAACTCTTACAATGCCTTCGCGCAAGCCGGCGTCACGCATACCGGCCATTCTTTCACCCAGTCCGGCAGCAACCCTCCGCTCTCCGCCGGTACGAACGTGAGCACGACGCAGCTCCGGTTTGAAAATCCCGCGTTCTCTCAGTACGACGCATCCCTGGGCGTCGCAAAGGATGCGTGGACGACGGAGCTGTACGCCCAAAACCTGACCAATGTGATCAAGAGCGTATTCACCTCGAGCACGCAGTTCGTTCCGGCCGAGACCATCACGCGGCCGAGGGTGCTCGGCTTCAGGTTCGGATACAAATTCTAGTTGCGACGCGAAACGCGAAACTCCCCCGGCCTGCCAACCGTCGCGGTCCGTTTCACTGCGTGTCCACCCTCATCGCTGCTAAATCTGCGCCTTCGGCAATCGCACCACCAGCCCGTCGAGCTGCGGCGTGACGGAAATTTGGCAACTCAAACGGCTGTTCTCCTGCGTATGCAGCGTACATTCGACCATTTCCTGCTCACCTTTTTCGGCTGGTTCAATTTTGTCGATCCAGGCTTCATCCACATACACATGACAAGTCGCACAAGCACGATTCCCACCACAGTCGGCAAGGATTCCGGCCACCCCGTTATTCACAGCGACCTGCATCAGACTTTGGCCCACGTCGGCCTGCACCTGATGCTCTTTGCCATTGTGCTCGATGAATGTAATTCTCGGCATGATCGACTACCCGGTGACAAGCGCCGGAAGCGTGTCCCAGCCCCGCACGGTCGTCGTCGAGGAGAGCACTGCGTTGTCCATATCGACGGTCCAGTTGGGGAAACGTTTCAGCACTTCTTCGAGCGCGACGCGTCCTTCGACTCTGGCCAGCGACGAACCGAGACAGGCGTGAATGCCGCGCCCGAATGTGACATGGGGCGGGCCCTGCCGGCGAATATTGAACACGTCGCCGTCGGCATAACGCCGATGGTCGCGATTTGCGGAAGCCGTCATGAGCATCATCACGCTGCCCGCCGGCACGGTTTGTCCATAGTACTCGACGTCGCGGACTACCGACCTCGCGCCAAATTGACCGGGCGGTTCAAAGCGCAGAATTTCCTCGATGGCACCCGGAATCAGCGATCGATCGTTGATGAGGTCGCGACGTTGGTCGGGATGTTCGCCGAGCAGCTTGCCGGTCCAACCGATGAGTCGGGTCGTGGTTTCATTGCCCGCTCCCGCGACCAAATTGATGAAAATCAAAATTTCTTCGCGGGTGAGCTTGCGCGTCGTGCCCTTCTCGTCCTGGAACTCGGCATTCAGCAACTCTGTCATGAGATCGTCGGATGGGTGGGTGACGCGCCAGTCGACGTATTCCTCGAAGCCCTCTCCGTGGAACTGCGCATTCGCCACGTCCATCGGCTTGCCGGCCTCGGCATGCAATGCGGCATCACCCATGTCGCGGAACGCCTGTTGATCCTCTTCCGGAATACCGAGCAGCATGCCGATGACGCGCATCGGCATCTGCGCACCCAGGTCAGTGATGAAATCGAACTTGTCGGCGCCGACGAGGGGGTCCAGGCATCTTACACAGTAGGCACGGATCTTCGACTCGAGATCATTCATTCTCTTGGGTGTGAACACGCGCGACAACACGCCGCGATGAGCCGTGTGCACGGGCGGATCTTCGAAGATGAACAATCCGTAGGGGATCTCGATATTGGCCTTGATGTACTCGAGAACCGCCCCGCGGGCGGAACTGTACGTTTCGCGATCGCTATAGCCGCGCTCAACGTCGCTGAAGCGGCTAACCGCGTAGAAATCATGTTCCGCGTTGTAGTAGAGCGGCGCTTCCTCTCTCATTCGCCGGAATACCGGATAGGGATCCGCCCAGATTTCAGGGTTGTAGGGGTCCCAATAGACCGCGCTTTCGACGCTCGTGCTCATCTTCAACCCCCGATTTTCGCCATGACAAACGTGGTCGCTGAATCAGCGCATCAAATTTGACCTAATCCGGGCATGGGACAGCCGGTGGATACCGAACCCGGACTCCGTCGGCGGCCAGGACACCTGTGCACCCGCTCAGGGGGACTGTGCACTCGCTCAGTCGGAAGCTTAACCGGCCACCTGCCGCCCGTCAAACGGTTCGTGGAACTGCTGCGACAGCCAACACACGATACTGCGCTTTCAATAGAATGGCGTGCGCCGGTCGCAAGAACCGAGTGTGCAGTCCTGCGATGGTTCAACATGCTCAGTTCTTCGTCACTTCAACAATAATGGGAAAGGTGCCTTATATGACGTTCGATGGAACTTGGAAATGCATGCTGAAGACCCCCATGGGGCCGGAGCAGCTCAGCATCACCCTGCAAAGCCAGGGGGATGGCCTGATGGGAACGGTCAGCGGCAAAGGAATGGACACCCCGATCGAGAGCGGCCGCAGTAACGGCGACAGCGCCACCTGGAAGGCGAAAGTCAAAAAGCCGATGGCTGTGACGCTGGATTTCAATGTCACCTTGAGCGGCAATGAGCTCAAGGGCACAGTAAAATTCGGAGTGTTTGGCTCCGGCGCGTTGACGGGCATTCGGGCGGACGGAACGGAGGTGTAAGTGGCATCGGCTCCCAAGGTTGATCTGGAAGATTCCAAGACTCGCTTGATTGAAGCGGCTGAGCAGCTCATGCGGGAGGAGGGTTATGCGGCTGTCACGTCTCGTCGCGTCGCAAGCAAAGCGGGCTTGAAACCGCAACTCGTGCACTACTATTTCAGAACGATGGATGACTTGTTCCTTGCCATATTGGAACAGGGTGCCGGACAGGACAGGGTGCGCCTATCACGTGCATTGGCGTCCGCCCGGCCTCTGCCGGCCCTCTGGGAGCTCAGTTGTGATCCGCAAATCGCAGTGATCGCTGCCGAATTCGTGGCGTTGGCCAACCACCGCAAAAAGATACGAGCGGAGATCGCCCGCTATGCCGAGCAAGCGCGGGCTGTTCAGATTGATGCCATCACCCGGATCTTGAAGGAACATGGCATTGGTCGCAACGTGTGTCCACCGGCAGCGTTCTCAGTGGTCATGGGGAGCATTGCCCGGGTGCTTGTCGTCGAAAAGTCGCTCGGTATGTCAAAGGGTCATGCCGAAACGATTGCGCTGGTAAAGCGATACATGCGGCATCTTGGCGGCCTGCGCAAAACGCAAAAGGTTCGTAAATCCGGCCATCACCGAGTCTCGAGTCCGAGATATTGAACTTGTAAAGCGGGCGTGAGGGCGCACTCGGCCTCGAGCACATCGCCCGGTGCGACGGGCCCGACGCCCGCCGGCGTTCCCGTCAACAGGATGAGGGCGCCTTGGCCGGTCCGGCCGCGCTGTACCAGTGCACCCATGACGCCATAGGACGCGTAGATTCCTGTGATCGCGTCCGCAAGCGCGGGGCCCAAGAAGCGGGGGCGGCTGGAATCGACGACGACGCTCAAGAAGCCGCTGAGAGCCTGGGCGACCGAATCGTAACTCGGGCGTTCCGCGTACGGACCGCTCGAGCCGAAGCCGCTGATGGACGTGTAGATGAGCCCGGGATTGAGCGATTGCAGCCGATCGCTCCCCGCGCCGAGGCGCGCCGCGGTGCCCGGCCGGAAGTTCTGGATGAACACATCGGCTTCACCCACCAAGCTGTCGAATAGAGCGCGCTCCCGGCTGTCCTTCAGGTCCAAGGCAATGCTGCGCTTATTGCGGTTGTACGCCTGAAAGTGCGGCGAATAGTGATCGCCTTGATAGTTGCGATAGGGATCGCCGTCGGGGCTTTCGACCTTGATCACGTCGGCGCCGAGGTCCGCGAGCATCATGCCGGCACAGGGTCCGGTGATGAACGTGCCCTGCTCGACGATGTCGCCTACGGCAAAATGAAGGCCATGGTGGATGGTGCGAGCATCGTACGGCAGGAACTTCAGCCGAATTGAGGGGGGTAGCGCAGGTCGGAGGGAAGTCGCGGTAAAGTACTCTATTGAGGAGGAGCCGAAGCCATGACTGACGAGACCGCCTACACCCCGCCCAAGGTCTGGACCTGGAACAAGGAGAACGGGGGCCAGTTCGCCAATATCAACCGCCCGGTGGCCGGGCCGACGCACGAGAAGGATCTGCCGGTGGGCCGCCACCCGCTCCAGCTCTATTCCCTGGCGACACCCAATGGCGTGAAGGTGACGGTGATGCTGGAGGAGCTGCTGGCGCGGGGTCACGCCGGCGCGGAGTACGACGCCTGGCTGATAAACATCCGCGAGGGCGATCAGTTCGGTTCGGGGTTCGTGGGCGTGAATCCGAACTCAAAGATTCCGGCCCTGGTGGACCGCAGTGGGCCGACCCCAATCCGCGTTTTCGAATCCGGCGCAATATTGATCCACTTGGCTGAGAAGTTCGGTGCCTTCCTGCCTACCGAGCCCGCGGCGCGGGCGAGGTGCCTGTCGTGGCTGATGTGGCAAATGGGCTCGGCGCCTTACCTGGGCGGCGGCTTCGGCCACTTCTATGCCTATGCGCCGACCAAGATCGAATATGCCATCGACCGCTTCGCCATGGAGGTGAAACGTCAGATGGACGTGCTGGACCGGCGCCTGGCCGAGAGCGAGTACCTGGGCGGGACGCAGTACACCATCGCCGATATGGCGGTCTGGCCCTGGTACGGCGCGCTCGCCAAGGGCCTGATCTACGAGGCCGGCGAGTTCCTGCAGGTGGCCGAATACAAGAACGTCCAGCGCTGGACCGATGCGATCGCAAAGCGGCCTGCGGTGAAGCGCGGCCGGATGGTGAACCGCATCGTCGGCGACCCGGCAAGCCAACTGCGCGAGCGGCACGAGGCGAGCGACTTCGACACCAAAACGCAGGACAAGCTCGAGCTCTCGAATCCAACTGTACAATGAGCCATACTGCCTACAGGGCTCGCGATGAATAAGATTACGCCTAGAGACTTCCGAAATGCCTTCGTTGCCGTCATGCAATCAGAGCGCGACAACTTTCGTACCGCGGTCGGTTTCGAGACCAAGTCGTATAACTTCTTCGTGCGAACGACCATCTATCCGAGAGTCGCCAGGCAATTAGGATTGCTGTCATGGAACAAGGAGTACTACACGCTTGACGGGATGCTGTACGAGGAGCGCGGCACGGACGAGACTGGGAAGTACGCCACTTATGCGAATTGGATTTCCGTGGCAATAGAACACGAAAACGACAGTTCTCGTGCCCACGAAAAGATGAATAAGCTTCAGTCCTTCAACGCGCCGCTGAAGGTGTTGATCACATACGCCGCCGAGGGCCCCGCCTCCGATACCCTTCTGCGAAAGTACGAGAACCTCATCAAGTCATCGGACGTGTTCAACGACGTCGCCACGCTGCGCCAGCAGCTGGTCATCCTGGGAACACCGAAGACCGTGCGTGAATGGCGATTCTACGCCTACGAAAACGACGGATTTGTACTGATGCTGCCGAATTAGAAGGCCTCGAACAGTGTCCATTTCGAGGAGGCCGGGTGCCCGTCCATGGTGCCGTCAGGTTTCACATAGGATACGGCCGGGAGAGTCCCGTTCGCTATATCGGTGAACAGATCGGTGACGTCCCTCATGTAATCGGCGACCACGGACGGATAGTTGGCCTCGTACTCGAACGGGTTGCAGATGTTGCAGTAGCTCCCGCTAAACGGACTGGAAGTGCCATCGGCATTGAACCCGCCGCCAAAGTACTTCCACGGAATATGGTGTGCGGTCAGGACATCGCCGATGCTCCGCTGCGTTGTCGGCGGGACCACGAGGCCGCTCTGAACCACGCCCTTCGGAGTGAAGGCGGGGTTCACGTTGACCGCCTGCCAATATTCGCCTGGACCGCACTTCGTCTGGACCGCGTAGGGCAGCGCCTTCAGGTAGTTGGCGATCGCGCCGATTCCGGGTTGACTCTCGTCGGAGCAATTGAACCACTGCGCTCGCTGTGTCGCCGACCGCGGCGCGTTCGAGCAGCTGTATCTCGACTACCACAAGCGACTTGTGAAATTCTTGTCCCGTGTCATACGCCGCTATGAGGACCTCGAGGAGGTCATCAACGATGCGTTTCTGATCGTCTGGCAGCGCGCCGGCGACTTTCGCGGCGCATCGCGTGTGTCGACCTGGATCTTCGGCATCGCCTACCGCTGTGACGATCATTTCCGCGGCTGCCGCGCCGCAGGGCATCGTCCTGGGCGCAGATGCCGCCGGTGCGCAGGGAGAATGCCTCGCGCTTCCGTAGCTCGCTACTCCGACTCGTGCAGAGCGCGCGCCGCAATGACGCGCGCGATCGGCAAGGCTGCGGTGGCTGCGGGTGACGGGGCGTTGAGCACGTGCACCACGCGCGGCGTGTCGGCAAACAGGAAGTCGTGCACCAGGGTACCGTCGCCGAGCACCGCTTGTGCGCGGATTCCGGCGGGGTAGGGCTGCAGATCCTGCAGCGTGAGCTCCGGGCAGTACTTACGGCATTCCTGCAGGTAGCGGCTCCGTATCAGCGAGCCACAGAGTTCGCTGAGCGCCGAGCGCCAGTGCTTGCGCAATACGCGCCAGAACCCCGGGAAACCCAGAGTCTCGGCGGTATCCCGCAGATTGAAGGAAAAGTGAGGATAGCCCTCGCGCGCAAACCCGAGCACCGCGTTCGGTCCCACCGTCACGCGGCCGCTTATCATCCGGGTCAGGTGCACGCCGAGAAAGGGCAGGTCAGGGTCGGGTACGGGATAGATCAAGTGGCGTACGACGTTCGACTTCGCCGCAGGCAGTTGAAAATATTCGCCGCGAAACGGGATGATCCGGAGCTGCACGTCGAGCCCTGCGCTGCGCGCCAACCGGTCCGCCTGCAGACCGGCGCAAACGATGAGCTGGCCCGCCAGAATGGGCTCGCCTTCAGCCGGCGAAATCTCCACTTCGACGGATCTCTCGGCGATGCCGTGCACGCATGTGCGCACTCGCGTTTCGCCACCGAGCTTGCGGATCTCCTCGGCCAGCGCCAGCGCGACGCGGCGGTAGTCGACGATGCCGGTGCTGGGTACCAGCAGCGCCGCAAGCCCGGCAATGCGCGGCTCGAGCGTGACCAGATCCGCGCCGGCGACCTCGTGCGCGACTATATCATTGGCCTCGCAACGCTTTCGCAGATCCGCGAGACGTCGCACCTCGGTGGGCGTGGTTGCGACGATGAGTTTGCCGCACTCCTCTACCGGAATGCCGTGCTCGGCGCAGAATTGCTTGGTTTGCCGATTGCCGGCGCGGCACAGGCGCGCTTTCAGGGAGCCGGGTGGGTAGTAGACGCCGGCATGAATGACGCCGCTGTTGTGGCCGGTCTGGTGCGCGGCAAGGTCTGCCTCCTTCTCGAGAAGCACCAGGCCGGCGCCGGGCCGGCGCTCGAGTATTTCACGAGCGGTTGCCAGGCCGACGATGCCGCCGCCCACAACGCAGAAGTCATAACGCATCTGGCGCCGCGAGGTGGCGATCGAGAAAGCTTCTCATCGCGAAGCTGTAGGCCTGCGGATTATCGAGATTACAGAGATGGTGAGCCATGGAAATCTCTGCGCGCTCCGCATGGGGAAGCCGACGTGCGAGTTCGATCGCGGCCTGTCTCCTGCTGGGAAGGTCATATTCACCGCTTATCAGCAGGACAGGCACCGATAGCGATTCAAGTGCCGACGGCGACGATGGTAACTCAGGTGGCTGCGGGTCGTCGGTAAGGTCCTTGCCGGGATACCGGGCGACCATGCGAGCCAGCAAATCGCGAGTCGGTTTGTGTTCGGTTGTGAGCCTGACCAAAGGATTGCTGAGCCATTCCTCGCGGAAGACAGGCATGCCGCGGGTTCGCGCGAGCTCCCGATAGTGCTGAAACGGTAATTCCTTGGATTCGTTCGCGGTGGGTGCGCCCTCGAGTTTGGGCACACCGTCCAAAACGAGACTGGCGACCAACGCCGGGTAGATCTCAGCGACTCGGAGTACTACGCGCGCGCCTTGCGACGTGCCTGCCAGTGCAACCCGGTTCAGTCCAAGCAGGCGGCAGAGCGCGACCAGATCTTCGACATCGTCCGCGAGTGACGGCAGTCCCGACGACAATCCGAAACCGCGCCGGTCAAACCGAATGACCCGATAGTCCCGGGCCAACTCGGCGACCTGCGGCTCCCATATCTCCAGGTCCAGGGTCCAGCCATGGACGCAGATGACCACCGGTCCCAGCCCATCATCGCGAAAACGCAGTCGAGCGCCGCGGATTTCTGCATAGAGATCCTTGCCGTCCATTTTTGATGCTGCTTCCGCGTACCGCCGGCAGGCGTCAAGCGCCCGCGCTGAGCGACAAGCCGGGGACACTCGCAAGATCCGCTGATATTTCCCGGCTTACCTGTTGCAGCACGGTGAAACGCTCGCGAATCAGTTTAGCCTTGGTGACGCGCCGCGAGTGTCCGGAGCTGTTGAGCGCGGCTACCACCCGCCGGTGTTGATCGAATACCGGTACGGCAAGTGCCACGACTCCGTAGGCAAGTTCGTCCTCGACCGCGGAATACCCGGTGCGCCGGCAATCCTCGATGAGTTGCCGCAGTTTGACGGGGTCTGTCACCGTGCGATCGGTCAATGCCTCGAGCTTGGCCATGGCGAAGTACCTTTCAAGCCGATCGGTGCTGAGTCCCGCCAGCAATACGCGGCCCGTGGAGGTGGCGTGCGCGGGAAATCGGCTTCCGACGTGGGCCTCGAGACGCAGAAGGGTTCGTATGGAGGCGCGCGCCACGTAAACGATCTCGGCACCCTCGAGCACGCAGAGTGCCGCAGAATCGCCCGTGTTGCGGGCGAGCTCCTCCAGATGCGTCTTCGTGAGCGACTCGATGTTCATCGACTCCAGATACGCGGCACCCAATTCCAGGACTTTGGGACGCAGGAGAAATTGCCGGCCGTTGCGTGTGACATAGCCCAGCTCTTCGAGCGTGAGCAAACAGCGTCGTGCCGTCGCCGCCGGCATTTCTGTAATTTCCCCGATCTCGCTGAGACTCAAGGCCGCTCGATCGCGGCTGAATGCGCGTATGACGGCCAGTCCTTTCGCCAGGCCGCCCATCGCTTCGGGGGGGCGTTGGTTGGTTTTTGCTTTTACCATGGGAGTCAGTCTATTTCGATATGCGAAATCAAGGAACGGGTTTCTTCGCGAACTTGACGGATTCGAAATCCGCGAACATATTCGGTATTCGAAACAATTTTCGTTATCCGAAGCAAATTCTGAAGACATTGGGGAGTCGAATTCTTGAAAATCGGGCCGCAAGCTCACCGCAGCACGTCAATCTCGACATCGGGCAACGATTCTCGTTCCCGGCCGCTCGCGACCGACACGCGACTCGGGGAAAAACACTGATTTGAGAATAGTGCCGACTATCACATACTATAGCGCGCGCCTACCCACGAATTCCTTCGCGCCTACGACAACGCATGACCTTAATGACCGCAATGAAAGTCCGAAACTCCGAGAAGCCAGTTGGCGCAGCTCTGCTTTTTGCGCGCAATTTCTTGCACCACCCCAAAATGTTGGGCTCAATCGTGCCAAGTTCCCGCTTCCTGATCAGGCGGCTCCTCGCGCCCATCGACTGGTCGCAGGCGCGGGTAATCGTCGAATATGGCCCCGGCGTCGGTGTGGTCACCCGGCAAATACTGCGTAACATGCGTCCCGATGCAGCCCTGATAGTGATTGAAACGAATCCGGAGTTCGTTGCGTTTCTACGGTCGGCGATTGCCGATGTGCGCCTGAAAGTGGTCGAGGGGCCCGCGGATGAGGTCATCGAGATTCTGGGTGAATCCGGGTATACAAAGGCCGACTACATCATCTCCGGTATTCCTTTCAGCACCATGGCTCCCGACGTGCGGGAGCGCACGCTGCGCGATACGTATATTGCGTTGGCGCCCGGAGGCGCATTCCTAGTCTTTCAATTTTCCACGCGCGTGCTGCGTGATTTGCGGCGCATCTTTCGCGACGTGCGGCGACGGTTTGAATTTCTCAACGTGCTGCCCGCGCATCTTTTTATTTGTCGCGCGGCGCAGTCGTGACACGGTTGTTATCCATGGTTGGATGCGCCTGGTCCTAGTGCATCCGTGGAGTTGCCATGACGTACTGCCTCGGGATCAAGCTCGACGCGGGCCTGGTGTTTGCGAGTGACTCGCGCATCACGGCGGGCATCGACTACATTAGTACGTATCGCAAACTCCATGCCTTCCAGCCGGCCAGCGACCGGTTTTTCGTAGTGCTGACCTCCGGGAACCTCGGCACCACCCAGGAACTGCTCGACTGCCTGCGCCGGGACTTGGACGGGGGCCCCGGGCGGGTGAGTTTGCGTTCGGTCGCCTACGTGTTCGAGGCCGCGCGCTACATCGGCGATACCCTGTTCGGAATCGAGCAGGTCCACGATGCGGCGTTTCGCAGCGGCGGCGTCAGCGGCAGTGCGACCTTGATTTTGGGAGGCCAGATCGCCGGCCGGGCGCCGGAGCTGTTCCTGATACACCCCGAAGGCAACTACGTGGCGGCCAGTCCGGAGACGCCTTTTTTGCAGCTCGGCGAGTTTAAGTACGGCAAGCCGATCCTATCCCGGATCGCCACCAATACCCTGTCGCTCAACGACGCGGCGCGCCTGGCCCTGATTTCATTCGACGCCGCGCTCAAGTCGAACCTATCGGTCGGACCGCCCATTGAGCTGGCAATCCTGCCGCGCGACACGCTGCAATTCTCCCAGCAGATGGTGCTCGACGAGGGGTCGGCGCTGTTCCGCCAGATCAGCGGGGATTGGGATACCGCAATGCATACCGCCTTTGGGAAACTGCCGCGTTTTTCATGGGAGATCTGAGCGGCAGAGGCGCGCGTCACGGCCGTCACCGCCGACGGACAGAATGTCCCTGTCCGGATGGAGAATGGCGATAAAGCAGCCATGTTGTTGTGGGCGCTGTGGCTGGCTTTCGCTCTGGTGCGTTGGCTGCCAATCGCCTGGAAGGCGCTAGGGTTAGGCGGCTTCTGGCGCAAAAGGCAGCGCTCCGCAACGCCGCCTCCGGCAGTCGCCGGGTGATGCGGTATTGCTCGTTAAGCGTCGTGGATGGCACTATTCAATGTCGGGAATGGACGTCGTACGCCGTTATACTTGGTAAGGCTTGCCGCACTGCGGGGCCTGCATGGGACGCGCATGGGTGATATCGTCTGCGAGCAGCTCAAGAGACCTTGGGATTACGCCGAAAGCGGTAAGGAGCTATTCATGAAAAATCAAACCAATGTTAATGACGGGGCATCGCCCGAGCTTCAGGCTATGGGGGATCCAGCATCAAAGGACATCAGCGGGCAGGGACCCGCGGCCGATTCGTTGACAGGCACACCGGTCCCCGCCGACGGCGCCAACCAGAGTGGCGCGCCAGGCCCGATGGCTCCAGATAGTGCGAAGGGTGGGCATGTTTGAGGCGACCCATCAGGCTTAGGATTGAATCGGACTTGCCTTCTGTTTCGCAAGTGAAACCGTGGCGTTGGGCTGCGGCATTCTTACCTGAAGCGACAAGGAGTCACGCGTGAGTTATAAAATCGGATTCGATGGCATCGTCACGGCCGAGCTTGAAAAACTGCTCCAGTCCGTAGAAAAGCAGGTGAACGGGTATGGCATGAACGGATTTGGCCTACATGTAGAGGCCTCGGACATGGTGGCGTCCACGGTCGCGAGCGGATCCACACCGCCTCCTTGTTCGGCCGACCACCCGTGCTCCGATAGCCCCAAGGGCGGCCACTACATCATCGTCGCCGCTATCGCGCTTGTGGCGGGGGCTGTGGCCGGTTACGTGGCGGGCAAAAAGGCTGCCCAGCGGGTGCTCGAAAGCGCGAAGGGCGGGCATGTTTGACTCGATTCAGGTGTAGTGACCGCTGTTTTGAATGCGCCGCGTCGTTGCACTAACGGAGCGAGGCGCGAGTGGCGATGTTCCGCAACATCGCCTCGGCTTCGATGCGCGACGCGGCGTCAGCCGCATAGTACGTTGACGCCGCGTCGCGCGCTTTTTGTGCCAGCTCGCGGGCGGCCTCGGGCTCGCCGGCCAACAACAACGATTGCGCGCGAATGCCCCAGACGTAGGGCTCAATACGAATATCGTAGTACCCCTCGAGGTGAGCGAGTTGATCCACGGCGTTCTGGCTTGCCGACAGTGCGGCAGCTGCGTCGCTGCGCGACACAGCGATCGCCGCCAATCCTGCTTGTGACAGGACAGCGGAGTCGGTAGCGTGTCCGCCGGACATCTGCAGAGCTTCGTCAAATGCCGCGGCGGCTCGGCTCGGGTCTTTTTGAGTCAACAGGAAACGTCCCCAGCGCTCGAGGGCGCTCGCGAGCCTCGATGAGGATGCCTTCTGGGCTTTCCAGTCAGTCAACGCGGCCCAAAATGCCTTGCGAGCTTCCGCGATGCGGCCGGCGCCTTGGTAGGCGGTGCCGAGGTCGAGCTGCAATCGGCCGGAATCGAAGGCGTGCGGTGCGGATTTAGTCAGGAGAGCCTGAGCCTGCTCCAATAGCTGAACGGCCCGCACGGCTTCGCCATCGATGGCAAGGCAGTAGCCGTATTTGCGCAGAACATGCGCCGCCTCCATGGCATCCGTGGCATTTCGAAATTCAGCCTGTCCCCGGGGTAGATTCTGTAGCAGCGCGTCAAATGCGGCCAAAGCTGCCTGGCGTTCGCCGCGCTCGTAGCGGAATTGCATCCAATCGGAAGCGATCCTCCAATAACGTTCCGTTTCGCGGCCGTAGGTGCGCTCGGCGATCTCGGTCCCGCGTGCAAACGCCGTCGCCGCACCTTCGAAGTCGCCCAGGCGTCCCCGTGCCAAGGCGAGGCCCGCGTACGGGTTCAATAGGTCGCCTTCCAACTGCGAGGTCGCTTGAGCAACGGCGATCGCTTGTTGATAGTAATCCGCCGCCGAGTGAAATCGTGATTGCTCGAGCGACAGCGATCCCAGACCGAGCAATGCTTCCACATGACGCGGGTCCCGCGGCGCAACGGCCTTGAACAAGGCGGCAGAATCCTCGAGCGATGCTCGTGCTTCATCGGCTTTCGCAGCATCGCCGAACAGCGACTCGCCGCGAATCAGCAGCCAACGCGCGCGGATCGGCGACTTCTCGAGATGCGCACGGCGTATGAGCGGATCGGCTTGCGACAACAGCGCCAGCGCTCGAACGTCGTCGCCATCGTTGTCGGCGACGTCCGCCTGGCCGATCAACCCATCGATGGAGTGGGCATCGGCTGAGCCGTAGTAGCGGCCTGCGAGCTCTGTCTCGCGCGCGTACAGTGCATTGGATCTTTGTGTCTCCTCCAATTCACGGTAGATATCCGCCGTGACGCCGAGCAGCTCGATTTGCGTGGCAGGTTCCTGTGCAAAGCTGCTTTCGATCCGTTTGGCGCTGGCGTCCAGCAGGGCGCGGGCGGTGATCTCGCCCCGCGGTTTGTCCGCGGCAATCCGCGGATCAGTGGCACGGAATACGCCGATGAGAAAGTCCTTGATGGTGGTGGCGCGCCGCGCTTCGCGTTCGGCGCGCACGGCCTGCCAGGCGATGCCGGCGCTGCCGCCGATGAGCAGGACGAGAAAGGCGGCGGTCATGGCGGTGCCGATCCAATGCCGGCGCACGAATTTCAGCGCCAGCGTCGCGGTGCCGATGCGCAAGGCGGAAATCGGCCGGTGCTCCCGGCTGCTGCGAATGTCCTGGGCGAAAGCCTCGGCCGAGGAATAGCGGCGCGTGGGCTCGACCTCGAGTGCCTTGGCGATGATCGCATCGAGGTCGCCGGTGAGCGCCCGGCGCAGCTGTGTGGCGTCGAGTCCGCCGACATACTCGGCGTAGCCGGACGCGATGCGCGTGGAGGCGCGTCTGGCATCGGTCCGCTCGGCGGATGTTTTGCGATTGTCGCGAAACGGCCGCTGTCCCGTGAGCATTTCATGGAGGATGACGCCCAGTGCATAGAGATCGACGGCGGCGGTGATGGGTTCGCCGGCCAGCTGTTCCGGCGCCGCGTATGCCGGCGTCGCAATGCAGGCACCGACCCGCGTCATTTGGGTCGCGCCTCGTTCCGCGTCGCCGTCGATCAGCTTCGCGATGCCGAAGTCGAGCAGTTTCACTCGTTCATCCGGGGTCACGAGAATATTCGACGGCTTCAAGTCGCGATGCGCGATCAGGCGGCCGTGTGCATGACCGACCGCATCGAGTACTTGCAGAAACAAGTTGAGGCGCCGCTCGAGCGACACTTTCGCATTCCGGCAATAGTCGTTGATCGCAATGCCGTCGACCCATTCCATCGCCAGGTAGGGATTCTGGGCCGCGTCGACGCCCGCATCGTAGAGATGGGCGATGCGCGGATGGGACAGCGCGGCCAGAATATCGCGCTCGCGCTCGAAGCGGCGGCGCGCAACGCCGGCGAGTAGATGGATATGGGGCAGCTTCAGCGCAATCTGGCGCGTCAGTGTTCCGTCGCTGCGCGAGGCCAGCCAGACCTCGCCCATGCCGCCGGTGCCCAGCCGCTTCTTGAGCTGGTACGGTCCAACCAACTGTCCCGCCACGAACTCGGGTTCCACGTCATCCATCACCAGCGCATTCAGGAGACCGGTCTCGCGCGTAGCCGCGTCCGTGGCGAGCACCTTCATCAGCCACGGCCGGACTTCCGCATGTTCAGCGCCCAGCGACGCCAGCCAATGGTTTCGGCCGGCTTCCGGGACATCGAGGGCCTCGTCGAGCAAGGCCGAGAAGGCCGGCCACAACTCAGGCGGGCAGGGCAGCTTGGCCATTGTGGAATATTGTGATTGAGTTACAGGTCAAGACGGATTCCATCGGAAATCCCGACATCGGCTCAAGCGGAATCCGACAGCATGGCCTGCAGCAGCACCCGGGCCTTTTTCCAATCGCGCTGCACCGTCCGCGTCGTGATGCCGAGCGCTTCGGCGACTTCTTCCTCCTTGTAGCCGCCGAAATACCGCATTTCAACGACTTGCGCCAACCGAGGTTCGCGCTTTGCGAGTTCGGCCAGCGCATCGTCGACGCGCAGCGGTTCGTCCGCGGCCGCCAACGATTCGCCGATGTCCGTGTTCAGGGTGATTTTTCGCTCGCCGCCGCCGCGTCGCTCGGCGTTCTTCTCGCGCACCAGATCGATGATTACCGATCGCATGATGCGCGAGCAGTAGCCAAGAAAGTGAGCACGGCTTTCGATGCGCAGGTTGTGCTGCAGTGCCAGGCGCCGGTAGGTGTCACTGACCAGGCCCGCGGTGTCAAGTAAGGTCAGGGGTCCATTGGATCGCAGCCGAGCCCGTGCCAGCCCTCGAAGCTCATTGTAGGCCGCCACGCTCAGCGCTGCGATATCCATTCCGCTACCCGGCGTGGGGGGCGGTGCCTCGGGCAATTCGTCCGACACGCTATCTCCCAGTCTGGCGCTGCGGATTTAAGTATATGCCCTCCAGCCCGCCATTTTCGCTACTCTTTGCAGTATGCGCATCCATGTCCTTCCGACCCCGGAATTGGCGGCCGAGCGTGCCGCCGACTGGCTGCGCACCGAGATAGGGCGTGCCTGTGCGCAGCGCGGTCGCTGCCTCCTGGCCCTGAGCGGCGGCCGCACGCCGTGGCGGATGCTGCGCGATCTGCGCCGCCTGCGCGTCCATTGGCACGACCTGCAGGTGTTTCAGGTGGATGAGCGAGTCGTGCCGGAGAACGATGAACGGCGCAACGCGCGCCAGATCGCCGATCTGCTCATCGGACCCGCGACGCTGCGCGCCGCGCAGTTCCACGCAATGCCGGTCGAGCGGCGCAATCTTGCGTCGGGCGCCGAGGACTACGCTCAGCTACTCAACGAACATTGCGGGACGCCGCCGGTTCTCGATGTAGTCCAGCTTGGGATGGGCGACGACGGACATACGGCCTCGCTGGTGCCGGGCGATCGGCTCCTCGAGGCGCAGGACCGCGATGTGGGAATCAGCATGCCCTACAAAGGCGTGGCGAGAATGACGCTGACCTTGCGAGTGCTGGATGCGGCGCGACACCGCTTGTGGCTGGTCACCGGCGCTGACAAGGCGTCGGCGCTGCACAAATTGTGGGTCGGCGACGCCTCGGTGCCTGCCGGGCGCGTGGTGCGCGAATCGGCGTTCGTATTCACCGATTCGGCGGCGGCAGTCGAATTGCCGGCGGAGATCCGTTCTCCCCACTGAGTTTTGACGCACCGCGTCATTGGCGGCGCATTGCGGGGGTACAATAGCCGCGACCAGGGAGGGGCCGACATGAACAACAGCCCGCGGTACGTGCCGGTATGATCCGGCGTCTGCTTCCGGCGGCGGTCGATTGGACACTGATTGCCTATGCCATCGCTTTGTGCGCCGGCGTCTGGATCTTCGCGCTCCAGCACATTCAGAACGATCGAGTCGCACCGGCAGCGAATCAAAGGCAAGATCAATTTGCGCAACGGCACTCAGCTAGTGCAGTTCGCCGTCAACTGGCTCGTTGGCGGGACTGACGGCGCACTATCGCGGGGCAACCCGGAGGAAGGCCGCGCCGCTCAGCCATAGCTGCGGCTGACGAACCAGTAGGTTCCGACCGCGACCAACCCCGCGGCGACCGCGTCGACCACGATCGGGCGCGGCAACGAGAGCTTGGCGCGTACCGCAAGGCTTACCAATCCCATCAGCGTCAACACCAGCGACAGCTGGCCGATTTCAACGCCGATATTGAAGCCGACCAGGATCTGCGCGAGCTTCTGTGCCGGCAGCTGCATCTCGAGCAGCGTGGCAGCGAATCCAAAGCCGTGTATCAGGCCGAATACCAGCGTGACCACCAGGCGCAGCCGGCCCGCGTCACGCATATGTCCCGAGAGCATCAGGTAATTGGCGCAGAACAGCGCCGCACCGAACAGCAGCAGCGGGGGCAGCGTACCGATGCCCGCAAAGCTCACCGCCGCCATGGCGAACAGCGGCAGGCCAATCCCCACGGCAACCGTGCCGGGCCGATGGGTCGCGACGGCGATGTTTTCGGCACCGATCATGGCGATGGTCAGCGCCACCAGCGCATCGATGTATTCCGCGTGGGGCCGCAAGATCCCGGTCACCGCCAGCGCCAGAGTGATGCTGTGACCGATGGTGAAGCCGGTGACCACGAATACCAGGTCACGCAGGCGTCGCGAAATCAGCACCAATCCCAGGAGAAATGACATGTGATCCGGGCCGGTCAGGATGTGCAAGATGCCGAGCTGGACGTACTCGAGGAAACCGGCATCGCGCAGCCGCGCATCGCCGGCGGAAGCGTCGAGTTCCTGTTGATCGCGAGTGAATATTTGCTCGATGAATTGGCCGTCACCGGTCTCGATCTGCGCAAACGTCACGTGCGAGGGCACCAGTTCGAAGAAAGCCGAAGAACGGAGCTTGATGTCCGCGCCGCTGGGGCAGGTGAACGTCGTCTCGAAGCGTCGAAACTGCGAAGTCGCGGCGAGCGCGCGCCCGGGCGCCGCACCGCAGGAGCCTCCCGCGCTGCCCACTGACACGTGTAGCCGCAGATATTCCAGCACGCGAGCGTCCGGCGGCTGATCCTCATCGGACCTTGCCAGCCGCTTGGACTCGGGCAATGGAATCGTGAACGCCAGACGGACCACGGTGCCCGCGATCTGCCAAACCGAGTGGGTTTCGCTCTTGGTGTGCGCCTGTGCGCTCGCGCCCCATAGCCCGAGCAGCGTGGCGCAGCACCATAGCAGTGTCAGCGTCCTCACTTGGATTTACTCGCTTGGATCGTTTCTCGAGTGGATCGTTCCTCGAGCTCGCGTGCCTCCGGGGAATAGAGGATTTCGGCGCGGCCGCGCAAATAGCGAACATTGGCTTCCCGCACCCGCGCCTGGGCCTCGTTCTTGTATTCTGTCCATACCTTGTCGGCGGCGGCGTCGTAGTCCTCCTGCAGCGGCATGCGATGCTCGAGCATCACGACCACGTGGACGCCATCGCCCTGCGGTAGCGGTTCGGATACCTGGCCACCCTGCAGAGTGGCTGCGGCGGCATAGATCTCCTTGGGAAGTTTTGCCCGGGCGGCAAACTCGAAGATTTCACCGGTATCGACGCGACCTGCAGCCATGAAGGCGCCGGAGTCTTCAAGCCCGTAGCGCTGCACCGCCTGCTCCACCGGCATACCGGCGCGCAGCGCCGTCACCGCCCGCTGCGCGTTCGCCGCGACCTGGTCGGCCGTGACAGCAGGGCCGCTCTTGGCAACCAGGTCGCGCAGCCGCAGCACCCCTTCGCCGACGTATCGCTCCTTGTGCGCCTCGTAGTAGGCGCGCAACTCCTGCTCGGTGGGTTGCTGCGCCATGACATCGGCGCTGACCTCGAGCTGCACCCCGGCCACCAGTGCGTTTCGCACGTCCGGATCAAAACTAGGCAGATCGATCTCAAGCCCGCGCTGCACCTGGAGCTCTTCGGCCACCATATCCTGGAGTACTTTCGCCCGCTGCTCCGGCGTGGACTCTGCGAACGGCGTTGCGAACTCCGTCTGCACCTGTGTCATGAAATCGCTGCGCAGAATAGGGCGATTGTTGACGAGCGCCAGGTCTTCCGGTGGTACTGACCGCGAGCGCGTGCCCTTCGCGGTGAACAGCCCATAGCCGGCAATGGCCAGCCCGAGCAGCGCCCCGAGCGCCAAAACTACCATCGAACGGCGGACGTGCGGCTTCGAGAGATCGAAGAAATCCTCGCGCGACTGTTCAAGAGTCACGAGAGTCACGGAAGTTTTGCGGTGATGTTTTCCCGGATTCGACGTAGAGATAAACCGCGAGGGCCCGAATCTGCGCCGGCGTCAGCACCAGGATCCAGGCCGGGCACCGGCCGTGGCGGCCGCTGTAGATGGTCTGTCGCAGAGTCTGCCGGTCGCCGCCGTAGTTCCAACTCGGACCGAGCAGCGGCGGGGCTCCATAGTCGGTATTGCCCATGGCGTCGCCTGCATGGCAATCGAAGCAATTGCCTTTGTCGTAGAACAGCTTGCGGCCGCGCTCCGCCGCCGCCGCAACATGCGGCTGCCGACTCAGAGCGAGCACGAACTCAACCACGTCATCCACCTCGTGTGTGGACAGTTGATGCAAGCGGCCTTCGCCCGGCATATCGGTGACATTGTGAGCCTTGGGATGTCCCGACCGGACGCCATAGAGAATCGTGTGCTCGATGTCGCCGATGCCGCCGTCGCCGTAGAGCCAGACGGAGTCGGCCAGATCGGGAGCGCCGGTCGCGTGATTGCCGCGCAGGTTCACGCCATGACAGGACGCGCAATGCCTGGCATATACCGGCCGCGCCAGCGACACGGCGAAACGTATCATCCGGGGGTCCTGCACCAGTTCGGCGGGCCAATGATGCACCAACGAGGCTTCCATCGAGCGCAGATGCAGCCGGTAGCACAGGCCGGAGAGCAGCGCGACGGCCGTCGCAATCCCCCAGATCAGGCCCCGGCGCCTCACGTCGTAAAGCCGACCCAGCGGCCGAAAAACACCACGCCCGCCCACAGCAACAGCGACAGCGCCCCGGCCATCTTCGCGCTCATCGGCGGCTCGCCCTCATCCCAGCGCATGACCTCTCGATACACCCCGAGATGAAAGACGAGCATATTCAACGCGGCCAGACCCATGCACGCAAATTTCAGGAGAAACTGTAAATTCCCCGCATAAGTCCCGGCCTTGGCCATGAACATCAACGTTCCAAATACGGCCGCAACCGACCAGGCGGTCCAGGTCCAGGGCAGCACTTCGGCCGAGAGCCGGGAAACTGCAGTGTCGCGCGAGGCGATCCCGAGCAGGCGCAAGTCCACCATCGCAATCGAACCGACCACGATGGTCAGAGCCATGACGTGCAGGGTCTCAATGATCGGAAACAGCCACTCCGAGCCGGGCAGCTCGCCGCGCATTGCTGCCGAGATTGGCCAGGCCTCTACGCTGGCGAGCAGCTGCGCGATGGTCATGCGTAGAATGACCATGTGTAGCCGATAAACCTGCCGCAGACGATGATCGCCAGCCACAGCAGCGTGGAAGCGACCGCGAATATCCTTGCCGGCCAGGGGCGGGACGAGGCGGCATCCCACAGCGCCGCATGACGGCGCACCGCGCTCGCGTACACGGCGGTAATCGTCGCGACAAGGATGATCATCAGCATTTTGGCCCAGAACATCGGCGTCACGAATTGCCGTACGGGCTCCGCGACGGTCTGGACCAGGCCGGTCAATAGCAGCACAGCGAGGCCGCGCCACATCCAGGGAACCACGGTATTGCTCAGCTGCGAGATGCTGCGCCCCGACCGCCCCACGCCCAACAGCCGTAGATTGACCATGCAGGCCGAGCCGAAGACGATCGACACCGCGAGGATGTGAATCGACTGCGACGTCGGCACCACCCACGAGTGCTCCTGCAGGGTCTTGCTCAGCGGCGTATCGGCAAGCCAATCAGCAAACGGACGGAACATGTGAACCTCGGCAATTACCTCGCGCTGGGAATTGTGCTTGTCCGGGCGCCCGCGGAGCAAGTTCACCGTGGGTGCTCGAGCAGCCGTTATACTCTAGAGATGACCAATCGATTGGCGGGCAAAATCGCGCTGGTGACCGGGATAGGTGCAGGCATCGGGCGCGAGTGCGCCCTGGTGTTCGCCCGCGAAGGCGCGGCCGTGTTCGGTTGCGATATCGATGCCGCGCGGGCGTCGGCCACTGTAGCGGCCGCGCACTCGGCCGGTCTTGCGGTGGAAGCCATCCATCCGATTGATTTGACCAAACCGCCCGATGTGCAACGCTACGTCGATCAGGCGATCGAGCGCCATGGGCGCATCGACGTGCTGGTCAATGCTGGCGCCATCAATCCCCAGTTCGCACCGATTTCAGAAATGAGCTACGAACGGCTGTGGGTACCCACGATGGTGGGCGAAGTGGACCTCGTTTTTCTGATGTGCAAGGCGGTCTGGCCGCACCTGATGGCCGGCGGCGGCGGATCGATCATCAATTTCGCGTCGGTGGCCGCGCTGCGCGGCGCCGAGTTCGCCGGCATGCTGGCGCACAGCGCCGGGAAGGGCGCCGTGCTGGCGATGACCCGTCAACTTGCCGTTGAAGGAGGTGCACACAACATTCGCGCCAACACCATCGCGCCTGGCCTGGTCGCAACGATGGCAACTTCCTCGCAGGGATTCACCGAAGGCGAAAAGCGCGACCGCATTGCCGCGAGCATTCCGCTGCGGCGTATCGGCAGGCCCGAGGATATTGCCTACTGTGCGCTTTATCTGGCTTCGGACGAAGCAAGTTGGCTCACGGGCATCAACATCCCGGTCGATGGGGGCACGACTGCGGCGTGAAGAATGTATCGCCGTTCCACGGTGCCAGCGCGTCCATGGGTCTCCGTTGAAAGATACAGATTTGCTAATATCAGCCGTCTCGCCACCTCGGCCCTGTCGATTACGCGCATATTGTGAACTATCCTAGCGCTGTTACGGGTAGCGCTGTTACGGGCAGGTTCCAATGACCTTGGCGGTAACGGTTTGGGAGAATGTCATGTTCTTGCCGCCCAATTTCACGTCGAGGCGTCCCCGGATTCGCTGCTTGTCAATATGCCAAACCGCCGTCCCGGTGGTTCCATGCCCGGTGTCGCAGCTCAAACCAAATTTAACAATATCGCCTTGCCGGGCCTCGCCGCTCAACGAGCAGCCGGCGAGCGAGGGATGCTTGAGGATGGGAAATTCGGTGGCGAGTTCCTTCGAGGAGATGCAGCTTCGCTGATGCGTCGTCGTGTAGCGTAGGTTTTCCTCGAGATGCGGCATCCCGGTTTCTATGGTGACGTCGAACAGGCGGGTCCGAAACAATTCCGCGGCTTGAACGTGCGGCGGGAGAATTGCCGGGATCAGCAACCAACGCGTTATCGAACGGCTGCAAGCGAATTTAAGTGTCATAGTTGTCTCCTCTCAAAAAATGTGTGAGCGAGTCGACAGCCCGTTCACGCATTCATGACACAGGATTGATGAATTGACACTCCGATTCTTGCGCGCGTACTCTCCCTCACAACCATTTAGGGACGGGGGGATGCCGCGTGGGAGAACTTCTGCGGAACGCGGGGCCGGCCGGCCGCTCATTTTCGGGAGAACAACGATGATTTCTTTCATTCTTCATAAGGATTTGGGGCGAGGAGATCACGGCCGGAGGGACCTCACGGGGGCTTTCCTGCTGGTCGTCTCGGCATTGTTGGTCGCGTGTGGCGGCGGCGGCGGAGGCGGCTACTCACCGCCACCGATGGTGACACTCACGTCGATCGCCATCACCCCGGCCAGCCCCAGCATCGCGCTGGGTACGACGACCCAGTTGACGGCGACCGGAACTTACAGTGACAGCACGAAAAAGGACCTTTCATCGCAGGTGACGTGGGCTTCCGGCACCACCGCGGTTGCGACCATCAGTCCAGCGGGGCTCGCAACCTCGCACGCCGTGGGCACGTCCGCGATCACCGCCATGTTGAGCGGCGTGACCGGAAATGACACCTTGACGGTGACCGCGGCGACCGTAGTCTCGATTGCCATCACGCCCGCCAAACCTACCATCGCGCCCGGCAAAACGGTGCAGTTCACTGCGACCGGAACATATACCGATAAAACGACCAAGGATCTGACCACCACGGTGGCCTGGACGTCATCCAATTCGGCCGTGGCGGCGATCGGTCCCACCACCGGGTTGGCCTCCGCCGTCGGCGCGGGGACGACGATGATCGGCGGCACCTACACCGGCGGTCCTGCAATCACACCGGTGACATTGGCCGTCGATGCGACGGTGTATGCCTATGCCACTAATTTCAACGCGGGCACGGTGTCGCAATACAAGATTGGGCCGACGGGTGCATTGTTGGCTCTGACGCCTGCCACAGTTGCCGCCGGAGCGAGTCCCTTCTCGGTGTCCGCCGAGCCCTCCGGTGAATTCGTGTACGTGGCGAATTACAACGCCGACACGGTGTCGCAGTACTCCATTGGAAGCGGCGGTGTGCTCACTGCGGTGGGAAGTGGATCGGTGGCGACCGGAAGTCATCCAAACGGCGTCACCATCGACCCCGCGAACAAACATGCGTATGTTGCCAATTTCGGCGCGAACACCGTCTCCCAATACGACATCAGTACCACCGGCGCCCTGGCGCCGATGAGTACGCCCACGGTTCCCACCGGTTCCTACCCGGCCTCCATCGTGATCTCACCCAACGGCAAATACGCCTATGTGGCCGACTTTGCCTGCGCCGGTCCGGGCTGCGCCGCAGGCCAGGGAACCGTTTCGCAGTACACGGTCGGCGCCGACGGCGCTCTTACCCCCATGAGCCCGGCAACGGTGAATACGGGGAGCGGAGCTAGCCAACCCAACTCGCTGATCGTCGATCCGACGAGCGCATACCTGTATGTGGCCAACGCCGGCGACAACACCGTGTCGGAGTTCAACATCGGGCCGGGGGGCGCACTGTCCCTCGCGGCGGGTTCTCCGGTTGGCACCGGCGGCACGTACCCGTTCTCAGTGACGGTCGATCCATCGGGAAAATACGTCTATGTCGCGAACACCGGCTCTGTCCCGAACACCCCGGTCGTTGCCGGTACGATTTCCCAATTCTCCATCGGCGCGGGAGGAGCATTGAGTGTCATCGTACCGGGACCCGTGGCTGCGGGACTGGGGGTGAGCTCCGTGACCGTCGATCCTACGGGCTCGTACGCCTATGCGACGAATCGCGGGGAATCCAGCTTGTCGCAGTACGCCATCGGCATCAATGGCGCGCTGACGCCAATGGTTCCCACCGCGCTCGTGCCCGCCGGATTGCATCCCACCTCCATTGCGACGGGTTACTAGAGGCATGTTATCCCAGGCGGGTCATACCCGGGGCTGCGCGCCTACAAACGGACCCTTCTGGGCGGGAGGAACCGGCTCGCGCCGCGACTTGCGCCACAGATCGTAGATCGCCAGGACACCGGTGAGCGCCGCCAGCGTCGCGAAATACGCGCGCGGCCCGAAGGTCGCCATGAGGCCGCCGGCAAGCACGGGTCCGATGGCCGCGGCGGTCCCATTGAGAAGCAGCAGCGCGCTGCTCGCGGCGACCATCTGTGTGGGTTCGAGCTTGTCGTTGACGTGCGAGACGCAAAGAGAATAGAGCGTCAGTACGAGTCCGCTGAACAGGGCCGCGAGCGTCAGGAATGGAGCATGAGGCATCGCTGGAAATGCGACGATGGAGCCCGCAACCAGAGTTGCAAGCGTGCAAACGGCGGCGATGACGGTGCGGCGATCCATGCGATCCGAAAGCCGGCCGACGGGGTATTGGGTCACTGCGGCGGCGAGAATGCTGACCGCCATGAAAATCGCGACCTGGGTCGTCGTAAGGCCATTGAGCCGTGCGTACACGGGGCCCATCGAAAAGATGGTGGCGGAAATCAGGCCCGACACGGTGACTCCCACCATGCCAAGAGGTGAATTGCGATACAAGGCGGGGAGGCTGACTTTTCGCGGCACAGAACGCTCCGGCAGTTGCTGGGCGGAAACCATGATGGGAACCATGGCCAGGGAGATCAGCACCGAGACCAGCATGAACGGACCGGGTGTGAGCGGGTTCGAAACAATCAAGAGGAACTGAGCTGCGCCGAGACCCAAGTACAGGATGAGCATGTAGACCGCAAACAATCTGCCGCGGTTCGCTCGGCTTGCGCGATCGTTGAGCCAGCTTTCCGCGACGACGTAAATGCCCGCGAAGCATATGCCGGAGACCAGACGCATCGCCCCCCACACCAACGGGTTGACGAAGCTGCCCTGGACCAGAATCGACATTGAAGCGACAGCGGCGAGGGCGGCGAATACGCGGATGTGGCCGATTTGCCGCACCAACGGCAGCGCGATCACGGTTCCGAGGACATACCCCACGTAGTAGCACGACATGATGGCGCCGGTGAGCAGCGCTGGGAAGCCTTCGAGAGTGGCCCGGAGGCCGAGGAGGGTGCCTTGCAGACCGGCGCCCAGCATGAGCACCGCCATGCCGAGCAGCAATGGCCAGGTCGAAGTGATTGCGCTAAGCGGCACGCTGCGCCCTGTGGGTATTTTTCATGGAGATTTAGTGCGGTAGTCAACCATACCACATCGCACTGTGGCCCTTTCGACTGCCTTGACTATAATGACCGTCGAATACAAGCCTCTGCGGCAGCTCCGACGAAGGACATTCCATGGCGCACGTTACCGTAACCAGTGAATTCAAGCTCGCCCAAACGATCGTGTCGGGGCATCATCGGCTGACGGCCGACGAACCGATCGCACGCGGGGGAAGCGACTCGGGCGCCTCACCCCATGAACTGCTATTGGCGAGTCTTGGTGCCTGCACGTCGATGACGCTGCGAATGTACGCCGGCCGCAAGGGATGGGAACTTGGGAAAATCACGGTGGGACTCCGCTACACCACCGCCGAAAATCAGCCGGACCACATCGATCGGCGGCTTTCGTTCTCCAAACCCTTGAGCAGCGAACAAACCGACCGCCTGTTGGAAATCGCCGCCAAGACGCCGATAACCCGCACGTTGATGACGGGCGTCAAGATTGATACGAAAATAATTCTGCATGGCGCGGACCACGCCGCAAGCACGGCATAGGAGATTACTCAGTCAGATTCCTGGTCGAGATCGGCGCTCAAGGAATCGCGCACGGCCGGCGGCACCGGGCTGATCGTGTGATGGTAATTCTCGTGGTCGACTCCGGCACTCAAGGGCGCGCCGCTCTTTACCGCCTTCACCATGCCGGGCGTGAGTTCAAAGCGCAGAAAGTGCACGGCTGACGTTTTTTCGTCGTTTGCGCGTTCCAGATCCTCGTCGGCTATCGCAAAGATCCGCTCCATCTCATTCACCTGTATCCAACATCGATCCTCGACTCCCATCAGCTTGCCGAGCGCCACGCGCCGCGCTTCCGGATCCGAATACTCGATCAGCATGGTCGCCTTCCAGTTCTTGCCATCCGGAATCAATGGGTTATAGGCGTCGAGTTCGTCCTCAATACCTGCACTTTCGAAGATGCGTTCGACGCGCAGCATTTCCAGGATTTGGTAGCGAATCGTGACGCGATCCTCGAAGGACCAGGTCATGTGCGGCCCGACCTGCAGTTTGCGGATCAGCTTGTGCGCGATGACCTCGCTGCGCAGGCGCTTGCGCTCGACTGCGTACTGTTCCAAGCTCATGAGGTCCGCTCGCGCCAATTTCTGCATGTGAGCTCCTACAAGCCATACGCCATTTTGAGCAAGGTCAATGGATGCGTGGGCGGTGGATGGTTCTCCAAGCCGCTCTCGATTTGATGGCCCGCCATCGGGCAATCGCTCGCATAGTAGTCGGCGCCGCCGGCGTGGACGCGCTGCATGACCGGTTTTCCGATCTTCAGCGACTTGTCGCGAAATTCACGTTTGACTCCATATGTGCCGTTGTGGCCGGAGCAGCGTTCGATCGGCTCCACGGCGGTGCCGGGTATGAGTTGGAGCACGTCACGGGTCTTCAGGCCGATGTTCTGAACCCGCAGATGGCAGGCTACGTGGTAAGACACCTTGCCCAGCGGCCGTGCAAAGTCCAAGCGCAGCAGTCCCGCCTTGTGGCGCAAGGCGAGATATTCGAATGGATCGAACATGTGGTCGCGAACCCTGGCGACGTCCGCATCGCCGGGAAACATCAGCGGCAACTCCTGCTTGAACATCAATACGCAGGAGGGGATCGGTGCGACGATGTCGTAACCGCGATCTATCATCGCGAGCAGCTGCGGAACGTTGTTGTCCTTCAACCGCTCGACGGCTTGCAGGTCTCCCAGCTCGAGTTTGGGCATTCCGCAGCACGTTTCCCGCTGTGCGAGCGCCAACTCGATGCCGTTGTGCTCAAAGACGCGGGCGAGATCCAGCCCGATTTGCGGTTCGTTGCGATTGACGTAGCAAGTGGCAAACAGCGCCACTTTTCCGCTCGTGCCGCCGGCCGGTTGCGCAACGATATCGGCCGGACGATGCGCGAGTTGTTTGCGCGCCGTCTTCGACACATACGTGGGCACGGGGGCATCGGGATGCACGTGCAGGACGGAATCCAACAATTTGCGCCCCAAGGGGCTTTTGTTGACCGCGTTGACGACCTCCACGACGACGGGTATGCCCGCGATGGCGCCCACGGTATCGGTGGAACTTAAGACCTGATCGCGCCAGCGTGTGCCGCCGCCGTGATGTTTCACCGCTTTGGCGCGCAGCATGAGATGCGGAAAATCGACATTCCACGGGTGCGGGGGCACATATGGACACTTCGTCATGTAGCACATGTCGCAGAGGTAACACTGGTCCACCACCTGCCCAAAGTCCTTCTTATTCACGCCGTCGACTTCGCCGGTCTTCGAGGCGTCAATCAGGTCGAATAGCGTCGGAAAGGCGTTGCACAAATTGAAACAGCGGCGGCACCCGTGACAGATGTCGAATACCCGGTCAAGTTCCTTTTCGAGCGCCGTTGAGTCGTAGAAGGCAGGTTCTTGCCAGCCGAGAGCATGCCGGGTAGGCGCTTGCAGACCGCCTTCTTGACCTGATTTGATTGCATCGTCCGCCACGCCTTTCTCCCCAACGAAACGACAGCGGGCTCCGCTACGGAGCCCGCCTGCCGTTTGCCCCACACGCGGGCGGTACTCTCCGGCTACATCGTATCGAGCGCCTTTTGAAACCGGTTCGCATGCGACCGTTCCGCCTTCGCCAACGTTTCGAACCAGTCGGCTATTTCGCTGAAACCCTCCTCTCGGGCCATCTTCGCCATCCCCGGATACATGTCCGTATACTCGTGCGTCTCGCCGGCGATGGCGGCCTTGAGATTCTGCGCAGTCGGACCGATGGGCAATCCGGTCGCCGGGTCGCCGGAGACTTCCAGATATTCCAGATGGCCGTGAGCATGTCCGGTTTCACCCTCGGCAGTTGAACGAAATACGGCCGACACATCGTTGAAGCCTTCGACGTCCGCCTTGGCCGCGAAGTACAAATATCGGCGGTTCGCCTGCGATTCGCCCGCAAAGGCGTCCTTCAAATTCTTTTCCGTCTTGCTACCTTTCAAATTCACCGTCCCCTCCTTCCGATTGACATTTCCAGAACAATTTCACTCAGGAGGACGTTAGACCTGCATACCACGCGAAGTCAATCGGTAGTCCCGGCCGCCCCGAGCGGGAGACTCGCCCACGTCCCCCGACTTCGCAGGGTTGACATTTCGGCACCGAGCAGCGGACGGCCGGGGTGGTATCGGCTCACCGCGGCCACCGGCCGATGTGGCGCGACGCACTGGACAACTCCGCGTATGCGTCGACCACTTCCTGCCTCGGTTTGTAGCACTCCGTGAACTCACGCGGGAACCTGCAGGGCTTGCCGGTATCGAGGTTCATGCTGAAAAAATCAATTTCGGCTTCCAACACCCGCCTGCCGTCGGCTACGCGCAGGATCTCGAAGCGGCGCGTACACCGCAGCCGATGATCGCTGGCAACTATCCACGTGGCGAGAACCAGAATGTCGTCCAGCAGCGCAGCCTCCAGGTAGTCCACCCGCGTGTGCCGAACGGCCATGCCGCAGCGAATGGCAAGGCAGCGTTCCAGGGGCAGGCCGAGTTCCGCGGAGTGCGCCCAGGCGATCCTGTCCAACCATTGCAGGTACACGGCGTTGTTGACGTGTGCATATTCGTCGATTTCCTCGGCGACCACACGGTGCGTGCCGGTAAAGGCGGCCGGCAACCGGAAGAGCTGTACTGTCAATGCCGTAGAATCGCTGGTTGGCGCGGCGCGGCGATCAGCCGAATCGGGCAGCGGACCTGGCCTTGGCTCGTGCCGCTTCAATTTCCCGGTCGCGCGGATCGGCCGTCGTCACCAGGGACTCGATCAACTGACGCGCGGCACCCGCGACCTGCTCGACCGCCCGATCGAAGGCAACCTGGTTGGCCTTCGACGGGTGGGTGAATCCACTGAGCTTTCTAACGAACTGAAGGGATGATGCCTTGATCTCTTCCTCCGTCGCCGGCGGCTCGAAATTGAACAACGTCTTGATGTTTCTGCACATCGCTACTCTGCCTTCAGCCCACGTGTTTAGTCAAAAATCCGAGCGTCACTTCGTTGAACGCGGCCACAATCATACCCCGTTGGGTTGTTGGTGAGGGCTCCGTTTTTCGCGGTGGATTCATCAGTTTTGTCGCTTGACGCTCGCGGCGCGGATGGGGGATATATGCTGTTGGTCGGCCACTGCTCTTGCGCGACAAATCAAAGAGGAAAACTTCGTTGGATCGAAGCGAACTGACTGATTCGCTCCTCTAATGCGAGACACCAACGTGTTCGGTGTTCTCTCCGTCTACCAGGCGATGTTGCCGATATTGCGTGCAACGCGCGGCGCCCGCATCGTCAACGTATCGAGCGGCGTTGGATCACTGACCGCGACCTCAGACCCGGCCTACCCCTACCGCGCGATTTTTGGTCCCGTCTATCCCGCGTCCAAAACGGCGCTCAACGCCTTGACCGTCGCCATGGCGCTGGAACTGGCGCCGGAAGGAATCAAGGTCAACGCCGTTTCCCCTGGCTATACCAAAACGAGCCTCAATGGATATTCAGGCACGGAGACGGTCGAGGAAGGCGCCCGTGAGGCTGTGCGCGTCGCACTGCTCGGACCGGACGGTCCGACAGGCAAGTTCACACGTTGGGAAAACGAAACGATCCCGTGGTGATGTAGTCTCGAGCTCAAGCTTATCACTACGTGGATGGCTTCTCGGGCCCGGGTCTAGTAGTCGCTCGCCAATCTCGCAGCGCTCGTTGAGCGGGCTAGAATGCGCCGGCTGACTCAACTTTGCCTCGCTTCGGAGGTTGCTTGGGCATCGCGATACGTGTAGGCGTCATTTCGGATACGCATGGTCTCCTGCGGCCACAGGCGGTCGACTTCTTACGCAGCAGTGATTTCATCATTCACGCCGGCGACATCTGTGGCCCGACGATCATTGAAGATCTCGCGCGCATAGCACCGGTCACGGCGGTACGAGGCAACAACGACGCGGGAGCATGGGCCCGCGCACTTAAGAAAACTGAATTGGTCAAGATCGGCGGGATTTACATCTATGTGATTCACGATCTTGCGGAACTCGATATCGATCCAATTGCCGCCGGAGTCCAGGTCGTGGTTTCCGGCCACTCGCACAAGCCGGTCATCGAGCACCGAGACGGCGTTGTTTTTGTGAATCCCGGCAGTGCGGGTCCACGGCGGTTCAAATTGCCAATCTCGGTTGCCGAACTTATCATCGCGGGACTCTCAGTGTCGGCCCGGATCGTCGAACTAACGAACGAGTGCGTCGCCTTACCACGACGGCCATAAGCCAAGGAGTTTTCATGAGATACGTCACGCTCGGATTCGTTACTGCCGCATTGTTGAACATCTCCGCAATCGCGCAAGATTCGCAGTCCGTCGCGCAAGCCCAGACGGCTCGTGGCATGTGTCGGGCTACTTCGTGAAGTGATGGCGGCGATGGCGCGTTACACCGGTGGCTGTCTTTGCGGCGCAGTGCGATACGAAGCCAACGGGGAACCGACCGCGTCGGGCCACTGCTATTGCGCGGATTGTCGAAAGGCATCCGGCTCCGGCTTCATCCCCTTCATGGGGTTCCCACGCGCTGCGGTGAGGTTTAGCGGGGAGATTCTCAAGTTTCGATCGAAGGCGGCAAGCGGCGGCGATGCTGTGCGCAACTCGTGCGCCGTGTGCGGCGGCCTCGTATTCGGCGGAGAAATCGAGAGTTCGGACAGTTTCACGATTTATGCGGGCTCGCTGGACGAACCGCTGGCTTTCCATCCGACGATCGCGATCTTTACCCGCAATCGTCCGGCATGGGCCGTAATCCCGCCGGGCCTGACGATCTTCGAAGACATGCCGCCATGAGCCTGCGTCGTCTTGCAATACGGCGCGGCGTCGTGTGTCACCTGCGCTTGTTTTGCCGGTCCATCGCCTGTTGACCGGCATAGGCGCCAATCAACCGGTCGACGGGCTCGTCGAGCTCCGCGAGCGACGTTTCGATGAATTCAACCACGCGCCGCAATGAGACCGGCGGGTCACTTTCCGTCAGCGCCATGCGCCCGTGACGCAACACAGTCGCGGCCTTCGTGATTCCGATGACGGTAAAGGCCGCCTCCGCCGCCCGCAACTGGGCGGGGGGCTCCCGGCGCAGTTGGTCCATCAGGGAACCGTTCCGCGCGGCCGCCCAGAACTCGCAAGCCGTGAAGAGCACGCGGTCGGCCCGGGAGATTTTCGCTGAACCCGTGGTCGCCGCGGTAAGCACATTGAGCAGCAAGGCGCTCGTATTGCGCTCGTGACCGCTCCAATCCGGGGTCTCGCAAGTCCTTTTCCCACGCTCAGCCATGACTCGTTTATTAGCATGAGCGCGGTGGAATATTCCGTGCGACAGCGTACAGACGGCCCGATTTTCTGCGCCGCGGTGCGGATCGTCATTCCGTCGGTTTGCCGGGGAGCAGTCGATCGTATTCCCTCTTGACGACGGCATAGCATTCGCAGGAGCGGCGTTCGAGCTGGGCGCGGTCGATCACCGTGATATGGCCTCTGCGGTATGTAATGAGCCCGGCCGCGTGCAATCGGCCTGCGGCTTCCGTGACACCCTCTCTGCGGACGCCCAGCAAGTTGGCGATGAGTTCCTGCGTCACGGCCAATTCGTTGGATCTCAGCCGGTCCATGCTCAGGAGCAGCCAGCGGCAGAGCTGTTGGTCGAGTGAATGATGCCGATTGCATACGGCCGTCTGCGCCATTTGCGTGATGAGCGCCTGGGTATAACGCAGCAGCAGGTTCATTGCGGGCCCGGTCCGGTTGAATTCCTCCATCATGTGGGGTGCTTTCAGCCGATAGCCCAGTCCCGCGCTTTGCACGACCGCGTGGCTCGTCGTCGATTCACCGCCCATGAAAAGCGTAACGCCGACGACGCCATCGCTGCCGACGATCGCGATCTCGGTCGTCGCGCCAGTGTCCATGACGTAAATCAAGGAGACGATCGCCGTCGTCGGGAAAAACACATGGGTCAGCCTGTTGCCGGCTTCATAAAGAACCGCGCCCAACGGCAACTCCACCGGCTCCAGGTGCGGCAGCCAGCGCGCGAGCGCGGCATCCGGCAGCGCCCCCAGCAGAGCGTTTTCTCGGAATTCAACGGCCACCGCGTCTAATCGCTGCCGGTCATGACTGCGGCGTCCGGCGCAGAGTCGACTCCAGCTCTTTGGTCGCGGTAATGTCGACAAAGGTGATCACGATGCCGTCGATGACATTGTCCACCCTGCGATAGGGCATGATGCGCACCGAAAACCATTTGCTCCCAAGGTCACGGATCTGCTTCTCGCAGAAAATGAGCGTGCGCAGGGTCTCTTGCGCGTCCTCATGCAGCGCCGGATATTGCAGGGTGGTGGTGATGTCGCTCAGCGGCCGGCCGACATCGCTTTCGCGTAAATTGATGATCTTCGATGCCCGCTCGGTATAGCGCCTGACGTTCAACCCCTTGTCGAGAAACAGCATGGCGATATCGGTGCTGTTGAGCAGGTTTTTCATGTCGCTCTGCGCGAGCGCCAGATCGTCGAGCTTCCTCTGCATCTCGGCGTTGATCGTCTGCAGTTCCTCGTTCATCGACTGCATTTCCTCCTTGGAGGTCGTCAGTTCTTCGTTGGCCGACTGCAGCTCCTCATTGGTCGATTGCAGCTCCTCGTTGGCCGACTGCAGCTCTTCCCGGGATGCACGTGTCTCGTCGCGCAGCTTTTGAATTTCATCCCGGTACTGCTGCAGCGCTGCTTCGTGCGATTCGTCCGCCGCGGCGCCGTTGGTCTTGCGGCGGGCGCGTCGCGCGAGAGGTGCCGGAACTTCGTTGAACACGATCATTACCATGCCTTGCATCGCGGCGGGCTTCTCCAGAGCCTGAAGCGTCACGTCGACGCGGTGATTGCCTCCCGGCGCTTGCACCTGCAGGCCACGCACGTGGACCGGATCGCGACAACCGGCGATCAGCCTCAGAGCATCGGCGAGCGGCTCGCGGAGTCCCGGTCGCGCCATGGCATGAAAGTTCCAATTGGTTTTGCCCGCTGCGGGCTCCAGATATTTCCCCGTGCTGCCGCTGATGAAGACGACATCGCCGTCCGCATTGACCACCACGGCGGGGGGCGCGTGCGCCTGCAATATCAAGTGTTCGGCCGCCGCTTGGAGACTCTCGCCGGGCGGTTCGGAGTTGCCTAAAGGAGGCATAGTGGGATCTCGCTTTGCTTTGGAGGATAGAGGAAAGGGCGTTATCAGGAAATCGGGGGCAAGGCGGGGCACGTTCTCCTGGCGCACGTACAGGCGCAACTTCGATTCGGTTGCGGCGAACAGATTGCTCATCCGCCCGACAGTCTCCGAACTGCCCAGCAGGAGGACGCCGCCGGTCCGCATGCTGTAGTGGAACAGCGGCAACAGCTTGCGTTGCAAGGTCGCGTCGAAATAGATCATCAAGTTGCGGCAGGACAGTACGTCGAGCTTGGTGAAGGGCGGATCAAGAAGGACGTTGTGCTGGGCGAACAGCATCATGTCGCGAATCTCCTTGGTGACCCGGTACTGATTCTCGTGGCCGGTGAAAAATCTGGCGAGCCTTTCCGGAGATACGACCGTGCCGATCGATCCGGGATACTGGCCGAGACGTGCGATTGCGAGGGCTTCCGCGCTCAAGTCCGATGCGAAGATCTGCATCGTACAGTCCTGGTATTGCGGCAGACGCTTCACGGTCTCGGCGAATGTCATGGCCAGGGAATATGCCTCCTCTCCGGTCGAGCAGCCGATTACCCAGGCGCGCAGCTTCTTATCCGCGACCCGGCGCGCCAGCAATTCGGGCAGAGTGACGTCGGCCAGCTGCTGCCATACCGCCGGATCGCGAAAGAAGCCTGTGACGCCGATCAGAAGCTCCTTGAACAGCAGATCGACCTCTTGGGTATTCTGGCGCAGAAAATCCGCGTACTCCGCGAGCGCGGCGATCCCGTGGATTGCCATGCGCCGCTCGATGCGACGGCGCAGGGTGCTCGGCTTGTAGTGGGAGAAATCGTGCCGCGTGTGCTGCCGCAAATGCAGGAAAATGAGTTGCAAGGGATCCGCAGCCGTGGCGGACGTTGCGTCGCCGCCGAGGATGCTCTGCAATTCCGGTGTCCCGACCACCTGTTTGATGTAGGCCAGGATGCGCGCCGGCAGCTCGGCCGGCGGCGCGACAATGTCCGCGCCCGCGGCAACGGCGCTGCGGGGCATGGAATCGAATTGCGCAGACGCAGGTTCTTGAGCGGCCGACAATCCACCGACAGCGCCTACCGCCTGCAACCCCAGCATACCGTCGGATCCCATGCCGGATAGAACTACGGCGATGGCCCGGTCACCTTGATCGCGCGCCAGCGAGGAGAAAAGCACATTGATCGGCAAGCGCAGACCGCGCGGTTCGGCGGGCTTTTCCAGTGAGAGTATGCCGCCGCCGACGCTGAGTTCCGTGTTGGGCGGGATCACATACGCATGGTTGGGCTCGATGGGCATCCCGTGCTCCGCCTCGCGTACCGGAATGGCCGCAACTCGCTGCAGCAACTCCGCCAACCGGGCCTTGTGCGTGGGATCGAGATGTTGCACTACGATATAGGCCAGGCCGCTGCGCAGCGGAACGTGCTCCAGGAATTGCTCCAGTGCCGCCAGGCCGCCCGCCGAAGCACCGATCCCCACGACGCGCGTCTTTGTCGGCTCAGTGTCTGAACGATTGACGGTTGCCAAAGTGACCATCAGGTGATTATGCGCGAAGCCGATTGCGCCCGCTTCAATGCGCATGCAGTTGGGCGCACACCATTGGGTAGCGCACCATTGAAGCGGCGCACCATTGAAGCGGCGCACCATTGAGGCCGCGCGCCCTCGACGGCGACTTGCCTTTGAGGCGGTGCGCCCGACACCGGGTCGTACGCGCCAAGAGAAGACGCCGCCTTTCCGCTGGCGCTATGCTGGTTAAGCTCGTGCCGCGTCGTCGCGAATGGACGTAAACGTCACGTAGAGAAATCGTGTTCGGGGCGCCGCTTTCCCAACGACCTGCAGCAGACGTCGCGGCCGGCCGGCCGGCTCGGCGTACACCTCGCAGGTTTCACTGGGGCCGTTCTTGCGCAGCCGGTCGAGCAGCGCGCGCAGGGCGTCGCGGCTGTCGGCCGCAACGAGACTCTCGATGGATCGGCCGGGCAACTCGGCGCGGTCGACTGCGAACAGGTCGGCGGCGGCCAGGTTTCCTTCGATGATCCCACCGTCCGGCTCGAGGGTGAAGTATCCCACCGGTGCGAAATCGAAACGCTCAATATAGCGCTCCAACGATTCGGCTACCTCGGCTCGGCTTTGCTCCATCTGTTCGTGCTGCATCGCCAGCTCGACCTGATGGACCTGTAATTCATGGAGTAATTTGAGGGCATCTCCGGCGCTCTCAGGGGATCCGGCCAAATTATGCAGGACGTTGAGCGCGTCCAGACCCGTCGCCCACCCACCATGCGCGGGAGGCGGAACGCCGTCCCTCAGCCGCTCTTCAGCCACGTGACGCAGCGGGGCCGGAGCATTCAAGTTGATCGTGGAGATGTTGGACATTAAGGCCCCCTAGGGACACTCGGCCCCCTTAAATCGCGCAGCACCCCGTAGTGTAGGTCAAGGCGGCGGCCAATGAAAACGGTAACGCAAAGGTTCCGGGGAAGCAGCTTCAGTTCCCCGGTCGCAGGTCAGTCGGCTGCCGGCTCCCGGGCCGCATGCTTTCCAGCATGGCTACGACGGCGCCACGCGCGATCTGGGAGTGCATCGGAAACACGAGAACGTCGCCCGGGCGAGCCCAGTCGAGTGCGTAGCGTGCCGCCTCGACTTCGGTGTTGCACACCGGCAGGGCAGACTCCGGGAGCCCGGAGCGCTTTAGTGTATTGCGGATGATCCGGGGCACTTCGCCGGGCGCGCGGCCGCGCAATTGCGCCTCGTTCTCCTTCACCACCACGAGATCGGGCCGAAACCGGGCGGCGACCTGGGCCAATTCCTCGATGTCGGCGTCCTTGCGATTGCCCGCGTGCCCCAGCAACACACAGAGGCGGCCGGCCCCGCCGCGCAAATGCTGGGCCACGGACAGAAGTCCGCGCAGGCCATCGGGATTGTGTGCATAGTCGATCAGCACCCGCGCCCCCGCGACATCGAAGCGCATCATACGGCCCGGATTGTCCGTGAGCTGGGCCCCGAACCGCGCGAATACGGACGAGATCACCGCCGCCGGTATTCCGAGCGTTACTGCGCCAAGCGCAGCGGCGGCGAGATTGGCCACGTTGTAGGCCGCAACCCCGCCGATGGTCAAGGGCATGGCCGAGACGGCTCCGAGGTCGTGTTCGCCGCCCCGGTGACTCAGCGACAATCGCCCATGCCGCACTCCGCAGGTCGACGCTCCGTCCGCGCGCGCGTCGACCAGGGTGGCCTGGTCCGCATCCAGGGCGAACCACCCGAAAGGCGGACACCGGCCGAACCGCTGTGCGAGACCGCCGGCGCGCGCACGCAATTGTGGATCATCGGCGTTCAGCACCAGCATGCCCTGCGGCGCAACCACTGCCGCCACGCTGAGCTTGGTGTCTGCCAGGCCGGCAAGATCGTCGATGCCGTACTCACCGAAGTGATCCGAGCTCACGTTGGTAACGACGGCGACGTCGGCCTGCGACACCGCGATTCCACGGCGCAAGATGCCGCCCCGCGCAGTTTCAATGATGGCCGCCTGCGTGCGCGGCTCGCGCAGCACCATGCGCGCGCCGGCGGGTCCTGAGTAATCCCCGGTCGCGAGCACGTCGTCATCGATGAATACCCCATCGGTGCAGTTGTAGCCTGCCTGCCACCCGTTGGCCCGTGCGCACGCGGCGAGCAGTCTGACCGTCGTCGTTTTGCCGTTGGAGCCCGTGACCATCGCCGTCGGGATGTCGCGCATCCCGTCCCACCCTACATCGGCCACGGCCGGCAAATCCGTGAGCGGAAAGCTGCGCCCGCCCACGCCGGTGCCCAGAGTCAGTTCCGAGTCATCGAGCACCAGCCGCAGCCCGTGAGACGCGGCTGCTTCGACGAGCGCGCGCAGCCTCGGGCGGCATTCCAAAGAGCCAAGGCGTTCGAAACGCGCGAACGCCGCGGATTCCTCGATGACCGGTTGAGGCGCGGGCGCGGGGCCCGCGCCCTCCTCATCGGCCGCCGCCGCTGCAACGAGGGCCTCTTGAAGTCCGCTCCACCGCTTGGGGTCGCGCTCGACGAGACTTGCGCACAGGGCCCACTCGTTGACTTCGGTGGCCGAGAATAAGAGGTCGAGAGGCGCGGTGATCGCCAGCAACACCCCGCCCGCATGCCGGCGCGCAATCGCCTGCCGGACCGGCCATCCCAGGCGCGCTCCGGCCCGGAGGGCACGCTCGCTCCACGCGACGAGGAGAGCATCGTCGATCGGTGTTCCAACCACGTCGAGCACGGCACCCGTGGCGGCAAAGAACAGATTGGCCCCGGTCAGGCGCCTTGAATCCTCGAAGGGCAGCGCAGCCGGAACGTTCAGTCTTCGCTCTCCGGCGCCATGCGGACGCCACGCTCATCGCGGATCAGTCCTTCGAGGCTGAACTCGGGCGCAGGGGTGGAAGGCCGGCCCCCGCCGCCGTTGGTCGGCGCCGAGCTTGTTTGGTCCATGGCCGCCGGCGCGCGCGCCGGCGACGGTGCCGGACGCGAGTCGGAGCGCGTGGGCGCGGCGCCGCTCGGACTGAATTTGGTGATCTGTTTCCAGGACCGCGTCAGCGCGTCGGCGAAGACAAGGATCAGATCGCCGGGTTCGCCCATGCGCAATGCCGCCTCGATCGCCTCCTGCTCGTCGGGAATGATCGAGATCGAGCTTTCCGGTACTCCGCGGGCGCGCAACGCCTGAGCTTGCATGCGCGGCACCTCGTCCGGCGCGCGATCACGCAGATTGTCGTCGCGCCGGCATATATAGTGATCGAAGCGGCCCGCCACGGCGTGTGCGATCGCCACCAGGTCCTCATCGCGCCGGTCGCCCGGACCCGCGAGCACCACGATGCGCCGGCCGGTCACGTCGAGGCGCAGCGCCAGGTCGGCCATCATCCCGACGGCGTGTGCATTGTGTCCGTAGTCGAACAGCACCTTGAACGGGTGCTCATTGAACACATTCATGCGGCCCGGCGCCTGGTAGAACGTCGAGTCGAAAGTGCGCAGCGCCTGGCGGATCGCATCCAGCTTGATGCCCAGGGAAAATCCCATGGCCGCGGCGAACATCGCATTCTGCACGTTGTGCGTCGCCCGGCCCTCGAGCGTCGCCGGGATCAGGTGCGTCCAGAGCAGCGGAATATGGCCGCCGCGATCGTACAGCGTAATCATCTGGCCATTGACGCCGGCCTCGAGCGCACAGGCCCGTCCGCCCGCGCGAACGTGCTCACGGACCAGCGTGTGATTCGGGTTCATCGTCACGTAGCAGATATTCTTGGCCTCGGTATAGCCCGCCATCTTCAGCACGAGCGGATCATCGGCGTTGAGCACCGCACAGTCGGTCGCGACTTCAACGACGATGCGCTTCAATTCGCTCAACTGTTCGAGGGTGTCGATGCCCTTCAGCCCGAGATGGTCGGCCTGAACGTTCAACACGCCGCCGACGTTGACCTCGGTGACGCCCATGCCCGCACGCAACAAGCCGCCCCGGGCGGTTTCCAGTACGGCGATGTCGATCTGCGGGTCGGCCAGCACCATGCGGGCCGAGACCGGACCCGTCATGTCGCCTTGCACGGTCCGCTGCCCATCGATGTAAACGCCATCGGTCGTGGTCAATCCGGGCGTATAGCCGCCCATTTTGGCGATGTGCGCGAGCATGCGGGCGGTCGTGGTCTTGCCATTGGTGCCGGTGATCGCCGCAATCGGGACCCGCGCCGACGCGCCCACGGGGAACAGCATGTCGATTACCGGTGCGGCAACGTCCCGCGGGGTGCCTTCGCTCGGCGCCACATGCATGCGGAAACCGGGTGCCGCGTTCACTTCGCAGATGCCGCCGCCGATCTGGCGGTAGCTTTCGGTGATGTTCTTGGAGAGAAAATCCACGCCGCCGACATCGAGGCCGATTGCCCGCACGGCGCGCTCCGCCATTTCACGATTGTCGGGATGTATCACGTCCGTCACGTCGGTGGCCGTGCCGCCGGTGGATAAATTTGCCGTGGAACGAAGGAAAACCACCCGACCTGCCTCGGGGACTGACTCGGGGTTCAGATTCATGTGCTCGAGCATCTTCTGGGCCTGCGCATCGAGTTCAAGACGCGTCAGGACCTTTTCATGACCGACGCCGCGGCGCGGGTCCTGGTTCACGATCTCGATCAACTGGGCGACGGTGTGGCTGCCGTCGCCGACGACATGTCCGGGCGTCCGGCGCGTCGCCGCGACCAGTTCGCCGTTGACGACCAACAGTCGATGGTCATCGCCCTCCAAGAACGTCTCGACGATGACCGATCGCGAATGCTCGCGGGCGACCAGGTAGCCTTGCGCGACTTCTTCGTCCGTCGTGAGCCGAATGGAGATTCCGCGGCCGTGATTGCCATTGTACGGTTTGGTCACGACGGGGAATCCAATGCGCCGCGCGGCACGGACGGCCTGTGTTTCACTTTGGACCAATTCCTGCTTGGGGACCGGCAGCCCGAGCAGGCCCAGAATCTTGTTGGTTTCCTCCTTGTCGCTGGCCAGTTCGACCGCAATGTGCGGCGTGCGGCTGGTGACTGTCGCTTGGATGCGTTGTTGGTACTTGCCATGACCCAATTGCACCAGCGATTGATCGTTGAGCCGAAGCCAGGGAATGCCGCGGTGTTCCGCCGCGCGTACCAGTGAAGCCGTCGAGGGCCCGAGCGCGCGACGCTGCGCGAAACGAATGAACTCATCGCGTGCCTCTTGCCAGTTCCATCCCTCGGGCACCGTCCCGTCCGGCCGGATGGCGGCAGGCAGCAGCGAACAAAGCAGCCGCAGGCCTAGATCGCCGGCCGCGATGCCTTCGTCGCGTTGCGCGTACTCGTAGACGACGGTATAGACGCCGGGACGGCCGGCGCCGCGCGTCTTGCCGAAGGTGACCTCCTCGCCGGCAATATTCTGAAGTTCGATGGCGACGTGCTCGAGGACATGTCCGAGCCACGTGCCGTCATCTTCGCGCATGCGTCGAAAGAAACCGCCCGGCTCCCGATAGGAGCATCCATGTTCGACCAGGCCGGGCAGCGCTGCCGCCAGCGCATCGACAAACTCGCCGCCGAGGCGGCCGGTCGGCCAAGCCTCGAGATCGCCCAGGTCGAGATCGAGGCGAATGACCGGAAAATGCGCGTGCAGCGAGGGACCAACATAGATGGAACGGTCGAGAATGCGCATGGCGTGTTGCTATTCCTTAGCGTGGGCGAGTCCACCTGCCTGGGCTAAACGTGTGTGCAAGTTGAATGTCGCACCAGCGACGAGAATGTGCAACCGGAGTCCGAGCACGCAGACCGGCTGGCCCTCGCCGACCTCGCCGATCGATGAATAGGAGACATCGGACGCATCGACGACGGTCACTCCGCCGGTGCCCTCGACCTCGATGGTCTCGTCCGGTCCGATGAAGGCGGCCGTGTCCTCATCCAGGCCGATGCCGACGGCAAACGGGTTATAGGCCAGCGCCGTAATCAAACGCCCCAGGCGGTCGCGCTGCCGGAAGTGCTGATCGATGATGAAGCGATTCGTGAGGCCGAGGCCCGGCGCGAGGCGCACGCTGCCCGAGATGACGGAGGAACCCTCGTCGCCGAACGCGATCATGTGCTCGCTCAGGATGCTGGCCCCCGCGCTGGTCCCGCCGACCGTGACGCCGTGCGCATTGCGTACGCGAATGAGCTTGGCGACCGGCGTGCCGCCGAGCAACGTCGTGAGCCGCAATTGGTTCCCGCCGGTAAAGAAGATTCCGGTCGCCGCCTCGAGCCGCCGCAGGCGGCCGGTTTCCTGGCAGTCGCGGCGCGTATCGAAATCCATCACCGTCACCCTCGTGGCGCCCAAGTCCGAGAAGAGTTCCTCGTACCGGGCCCCCGTCTCGTGCATCCGACTGGCTGTGGGGATGACGACGATATCCGCGTCGGCGCCGCCCGAGACGCGTACGAAGCGTTCCAGAATATGGCGGTCGTTCTCCTTGTTTTCGGCGCCGCCGATCGGCACGATCCAGCCGCGACTCTCGCCAGGGGGAATTTTACTTGGCATTCGGCAGCGCCTCCTCCAGCGCCAAAGTGGCATATCCGAGCCCTACGATTCAACGGGTTACGACAGGGCGACTGATCCTCATCCAGCTGCATTGTATACGATCTGCAGCGCCGACAGCCGCGGTGCAACAGACGGGTGACTCATGAGGAATTTGAGTTTGAGCGGAGCGCTCATGAAGTCGGCGCCTCTGATATTGTCGGTCCCAAGGTTGCGTTACAGGGACCGTATGTGAAGTGAAATCCCCTATCGACTGGCGTCTGGCGCGCGAAATCATTTGGCGGGCCTCGATTTTCATCGTTGCCGTCGGCATTTTGCTCGTGGTCGTCACCCGGTGGAACTACTGGCAGGGAAATGCCGAGTGGCAGGTCACGGACGATGCCTACCTGCAGTCGGACGTCACCCCCATCGCGACCAAGGTGGCTGGATATATCCGCGATCTGCCGATGCAGGACTACGAGCACGTGCGTGCCGGACAGCTCCTGGCGCAGATCGTCGATGACGATTATCGTGCAGTGGTCGCGCAGGCGGAGGCCAACATAGCCGCCGCAGTGGCGCAGTCCAAGGCGCTGCTGGCGCAGCGCGAGTTCCAAGCGGCCAATGTTCAGGCGGCCAACGCGGTGGTGAATGCCACCTTGGCTGCGCTCGATCAAAACAGCCGTGACCTGACGCGCCAGCGGCGCCTTCTCGAGACGGGATCGTCCTCCACCGAAGCGGCGGAAAAGCTCGAGACCACCCACGCGCAGCTCGGCGCGCAGCTGGCGCAGAACCGCGCTCAGGCCGACGCGGCGGTGAAGCAACTCGGGGTGCTCGCCGCGCAGCTGGCGCAAATCGAGGCTGCGATCGGCGGTCAGCGCGCGAATCTGCAAGTCGCGTCGTTGAATTTGAGCTACACCCGCATCGTCGCGCCCGAGGACGGCGTCATCGGCCAGCGTCAAGTCAAACCCGGCCAATATGTCGGAACCGGGGCTCAAATAACCACGCTCACGCCTCTGCCGCATGTCTGGGTCATCGCCAACTACAAGGAAACTCAGCTGACGCACATGGCCGTGGGTCAGAAAGCGGAGGTCGCGGTGGATTCCTTCCCCGGCCACACGCTTCGCGGCCACCTGCTTGCCTTCGCGCCGGCTTCGGGATCGCAGTTCGCGCTTTTGCCGCCGGATAATGCCACCGGCAACTTCACGAAGGTCGTGCAGCGGGTGGCAGTCAAGATTGCCATCGACGATGCCGATGGAATCGCCGATCGGCTGTTGCCGGGGCTGTCGGTGGTGTCGAAGATCGATACGCGCAGCGGCCGGCAGCGGTGAGCGACGCGCCCGAACTCCCACCCGGGAACGCCGTCACCGCCCCGCCTGCGGCAGCTGGGGCACCCGCGGCTCCTGCAGCCGCTGGGACACCACCACCAGGTTTTCCTCCGGCTCCGACCCAAATTCCGTGGCTTGGCCTTCTGGGCGTGCTCATGGGCACATTCATCTCGACGTTGAATGGACGGCTGTCGACGTTCGGGTTGGCGGACATCCGCGGCGCCGTCCATGCGGGATTCGATGAGGGCGCCTGGATCACCACGGCACAAGCCACCGCACAGATGCTGGTCGCCCCCGCGGCCGTGTGGATGGGCGCTGCATTTGGTCCGAGACGGGTCTTGATTGCCGCGGCGCTGGCTTTCGGCGTGATCTCCTTGCTGGTACCCATGTCGAACAGCCTGACGGCGTTGCTGACACTGCAGTTTGCGGGCGGCCTCGCGTCCGGCTTCTTCGTCCCGCTGACGTTGAGCTTCGTATTGCTCAACACTCCGCCGAAGTACTGGGCTTACGGCATCGCCATTTATGCGCTGAATCTCGAACTCTCGCTGAATATCTCCGCGTCCCTGGAAGGATGGTATGTGGAGCACCTTTCCTGGCGATGGATCTTCTGGCAGAACGCACCCCTCGCAGCGCTCATGGCGGTGTGCCTGCACTATGGCGTTCGCGCCAGACCCGCCGCGGCCATCCGGCCGCCGGGCGATGTGTTCGGTCTCCTGTCCGGTGGTTTGGGATTGGCGTTGCTCTATGCGGCGTTGGATCAAGGGAATCGGCTGGATTGGCTGAATTCCGGCCTGGTGTGGGGTCTCTTGCTCGCAGGCGCGCTATTGCTCGTGGGCTTTTTGGTCCACGAAGCGCGGATCGCGAATCCCTTGGTCAATTTCAAGGTAGCTTTTGCGGCCCCGCTGCCGAAGCTGTTGGTGCTGATAGCCCTGTTGCGGTTGACCATTCTGTCCACCGCCTACCTCATTCCGCTCTACCTGGGCGCCGTGCGCAGCTTTCGCGCCCTGGAGGTTGGACACACCTTGATTTGGATCGCGGCGCCTCAGCTCATCTTCTGCCCCTTGGCCGGATTGATGCTGCGCCGGTCCGATCCGCGCCTCGTGGCATCGATCGGTTTCATATTCGTCAGTGTGGCCTGTCTGATGGTGGCCTACGGCCTCACTCCGATCTGGGGTTCCGAGCAGTTCCTTCCTTCGCAACTGCTGCAGGCGGTGGGTCAGAGCTTCGCGCTGTCCGGAGTTGTTTTTTTCGCCATCTTGCATCTTCGGCCGCAGGATGCGCTGACATTCGGCGCCTCGGTTCAGGTGGCCCGGCTGCTGGGCGGCGAAATAGGTCTGGCGTTGGTCACCACATTCGCCCGGGTTCGCGAGCAGGTGGCCTCGAATCTCATCGGCCTGCACGTGCAGAGCGGCAGTGGCGAGGTGCTGCAGCGATTGCAAGGCTACGCCGCGGCTACTGCGAAGGCTGTCGGACCGGCGGCTGGCGACCCGGCGTCGGGAGCGGCTCGTGCCGCGGGCGTATTGGGCAATGTGGTCCGCGGCATGGCAACGACTCAGGCGGTGATCGACACCTTCGTCGCCGTCGGTGCGCTTACCGCGGTTGCATTGCTGCTGGCCATCACGCACAAGCCGGCGCCGCTCGGTCCCGCCTCCGCGCGGCCGCTGTTTGGGACGCGGCCGGGATCATCGTCGTGACGCCGCGCCGACTGGCCATCCTGTCGCTCCTGCTGACGCTCGCGGCGGGATGCCGCGTGGGTCCCGAGTACCGGAAACCCGCGCTGCCGATGGGAGCGGAGGCGCCGCTCGTCTCGATGAATGCGCAAGCCGAGAGCGCGGCCGAGCCGCCGGATGATTGGTGGAAGCTCTACAGCGACTCCCGCCTGGACGCGTTGCTGCAGGAGGCGTTTACCGCCAACGCGGACCTTACGGCGGCCGAAGCGAACTTCTCCGCGGCGCGCAGCGGTCTCGCGGGGGCACGGGCCGCGCGCTACCCGGAGACCGCCGCCAAGGCGAGCGGCATCTATGGCCGCGACGCCATCACCGACGAGATTCTCGAACTGGGCGGACATCCTCCGCAAACGATCTGGCTGCTCGAGGACATTCTGGAGGTGTCGTACGAAGTCGATCTGTTCGGCCGCGTGCATCGGTCCATAGAGGCATCGCGCGCCAATGCCCAGGCTGTGGCCGCCGCGCGCGACAGTGTCAGGGTCGTGGTTGCGGCCGAGACCGCACGCGCCTATGCCCAAATCTGCGCCCTGGGTGAACAGCTCGCGGTCGCGAACCATTCGTTGGAGGTGGTGAGCCACGAAGCCGAGATTACGCAGCATCGACACGAGGCCGGCGCCAACTCCGAATTCGACGTCGTCCGAGCCCAAGGATTGGTTGCACAAACGCGCTCCGCCATTCCACCGCTGCAAGGTCAACGCCGCGCCGCCTTGTTCCAACTCGCCGCGCTTTTGGGCCGTACTCCCGTCAACGCACCGAAGGACCTCGAGAACTGCGCGGCGCCGCCGGTGCTCGGCGCGCTGATTCCGGTCGGGGATGGAGCGGCGCTGCTGAAGCGGCGACCGGATGTGCGTCAGGCCGAGCGCTTGCTGGCGGCCGCGACCGCGCGTATCGGGATCGCGACGGCCGATCTTTATCCCAGGATCAGCCTGGTCGGTTTCTATGGCGGCGTCGGGACGACATCATCCGAGCTCACGACGAACCAAGGGCTGACCTGGGGAATCGGCCCCAGCGTCAGCTGGAGCTTCCCGAACCAGGCCCTGCCGCGCGCCCGGGTGCGCCAGGCCAAGTCAAGCACGGCCGCTGCCTTGGCGGGGTTCGATTCCGTGGTCTTGAACGCGCTGAAGGAAACCGAACAGTCGCTCGCCCTCTATGGGGCCGCGCTCGACAACCGTCAGGCGCTGGCCGATGCGCAGTCTCGAGCTCACACTGCGTTCACGATGGCCCACGATCAGTTTCTCGCCGGCTCGCTCAGCAGCCTCGATCTCCTGACCACCGAACAGGCTCTGGTCGCGGCCGACGCAGCTGTGGCCGCGTCCGATTCGGTCCTGATCCAGGACCAAATCGCAGTCTTCAAGGCACTGGGCGGGGGGTGGCGGAGTCCGGAGACTCCAGCCACGCCCCTCCATGGAAACAACGTCCGCGCAGCCAGCGAACCGTAGCGAACCCGCGGTCAATCGGAATCGAGCAGCTCGAGAGACCGGCTCAAGATCTTGTCGAAGTCCGGAGTTCCCCATCCCGTGGCCAGGTCCCAGCCGCGGGTCGCCGCGTATCCCGGCACCCCGGCACCCCGGCGCGGGCGCAATGCTATAAACCGTCGATACGTATAATCCTTTTCGCCCGGAAAGCTTTCTGCATCCGAGTACGGGAACCACCAAAAATCGTGCGGGTTCGCCGCGGGGTCGATCATCGAAAATTTGGTATGGCGGAAGGTATCCAACCCCTCTGCGCCCAATTGCCGGCCCATTCCCGACTGCTTGCGGCCGCCGAAGGGGCCCGCGTCGTTGTCGAGCAGCGGCGCATTGACCCACACCATCCCCGCTTCGATTTCCTCGACTGCGCGCATGGTTTCATTCAAGTCCGTCGTGTAGACCGTCGATCCGAGCGCATACATCGATCAGATGATGACCGTCGAGACGGTTGAAGGCATCGAGGGCGTTCAAGCGAAAATTCCTTTGATGTGAGACAAGGCGGGATTATCGCGTGCGTCCCTGCGGCAAGTCTCGCTTATTTCAGCCCCGGTGTTCCAACTCTTGCCGATTTTGCGCTTCGCGCGAATCGCGGTGATAATGGGGCCAGGTACGGTGTCAGCGCCGTACGGCATACAAGGGAGAGTAGTAAAGAAAATGAGTATGACCCTGCCCACCGCTTCCGTAAATCGCCGGCTGATTCGCTTACTCGCCGCCGCTGCCGCAACCGCCGCCGCCGTGACCGCGGTGTATGCCGACACGAATCAGCCGCCCCAGATTCCAACCTGCGACAAGAAGATCGGCACTCTGGCCGTCAACGAACCTCAGGATCCCTGGTGGACCGCGATGCAGCTCGACTCGCCGGCCGCGCTCATCAAGGTTTACGTCGCGCAGTCCAAGTGCTTTACCCTGGTTGACCGCGGTAAGGGTCTGGCAGCCGCGCAAGCCGAGCGCGCCCTGGCGGCCAGCGGCGAAGAGCGCGCCGGTTCCAACATCGGCAAGGGGCAGATGAAGGCGGCCGACTATGTCCTGGTGCCGGATATCGCCAATCGCAACCGCAACTCCGGCGGGACCAACGTCGGCGGCATGCTGGGGGGCCTGCTGCCGCATGGGATCGGTGCATTGGCGGGCGGCATCAGCCTCAAGAGCAAGACCGCCGATGTCGTGCTGACGCTCACCGACGTGCGATCAACCGAGCAGGTAGCGCTCGAGCAAGGGCACGCCAAGAAGACCGATCTGGGCTGGATGGGCGGGGGTGGCGGCGTCGGATTTTTCGGGGGATTCGCCGCGGCGGGCGCCAGCAGCTATGCAAACACCGAGATTGGTCAGGTGGTTGCGACGGCCTACGCGGAGGCGTACAGCAAGTTGGTCGCGGATGTGAAGGCGCAGGCGCCTGATGCCAAGGCGGACAACGTGCAGCAGGCCGTGTCCATGGCCAAGCCGGGCAAGATGTACGCCAACTCCGATTTGAAGTCCGCCGTGGTGCGCGATTTGGACCCGGGCATGATGCTGTATCCGACCGGCGATAAGATGGGGGTTTGGTGGAAGGTCACCGACGAACTCGGCAACGCGGGTTGGGTCGTGTCCACCAATTTCAGGCTGGCCCATTGAAGGTTGGCGCTCGGCGGAGGGGTCATCTGTTTAAAGAGTGACGTTATGACGTCACTCGCCGTAGCGTCAAAACGTCACGTCGAAAAGTTGTGACCCCTTCGGGGGCGGGGCAATGCCCTTCTTCGTCACGGTCGCAACCAGAAACGAAGCAACAGGCTGACCACCCCCAAGGCCAGGACGCTCGCCGCCCAGATGGCAATCATCCACGCGAGCCTTTTCCAAAGCGAAATGAGCTGCCTCCGGGAGCCTGTCTGACTCCTAGTGATAGCCGTGGGCGCCGGCTTTGCCGCGAAACACCCAGTAGGCCCAGGCTGTGTACCCGATGATGATCGGGAAAATCACCGCGGTTCCGATCAGCATGAATAGCTGACTCTGGGGCGGCGCCGCGGCATCCCAGATCGTGACTGCGCGGGGCACGAGATACGGATAGACGCTCACCCCCAAGCCGATAAAGTTCAGAAAGAACAGCGCCAGCACCATCAAGAAGGGGACGTGCTCGCTGCCGCGACGCAAGCTCCAGAAAAACACCGCGGCCGTGATCAGAACCAGCAATGGGATCTGAGCGGTCAGAAAAACGCCCGGCAGCGAAAACCAGCGCTGCCAATAGTCATAGTGCAGAAACGGCGTCGCAGCGCTCACGGCCGCCATCGCAATCAGGGTCGCGATGCCGAGGACGAATGCCATGCGCCGAGCGTGCGCCTGCGCTGCGCCGACCGTCTTCCAAATCAGCCAGCATGCGCCCAAGAGCGCATACCCGAGAACCAATGATGCACCCGTCAGCAGGCTGAAGGGACTCAGCCAGTCGAGCCATCCGCCGGCGTAGGCGTTGTCCGCGACGCGAATACCCTGCAGAACCGCGCCCAGCGTGATGCCTTGGGCGATGGTCGCGGTCAACGAACCCAAGGTGAAAGCCGCGTCCCAGTAAACCCGGTGCGCCGGATCGCGCCAGCGGAATTCGAATGCCACGCCGCGAAACACCAGACCCAGCAACATCGCGATCATGAGCGGATAGGTGGCGGGCAGGATGATGGCGTACGCCAGCGGGAAGGCCGCGAGCAGGCCCCCGCCGCCGAGCACCAGCCATGTTTCATTGCCATCCCACACGGGTGCGATGGAGTTCATGGCTTGATCGCGCTCTTCGCCGACCGCAAACACCGGGAAGAGGATGCCGATGCCTAGATCGAACCCGTCCATCAACACGTAGGCAAACACCGCGAAGGCAATGATTCCGGCCCAAACGACGGTCAGGTCGATGTGATTCATGGCGCCTCCGGCTTGACGCCATGGGCCGGGGTGAATCCCGCGTGATGCGGAGTGTGGGGCAGTTCGTCTTCGTGCGGCATCGGCGGCCGCCCCATCATCTTCACCAGATAACCGGTGCCGGCGCCGAAGACGGTGAAGTAAACCACGATGAACACCACCAGCGAAGTGGCCACCGCCGGTGCGGCGAGCGGTGAATGCGAATCCGCCGTGAGAAGCTGGCCATAGACGGTATACGGCTGGCGGCCGACTTCGCTCGTTACCCACCCCGCGATGACGGCGAAGAAGCCGGCGGGTCCCATGAGCACTGCGGCGCGGTGCAACCAGGACCAATCGTAGAGCCGGTGCCGGGCGCGGGCGACCAGGCTCCACAGCCCGAGCCCGAAGATGGCCAGCCCCAAGCCCACCATGATTCGAAATGACCAGAACACCACCGGCACGGGCGGCCACTTATCGCGCGCGAAATCCTTCAGCCCGGGGAGGGCGGCGTGTAAATCATGGCGCAGGATGAGCGATCCAATCTTGGGGACCTCGAGCCGATCGTGCACGGAAGCATCCGCGTCGCTGGGCAGGCCGAAGAGAATCAGCGGAGCCCCGTCGGGGCTGGGCTCATAGTCGCCCTCCATGGCCAGCACTTTGACAGGCTGATGTTCGAGCGTATTGAGACCCTGGGTATCTCCGGCCAGAATCTGCAACGGCGCCACCAGGGCGGCCATCCACATCGCCATCGAGAACATGGTGCGTGCATGCGGGTTGGCGCCATCGCGAAGCAGGTGCCAGGCGCCGACGCCGCCGACGGTCAATGCGGTCGTGAGATAGGCGGCGATCACGGTGTGCACCAGCCGATAGGGAAAGCTCGGGTTGAAGACGATCGACCACCACGAGCCGGCGGGCACGAACTGGCCGTCGGCGTTGATGACGAAGCCCACCGGCGTCTGCATCCAACTATTGGCGCTGATGATCCACGTCGCCGAGATCAGGGTGCCGAGCGCGACCATGCAGGTTGCAAAAAAATGCAGGCTCTTGCCGACCTTCGTCATGCCAAAAAGCATGACCCCGAGGAATCCAGCCTCGAGGAAGAATGCGGTGAGCACCTCGTACGCCATGAGCGGCCCGACGATCGGTCCGACCTTTTGCGAATATGCCGACCAGTTCGTGCCGAACTGGTAGGACATCACGATGCCGGAGACCACCCCCATGCCGAAGACCACCGCGAAGATCTTCATCCAATACTTGAATAGATCGAGGTACAGCGACTCCCCGGTCTTGAGCCAGAGGGCCTCGAGCACCGCCAGGTAGCTCGCCAGACCGATCGAGAACGCAGGAAAGATGAAGTGAAAGGACACAGTAAACGCGAACTGTGCGCGGGCCAGGACAAGCGGATCGAGATGGTCGAGCATTGCGGGTAATTATGGCACGCGTCGTCGACGGCGGCGGCTCCTAGTCCGTGGCAACGATGGTGAGCCCCCAGGGTTTTTCTCCCGCCTTGACCGTCGCGACCACGCTCAGCGACACCGTATCAATCACGGATACGTCGTTCGACGGCCCGTTGGCCGTGTACAAAAAGCGGCCATCCGGACTCAAGCCGATGCCCCAGGGCCGCGCGCCGACCGCAATCGAGGCGATGACCTTGAGACTGCCGATGTCGAGGACATCGACGTGGCCGCCCCGGCCCGTGGTTACGTACACGCGGGCGCCGTCGGGCGAGACCGCCACGCCCTTGGGCCTTGCGCCGGAGCTGGTCAGGTGCAGCGTCTGCCGTACCCGGCGTGCGGGCACATCGATCACGGTTATCGAGGCGTCGTTTTCACCCGATACGAACAGCGATTTGCCGTCAGGCGTGAACGCCAGATCGCGAGGTCTCTGGCCTACGGCCAAGCGCGCAATCGACTTCGAATCCGCGAGCGCCAACAGCGTGATCGAATTCGTTTCTTCGGAGGTGACGCCCAGAAGGCCGGCCGCGGCGCTCACGGTGAGGCCCTCGGGTTCGCCGCCGACGTCGACTTTGCTCACGATTTTTCCAGTGCCGACGTTGATCACCGCCGCCACGCCGGTGTCCTCGCTGGCCACGAACAGCCGAGCTCCGTCGGGGCTGAGCGCCACCTGCTCCGGATCGGATACGCCGGTCAAAACCCGTTCCACACGACCGTCGCTCAATCGAACGATGCCGATTCCATCAGCCGCCTTGTCCGCGGGCGGCAGCGACTTCTCATCCACGCCGGGGCCCGCCAGCGGCGAGCCGGTGAGCGCCACATACAGCCGCTGCTTGCCGGGTGCGCCGACCACTCCCCGCGGGCGCTTGCCGAGAGGCCACGTGGCGCTGACGCGGTGGGTGCCTCCGTCGATCACGGTCAGATCGCCGGATCCTTCATTGGTGACGAAAATCCGGTAACCCGCTTCCGCGCTGAACGCGGACGCAGCAACACCCAGGGCGCAGCACGCGATCAGAGATCGGCCGTCGATCATCTTCATTGATGTCCTCGAACTTTGTGGGCGTGCGGAGCACGCGGCCTCCTATTGTGGCCGATTCCCGTCGCAAAGTGCGCGCACGCGGTGTGCCGTGAGTGTGTCAGCCGCTGCGTCACATGTGTCACAAAAACGGGACGCTGCGCCGACAGGTGGTGAGTCCGCGAACCTCGATCGCGGCGCCGGACGGCATGCCGTGTTGTGTCCTGGCAACGTTGCCCTCAGGACCGAGGCGCGCGGTCGATGTGCTCGCGTTCTGCTCGTGGCCGGCGCGCAAAATGAACGCCCTCGCCGTGCTCGGGAGGGTTAACAGCGCAAAAAGGCGGCCGCTCGCGCCGCAGGAAGCCGCAATCGATGCATTTGCACGGTGGATGGCACGCTGTTTGCTGATTCTTCCCGCGGAGCCCGTGAATTGGGAAATAACCCACGCGGAACTTGTGGTAATCATCAGCAAAAACATTGGCATGAGGGGGCGAGATGCAAAACAGCAACAGTGCGGCATTCAGGGCCGGCGTGGCGATTATCGGAGCGCTGGCGGCTTCGGCAGCGGGAGCGTTCGATATCGTGTCGGGTGATTGGAAGTTTTCGGTCGCTGGCAACATCAACGTTCACTATATTTATTCGAGTTGCGAATCGACGGACAAGGCTGTTCCCATTACGACCGTTGGCGGCGCCTGTACGGGGAGCGCCACCGGCAGCAGCGTGTCCAATGTGGGCAACGGCCTCTTGCCGGCCGCGCTCACATTCGGACTCAGCACGACGCAAAATGGATTCGACATCGCGGCACATTTCGGGCTGTATCCGGGAATCGCCAGCAATGATGGCGGTAGTCCCAACCTGCAGGCGACCTCCAGCGCCACCAACGTAGGCTTGGCGACCACCGGTCTCGACGTTCGCCAGGTCTACATGACTTTCGGCAACAAGGAGATCGGCACGTTCACTCTGGGCCGCAACTTCGGCCTGTTTGCCTTCGATGCCATCATCAATGACATGACGTTACCGGGCGTCGGCGTCGCCGGCTCCGCTTCTTCGGCGTCGCCCTCCAATACGACGTTGGGATCCATCGGCTTCGGATACCTGTACCCGGATACCTTGGCGCAGATCGACTACACGACGCCGGACATCGCGGGATTTAACGCCACCATAGGCATCTTCGATCCGCTCAACTCGCTGACCGCACCGCTCAACGTGGCCGGTAACCAAAGCAATGCACCCAAGAAGGCGCCCGGTCTGCAAGCCAAGGTGACGTTCACATACAAGATGTCCGACGACATGAAATTCTACGCATCCGTTGCGGGGCTCACCCAGAAGCAGGACTACACGGGCCTTGCCGCAGCCTTGGGGGGAACGCAGCAATTCACCAGCAGCGCTGGCGATGTGTTCGTCAAGTTCGACTTCGCCGGCTTCGAAGTCGACGCCTCCTACTACCATGGCAAAGGCCTGGGAACTACCGGCCTCTTCTTCCTGGCTGACGACGGCCTTGGCAATGCACGTACTTCCAGTGGCTATCTGCTCCAAGGCACTTATGCCATTGGCGCCGTCAAACTGGGCCTCAATTACGGCGTCAGCAAATTGCAGTATGCCAGCGCGGCCGATGCGACCGCGGTGCCGACCTTGCTGGATAGCAACAACAAAGTGACCGCGGGCGTCTACTACTCGTTGACGAAGAACCTGACCCTGCTCGGCGAAGTAAGCGACGTCTGGACCAAGGCTCATGACGGAGGGGAAAATAAGAGCGTCAACGGCAACATTGGCGCATTCATGTCGTTCTAGGCGAGACCACCCGCTCGCGCGCGACCGAAAGAAAAAGGGCGGGAGTCGTGAGACTCCCGCCCTTTTTAATTTGCCGCCTTCAGGGCTATCGCGACCTTCAGGTCTACCGACCTTCAGGCCTACGACATTGCCGGCTTCGCAACGCCCTTCTGCTTCACGGTGTTGGCCGCCAGCATGTCCATCAACGGCGGCGACAGGGCATCATACGGCTCGAGCTTCAACTCCTTGAGGCGCGCGCGAATCCCGTTCATGTCTTCCGGCTTGGTGCCGGTCTCGATGACGGAAGAAACGAAGGCTGCGAATTCCGGCGCCGCCCAACCTCCCTTGTCAAACCGCTCGGCATGAATGAAGGTCAGGCCGTTGAAGGCGTGCTTTGGGTCCTTGATGGGCCCATGCATGTGCACGCCGCATACCGTGCACGCGTTGCGCTGAATGGTCTTCGACGGATCGACGACTTTGAGTTTCTGGCCGTTGGCAACGACTTCCACCTTGTCGGACGGCACCACCGCGATCATCGACATCAACGCGCCAGCCGGTCTCCAGCACTGCGAGCAGCCGCAGATGTGGTTGAAAAGCACATTGCTTTTGATCGCCACCTTGACCGGATCGCTCGTGCACTTGCACGTCAACGTGCCGCCTGCAAAGCTTGAATCGCCAGCCTTGACGCCGTTGTCTACGGAAGGATGAATTTTTACAGACATATTTGTATCCTCGTTTGGTTAATCCTTGCTCGTCTAATATAGGGCGACGCTACGGATCGACTCACCCGAGTGCATGAGTTCGAAGGCGTCGTTGATTTTTTCCAGCGGCATCGTGTGGGTGATCAGGTCGTCAATGTTGATCTTGCCGTCCATGTACCAGTCCACGATCTTGGGAACTTCGGTGCGCCCGCGTACGCCTCCGAAAGCCGTGCCTTTCCAAACTCGTCCCGTGACCAGCTGGAATGGCCGAGTGCTTATCTCCTTTCCGGCAGCGGCAACGCCGATGATGACCGAGACGCCCCAGCCTCGATGGCAGCATTCGAGAGCCTGACGCATGAGGTCGGTGTTGCCGATGCATTCGAAGCTGTAATCCGCGCCGCCACCGGTCAAATCGACCAGATAGGGCACCAGGTCTCCCTTGATTTCCTTCGGATTGACGAAGTGCGTCATGCCGAATTTCTCGGCAAGCGCCTTGCGCTTCGGATTGATGTCGACTCCGATGATCTTGTCGGCGCCGACCAGTCTGGCGCCCTGGACGACGTTCAAGCCGATGCCGCCCAATCCGAACACCACCACGTTGGCGCCGGGCTCCACCTTCGCCGTTTTGATGACGGCGCCGATTCCGGTGGTCACGCCGCAGCCGATGTAGCACACCTTGTCGAAGGGGGCGTCCTCGCGAATCTTGGCAACGGCAATTTCCGGAAGCACCGTAAAGTTGGAGAACGTGGAACACCCCATGTAGTGGTGGATCATGTCCTTGCCGATGGAGAACCGGCTGGTGCCGTCGGGCATCAGCCCCTTGCCCTGCGTGGCGCGGATCGCGGTGCACAGGTTGGTCTTATGCGAGGTGCAGGATTTGCACTGTCGGCATTCGGGAGTGTAGAGGGGGATCACATGATCGCCCTTCTTCACGGAGGTCACGCCGGGCCCGATATCGACCACGATTCCGGCCCCTTCATGGCCGAAAATCGCGGGGAACAGGCCCTCCGGGTCGGCGCCCGAGCGCGTGAATTCATCGGTGTGGCAGATTCCGGTGGCTTTGATTTCCACCAGGACTTCGCCGGCGCGCGGCCCCGCGAGATCCACCATGGCTATTTCGAGCGGCTTGCCGGCGGCATAACCAATTGCGGCTTTGGTTTTCATAAATTTCCATCTGTAGCAGGAGAACTGACATGACCGGTGGCGTCGACCATCGGGACTTTATAACTCGACAAAATGGAGTCGATTTGCGAATGATGCCCGGCGATCCAGCTGTCCAGAGTCTCCTTCCATTGCTTCTCGCCGTTGCGCAGACCCATGGATATTTCATAATCGAACTTGATCTTGGGATCGGGTTCGAACGGGACGGCCCGCCACTTCGGGCTCTTCGTTCGCTGCGCGACCAGCATGCCGGCGATCGGACCCCAGAGGATGGCCGCATCGAGCTTGCCGTTGTCGAGATCCCGCTCGATGGTGCGCGCCGGGGACTCCTCCGCATCGCCGTTCTGATGGCTGTAGCTGACCGCGTGGTCCACGAGCCCGTTCTTGAGCAGCCAGTCTGACCCCGGCGACTTGGTGAACACGCCGATGCGCAGCGTATCGAGCTTTTCCCGGGGCAGTTTCAGCACATCCTCGGCAGTGCGCAATCCGTTCAGATCGCTGCGCGAGGAGAATATCAGGGCATAGGTCGAGTGCATGTACGGCTGCGTCGTGGCCGTGAGTTCGTAGTCCTTGGGCACCCCGATGATGAGGTCGCACTTGTATTCATGCGATAGCTCGTCCTTGGAGCGAAGGGTATTGCGTATGAAACCGATGCGCTGGGGAAAGAACGTATATTCGACCTTCATCTTCAGATCGCGCGCCAGGGCTTCCGCGATCTTGTTCTCGTAGCCTTCGCCCTTGTCGTTCGACAGAGGGAGATTCGACGGATCGGCGCACACTTTGAGAACGCTGTCCGCCGCCAGGCCGGAATGCGCGCACAACGCAAGTCCGGCGGTCATCAACACCGTGCAGCCGCGCCCCCGGCTAAACCACACCCGCGTCATTGTGCCAGCGGATGCAAGTGGCCGGGATTGATCTTGCCGTCCGACCGGCCTTTGAGGTACGCATAAAGACCTTCCCAGTTCTTCTGCACCATTTCGCTGGCGCCCCACGGAGGCATGCCCTTGTCGGGGCGGCCGTCGATGACGGTCGTGTGAAATTCCTCCTTGGACAGCGTTTTGAGCGAGGTGATCAACGAGGGTCCTACCAAACCTTCCTGCTCGGCGCCATGGCAGCGTTCGCATGCCAATGCTCGCCACGTTTTCCACCCGTCCAGAGTCTTGGGATCGACTTTGTCGCCGTCCTGTACCGTGTACGGCGCTGCTGAATCCTGGTTTGCCGCCTGGGCGGTGTCAGCGGTCCGGCTCGCCGTCAGGGCGGCTGCGGACAGAATCGCGATCGACATCACAAAATAAACCCGTCGTCTCATTAATCTCTCCAAGTCGAGGCCGTGGGCCCGGGGACGTTTTCACGTCCACGGACACACGGTCTCGGTCGCTTCAATTATATTTTTATTAGTTGGCGCTTGCGGTGCGGCCGGCAGCCGCATCGGGCAGCGAAAACACGAACAGCGACCCACCCAAGGTGGTGTACTTGGCCAAATCCTTGTAGCCACCCACGGCACCCAGGCCCTCATGTGATTCGGTCAAGCCGGCCGCCATGCCGATGCCGGCCCAGCCGCCGATGCCCGAATACACGCCGACGAACTGCTTCCCGTTGTACGAGTAGGTGAACACGTTGCCGATGATTCCGGAGGGCGTCTTGAACTTCCACAGTTCCTTGCCGTCCTTCGTGCTCACCGCCTTGATGTAGCCCTCGAGCGTGCCGTAGAAGGCGACATCACCCGCGGTGGTCAGGGCGCCCGACCATACCGAGAAACGCTCCGGCTTGGACCAGGCGATCTTGCCGGTCGCCGGATCCCAGGCGATGAAATTGCCCATGCCGCCATGACTGTTCGGGGTCGGGAACATGGTCAGGGTGGCGCCCACATAGGGCTGGCCCGCCGTGTACTCGATTTGGAACGGCTCGTAGGTCATGCAGACATGGTTGGTCGGAACGAAGACCAGGCCCGACTTCGGGTCATAGCTCGACGGTTGTTCGTCCTTCGATCCGAGCGCGGCCGGGCAGATGTCCTTCACGTCGACGTCCGGTCCGGTGGTGCCGGGCGAGTACTTCTTGTCGACCACCGGACGGCCGGTTTTCATGTCGACGCCGGTGGACCAGTTGACCTGCGGATCGTACTTCTGCGCGACCAACAGCTCACCCGTGGCCCGGTTCATCGTGTAGCCGAAGCCATTGCGGTCGAAATGCACCAGCGCGGGAACGTCCTTGCCGGCCATCTTGATGTCCGCCAGCACCATTTCGTTCACGCCGTCGAAGTCCCACTCGTCGTGGGGCGTCATCTGGTACACCCACTTCGCGACGCCGGTGTTGAGATCGCGCGCGAAAATGGTCATCGACCACTTGTTGTCGCCGGGGCGCTGATTGGGGTTCCACGTGCTCGGATTACCCGAGCCGTAATACACCAGGTTCAGCTTCGGATCGTAGGAATACCAGCCCCAGGTGGTGCCGCCGCCGATCTTCCACTGATCGCCCTTCCACGTCTTGAGGGATGAGTCCTTGCCGACGGGCGCCATCTTGCCGTTGGTCCAGGTCATGGTCTTGGCCGGGTCGATCAGCATTTCGTCGTCCGGACCCGTGCTGTAACCCCTCCATACCTGTTTGCCGGTCTTGATGTCGTAGGCTATCACGCGGCCGCGTACGCCGAACTCGCCGCCGGAGATGCCGGTCAGAACGAGGTTCCCGAACACGTGCGGTGCATTGGTGTTGGTCTCGCCGATCTTCGGATTGCCGTTCTTCACGGTCCAATCCACCTTGCCGGTCGCCGCATCGAGCGCCACCAACGTGGTGTCGGCCTGTTGCAGGAAAATCTTTCCGTCCCCGAAGGCAAGACCGCGATTCACAGTATCGCAGCACATCACGGGCACCACGGTGGCGTCCTGTTTCGGCTCGTATTTCCACTTGTACGTCTGGTCAGCGAGGTTGATTGCGTAAACGTTGTTGGGAAACGGCGTATGGATGTACATCGTGTTGCCGACGACCAGAGGCGATCCCTCGTGGCCTCGCAGAACGCCGGTGGACATCGTCCAGGCTACCTGCAAGCTCGACACGTTCTTGGCGTTGATCTGATCCAACGTGCTGTAGCGGTGGTTCGCGTAATCTCCCGCCTGAGACGCCCAGTTGGACGGATTGCTCATGCTTGTTTCGAGGTCCGTCGCCGCAGCGATCCCACTTAGGCATAATGACGTCGATACCGCAACAGCGCCCAGAATGGGAAGGGCGTAAAACTTTTTCATATTGATTCCCTCATCGTGAGTTTCGACATTTAACCAACCAATCTTTCAATCCCCTTAAATTTCAACTTCAAACAAAATCTGTTCACCTCAAAAAAGAGCGCGAGACCATGAAACTGCAATACTTATGCCACATGCCCTCGGTTTTCGTATTGGTGGGCGCCATCGGAATCATCGGCGCCTGTGCCGCGGCCGGCCCCGCATTCGGCGAGACGCCGGGACCCGATGCGCACGGCACCCCGGGGCCCGCGCACGACTATCCTACGGTCGCGCGCGTCGAATACGTCAACGAGTGCATCGGGAAGAACGGCGGCAAACTCGCCGCCCTGTATCAATGTTCCTGCGCCATCGACCGCATTGCGAACGAATTGGCCTACGATGACTACGTGGAGGCATCGACTTTCGCGAAATACGCGACCTTGCCGGGCGAAGCGGGCGGCATTTTTCGGGATTCGGAGCACGCGCGCCAAATGGCCAAGAGTTTTCGCGATTTGGAAGCCAGCGCGCTGCGCGGCTGCGGGATGCCGCATTGATGGCGCGGAGACCCTCGCCTGCACCGTCGCGCTGCGACGGCGGGTTGTGTGCCAGCAATGGCACATGTCGCGACACGGATGCCACCGTTGCTCCATTGCGGCGCCGCTTCATTTGACTTTTAACAGTGAGATCGCGATGCTCCTTCGGTCGGATAATAATTATTCTAAGGATGGAACAGCTGGCTGGCCGTAGGGGAATCCCCGATGTCTAATCATATAGAGTCCAAGCACGCTGCAACGGTGGTGGGGTTCGTGCGCGGTGCTCCCGGCCGATCGGAGCAAGCGGTGGTCAGTTCAGCGATCGGCGCCTCCTGGCGCCGCTGCATGATCGATTATTCGCTGGATCCGGAGCGCCCGCTCGAAGCCTGCGTTCTGGACGGTCGCACCCTCCAGGAATACCGCAACCGGCACGAACACCTCATCCAGGTGGCATCGGCGGAAATCGATTGGCTGTACGACCATATCGCCATGTCCGGGTGCGCGCTGCTGTTGACTGACGCGGGCGGCATCGTCTTGTACGAAAAGGTCGACCCCACCATTCTCGAGACTTTTCGAAACGCAGGATTGCGGCTGGGCGCCGATTGGAGCGAGTCGCGGCAGGGAACCAATGGGATGGGCACCTGCATCGCCGAGAACCGGCCCATCATCGTGCACCGCGACGAGCATTTCCAGTCCTGCCACATCGGCCTATCCTGCACCGCCGCACCCATCCACGATCCGGATGGATCCTTGGTTGCCGTGCTGGATGCGTCCACCATGAACGCGCAGGGGACTCGCGAGACCCAGACCCACATCATGGCGCTCGTCCAGCTGTCGGCGAAATTGATCGAGAAATGTCTGTTCCTCCGGCATTTTCAGCGCGGCAGCGTGCTGCGTTTCCACGCGCGCCCCGAATTCGTCAATTTGCAGCACGATGGCGCGCTGGCTCTGGCCAGCGACGCGACCGTGATCGCGGCGGACGAGATGGCGATGCGGTTGCTCGGCGTGCAGCAGCGGCGCGAACTCATCGGGCGCCGCATCGACGATATATTCGACATGCGCGCCGAAGAGATGACGGACCCGGTCGCCCCCAGCGCCGTGGGTCTGTGGCCGGTGCGCGACGCGGCGCTGGGGAGGCGGTATTTCGCAAGCTTGAGCCACGAATCAACCGACGTCGGGTTTTCGAAGTATCTGGTGCGCAGCGCCCGCGGCCCCGATGTCATGCGGCTCGCACCCGCCCATGGCACGAAGGATTTGCCGGCGCTCGAGGACCTTGCCGGCGACGATTCGCAGATGCTGCGCATTGTGCGCAGCGCGCGTCGCGTCGCCGCCTCGTCGGTATCGGTCATGATCCAAGGCGCCACCGGTACCGGCAAGGAGCTGTTCGCGCGCGCTTTGCACGCAGCCAGCGGCAGGGCGCCGTTCGTCGCGCTCAACTGCGCGGCCATTCCCGAATCCCTCATCGAAAGCGAATTGTTCGGCTACAAGTCGGGCGCGTTCACCGGGGCGCGCCGCGAGGGGATGAAGGGCACCATTCTGCAAGCCTCGGGCGGCACGCTGTTCCTGGATGAAATCGGCGACATGCCTTTGGCACTGCAGACCCGGCTCCTGCGCGTGCTCGAAGAGCACGAGGTGGTTCCCCTGGGCGCGGATAAGCCGATGAAGGTGGATTTGCGGGTGGTGTGCGCGTCGCATCAGAATCTGCGTTCCATGATCGCGCGCGGCCAGTTCCGGGAGGATCTGTACTACCGCCTCAACGGCATAACCCTCGAGTTGCCGCGATTGGCCGAGCGCACCGACAAGGAGCAACTCATACGAAAATTGCTCGGCGCCGAAACCAGCGACGGCCGGCCGGTGGCGATCGAAACGGACGCGTTCCAATGCCTGCTGGAATACGATTGGCCGGGGAATATTCGCGAATTGCGCAATGTCATCCGCACCTCGCTGGCAATTTGCGACGGTGGCGTGGTGCGTCTGCGCGACCTGCCGAGCGAAGTGCGGCATGGTGCGTCGGTCCCGGCGGAGCCGCGGGCGGTGCCTTGCGAAGCCGTCAATGCGGAAGACCCCGACCTCACGCAGGATTTGTCGCCGATCGAAGTGGCCGAGCGGCAAGCGTTGGTTACGGCCATTCGCGATACCGACGGAAACATGGCCCGCGCGGCCACCCTGTTGCAGGTCAGCCGCAGCACGCTGTACCGCCGGTGCCGGCGACTGCGAATCGTTCACCGGGGTCTATAGCCCGGGGAGCCCCTGCCAACGGGGCTCACGCGAAATACTCAGACAGGCTCCAGATGGCATGTAACCTGCTTGGGCTTTGCTGGTTATGGCCCATGTCCGCAACCATGAAAGCTTAAGGTCGGGACGTCACCTCCTCAGACTCGCGCCCGGAATCCGCTTGAGCGGCGATGCGGAATCGCCTGCGGGGACGCTGCTGGTCTCGAGCGCGGGCAAGGTGCGCCTCAACGAACATGCCGTGGCCATCCTGGAACTCTGCGACGGATCCCGCACCCGTGACCGCGTGGTGATGGATGCCATCCTGCGTTCGTCCGGTGCCATGCGCGCCGCCGATGTGGCCGAGTTCCTCGACGCGGCCCAGTCGCGCGGATGGCTCACCGACGGGGACTGAAAAGAATGGTGCGCCGCAGTAACGGCTCCGCCGGCACCCCTTCGTGCCGCGAGGCGAAGTGAACAGGGGTGCGACTTGCTATTTCAGGGGCGCGTCGCGCTCCTCCGGGCATTGGGCGGCAGTCTCGAAGTGGGACTCCGCCGGATAGAGCGCGGCCAGTTTACGCATCACGCCGTTGGTCCAGCCAAAGCCATCCTGCGTCGGATACTCGCCGCCTCCGCCGCTCCGGCCGGTGTCGACGACATCGTACTTCTCCACCAGCTTGCCGGTCTCGCGATACAGGTGATTGACGCCGGCCATCCAGCGGCAGGCAATCGTGGCGGCCAGCGACGGCTGATGATGACGGCGCAGGCCGTCGACGGCTATCCATTGCAGAGGTGCCCAGCCGTTCGGGGAATCCCACTGCTGGCCGGAGTCCAGCGGCGTGGTGACGATGCCGCCGGCTTTGAGCAGAGAGTCCCGGGTGGCGCGGGCAACCGATTGGGCCTGATGCGGCGACGACATGGCCACGAACAGAGGATAAAGAGTGGCCGCGGATATTCCGGGGATGCGCTCGCGGTGCGTCCAGCGATAATCGAGATAGGCGCCGGAACTCGCGTCCCACAGATACCGGTCGACCGCCTTGCGGCGCTGCGCCGCCCGCTGTTCGAATTCCCGCCCGCAATTCAAGTCGCCGGTGCGCCTGCAGCCGGCGCTGATGGCCTGCTCCAGGCCGAACAGCAGGCTGTTGAGATCGATCGGTATGATTTCCGTGGTGTCGAGCGAGGCGCGGGTCCTTGCATCGGCGAACCAGCGCGAACTGAAGTCCCAGCCGCTTTCGGCGGCTGCGCGAATGTCGCGGTACAGCTGGCGCGGCTCGCGCGTGCTGCCCTTCGCCAATTCCGTATCCTCCGCATACGATTCGTCGCGCGGCGTGTCGGCATCATCCCAAAATCGATTGAGTGTCGAGCCGTCATCAAGCATGACGACGTGGAATCGACCCGCCCCCCGATGCAGACCGGACGCACCGCGCATCCAGAAAGCGTACTCGCGCTTCAGTTGGGGCAGATAGCGGCCGAACGCCGCGGGCGGGTCGGCGGCGGACAACAGGCCCACCATCTCGAAAAAGAACGGCGGCTGCGAGCGGCTCAGATAGTAGGTGCGGGCGCCGTTCGGAACATGACCGAAGGTGTCGATCAGGTACGCGAAATCGCGCACCATGTCTTCGGCCAACTCCGGCCGGCCGCTCTGCATCAATCCCAGCATGGTGAAGTACGAGTCCCAGTAATACATTTCGCGAAATCGTCCGCCGGGAACGACGTAGGGGTATGGCAACGTCAGCAGCGAAGAATAGGGCGGCGCGGTCTTGGTGGTGCGGGTCAGCTGATCCCATAGCCGGTCGATATGGGTGAGCAGCGATTCATGGTCCGGTTCCGCGACCGCGGACGCGGCTTCCGGCGGCAACGCGAAATGCGCGTCGACGAAACGTTTCAAAGCTTCGTCGGAGCGCGGCGGCTCGCGGCGGTAGGCCGCAAGGATCCGTTCCGGCGACTCCTTCGGCACCGCGTCGACAAAGGTCTTGCCGTCGGGAAAGATTCGCGCCGACTGCACCGCGACGAACAGCTCCTGAAACACAGCCTGCGGCGGATCTGCGGGAGCGCTCGAGGTTCGCGGTTGGGTCGATGCCGTCGGCAGCAGTGCCAGCCATAGCAACCAGCCAATGCCGTGGGAGCTGCGGCGGGGAGTCACGCTTTGCACCGTCATCAGATATTCGGCACGGAAACCCGAACCTCGAGGCCGGGGAGGAGGTGCCGCTCCTTACGTTGAATTGTCACTGCATCGCTCCTAATGCCCCGCCGACTTGACGGTCACGCGCCGCACGACGCGGCCCGACGGCAGGCGAGAAATCACCACGTCCAGCGCCTTGCCGCGAAACTCAAGATTCACCAGCCTAAGCGGGCCCGAGGCCGGTTTTGGGCGGTTCCGCGGAACGTGCGCGAACGATTCTCCCTTGAACCCGCCGAGCGTGTGACCGTCGTCGGCGGTCACACGCTCAGGAGTGCTTGTGTGTCGGAACTTGCGTATCAGAACTTGTAGCGCAGCTGCACGTTGATCTCGCGTCCGAAGATGGGCCGGGCCATTTCGAAGTTGTTGGCGATGCCGCTGCCCGAACCCAGCGCAATACGGGCATTGCCTTCGGTCAAACCCACCTGGTTGGTGAGATTACTGCCCTGCAGGCGCACCTCGAAGTGGTCGCCGAGCTCAGAGACGATGCCGGCGTCCAGCGTGTAGTAGGACGGAAGGACCTGTTGGTTGGTGTTATCGCTGTAGCGCAGACCCACATGGGTGTATGTCATGAAGACGCGCACAGAACCCCACTCCATCGGCAGCTCGTATGCCGGGGTGAAGCGGAACTGCAGCCGCGGCTGGCGCGCCAGGGTCAAGCCATCGAAGAGCGGATTGTGGGAGTACAGGGCGCGCTGCCAATCGCCGCTCAGGTCGAAGCTCAGGTGACGTATGGGTTCCCACCGCGCTTCGATGTTGGCGACCCAGGATTGGGCACCGTACACCGCGGTGATCTGTTGGCCGGTGGCCGTGAACTGCTGAAATGGCACGCCGCTGAAGATCTTGCGCGAGCCGTCGATGACGCCGTAGAACGTCTCAGTCTGGAGGCGGTAGCCGACTTCATAGTTCTTGATGCTCTGGATCTGCGGCTGGCCGCTGCGCAGGTCATCGAAACCGGGGAAGTGAATGCCCTGGTTGATGCGCGCATACGCGGACATGTGCGGAGTGATCTCGTAGTTCGCGCCCAAGCTCCACGAACCTCGGGTGTGCCTAAATTCGGTGCACTCGTTGGTGCCCGACGTATCGCAGCTCACGCCTTGGTTGAAGGTGCCGTTGGGGACGCTGACGCCTTTGTTATAGAGATTCCTGGGATCGCTGTCGAGATTCACGGAAGAGTCATTCTCGATGGTGCCATGATCGCGCTGCTCTTCGACGCGGTAGCCGGCGTCGAAGAGCCACTGGTCGATCTTCCATTGATCGGAGAGGAACAGCGCCGTATTAAAGCCGGTCCAATGCTCATTGAGTGTGAAGAAAGAGGCGCCGAGTAGGCCGGCTGGATTGGTGACATTGACGCCGTTGTTCAGTGTGAGCTCGACCAATTGCGCGTTCGGGGTGGCGGTGATGAGCTCGTTATTGCCTAGATACCAATGATCGTCGGACTTGTAGGCGGCGAGATACCCGCCCACGGTCAGCTTGTTGCCCTCGACCACATCGAAAGTGAAGCGCAGGTCATCGGTGAAGGACTGGATCCGCTTCTGCACGATCCAGAACCCCATCGAGGCTATGGAGGAGTTCGGATTGAGGACTGCGCCCGAGCCGGAGACGCCCGCGGGGCTGACCAATGTCGCAGTGCCGCTGGTCGCGAGACCGTAGGGCCCGGTGATGGCCGGGTTGGCATTCACCGTGGCGATTTCGCTGCTGATGAAGGAACTCAAGCTCTGCGGCGCGAAGTTGTTGATCAGGCAGAAGCAATCCACTTCGCCGGCCGAGTACATGAGCTTGTTGCTCAAGGAGATACCGTCATTAATTTGGACGTCGAGGTCATTGCCGAACGTGTGCAGATCCGCGCCGCGGCCGTTCGCGAGGTCTGCAGTCACGGGCGCCCCGGTGGGAGTTTCCTGCACCGAGATGCCGCGCAAGGCGCTGCCGGCGAAGGTTCCCGTGTGGGGATTGAATCCGGGAAAAGCCGAGACGCTCTGGCCATTGCCGGTACCGCTGACCGTGACCGGAATGTCCGTGATGAAAAGATTCTTGTCGTTGAGTTCCCGCGCGAAGAACATGATCGTTCCATTCTCCAGTGTGTGCGTGATGGTGGCCGTGATCTGGCCGCCGTCATCCGCGGGAAACTGCGAGTCCCGAATGCCGCTCGAGTAGCGATAGAAACCGCCCACGCTCATGTACCAATCCTGGGCCAGCGGTCCGCCGTAAAAGCCGTCGATCCGGTACATGCCTTCATCGCCCCAGGTGACGCCGAGGTCACCACGGGGAGTGGCCGTGCCCTGGCGCAGGATGAAATTCGCGGTGGCGCCCAGCTGGCCGTTGGATAACACCACGCCCGGGCCACCCTGCAGCACCTCGGCGCGCTCGACGCTCTCATCGAGACGAAACTGCGAGGCGTTGTCCATGAAGGACAGGGTCGGCACTGGGAAGATCGGCGAGCCGTTCAACTGGTAGGTGACGTAGGGTGCATCGCTGCTGCCGGGAAAGCCCGCCAGCTCGATATTCGCTCCGGCTTCGCCGCTGCTCGATTCGGCCCAGATGCCCGGCACGATCTTGAGCAGGTCCGCCGAACTCGACGGATTGACGTCCCGAATCTCTTCCAGACTCGCCGTCGTGATCGAGAAGCTGGCGTCGAGTTTCTTGAGGCCCTTGGATTGAGCCGAGCCGGTGACCACGATCTCTTCGAGGGTGCTGGTGTTGGCGGCGCTGGCGTCGGCTGCCGCCGCCGGCGTTGCCGCCGTGTCTTGGGCGCCGGCGTGACCACCGGCCAGCAGGGCGCCGCTCAGCGCGAACAGCCCTGCAATACGCGTGAATAGTCCACGATGATTCATGTTGTCGTCCCCCTTCAGTTGAGTGTCGTTGCCGGCCGCGCCCGCGGTGGCGCCGGGTGCCTTCACCGGCGCAGGCTGCGGAGCGTCCGTCTTACTTGCCACATTGATGGCGATGCTCGTATCGCTCACTTGAGTGAATGTCAGGCCGCTTCCTTCGAGCAATTTGCGCAGTGCATCCTGCACGGTGAAGTCTCCGCGGACGCTCACGGTCTGGTGGTTCTCGACCAGAATCGTCGAGAACACCAGAGTGATGTCCGCTTGTCGGGCGAATTCGGTGAGCGCCGATGCGGCCGGCTGCGCCTGGATATCGAAATGGCGCACTCCGTTGCCCGCGAACGCCGGCGCGCCGATCATCGTCAAAGCCAGGCAACGGAAAATTACCGCGAATCGTCGCTGCATGAATTCCCCCCGAGTTTTCCCTTCGCGCCGTTTGTGGATGTCGACGCGTGACGGGCCTCAAAGGAGTAGACGGTCGTCGCGGAAAAAACCGCTATGAGTTAATTGGAAAAAGTCGCCTGCGGCGCTTTTTGTGCCTGTCCATTGCGCTACGCTATCCCTGCTGCGCGCCCCGGGCAAAAAGCGTGGTTTTTGCCAGCTGCGTAGCAGGGGGAAATGCAAATAGCGAGACGATGCTAGGGGACTGGGATCACTACTCAGGGACGGGGATCGATGTACACCACACCGTTCGATCCGTGACGGATCGAAACGGGAAAGGCCATCTGCAGTGCGTCGAAGAAGGCTTGCACATCGCCGGTGCGGTATCTGCCGCCCACCCTCAAGGCGGCGACTTGCGGGTCGTTCACGATGATACGCGCGTCGGTATAGCGGCCGATTTCGGCGATCGCGTCGGACAGGGATTCACCGTCGAAGACGACGGCGCCGTCGCGCCAGGCGAGCACGCTGGACAAGCGGTGCGTGCTGACCGGCACCACGGAATACTCGTTGCCGGCCGGCGAGAGTTGCTGGCCGGCGGCGAGCGTGTGCATATGGCTTCGTGGCGTCACGCGCGGACCGCGGCCCGGACCCGCAGGTTCGGCGGCGGCCTCCGACCGCACCTCGACGCTGCCCTCGTTGACGACCACATCCACATGCTGGTCGCTGCGCAGGCGGACTTCGAACTGCGTCCCGACCGCCCTCACCACGGCATCGCCCGCGTGCACGAGGAACGGCCTGGAGCGGTCGTGGGCCACCTGGAAATGAGCCTCGCCCTTGCGCAGATAGATCTCCCGGACGCTGCTTTGCAGGTGGGTTTCCACGATGGTGTTGGTGTTGAGCGACACCACGGAGCCGTCCGCCAGCGTTACGCTGCGCTGCTGACCGACCGCCGTTGCGAGGGTCTGCAATTCGCTGCCCATTCGCATCCAAGTCGCGACGGCGACGCCCATGACGATCGCGGCGGCCGCGGCCGTCCACGAGGCGTTGCGACCCGCCAGCCGCGCGCCGGCAGAGGTCCGCGTGAAGGTCGCGATCTTCTCCTCGCGCTTCGCCTCCGCGAGCCCGTTCAATCCCGTCCAGACTCGAGTCAGGTCCTCGTAGGCCTGACGGTGCCGCGAATCCCGGCGCAGCCACGAAGTGAATGCGTCCCGGTTGGCGGTGCTGACGGTGTCGGAATCCATACGCCAGACCCAAACGGCCGCCTCTTCGTCGATATCGGACCGAGTGCGGAATTTGAAAATCTTGCTCATTCGCTTTGCCCGCCGCCTCGCACCCGCGGAGGTGCGGACCGATCGTTCGCATCGCTCGCGCCCATCAAGCCGGATTCACGCAGGTAGTCCCTGCAGCGAAGCAATCCCTTGGCCACATGTTTCTCGATGGTGCTATGGCTGACCCCGAGTACTTCAGCAATCTCGTCATGCGACAGCCGGTATACCTTGCGCAATACGAAGACACGCCGGCACAACGGCGGCAAACGGTCGACCGCGGCACAGAACGACTCGAATCGACGGCGCGCGTCGAGCTGCTCGTCGGCGGGCGCCTCTGTAGAGTAGACGTTTAAGCTGTCGAAATCCCCCACGCTGTCCGTCGTTTGAGCGGCCCGGCGCCGGGCCCTCTCCACGGCGGTATTATGTGCAATTCGAAACAGCAGCGCCTGCGGGGACTCGATCTCGCGAAAGTCCCGCAGCGCGTACATTCGCGCATAGGTTTCCTGCACCAGATCTTCGACATCCTCCGCTCCGGAGGTAAATTTGCGCAGATAGCGGTGCAGTGCCGCCCGATGACGGAAGATCTGATTCAGAAACCAATCATGTCTCTCATCGGCCATGGCAGGCGAGGCTACTCCTCGCCGCGTATGATTCCAACCAGTCTCTAGTTCATTGGAAAAAGTCGCCTGCGGCGCTTTTTGTGCCTGTCCATTGCGCTACGCTATCCCTGCTGCGCGCAAGCCCTGGGTGGCCATCCTGGCCACCCGTTCGACGCAGTGCGTCTCACCCCTGGACGGCACCCTTCGGGTCGACCTCCGGTCGACCAAACGCGCTCCTGCGCGTTTGTCGGACATCAGCTTCGTTTCCGCTGGCAAAAAGCGTGGTTTTTGCCAGCTGCGCGTATCCTTCCAACCGTCCCTCGATGTACGTCATGCACATTCCAGAATCGTTCCATCCTGCCGTTGCCGCGTGGTTTGCGCGCACCCATCCCACGCCCACCGAAGCGCAGGCGCATGCCTGGCCCGCCATTCAGGCGGGACGCGACGTGTTGGTCGCTGCGCCCACCGGTTCCGGCAAGACGCTGGCCGCCTTCCTGGCCGCCATCGACCAACTCGTGCGGGAGGGCGGCGCCGGCGGGCTTCCGGACGAGACGCGCGTTCTGTACATATCCCCGTTGAAGGCGCTGTCGAACGACATCCACCGCAATCTCGAAGCGCCCCTCGAGGGAATTCGCGCGGAACTTGCGGTGCTTGGGCTCCCGGATGTCGACATTCGGACGGTGGTGCGAACCGGCGACACCTCGCAATCCGAACGTGCGCGCATACGCCGCAAGGCTCCGCATATCGTGGTCACCACGCCGGAGTCGTTTTATGTGCTGCTGGGCTCGCAATCCGGCCGCAGCATGCTGGCTACCTGCCGTACCGTCATCGTCGATGAGATCCACGCCGTTGCCGCCAACAAACGCGGCTCCCATCTGGCGCTGTCGCTCGAGCGCCTGCAGGCAATCACCGGCCGCCGGCCGGCGCGGGTGGGACTGTCCGCAACGCAAACCCCCATCGACGAAGTCGCGCGCTTCCTCATCGGCGCAAACCGCCCGTTGAGCGATTGCGTCATCGTCGATTTAGGTGCCGCGCGCAATCGCGATCTGGCGCTGGAATTGCCGCCCGTGCCGCTCGAAGCCGTCATGTCGGGCGAAGTCTGGGTCCAGGTATATGACCGACTTGCGGAACTCATCAGGGAACACCGCACCACTCTGGTCTTCGTCAACACGCGCCGTCTGGCCGAACGGATCGCGCGCCATCTCTCCGAGCGATTGGGCGAGGAATACGTCGCCGCGCACCACGGCAGTCTGGCCCGGGAGCTCCGCTTCAAGGCCGAGCAGCGATTGAAGCGCGGCGAGCTCAAGGCGCTGGTGGCCACGGCTTCGTTGGAGCTGGGTCTCGATATCGGCGATGTAGACCTCGTCTGCCAGATCGGATCGACACGTTCCATCAACGCGTTTCTGCAGCGGGTGGGGCGCGCCGGACATGCCGTCGGCGGAACATCCAAGGGCCGATTGTTTCCGCTCTCGCGCGATGAGCTGGTGGAGTGCGCGGCGTTGCTCGATGCGGTGCGGCGCGGCGAGTTGGACCGGCTCGTGGTCCCCACCAACGCCTTGGACGTGCTCACCCAGCAAATTACCGCCGAGGTCGCGGCGCGGGAGTGGTCCGAGGATGCCTTGTTCGATCTGTTCCGCGGCGCCCATCCGTACCGCGATCTGCAGCGCGCCGACTTCGACGACTGCGTCAACATGCTGGCGCAGGGATTCAGCACGCGCCGCGGACGCCATGGGGCGCTCTTGCATCGCGACGGCGTCACCCGGAGCCTGCGGCCGCGAAAGGGCGCGGCCCTTACCTCCATAACGTCCGGCGGCACGATTCCCGACAACGCCGACTACAAGGTGGTGCTCGAGCCCGAGGGTTTCTCGGTCGGGTCGGTCAACGAAGACTTTGCCGTCGAGAGCCTGCAGGGCGACATATTTCAACTGGGCAATACCTCGTATCGGATACTGCGCGTGGAACGCGGCACCGTGCGTGTCGAAGACGCCCACGGTCAGCCGCCGTCGATTCCGTTCTGGCTGGGTGAAGCGCCGGGACGCTCCGACGAACTGTCGGCGGCGGTCGCGCGCCTTCGGGCTGAGATCGGGCTGCGTCTCGACAGTGATGCCGCCGGGGCGCCGCGCGCCAGGGCATCGCAGTGGCTGATCGAGGCGGTCGGGATCGACGAGATCGCGGCCGCTCAACTGATCGAGTATCTGGCCGCGGGCCGCGCGGCGCTGCAAGGACTGCCGACGCTCGACACGGTCATCTTCGAGCGCTTCTTCGATGAATCCGGCGGCATGCAGCTCGTGATTCATTCATCCTACGGCAGCCGGGTGAATCGGGCCTGGGGGCTGTCGCTGCGCAAGCGCTTCTGCCGCACCTTCAACTTCGAACTGCAGGCGGCCGCGACCGAAGATCACATCGTGCTGTCGCTCACGCACGCGCATAGTTTCGAATTGGCGCAGGCCGCCCGCTACCTGAGTTCGAGCACGGTCCGCCGCGTGCTGGTGCAGGCGCTGTGCGCGGCGCCGATGTTCGGCGTGCGGTGGCGGTGGACCGCGGGTATCGCCCTGGCGCTGCCCCGATTTCGCGGCGGCAAGAAGGTTCCGCCACAGATCGCGCGGATGAACGCGGAGGATTTGCTGGCGTCCGTGTTTCCCGACCAGGTGGCCTGCGCCGAAAATCTGCCCGGCGAAATCGAGATTCCCGATCACCCGTTGGTGCGGCAAACCATCCGCGACTGTCTGGAGAGCGCGATGGATGTCGACACGCTCGAAGAGGTATTGCGGCGCCTGGAAAGCGGCCAGATTCGGATCATTGCGCGCGATCTTACCGAGCCCTCTCCGCTCGCGCTCGAGGCGCTGAACGCCCGTCCCTATGCCTATCTGGATGACGCCCCCCTGGAGGAGAGGCGCACGCAGGCGGTGATGGCCCGGCGCTGGATCGATGCGGCGTCGGCGGCCGATATCGGGCGGCTGGACCCGGAAGCCGTCGCCAGGGTTCGCGGCGAAGCCTGGCCCGATGCCGCTACCGGCGACGAACTGTGCGACGCGTTGTCGTGGCTGACATTCCTGAGCGACGACGAGGTGAGCGAGAATGAGGCATGGCCGCGTTTGATCGGGGAGCTGGTCGCGCAGGGACGGGTGGTGCGTATCGAGGCGCCGGGACATCGGACGCTGTGGGTCAATACCGACCAGCGCGGTCTATTCGAACCGCAAACGCCGTCCTCGGACGAGGCGCTGGTGGCCATCGTTCGCGGCCGGCTCGAGGGGCTCGGGCCGGTAACGGCCGCGCAGCTCGCCCAACCTTTGGGTCTCGCGACGCGATCGGCAACCACGGCGTTGGCCGCGCTCGAATCGGAAGGATTTGCGATGCGGGGCCGATTCACGCCGGATGCCGGCGAGGAACAATGGTGCGAGCGCCGCCTGCTGGCGCGTATCCACCGCTACACCGTCAAGCGGTTGCGCGCTGAAATCGAACCCGTGCAGGCCCGGGACTTTCTGCGCTTTCTGTTCGACTGGCAGCGCGTGCTGCCGGAGGCGCGGCTGCAGGGGTCGGATGCGGTGGCGGCCGTGCTTACGCAGCTCGAGGGCTTCGAGGCGCCGGCGGGTGGGTGGGAGAGCGACATCCTGCCCATGCGAATCGCGGAATACGATCCGCATTGGCTGGACGAGCATTGCCGCGCCGGCCGCTTTGTCTGGGCGCGGCTGCAAGCCCGGCTGCAGGCGCGGCGCGGCGATCAGGACCTGGCGGCCGGGCCCGTACGCTCGACACCCATCACGCTGCTCGCGAGACGCAACGTCAAGGTATGGTTCGAGCTGACCCAGCCCAACGACCCGGCGCAGCTCAGCTACAAGCCGCGGACCGTCCTCGACTTCCTGAAGGTTGGCGGCGCTTCGTTTTTCGATGACATCGCCGACGGCGTGGGAATGCTGCCGGTCGAAGTGGAAGAATCCTTGGGAGAGCTCGTTGCGCTCGGCTTCGTCAATTCCGACAGCTTCGGCGGCCTGCGCGCGCTGCTGGTGCCGTCGAGCCGTCGTACAACCTCGGGCGCGCGCGGTCGCAGGGGCCGGCGGATGGCGATGTTCGGCATGGCGGATGCGGGGCGGTGGGCCATCGTGCGGCGCGATTCGCCGGAAGCGGCCCGACGCCCCGGCGAGGATGCCGGGGCGGCCCATGCGGTCGAGCAGGTTGTCAGGTCGCTGCTGCGCCGGTGGGGAGTCATCTTCTGGAAGCTTCTCGCGCGCGAGGCGGATTGGCTGCCGAGCTGGCGCGATGTGCTGATGTGCTGCCGCCGCCTGGAGGCGAGGGGTGAGATCCGCGGCGGGCGCTTCGTGGCCGGATTCGCGGGCGAGCAGTTTGCGGCTCCCGAGGCAGTCGCGCCGCTGCGCGAGGCGCGCCGCCGGCCGTCGGCCGGCGAGTACGTGTCGCTGTCGGGCGCGGATCCCCTCAATCTGCTCGGCATCGTTACTCCGGGCCCGAGGCTGCCCGCGCTGACCGGCAATCGGCTGCTCTATCGCGACGGGCTTCCGATTGCCGCGTTCGCGGCCGGCGAGGTGAGCTACCTCGAGTCGTTGGATCCAAAAGAACAGTGGCAGGCGCGAAATGTCCTGCTACGGCGGCAGGTCCGCCTCCTTCCAGCCGCCGCCCAAGGCCTCGATGAGGGTGACGCTGGCTTGGAGGCGATTTGAGAACACGGATAGCGCGGTCTCTTCGCTGTTGAGGCGGGTCGTCTGGGCCGTGATGACGCTGCTGTAGGGCACGGTGCCCGCCTTATATTGGTTGAGCGTGAGCTTCTCCGCTTCTCTGGCGGCTGCTACCGCGGCTTCCTCGACCACAGACTGCTGTTCCAGAACATGCAAGGTGACGATTTCGTCCTCAACTTGTTGGAAGCTGGCGAGGACGGTTTGCCGGTAGGCGGCGACATTCGCATCGTAGGCCGCGCGCGCCTGCGCCACCTGCGCACGGCGCAGCCCGCCGTCGAAGAGGGTTTCGGCCAATTGCGGACCCAAGGACCACACGCGGTTCGGTACGCTGATCAAATGGCTGAAGGTGCTGTTCGTGTATTGATCCGAACCGGAGAGGGACAGGGTGGGGAAGTAGGCGGTTTTGGCGACGCCGATTTGCGCGTTGGCCGCGGCCATTTTACGCTCGGCCTCCGCCACGTCCGGCCGTCTCTCCAGCAAGGTCGACGGAACTCCCGCCGGCACCGTCGGGACGTCGAGGCGCAGCGCGGCCGGAGCCAGAGAAAACGAGGCCGGCTGCTGCCCGATCAGAACGGCGATGGCATGCTCGAGGATGCCGCGCTGAATCTTTGCGTTGATTTGCTGCGCCTGGCTGTTCAGAAGCTGCGTCTGGGCGTTTACGACATCGGCTTTGGCGGCCACGCCGAAGTGATAGCGACTTTCCGTGATCTTGAGCGACTGCTGCTCGGCCTCGACGATGTCGTCCAATATGCGCTGCAGTTGATCCTGGGCGCGGAGCGCGAAGTAGTCGATGGCCAGTTCGCCCTGCGCCGAGAGCGTCGCCGCCGCAAGCGCGGCGGCACTCGCCTGGGCGGAGGCGCGATTGCTCTCGACCGTGCGGCGAATCTGGCCCCAGATGTCCAGCGTCCAATTTCCGGACACCCCGGCTGACACGGTGGTGCGCGTTCCGGACCCGCCCGACAGCGCCGGCACCGTGGTGCGCGCCTGGCCCGCGCCCGCGGCACCGCGCTCCGCGCCGACGCTGGCGGATAGTGTCGGCCAAAAGCCGGCCCGCGCCTGCGCCACCAAGGCGCGCGCCTGATCGAACGCCGCAGCGGCCGCTTTGACGTTTTCGTTGGAGACCTCGACCTTGGCTTCGAGCGCCGCCAATTCTTCATCCTTGAAGATGTTCCACCAGGGTCCGCGGGTCATGACATCGTTCGGCTCGCTCGGTTTCCAATCGGTCTGTTCCTTGTAGCTGGAGGCGGTTTCGAAGGCAGGCCGGCGATAGTCCGGTCCCACGGCGCACGAAGCGGCGAGTGCAATCCCGCATGCCAATCCGCAGCATCGAGCCAGACGGATCAAGTAGCCGGCTCCGCTGCGCCGTGGCCGGCATCGCGCGCGGTCGGCGTTTCCCTGGGATGTTTTTTCCGCTTCCAGTAGCGGTGGATATACAAGTACACCACGGGCGTGGTGTAGATCGTGAGCAACTGACTGACGATCAAACCGCCGACGATGGAGATGCCCAGCGGCCGGCGCATCTCGGTGCCGTCCCCGGAGGCGATGGCAAGCGGCAGCGCGCCCGCAATGGCCGCACAGGTGGTCATCATGATGGGTCGAAAGCGCAGGGAACAGGCATGGGCGATCGCCGCCATCGGATCCATGCCCAGAGTGCGCTCCGCTTCCAGCGCGAAATCCACCATCATGATCGCATTCTTCTTGACGATGCCGATCAGCAGCAATATGCCGAGGAAGGCGATGAGGCTGAATTCCGTGCCGGTGGCCATGAGGGCGAGAAGCGCGCCGACTCCGGCGGAGGGCAAGGTGGATAGAATCGTCAGAGGCTGGCTATAGCTCTCATATAGAACACCGAGTACGACGTAAATCGCCGACAGCGCCGCCGCCAACATCAGCAGCTGCGAGGTTCCGCTGCTTTGCTGGAACAGCTTGGCGGTTCCGTAGGCGCCGCCGTGAATGGTTGTGGGGACGTGTATCTCGCTCATCTTTCTTTCGATGGCGTCCATCGCCATGCCGATCGATTCCTTTTCGGGAATGTTGTAGGCGATGGCGGTGGAAATCGAAGTTCCGGTGTGGTTCACGGTAACCGGCGTGGTGCCGATGAGAAAGTGGCTGAATGCGGCGAATGGCACGACGGCCTCGGCCGCCACGCTCACGGCTGATCCGGTCGACGTATTGCCCCGCCCGGCATTGGCCAGCGAGTTCGCCGCCAGATTTCGGGCTACGTCCTGGGCGACGGCGGTCGCGCTCGCCGTGCTTGGCGAGCCCGCGAGCTTGGTGGTGCCGGCCACGGCCTGCGTGGCCTGCGTGCCGGTGACCGCGCCGCCCGCGGTGCTGATGTACAGTTCCTTCAGTATTTCCGGGTTTTGCCAGTACTGCGGCGCCACTTCCATCACCACGTGGTACTGCTGCGGGCTGAAGGGATTGTAAATCGTCGACACCTGGGCTTGCGCGAAGGCATCGCCCAACGCGTTGTCGATCTGCACTTCGGTCAAGCCCAACCGCGAAGCGGCGTCGCGGTCGACGATCAAATCGGCCTCGAGACCACCGGGCTGCAAGTCGCTGTCCACATCGGTCACTTCGGGCATGTCCTGAAGCGCGGCCCGCAATCGTTGCGACCAGGTACGGAGCTCGGTGAGATCATCGCCGAGCAGCGTGTATTGATACTGCGCATTGGCGGAACGGCCGCCGCCGCCGCCAATGTCCTGGACCGCCTGCAGGAAGGCCGAGACGCCTTCGACATTGGCCAGCTTCGGCCGCAATCTCGCGATGATCTGATCGGCCGAAATGCGCCGTTCGGCCAGCGGCTTCAGGGCAATGGTCACGTTGGCGCTTGCGCCGCCGCTCCTGGGCCCGAAACCGCCGCCCCCCACCGAGCCGGTCACGGTGCTGATCGCAGGATCCTGCTGAATGATCGCCGCGACTTCCTTCAATTTGCGCTTCATGAACTGAAATGAGCTGGCGGCATCGCCGCGTATGCCCCCCTGTAATTGACCCGTGTCTTGCTGCGGAAAGAAGCCCTTGGGGATGACGATGTAGAGATATGCATTCAGTCCGATGGTTGCGAACAGCAGCAGCATCATGATGCGCCGATGATGCAGGGCCCAGTCGAGGCTTCGTTCGTAGCCGCCGCGCAGTCTGTCGAACCCGCGGTCGAACGCCTTCGCGAATCGCGACGGTTTGCGATGCTCCTGCCGCTCGAACAACCGCGAGCACATCATGGGAGTGGTGGTCAGCGAGATCAGCAAGGAGATCAGAATCGAGACCGACAGGGTGACTGTGAACTCGCGGAAGATCTTGCCCACGATGCCGCCGGCGAACATGAATGGAATGAACACGGCGATCAGCGACAGGCTCATGGAAACCACGGTGAACCCCACTTCGCGGGCGCCAAGGAGCGCGGCGCTCATGCGGCCCATCCCGGCCTCGATGTGCCGGGTGGTGTTCTCCATGACGACGATGGCATCGTCGACCACGAAGCCGGTGGCCACGGTCAGGGCCATCAGTGAAAAATTATCGAGGGTGTAGTGCAGGAGGTACATGGCGCCGAACGTGCCGATCAAGGAGACGGGGACCACCAGGGCCGGAATCAACGCAGCGCGATAACTATTCAGGAAGATGTAGACGACGAGAATTACCATGGCGACCGCCAGCATCAGGGTCTGTTCCACCTGCCGCAGTGAAGCCCGAATGGTGATCGAACGGTCGAAGGTGACCACCAGATCGATCTTCGAATCGATCGAACTCTTGAGTTGCGGAAGTTCCGCCTTCACGGCATCGATCATTTCGATGACGTTCGCGCCCGGCTGCTGGTACACGGTCACAAAGACCGCCGGCTTGCCGTTGTACAGGCCGTAGGTGCGTACGTCCTCCGTCGCGCCATCCTGCATGTCCATAACCTGGGCGACATCGCCGAGCCGCACCACCGAACCGTTGCGATTGGCAATGATGAGATTCCGGTACGGGTCCGCGTCACGGGCGTTGTCGTTCGTATAGATCTGGTAGCGAAGGTCGGCGGATTCGATCGCGCCCTTCGGCGCATTGGCGTTGGCATTGGAGATTGCAGCGCGCACGTCCTGCAGGCCGATGCCGTACTTGGCCAGGGCCTGGGGATTGATCTCCACGCGCACGGCCGGCAGCGCGCTGCCGTTGACGTTGACTCCGCCCACCCCCTGGATTTGCGACAGGCGCTGCGAAATCACCGCGTCCGCCGCGTCGTAGATCTGCCCCTGCGTGAGCACGTCGGATGTCATGGCGATGGCCATCACCGGAAACAGCGAGCTGTTGATCTTGCGGTAGGAGGGATTGCGCGTGAGTGCGGACGGCAGATCGGCGTGCGCGGCGACGATGGCCGCCTGCACGTCGCGCGCGGCGCCGTCGATATCGCGGTCCACGCCGAACGTGAGCTGAATGTTCGAGGTGCCGACGCCGCTGCTGGACGTCATGTCGTCGACGTCCGCGATCGCCCCCAGATGGCGCTCCAGGGGCGTCGCGACCGTGCTCGCCATGACCTCGGGGCCCGCGCCGGGCAGCGCGGCGGAAACAAAAATCGCGGGTATGTCGATGCGCGGCAACGGGGCCACGGGCAGCAAAACGAATGCCACGGCGCCGCACAGCGCGACGCCCACCGTCAACAACGTGGTTGCAACGGGCCTGCGGATGAACGGCGCCGAAATGTTCACGTTGGCGTGTCCGCAAGGGCGGCGTCGCCGGCGTCGCGCGGCGTACGTCCGCGAAACCGCTCGGCGATCCGATCGAACGCCAGATAGATCACGGGCGTGGTGAACAGGGTCAGCACCTGGCTCACCAGCAGGCCGCCCACGATGCTGATACCCAATGGATGCCGCAGTTCGGAGCCGGTTCCCGTGCCGAACATCAGGGGCAAGGCGCCGAATATGGCGGCCACGGTGGTCATCAAAATCGGGCGGAAACGCAACAAACACGCTTGGAAGATGGCTTCGCGCGGCGAGAGGCCCTCGTCGCGCTGGGCATCCACGGCGAAATCGATCATCAGGATCGCGTTCTTCTTGACGATGCCGATCAGCAAGATGATGCCGATCAGCGCGATGATGGTGAGGTCGTCGCCGGCGAACATCAAAGCGAGCAGCGCGCCGATGCCGGCCGACGGCAGCGTCGACAGAATCGTGATGGGATGGATGAAGCTTTCGTACAAAATGCCGAGCACGATGTACATGACGACCACCGCGGCCAGCAACAGCAGCAGTTCATTGTCGAGATTGCTGCGAAACGCCAGGGCGGCGCCCTGGAACGTGGTGCGGATGCTATTCGGCAATCCGGCGCCGAGTTCAGCCTTCTCGATGGCCGCCACCGCGGCGCCCAGCGAGACGCCGGGGGCCAGATTGAACGATACGGTGGCCGCGGGAAATTGCGCCAGGTGATTGATGAGCAAGGGCCGCGTTTCCACGTCCACTTTGACGATGGCCGACAGCGGTACCTGCCCGCCGTTGGCGGAGGGCACGTAGATTGACGCCAGCGAGTCGACCGTCCGGTACGAGCGCGGATCGGCCTCCAGAATCACGCGATATTGATTCGATTGGGTGAAGATGGTCGAGACGATGCGCTGGCCGAAGGCATCGTAGAGAGCATTGTCCACGGTGCCGACGCTGATTCCGAGACGCGCCGCGCTGTCGCGATCGATGGTGACGAAGGCCGCCAACCCGTTGTCTTCCTGATTGCTGACCACCTCGGCAAGTTCGGGCTGCCGGCGCAGAATCGACACGAGCTTCGGCGTCCAGGTGGACAGGGCCGCGGGGTCGGCGCTCTCCAACGTGAATTGATACTGGGTACGGCTGACCGTGTTGTCGAGCGTCAGGTCTTGCGCCGGCTGCATGTAGAGCGTGACACCGGAGACATCCGCTATTTCGTCGCGGAGCCGGCGGATCACATCGGCGACATTCGCGGTGCGCTGATCGCGCGGCTTCAAATTGATGAGAAAGCGCCCGCTGTTCAAGGTCACGTTGTTGCCGTCGACGCCGATGAAGGAGGATAGGCTCTGGACATCGGGATCGGTGAGAATGGCGGCGGCGAGCGCCTGCTGGCGATCGGCCATTGCGCTGTAGGAAATGTTCTGACCCGCTTCCGACACGCCTTGTATGAGGCCGGTGTCCTGGTCGGGGAAGAATCCTTTCGGGATGAGAATATATAGAAGCGCAGTCACGGCGAGCGTTGCGGTTGCGACCCACAACGTGAGCCTCTGGTGGTCGAGCACCCAGGTGAGCTTGCGGCCGTACCACTCGACCACGGCGGCGAACCAGCGCCCGGATTCACGCTCGCGCGCGTCGTCCGGGAGGCGCTTGAGCAGCTTCGCGCACATCATGGGCACGAGCGTCAGGGACACCACCGCCGAGATCAAAATGGTGACGGCCAACGTGATTGCAAATTCGCGAAACAGCCTTCCCACCACATCCTGCATGAAAATCAGCGGAATCAGAACCGCAATCAGCGAGACCGTCAGCGAAATGATGGTGAAGCCGATTTGTCCGGCGCCTTTGAGCGCGGCCTCCAAGGGGGGATCGCCCGCTTCGATGTAGCGGGAAATGTTCTCGATCATGACGATGGCGTCGTCCACGACGAAGCCGGTGGCAACCGTCAATGCCATCAGCGACAGGTTGTTCAGGCTGAAGCCGGCCATATACATCACGGCGAAGGTGCCGATCAGCGACAGCGGCACCGACAAGCTCGGGATGATGGTGGCCGGCACGTTGCGCAGGAACAAATAAATGACCAGCACCACCAGCACCACGGCCAGCGCGAGTTCGATCTCGACGTCCTTCACCGACGCTCTGATGGTGGTGGTGCGGTCGGTGAGGATGGCGACGTCCACTCCGGACGGCATGGCCGCCTGCAGCGTCGGCAGCAGTTCATGGATTCGATCCACCACATCGACCACATTTGCGCCCGGCTGGCGCTGGACGTTGACGATCAACGCGGGCATCGAATTCATCCAGCCGCCGAGCTTGGCGTTCTCGGCGCCGGCGACCAGGGTGGCCACGTCCTCGAGACGCACCGGAGCGCCGTTCCTGTAGGCAATCACGACGTTGCCGTAATCATCGGCGTTGCGAATCTGGTCGTTGGTGTTGACCGTATAGGCGTTGGCGGGGCCGTCCAGCGTGCCCTTCGGCCCGTTCTGGTTGGCATTGTTGATCGTGGTGCGCAGATCGTCGATGTTCAATCCGTATGCCGCGAGAGCCCGGGGATTCACGACCACCCTCACGGCGGGCCGTTGTCCGCCGCTGATGCTGACGACGCCCACGCCCTTGAGCTGCGAGATCTTCTGTGCGATTCGCGTGTCCGTCATGTCCTCGACCTCGGTGAGCGGCATGACCTTGGAGGTGATGCCCAGCGTCAGCACGGGCGCGTCGGCGGGATTGACCTTGGCGTAGATTGGCGGCGCCGGGAGGTCCTGGGGCAACAGGTTCTGGGCGCCGCTGATGGAGGCCTGCACCTCCTGTTCGGCGACATCGATGGCGAGCGCCAGATTGAACTGCAGGGTAATGACGGAGGCGCCGGCGGAACTGGTCGAGGACATCTGGTTCAGGCCCGGCATGGTCCCGAGCTGCTTTTCCAGGGGCGCCGTGATGGCCGATGTCACGACTTCGGGACTTGCGCCGGGATAGAAGGTCTGCACCTGGATGGTGGGGTAGGCCACTTCCGGCAGAGCCGACAACGGCAATTGCCGGTAGGCGATCGCACCCACGATCAGGATGGCGACCATCAGCAATGTGGTCGCCACGGGACGCAGAACGAATATGCGCGACGGATTCACTGTGCGCTGTTGGTCCGCGGACGGCGGTGGGCGCCCGGGGGACGTTTGGCGCCGGCTGCCGCCGGTGTCGCGGATCCTGCGGCAGCCGAAGGGGCGGGCGCCGCAGCCGGCAGTTGGACCGTCGCGCCGTCCCGCAGACGGTCGCCGCCTTCGGTGACCACGACATCGCCGGCGGCGACGCCGGAAGCGACGGCCACGCGCTCACCGTCGACGGCGCCGAGCGTCACCGGCCTCACGGCGACCGTCCGGTCGGCGTTCACGAGATACACGAACGTGCTGACGACGCCGTTCGGGGCGCCGCGCCGCACAGCGGAGTTCGGCATGATGAGCTGGTTCTGCAGCAAGTCGAGGAGCAAAAAGACGTTGACGAATTGATTCGGAAACAGCGAAAAGTCGGCGTTCTCGAATTGCGCGCGCAGCTTGACCGTTCCGGTGGTGGTGTCGATGGTGTTGTCCATGGTCGACAGCTTGCCCTCGGCCAGCTTCACGGCGCCCGGTTTGTCGTACGCCTCGACCGTCATCGCAGCTCCCTGGTGCACCTTCTTCAGCAGCGGGGAGACGTTGTCCTCGGGAATGGAGAAGATGACGCTGATGGGCTGCACCTGGTTGACCACCACGATGCCGTTCGTGTCGCCCGGTGTGACGTAGTTGCCCTGGTCCACTTGACGGATGCCGACCCGGCCGGAGACCGGCGAGACGATGCGTGTATAGGCGAGGTTGACCTGGGCGGTCTTGACCTGTCCTTCATCCGACTCGATGGATCCCACGTACTGGTCAACCAGGGCTCGCTGGGTGTCGAGCTGTTGTTGGGCGATGGAATCCTCCTTGACCAGGCCCTCGTAACGCTTGAGATCCAGCCTCGCGTTCGCCAGCAGCGATTGGTCGCGACGAAGATTGCCCTGCGCCGTCTGCAGCGCCGCCTCGTACGGGCGGGGATCGATCTGGGCAAGGACATCGCCGGAATGAACGAGTTGACCTTCGGTGAACAATATTTTCTGCAGGGTACCGCTGATCTGCGTGCGCACGGTCACGTTGGCCAAGGTCGTGACCGTGCCCAGCGCGGGAATGCGGATCTGGATGTCGCCGGACGTTACCGTCGCAGTGCCCACCGCCACCGGTCCGTTCTGGCCGCCGCGTCCCGCACCGGGGCCGGTCGGCGCGGGCGAGCGGTGCCTGACGATCAGAACGATGACCGCGATCAGAACGGCGACGACGGCGAGCACGAGCAGCGCGACCCGGTTCCTCCGGATGAAACCCCGCTGGCCCTGCGCGGGTGCGGACAGACTGTTATCGCTTTCGTTTACCACATGTTCACCAGGCTTCGGTCCGACGACAACCCACTATCATAAATCACAAGACCATCACTTTACGGCCTTCCCGGCGGCGCAACTACCAATGGCGGGCCAATGTTCGTCCAATTTGTGTGAGGAAGCGTCAAGGCGTACGGGAAGATGGGGCCGCCCGGGCGTTGCCTGGTGATGAATCGGTTAGACTTGCGGTCGTCTTGATTCCATCATGGCATCGCACATCGGACGGAGTCGCTATGCAGGCACATTCCCGTATTCTTCGCGGCATTTTGACCGTGGCCTTGACGCTGGCGCTGACGCCGGCATTGACGAGCGTTACGCACGCTGCCACTGCCTGGACGGAGGGGAAGCATTACTTCCTCATCAATCCGCCGAGGGCCCCCTCGGTCGCTCCCGGCAAGGTGGAGGTGACGGAGGTGTTTTCGTACGGGTGTCCCGCGTGCAATCTGTTCGTTCCCATCATGCACAAATTGCAGAAGGCGCTGCCTCCCAACGCGGTGCTCGACTACCTGCCGGCGTCGTTCAATCCGAGCGAGGATTGGCCGATGTTCCAGCTGGCGTACCTGACCGCGCAGTCGCTTGGCGTCGCGGATCAGTCGCACGATGCCATGTTCGATGCGGTATGGACCACCCGCGAATTGAGCGTGATAGATCCGGCGACCCAGCGCATCAGGGAACACCTGCCGACGATCGACGATGCGGCGCGCTTCTACAACCGCCGCTCCGGCGTGCCCGTCGAAAAGTTCGTGAGTACCGCGAAATCGTTCGCCGTCGATGTCAAGGTGCGCAACGCCGAGGACGCGATACAGGCGTACAAGGTCGACCGTACGCCGACCATCATCGTGAACGGGAAATACCGGCTGTACCCGCAATCCGCCGGCGGCAACGACGACGTGATCGAGTTGGTAAACTGGCTGGTGGCCAAAGAAACCAAGTAGTGAATGCCGGTGTATTGCTCTGGGGGTTGTTGTTCAGCTCGATCGGGCTCGGTTTTTTTCTGTACGGAAAGAAGCAGCGCGCCGTCGTTCCATTGGTGTGCGGTCTGGTGCTGATGATCTATCCCTACTTCATTCCCAACGTCATTGCGCTGGTCGCGATCGGAGTGGTGCTCAGCGCCGTTCCGTATTTTTTCAGGTCATGAGCTGCGCCACGAATCGTGAGGTTGCGGCCGCCACCCATCCGAGACCGCAAGCCACCCATCCGAGACCGCAAGCCACCCATCCGAGACCGTAACTTGTCGTGCCCGGGCTGCGGGTTTACACTCGCCCGGGCTGCGGGTTTACGCTCGATTGTGTGCCTTTTTTGCGGTTTCCTGTACTGCGGTTTACTGTATTGCGGTTTCACGGCGGTCGTCGCAAGGAGAGGGTCATGTCCGAATTGACTAGGCGCCAATTCTTGAAGGTCACCGGCATGTCGCTGGTGGGTTCGAGCTTGGCGGTAATGGGTTTCTCACCCGGGCCGGCGCTCGCGGAGGTGCGCGCATACAAGCTGGCGCGCGCAACCGAGACGCGCAATACCTGCCCCTATTGTTCGGTTGCGTGCGGCATTCTCATGTACGGTCTCGGCGACGCGGCAAAGAATGCGCAGCCGAGCATCTTTCACATCGAGGGGGACCCCGATCATCCGGTCAACCGCGGCACGCTGTGCCCGAAGGGAGCCGGCCTGATCGATTTCATCCACAGCGAGAGCCGTCTCAAGTATCCCGAGTATCGCGCGCCGGGATCGGATCGATGGCAGCGCATGTCCTGGGACGACGCTCTCGATCGTATTGCCAAACTGATGAAGCAGGACCGCGATGCGAACTTCGTCGCGAAGACCCCCGATGGATTGACCGTCAACCGGTGGCTGACCACGGGCATGCTGGCTGCATCGGCGTCGAGCAACGAAGTCGGTTACTTGACCCACAAGGTGGCGCGATCGCTGGGCTTGCTGGCATTCGACAATCAGGCGCGTGTGTGACACGGCCCGACGGTGGCAGGTCTTGCCCCGACGTTTGGCCGTGGAGCGATGACGAATCACTGGGTCGACATCAAAAATGCCGATCTGATTCTCATCATGGGCGGCAATGCCGCCGAGGCTCACCCGTGCGGGTTCAAATGGGTGACCGAAGCCAAGGCGCATAACAAGGCCAAGCTCATCGTCGTCGATCCCCGATTCACGCGGTCAGCATCGGTCGCCGATTACTACGCGCCGATCCGCCCCGGGACCGACATTACGTTTCTGGGCGGCTTGATCAATTACCTGCTGACCAACGACAAGATCCAACACGACTATGTGGTGAATTACACCGACTTGCCCTTCATCGTGAAAGAGGAGTTCGCGTTCACCGACGGCATCTATTCGGGATACAACGCCGAGAAACGCAGCTACGACAAGTCGAGCTGGGATTATGAACTCGGGGCGGACGGCTACGCCAAGGTCGATCCCACGCTCAAGGATCCGCGCTGCGTCTACAATTTACTCAAGCAGCATTACGCGCGTTACGTGCCGGAGATGGTCGAGCGGGTCTGCGGCACACCGAAAGACAGAGTGCTGCACATCTGGGAAATGATCGCCTCGACGGCGACGCCGACCCGCGCGATGACCATCATGTACGCCCTCGGCTGGACCCAGCATTCGATCGGTTCGCAAATGATCCGCACCGGTGCGATGGTGCAGCTGCTGCTCGGCAACATCGGAGTGTCCGGCGGCGGCATGAATGCGCTGCGCGGGCATTCGAATATCCAGGGTCTGACCGATCTGGGTCTATTGTCGAATCAATTGCCCGGCTACATCTCTCTCCCCAGCCAAGGCGAACAGGACTACGCCAAGTACCTGGCGACACGCACCTTGAAACCGTTGCGTCCCAACCAGTTGAGCTACTGGCAGAACACGCCGAAGTTCTTCGTGAGCTTCATGAAGACCTGGTGGGGGGATGCGGCGACCGAGCAGAACAACTGGGCTTATGACTATTTGCCCAAGCTCGACAAGCTCTACGACATGCTGCAGGTGTATGAGCTCATGCACCAGGGCAAGATCAACGGCTATCTCGCCCAGGGCTTCAATCCGCTGGCAGCGGCGCCCAACAAGGCCAAGATCACGGCGGCATTCTCGAAGCTCAAGTTTCTGGTGATCATGGACCCTCTAGCCACCGAGACCTCGGAGTTCTGGCGCAACTACGGCGAACTCAACGACGTTGATTCGAGCAAGATTCAGACCGAGGTGTTTCGGCTGCCGAGCACGTGTTTCGCCGAGGAAAACGGCGCCCTGGTCAACTCGGCACGCTGGCTGCAGTGGCATTGGAAGGGCGCCAATCCGCCCGGCGAGGCGCGCAGCGATTTGGACATCATGGCGGGTATTTTCACGCGCATGCGCGCGATGTACGCCAAGGACGGCGGCGCCTTTCCGGATCCGATTCTCAACTTGACTTGGAAATATGCGCAAGTCGGGAGTCCCCGCCCGGAAGAGCTCGCCAAAGAATATTCGGGCAGCGCCCTCAAAGACTTGGCCGATCCCAAGGACCCGACCAAGATCACGCGCAAGGCCGGCGAGCAGCTCGCGGGCTTCGCCGAGCTGCGCGACGATGGCAGCACACAATCCGGTTGCTGGATTTTCTGCGGCGCGTGGGGTCCAACCGGCAACTTGATGGCACGGCGTGACAATTCGGATCCCACGGGCATTGGCCAGACGGTCAATTGGGCCTGGTCTTGGCCCGCCAACCGGCGTGTGCTGTACAACCGCGCTTCCTGCGATCCTACGGGCAAGCCGTACAACCCGAATCGCAAGTTGATCGCATGGAATGGTACTGCCTGGAGCGGGGCCGACGTCCCCGACTTCAAGGCCGATGAAAATCCGGCCGGCGGCATGGGCCCGTTCATCATGAACCCCGAGGGCGTGGCACGTTTCTTTGCGCGCGCCGGCATGGCGGAGGGCCCGTTCCCCGAGCACTACGAGCCGTTCGAGACACCGCTCGGCTACAACCCATTGAATCCGCACCAGCCGCAGGCGACCAACAATCCCGCGGCGCGGGTATTTCCGGATGACCGCGAGGCGTTCGGCAAGGCCGCACAGTTTCCGCACGTCGCCACCACCTACCGCCTCACCGAGCATTTCCATTATTGGACCAAGCATACGCGCCTGAGCTCGATCCTCCAGCCGCAGCAGTTTGTCGAAATCGGCGAAGGGCTGGCCAAGGAAATCGGCATCGCCAACGGCGAGCGTGTCAAGGTCAGCTCGAACCGCGGCTACATCAAGGCAGTGGCGATGGTGACCAAACGCATTCGGACCCTCACCGTCGACGGCAAAGTCCTGCACACGGTCGGTGTGCCGATCCATTGGGGCTTCATGGGCGTGGCCAAGCCCGGATTCCTGGCCAACACGCTGACGCCGTCGGTCGGCGACGCGAACACGCAGACGCCGGAATTCAAGGCGTTCCTGGTCAAGGTCGAGAAGGCCTAGGAGGAATATCATGCCCCTGCAATCACTCGACATCATCCGCCGCTCGGCGACCACGCTGCCGGAGCCCCAAGTGCGCGGGGCACACACCGGTCAGGTGGCGAAACTCATCGACACGACCAAGTGCATCGGCTGCAAGGCCTGCCAGGTCGCCTGCATGGAATGGAATGATCTTCGCGACGATATCGGCACTTGCACCGGTCACTACGACAACCCGAGCGATTTGAGCGAGCACTCGTGGACCCTGATGCGTTTCGCCGAGTACGAAAATCCGAAGGGCGACCTGGAATGGCTGATCCGCAAGGATGGCTGCATGCACTGCGAAGATCCCGGCTGTCTCAAGGCTTGTCCGTCGCCGGGCGCGATCGTGCAATACGCCAACGGCATCGTCGATTTCCAAGAAGAGAATTGCATCGGCTGCGGCTACTGCGTGACCGGGTGTCCATTCGACGTGCCGCGCATCTCGAAGGTAGACAAGAAAGCGTATAAATGCACCCTGTGCTCCGACCGGGTTGGCGTTGGTCTGGAGCCTGCCTGCGTGAAGGCCTGCCCGACCGGAGCAATCGTGTTCGGCACCAAAGAGGATATGAAACAGCATGCCGAGGAGCGCATCGAGGATTTGAAATCGCGCGGCTTCGACCAAGCGGGCCTCTACGATCCCGCGGGCGTCGGCGGCACCCATGTGATGTACGTACTGCACCATGCCGATCAGCCGGCGCTCTACAGCGACTTGCCCGATAACCCCAAGATCAGTCCCACGGTCAGGCTGTGGAAGGGTGCCGCCAAGCCGCTGGCGCTGTTCGCCATGGCCGCCACGGCGGCGGTCGGCTTTCTGCATTACATCGGTATCGGGCCCAATGAAACCGACGAAGGCGACGAAGAAGCGGCGCGCCGCGACTTGGAGAAAACGGCATGAACCCACCCAATCTCGACCGCATCGTCCGCTACACCGCCGGAACGCGCATCAACCACTGGATCGTGGCGATCAGCTTCGTGCTGCTCGCGTTGTCCGGGCTCGCGCTGTTTCATCCCGCGCTCTTCTGGCTGACCAATCTGTTCGGCGGCGGGCCCTGGACGAGGATCCTGCATCCCTTCATCGGGTGCGTCATGGCCGCGGCGTTCTACCTGCTCTGCGTGAAATTCTGGCGTGACAATTATTTGCAGCCGCACGACTGGATCTGGCTGCGGAAAATCAACGATGTGGCCGGAAATCGGGAGGAAAACCTACCCGACGTCGGGCGCTACAACGGCGGGCAAAAGCTGCTGTTCTTCACCTTGGTCGTGTGCCTGATCGGATTGTTGCTTTCCGGCATCGTGATATGGCGGGTCTATTTCGCAGAATTCTTTTCCGTCGGTGTGATTCGTGCCGCCGCTCTGCTGCACGCCTTCTTGGCGTTCGTCCTGATCTGCTCCATCATCGTTCACATCTATGCCGGGATCTGGGTCAAGGGATCCGTTCGCGCGATGACGCGCGGCTGGGTTACGCCCGGTTGGGCGTGGAAGCACCACCGCGCATGGTTTCGCGAGGTCAGCAAGGGGATGCACTCCAAGTAGCCCGTGCGCGGCGCGGGCTCTCGCAAAAGCGCTGGACCTTTGCCGGGGTTGCGGTGAGGATAGTTGGGTACCCCAGGAGCCTGTCTGGGTCTTCTACGTGGCCGCGACCGCGGCAGATTTCCCCTCAGTCGAGGCGGAGCCGACGCGGTTGGGTAATGACCCAATAAGGAGGCGACAACGATGGATGAGGGGAAATCTGCCCGGTCCCGAAGGGTTGGCAAGGCCGTTTGCTCGTGCGCAACCGTTGTTCCATGGCGGGACAACGGATCCGAGCGATGGGGCGTCTGCGGCGTTGCACGGCTTGCCCGTGGTAACCACCACGGGCGGCGCCGCGCGCCTTGCATCCGCTCCCTCTCCTTGCCAACGCGGCTCACGTAGAAGACCCAGACAGGCTCCCAGGCTGGCCCAATGGCGCAACGAATCCTCGAACCTGGTCAGATCGAAACCCTCGCGCAAGCGTCGATACCCCGCGTCCGTCTGCCCGACCGCGAGTCGGTATTTGCGCGGCGCGCGGCGCGGCTGCGTAAGCTCGCGGCAGGTTCGGCGCTCGGTGATTATCTGCAGTTCCTCGCGGCGCTGGTGGACGCGCAGCACGCTGCGCTCGCGCATTTGTCGGTGCCGACGCCCACGTCGGCGCACCTTCAAAGATCGGGCGATCACGGCATGCCTCCCATCCATGCAGCGGCTTGGCCGCGAGCGCCGCAGTGGCGCGGGACGCTCGAGTTCTTATGCGCGGCACTCGCCGCCCAAGCGGATTTCCCGGCAGGGGTCCAAGACAGCATCTCCAAGATCCGCGGGGCCACCCCCGCGTGGATCGAGGCTCAAGCGACGTCGATACTGGAGGCGCGGAACGACGCCATCGACATACCCGTGGCGCCGCTCGTCATGGCCGCGTTGCAGGTTCACTGGGTTGCACTGGCCGCTCACTTCGTCGCCGACGAGGTCGAGGCGCTCGACGTTCCCGGCGTGTGTCCGCTTTGCGGTTCCCTGCCGGTTGCCAGCATGGTATGCGCGCAGGCCCGGTATCAGGGTTATCGCTACTTGCATTGCGCGCTATGCGCGACCGAATGGCACATGGTGCGGGTGCTGTGTTCTCAATGCGGCGCCTCGGGCAAGAATATCGCGTACCACTCTCTCGAGGCCAATGCGGCCGTCAAAGACTCCAGCAAGGAGGGCGGAGCCGCGGTGCGCGCGGAAACCTGCGAGCAATGCCACGCGTATCGCAAGATCTTGTATCAGGAGAAAGATATCGGCGTCGAGCCTGTGGCCGATGACGTGGCCAGCGTGGCCCTCGACTTGCTGCTGAGTGAAGAGGGCTATCATCGCGCAAGCGGTAACCCGCTGCTGTGGCTGCCGAGCACGATCTGAACACCGTGACCGCCGGCGCGGTCTCCACCCCATGATCATCGGAACCGCCGGACACACCGATCACGGCAAAACCACCCTGGTGCGTGCGCTGACCGGAGTCGATACCGACCGGCTCAAGGAAGAGAAGGCACGCGGCATATCCATCGAGTTAGGTTATGCGTACACGCCGCTCGCCGATGGCGAGGTCTTGGGATTCGTGGACGTACCGGGTCACGAGCGCTTGGTGCACACGATGGTCGCCGGCGTGGGCGGAATTGACTATGCGCTGCTGGTCGTGGCAGCCGACGACGGCGTGATGCCGCAGACTCGCGAACACCTCGCGATACTGGAGTTGCTCGGAATTACCCACGGCGCCGTCGCCTTGACGAAGATCGATCGGGCGGATGACGCGCGCATCCGCTCAGTGAAGGCGCAGATCGAGGCACTGTTGGCATCTACGGCGCTATCCGAGGCGCCGCTCTTTCCTCTCGCCGCCACCGCGCTCGAGGATTCCGGCGTCGCCGCCCTGCGCGCGCACTTGCACGCGACAGCGGCAAACTGGCCGGAGCACCCGGAAGACGGCCTGTTTCGTTTGGGCGTAGATCGCGTCTTTACGCTGCCGGGACGCGGGACGGTGGCGACCGGTACTGCGCGCGCGGGCCGGGTGCAGGTCGGAGAGACGCTCGCCGTGATGCCGGCCGGAATCGAGGTGCGGGTGCGCAGTATTCACGCACAGAATCGCGACACCGGTATTGGTCGGGCGGGTCAGCGGTGCGCCTTGAATCTGGTGGGTATTGAAAAGACGGCGTTGGCGCGCGGCGACTGGTTGGCCGATCCGCGCGCGCTCGTGCCGAGCACGCGGTTCGACGTGCACCTGCGCAGACTCGCCGACGGCAGGGTATTGGCGGACCGCGCGCCACTGCACATTCATGTCGGCACGGCGCACCGCGTCGCCCACGTGGTATGCCTCGAAGGCAATCAGCTGAAGGCCGGCGCGAGCGCGCGCGTGCAACTGGTGTTCGACGCGCCGATCTGCGCGTCGCCCGGCGATGCCTTCATTGCGCGCGATGCGCAGGCGCTGCACACCCTCGGCGGCGGCGCGGTCATCGACCCGTGCGCGCCGGCGCGCCGGCGTCGAAGTCCGGAGCGTCTCGCCCGTTTGGATTCGATCGGGCGCCTGCTTGCCGGCGAAGGAGTAGAACCCCTGCTGCGCAATGCGCCGCAGGGTATCGAGATGCGCGAGCTGGTCCGCTTGAGCGGCCGTGCCCCGGAACAGATTGCGCTGCCGGCGCAGGCGCGGATCGTCGATGCCGCGGGTGACCGTATTGTATTCATCGAGTCGCAATGGCTGGCGTTGTGCGAACGCGCCGTGGGCGCGCTGCGGACATTTCATGCGCAGCAGCCCGACGAACCGGGAATCGACCGTGGCCGCCTCCGCCGCATGACTCTGCCGACTCTGGCCGACCCAGCCTGGCGCGCCGTGATCGACGACCTCGTGCAGCGGCAGGTCGTGCTGCGCAGCGGACACTGGCTGCATCTACCCGAGCATCGCGTTGTCATGAGCGACGGGGAACTCGCGCTCGCGCAGAAGCTGAACGCTGCAATCGCCGCCGGCCGCTTCGACCCGCCCTGGGTTCGCGATCTGGCCCTCGCAGTGCGCGTGCCGGATGACGAGGTGAGGGCGGTGTTGCGCAAGTGCGCGTTGCGAGGCGGCGTGCACCAAATCGTGCGCGATCTTTACTACCACCGCGATTGCGTACGCGAACTTGCCCGGATGGTGAAGGATCTCGTGGACGAACGCGGCGCCGTCGAAGCGGCCCACTTTCGCGATGCCATCGGGGTCGGGCGCAAGCGCACGATTCAGATTTTGGAGTTCTTCGACCGCGTTGGCTATACTCGGCGCACACGCAATGCGCGGGTGCTGCGTGTCGACAGTAGTTGGCACGAGGAGGACTGAGCCTACCGATGCGCCGGGCGTCATCGGCGAATTCGGAAGGCATGCGCATCCGGTGGTGCGGCCGGGCTTCAAACCCGGTGGGGGACGTCAACCGTTTCCCGGTAGGTTCGACTCCTGCTACCTTCCGCCATGCCGCTGCGTCATGAACTTATGGGTACGCCGCCAGCAACAATGACGAGTCCATCTGCGACTGCGGGCCCCCGGCCCAGACTAGTGGCGCGCCGCCAACCGTCATGAACAAGCTGTTTCGGTACCACCCGAGAGTGTGGATCTCCTTCGCCGCCGGCACGGCGATCTTTTTTGTTCTGCCGCACTGGTCCCTCATCACCCGCATTCTGGTCTGCTGGAATTGCGGCGTTGTCCTGTTTCTGGGGTTGATCTACTCATGGATGGCGGGATTGAGCGCCGAGCGCATCTGCGTCCAGTATATCGAAGAGGACGAATCCGCCCAGTTCATTCTCGCCGTCGTGGTCATTGCCGCCCTGTTGAGCGTGGTCGCCATCGTCGAACCGTTGGCGACCCTCAAACAAATGGTGGGAGCGAGGCGGACCGCCCACCTCGCGCTCGCGGCGCTCACGCTGGTCAATTCCTGGCTTTTGGTGCCAACCATGTTCACCACGCACTACGCCGACCTGTTCTACAGCGTTCCAGAGAAGGATCGCCCGCTCGTCTTTCCCAATACGCCGATGCCGGTGTTCTGGGACTTCGCTTATTTCTCCTTTACCATTGCGGCCGCCTGCCAGACCTCCGATGTGTCGACGACCAACCGGGATGTCCGCAAGGTCGTGATCGTGCATACCCTGGTGTCATTCTTCTTCAATGCCTCGATTCTCGGCTTCGCGATCAATGTCACCGCCGGCTTAATCGGCGGCGGTTGATCGGGGCCGCCGAGGCCGGGCGGCGAACCGCGGGGCCGCCGAGGCCGGGCGGCGGATGGTCGACCGTCTGTCCCGTCAGAACGTCGACCATGCGATCGGCCGTGACGATCACCGTGTCGGCTCGGACCGCGGAGGTACAGGGCAGTATCAGGCACACCAGGGCGAGCAAGCCCGCCGGCAACAAATTTCCAATCATCGCGCACCCTCCAAGTGAATCCGCAAACTTAGCACGCCGTGCTGCGCCCGCGTCATCGCAGCGCGTCGTTCAGCAGGCGCGCGAGACGCAGCCCGGCCCGCTGTAGTTGCCCCGCCACGATGTTGCCGGCATCGGACTCGTACCGCGCGTCGAGCGTGATCGGGCGGGGGTGTCCGCCCCCGCTAATCCCAGGATCAACATCGACGCCGGCGCCCGAAGGGCTGCCCGTGTGCTGCAGCGGGCCGTAAACATGATTTCGCGCGATCTGGAAGGACTCTTTGGCCCAGTCCGCGGGCGAGCCTCCGCTCCACGCGCGGCGGTCGTCGTCGGAAATGCCGGCGATGAGCTCGCGGGAGACGTCATCGGCGCGCGTTCCGAGACGCCTGACGAAGACGGTGTCCCAGTAGTGATGCAGAGTGCCGGGGCCGCTTCCGGCGCCTTTGACGCGGATGTCGTTGCCGCCGTGATCGCGATTGTCCGCGGCATGCAGGGGTTGATGCAGGTCGCCGACCAAGTGCAGCAGGAATTGCAGCGCCAGCCGCCTCTCGTCCGTTCCCGTGGCCGGGCTCCGCAGCTCGCCGAGGAACTCGTCGATTTTGTCGAGGATGCAGTCGGCCGCGGGGCCTTCGGATGCTTTCCCGCCTATGCCGCGCGCCGCATGCCGGAAGCACGCCTCATCGAGGTCGGGCCGGTCGAGTTCGATGTCGATGTAATGCCACTCGCGCGTCTGCAGATAGTGCAGCTGAGTGGTATCGCGATCCCGGTCTCGAAATTTGTCCGCCCAGGTCGTTTCCTCGGCGATGCTGGTGCCATGGGTAAGTCCGCTTGGGTCCTGTGCCAACAGCGCGATCACCCGGGCTCGAACCGCGGGTTCCAGATAATGCTCGGCGATCAACCCGATGATTTCGTGCCCTTCGTCGCCCCAGCAATGCCCCGTCGCCGGCCGCAACAGGATCATCAGCCCGACGAGGAATATGGCGATATGGGGGCGCATGGTGTAAACCTTCATTATCGGTATTTTTGACGATTGGTGTCTGTTCATGAAGTCCAAAGTGGTGGCGATTCTCGAAACCCGGACCGGGGCTCATTTGGGCGAATTAATTGCGCGCCGCGGCGCCGTGCCCATGCTGGCGCCCGCGCTGAAAGAAGTTCCGGAAGTCGACCCCGAAGCGGTGGCCGCCTTGCTCGACGGGTGGCACACCGATCCATTCAAGGTGGTCATCTTTCAGACGGGCGTCGGCACGCGGGCGCTGTTTCAAGCGACGGACGCGTTGGCCAGAACGGACGAGATGCTCCGGTTGTTGGCGGCCGCCGTGGTGGCGGTGCGCGGACCCAAACCGACTGGAGAGTTGAATGCGCGCCAGGTGCGCATCGACGCACGGGCCCCTTCGCCGTTCACCACCGACGACGTCGTCAGATCCCTGGCCGGCATTGCCCTCGACCGCGCTGCCGTGCTGGTGCAGCGCTACGGCGCAACCAATCCGGCGCTGCGCGACGCGCTCGAGGCGCGGGGGGCGATCGTTCGCGAGATCGTAATGTATCGGTGGGCGCTGCCCGCCGACACTCAGCCTCTGAAGGACCTGCTCGATGCGCTGGCGGCTTCACGGGTGGACGCGGTGGTGTTTACCAGCGCGGTTCAAGTCCAGAATCTATTTGCCGTCGCGGCGGAGCAGGGACGCTCCGAATCCCTGGCCGGCCTGATGGATGGCCTCGTGATCGCATCGATCGGGCCTGTCTGCTCGCGGGCGCTGCGCTCTTATGGGATCACTCCGTCTTTTGAGGCCAGCCCGCCAAAATTGGGGCCGCTGGTGTCGGCGCTCGAGTCGGCGTTGAGCGCTCGCTAGCGACGCATCTCGCTAGGACCGCGACGCATCCAGGGTCCAGCGATAGACGGCCCCCGGATAGGGAACCTTCCACGGGTCGAAAACACCCGTGATGAAAATCGTGCGGGCGCCGTCGCTGCCGAAACCGATGTTGGTCACATAGGGCGTGGGAACCTCGATGATGCGGATGAGCTTCTTGTTCGCATCCGCCACCAGCACCCGGCCAGAACCGTTCTGCGCTATGTAATAGTTTCCGTCCGGGCCGAGTTTGAGCCCATCGGGTCCGTTGTAGGCATCTTCATGGGGTGTGGGCGGTGCGAGGTCGCGCAGGCGTGCCCAAACCGCCCTTTGCCCCAACGCGCCGCCGGCATTGATGGGAAAGGCCAAGATTCGTCCTGCCAGATGCTCGGCGACCAGAAGACTCTTGCCGTCCTTGGATACCGTGAGGCCGTTCGAGTAGTGAATGGTATCGGCAACCTCGGCGATATGACCCGCCGGCGACAGGTAGAGCACCGCTCCGGTGATGGGCGCCGCGGGATCGTAGACACCGGATGCCGAGAAGTAAATCCCGCCGGCGCCGTCGGCGGCGAAGTCATTGGGACCGGTGAACCGCTTTCCTGCGCTGTCCCGGTCGATGGTGCGGATCGCCTTGCCCTCGCCATCGAGTTCGACCACGGTATTCGCGTCGTAACAGGCAACCAAGAGATGCCCGCGGCCGTACGCTATCAATCCCGAAGGACCGCAGTGCTCACCGCGCCAATACGTGCCGGCGCGCTTGCCGTCCCAAATCTTGATGCCCGTTCCCCCATACTCGACATAGAGCAACTTGCCGTTCTGCCACAACGGGCCTTCCGGGTAGATCGCCTTGGCATCGACTACGATGATTTCGGCTCGCGCAGGGCAGATCCATGCCGTAAGGCAGACCACCTGCGCGGCGATACCCAAGAAGGTCCACCGCGAAACTCTTCTCGAGCGCATCTACGGGCGTCCCTGAAATGCGCTCCTGCCTTCGAAATCCTTCATGCGCACATGGTACCCCTTGCGCGGAAATGACGGGAGCGGAAGCGCGATCGCGCTCTCGTGCTCTGTCCATTGCGCCGGCAGGCGAGTCGGGCACCGTCGCACTGGCTATACTGCTTGCAAGTATGAGCGCGGGGCTGGCTTTATGGGCGATGTAGCTCTGTATCATTGGGAACCCAACGCCAATTCCGGCAAGCCAATGCTTACGCTGATGGAAAAAGGCGTGGCGTTCGACAGTCACTACGTGGACTTGCTCAATTTCGACCAGCACAGGCCCGACTACCTGGCCATCAACCCTCAGGGGACGATTCCGGTCATGAAGCACGGGGATCTCGTGCTGACTGAATCCACGGCGATCATGGAATATGTCGACGAGGCATTTCCGGGACCAAAACTGATGCCCGACAACCCGCGGGACCGCTGGCGCATCCGCTGGTGGATGAAGTTCATGGACCAATGGCTTGCGCCGAGTTTCTCGATGATCGGATGGAGCGTATTCGTCGGACCTGCCGTTCGATCCAAGGACCCGGAGGAATTGAAAGCCGCGATCGAGCGCATTCCCCTACCCGAGCGCCGTGTTGCCTGGCGCAAGGCGATCTACGGGCTGTTCGGCGACGATGAGATGAAGGAGTCGCAGCGCCGGGTCGCCGTAGGCATCGGTATGCTGGAGAAGGCGCTGTCGAAGCGCACCTGGCTGGCGAGCGATCAATACAGCCTGGCTGATGCCAACGGTTTCAACCTTGCGTATGCGCTGCCGCTGTCGCAGCCGTCGCTGTCCAACGATGCTCTGACGCCCAACATCATGCGCTGGCTTCGCTCCATCTATGCGCGCCCCGCCACCAAGGCCTGCTGGGCGACGGGAAGGACCGACATGGTCAAGCGCGTTGCCATTCTCGAACAGCCGCACATCGGCCGGGAGCATGTCCCATGAGCATGACCTTGTATCACGGCGAGCCTAACGGCCCATCTTTCACCGTGCTCGCCGCATTGTTCGAGAAGGGTCTGCAGGCTGATCTTGTCCGCATCGATCTTGCGGCCGGAGCGCGGCATGGATTGCCGTGCGCGCAGCAGGCCGAAGTGGCGATGAGCGTCGAGGGCGAAGGTCCGGTGCTGGTCGTCGATGGCGAGGGAATGACCGATTCGGTATTCATCGCCTGTTATCTCGATGATGTGGGCAACGGCGCGCCCCTGCGGCCTTCCGGCCCCTATGACCGATGGGAGACGATGGCCTGGTGCCGCCAGATGATCGAGCGCACCGCGCCGGCCGCCGCCTTTCTTGGCTGCAAGGCGCACCCGCCGATGGCGGACCCACGGCTGCTCGCCAACGTCGGCAGCGTCGATTTGCGGTGGCGTTGGGAGGCGATCGGCGCGGGTGTGTTCGCCGACGACATGCTCGCGGACAGCAGGCGCAAGATCGCCGCCGCGGTCGAGAAGATCGAGGCGAAACTCGTGGGGCGCGACTGGCTGATGGGAGAATTCACGATCGCCGACCTCGAAAGCTATGCCTGGCTCGCGGGGATGGCCGGTCTCGTGCCCGAGGCCTATGCCGGCAAGGTGCGCACGGCGGCCTGGATGGATCGCATCAAGGGGCGGTCCGCGGTGGGCAGAGCGCGGTCGCTCGCGACGGTCGCCGATCCGACCGCTTATTGGGTGCCGGGTCCGGAGATCAACCGGTGGGGCTAGAAGTCGGAGCTAGAAGCTGGGGCTAGTGTAGTGCCCCGCAAATAACGTTACAGCGAAAATACCTTATTTTCGCCTGGAATCGCCGAAATCACTGTAATGCCATTTATGGGACATACCACTAGAAGAGGAGTTACGCGCCAATGAGACGGCGGCAGCGGCCCGCGAGGATGATCCTGCTTTCCGAGCGCGCCAGTCATATCACCGCGCAATCCATCGCCGTCGACGGCGGTATTCTTGGCACCCACTCACCACGCTAGGACGATCATGACCCTCAAGTACTATCACGCCGAACCTGCGGCCAACTCGCTCAAGTCGATGATTCCGCTCATCGAGAAAGGCTTGGGCTTCGAGAGCGTCTACGTCGACTTGCACAAGTTCGAGCAGCACTCGGAATGGTTCGTGGCAATCAATCCGGAAGGGCAGGTGCCCGTGCTCGAGCACGACGGGAACATCATCACCCATACCACCGTCATCAACGAGTATCTCGAAGATGTATTTCCGGATATCCCGCTGCGGCCGCGCAATCCGGTGGGCGCCGCGCGCATGCGCTACTGGAACAAATTCGTCGATGAGCACGTGATGAATCACGTCTCGATGCACGGCTGGCATCGCATGGTCGGCATCATCGCGCGCAATATCGACGGCGGCGAGTTTGAGAAACTGATGGAGCGCATTCCGCTGCCGGATCAGCGCAAGAAATGGAAAACCGCGCGCTCGGGCTTCAGCGAGGCGGATCTTGCCAATGCCACCCAGAAGATCATCTACGCGGTCGACAAGGTCGAAGCGCAGCTCGCGAAGACCGCGTGGATCGCGGGCGATGACTACACGCTCGCCGACATCAACTTCTATTCACACTGCGGCATGATGGTCGAGCGCATGTTCCCGGAACTCGAGATCGCCAAGCGCTGCCCTCGCCTGGTGAGCTGGCGCGAGACGATGACGGCGCGTCCGGCCGTGGCCAGGGCGCTCCACGGGGAGGATCGCACTGCGCCGGGCCTGCGCACGTGGACGGGGCACGCGCGGTGAGCGCGCAGCGCATGCGCGCCTGGCAGCTGCCGGCCGGTTGCACGTCGGCGGATGAACTCGAACTGCTCGAGATGCCAAAACCCGTGCCGGCTGCGGGCGAGGTGCTCATCCGCGTTCGAGCCAATTCCCTCAACTATCGTGACCAGATGATTCCCAAGGGGCGCTATTTCGGCGGGCCGATCCATCGTCATCGCAAATCCCGACTGAGCGCAGTAAATCCACGGGTGGCCTGCGAAACCTGCAAGGCCGGCCGGTGCACTCCGGGGAGCCGATAAAAACGTTGCCACGCTTACGTCGCCTTCAACCCCTTTCTCTGCTGCTTGTAGCTTTCACGGCGCATCTTCTCGAAGCCGGTGCGCTTTTCATATCCGGGATCGGCGGGATAGTCGCGGAAGTCCTGCAGAATCTCATCAAACATCTCGCGCAGCTCGTCCTTGAATTCGGGATGCGAGAAAATGTGGAAGCGATTTTCACGCATCGCATCGAGCACGCGCGCGGCGATCACGTCAGGCTCCATGCCGAACTCGTGGACTTCCGCCAGCCGCTTGACGTTCTCCGTGTCCACCGGTTTGGCGCCCGTCTTGAGGTCCGCCGGCCGGATGTCGTCGCTGGCGTAGATATACGATTTGACCAGTCCGGGGCAGAGCACCGATACGCCGATGCCATGGGGCGCAAGACTCGCCCGCAGCGATTCGGACATGCCGCGAACGGCGAACTTGGTGGTGTTGTAGATCCCGGGCTTGCCGGCCGCGAGAAAACCGGCCATCGAGGCGGTATTGACGACATAACCGCCCTTGCCGGCGGCGATCATGCGCGGCACGAAGGTCATCACGCCGTTGATGGGTCCGTGCAGGTTCACGCCCATCACCCAGTCCCAATCGTCGTAGCTCGATTCCTCGATGGTCTGGAACAGGTTGATGCCGGCATTGTTGAAGAGCAGGCTTACGGTCCCGAACCTCGCTTCGACCCGATCCGCGGCCCGCGCCATGGCTTCGCGCGAGGAAACGTCGACCCGCACGCCCATTGCGCGTTGGTCGCCCAGCGACTTCAACGCCGCTTCGATCGACTCGCTGCGGATGTCGGCGATCGCGACGTTGCATCCTTGTGCGAGCAGCGCGCGGACCAGCCCGATGCCGATGCCATTTGCGCCGCCGGTGACGAATGCGGTACGGCCTGTAAAGTCTTTCATGCTTTCAATCCTCTCTGACGCGCGGTTTCCGCCGCGTGGATCGGGTTGCGAAACAGCACACTGAACGTGTTCTTGTATTCCTGGTTCTCGGGCAGATCGGGAACGGCCGCGCACATCGCCTGCGCACGGTCTTCGACTCCCTGACGGAACTCGCTGTGGGTCATGATGTACAGCTCGTCGTTGAGAATGCCCTGCAGCACGCGTTGCCCGACGGCTTCGCCGGTCATGTACAGGTGCGAGAAGCTGCCTCCCTGCTGACGCCGCTTGTCCGCCTCGGCATAGCCGGTCGCTGACAGCTCCGCCGGCCGCGTCTTGGCGGCTTCGGCAATGTTCGATTGCACGGCGCCGGGGCAGAAGGCCGAGCAGATGATTCCCTGCGGCTCGAGTTCAGCGCGCATGCATTCCATCATGTGCACGGCGGCTCCCTTGGAAGTGCCGTAGATGGTGGCGCCGGGGTGCGGTACGAGACCTGACATGGACGCGGTGTTGACGATATGGCCGCCTTCGCCGTGCCTCTTGATGCGCGGCAGAATCGTGACGATGCCGTTGATGGTGCCGCCCAGGTTGACGCCCATCACCCAGTCCCAGTCGGCGAAAGTCGCAAGTTCCGTCGGGCCGACGACGGCGACGCCGGCATTGTTGCAGAGCACGTGGATCTTGCCGAAACGGGCCTCGGCCGCGTCCGCGGCGCGCGCATAATCGGCGCGGTCCGTGACATCGAGCTTCAGCGCCAGCACGCGCGGGGGTGCGCCCAGCTCGGCTCGCGCGGCTTCGAGATGATCGTCGCGAACATCGGCGATGACGAGGTTCATTCCCGCACCCAGCAATGCCTTGGCGATGCCGAGTCCGATTCCGCTGGCTCCGCCGGTCACGAACGCGGTCTTGCCGGGCAGATTCTTCATGTGGTCCGATCCTCCCCCTCACAGCCTGGCCGCTCTTAAGGCGGCAGCAACAAAAGGCTGGACAAGCAGCCTCAATTCATATTGTATCTAACACATACAATCCGTGGTTTGTAAAGCGGATGGGGCGAGGAGAATGATTGTGGCAGGGGGAGTTTCCGAGGTGGTCGCGCCGGCGGCGGGCGCAGGAGCCGGCGTGCAGCCATGGCCTTCGCGCGGTGCGGCTTATTACGCGCTGCTGATTGTCATTCTCGCCACCTTGCTCAATTTTCTCGATGCGCAGGTGTTCGGCATGATGGCGCAACGCATCAAGGTCGACTTTCATCTGACCGACGAGCAACTGGGCTTTTTGATCGGGCCGGCCAACGTCATCTTCTACGTGCTCATCGGCATCCCGATGGCGAGGCTGGTGGATATTTATCCGCGCAAGATCGTGCTCGCCAGCGGAATCGCCGCGATCGGCGGCATCACCGCGCTCGGGGGGCTCGCGCAGAGCTTCTCGCAATTGTTCTGCAGCCGCATGCTGGTGGGCGCCGGCGGTTCGGCGCATGCGCCGGGAGCGTATTCGATACTCTCCGACTATTTCCCGCCGGCAAAGCTGCCGCGCGCCATCGGCTTTTTGCAGCTTGGCTTCATCGGCGGCAACGCGCTCGGCATATTTCTGGGCGGACAGCTCGTCAGCCTGGCGGCGGCCTGGCCCGTCAGCCATTGGATGGGACTCACCGTGCATGGCTGGCAGTGGATACTGATGATGGTGGGCGCGCCGGGACTGCTGATTTCCGGCATGTTGCTGCTGGTGAAAGAGCCCGCGCGCCGGGGTGTGACCGCACACGGAAAGCCGTTGCCGGTGGCGGCGGTGCTGCGTGAAATTCGCGCCCGCAAAGCGATCTACCTGCCGCTGTTCATCGGCCTTGCGTTCAGCGCCACGCAAGCGATCGGCATGCTACCCTGGCGCGCGCCATTTCTCATCAGAACCTACGGATGGAACGAAGCCAAGATCGGCCGCTGGATGGGAATCATGTTCCTTACTTCGTCGCTGATCGGCGCCGCGTTCGGCACGCTATTTGTCGAGTGGCTCTCCAAACGCTACCAGGACGCGAATGTGCGCGCCGCGGCCATTCTGTTTGCCATTGCGGCGCCCTTCGAGATCATCGCGCCGCTGATGCCCTCCGGCGGCCTCGCGCTGCTGTGCCTGGGCGTGGCGATGGTATGCGGGCTTGCATCGGCCGTGCCGCAGAACGCCGCCATTCAGCGCATCACTCCGAACGAAATGCGCGGGCAGGTGACGGCCATCTATCTCTTCATGTTCATCGTGTTCGGGGCGCTGGGAAGCCAGTTGATCGGCTCCGTCACTCAAAGGGTCTTCGGCTCCGATGCGGATTTGTGGAAGAGTATCGTGATGACGGCGTCGGTGCTCATGCCGCTCGCCGCATTCGCGATTTCGCGCGGGATCAAGCCCTATGGCCGGGAGGTCGAGCGGCTTGAAAGAGAGGCGGCTTAAATCACCCAAGGCATGGGAGCCGGCTCATGCCGCCAGTCCGATGTCCGCGGCCACTGCCCAGTTGCCGTGCAGACCGAAGCGCATGCGAATGGGAATGTCGATGGTGGCGATCGGGCCCTTGGCGATCTCGAGCGCGTCGAACAGCAGCAGGTCGCTGCGATTCTCGTCCAGACGGTTGCAGATCTGCACGATCCAGCCATCGCCCTCGGGCGCGGACTTGCTGCGCGGGATGAAGCACGGTTCCTGCAGGCTCGATACCGGGCCGCACCACCAGTGCTGTTCTGCGCCCGTCGCCAGGTCCTTGTGGAACAGGCAGTTCATCAACAGGCCGCCGGCGCTGCCGCCGCGCAATTCGACGGGGCGGCGCATGTCCATCTCGAGCAGCCAGCCATGGCGGTAGGGGAGCCCGGCGAAGCGATCGTCGATGCGCGGGAATTCCGCCGCGGTTTCAGTCAGCTGCTCGACGCTCGTGAATTCCGATGTGTTGGATCGCATGTCCACGGTCCAGCGCGTGAGATGGCTCATCGCCTCCCTGCCGTTGAAGGGCGCGCCATGCACGTCCGGGAAGAAGGGGAACATGTTGTTCTTGGCTTCGGGGGTGTCGAAGTGAATCTTGCTTCCTTCCTGGAAGGCATTGAGCACGTGGCTCGCAAAGCAATTGCCGCGCTTGAACCAGCGGATGTCCGAAGACGCAGCGCCTGCGCGCCGCGGCAGCACTCCCAGGTAGACGGGCAGAGTGGTGTCGAAACCGAAGTGCGGCAGCCCTCGTTTCAGCCGCTCCCAGCTGCCGATCGAGGGTACGATGTGGAAAAGCGCGTAGTCCTCGGTGATCGCGAAGTCGTGCATCATGCAGTAGTAGGGCGCTTTGAACCACAATTCGCGGGTCAATTCGCCTGCGGGCGTGACTTCGTAATAGGTGCAATCGTCGCTGCAAAGACCGGACGAAGCATAGCCGAATGCGATCATATTGCCGGTATTCGGGTCGATCTTCGGGTGCGCCGTGAACGTCTGCCCGGTCATCTTGCCGCCGAACCGGGTGTAGCCTTCGGTTTCCATCGTGACGGGATTCATGACCAACGCCGGCGAGTCCTCCTTCAGCGCGTACAGCTTGCCGCCGTGGATCCAGGCATTGGTGTTGGCGGTGCCGCGGATCGCACCCTTGACCGATTCGTCGTCGGTGAGAGGGTTGCGATAGGCTCCGAACAAGGCCCGGCCGGCCGCCTTTTCGAGCTTCCACTTGTCGGTCCGGGCCCAACGCTGCCTGAAGTCGCATTGGCCGCGGTGAAAATGGAAGCGTGTGATCATCCCATCGCCGTTGAATGCGATGTCGTCGCCCAGGCGCGGCGGGAATTGCGGGTCGGGTTGGACACGGTAGAACGCCCCATCCAGCCCGGGCGGAATTGTGCCCCGGTGCGCCAGATTTACAATGTCGGCCTCAATCCGCGACGGCGTGTTGAAACCGGTGAAACTTGGCGTGTCCGGGAAGTGGGCCATCGCGCTGCTCCTTCGACTGAGCTCGTAAGTTACACTGACAATTATATCAAGGTGATGAGATGCCAAGGCAAAAAGAAACGCTCGCCATTACCACTCCGCATGTGGAAGGCGACGAGGACATCGGGGAGATCCGCAACATCGTCGGATTCCATATTCGATTGGCCTACGGCGCGGTCTACCGGCATTTCACCGAGACCTTTGCCCACCTCGACATGACGCAAAAGCAGGTGTCGGTGCTGTGGCTGGTGGATGACCATCCAAACATCGCCCAGACCGGTCTGGCCCGGCGGATGCGAATGGACCGCGCCACGACCATGACGATCGTGCACCGGCTGGAGTCCAAGGGGTATTTGATTCGCGGCGAATCGAAGACTGACGGCCGCAAGCAAACCCTCAACCTTACCGATGCGGGACGCAAGGTGCTGGGAACCGCCAAGAAGGCGATTCAAGTGAATGAACGATGGCTCAAATCGCGGTTCTCTGAAAAGGAAGTCGCCAAGTTGATCGAAATGCTGATCAGGATCCACGAATAGGATCCGGCCGGCAGTCAAGGGGCGCTCATTTCCTCGAGGGCGCGTTGTTTTAGCAGGTGCTTCTGCACCTTGCCGGAGGCCGTGCGTGGCAGCCTGTCGGTGATGACGGCGCTCTTGGGCACCTTGAACTTGGCGAGCCGCTGCATGCAATGCGCGAGCACCTCCTCCTGCGTAATGTTCCGCCCCGGCAGGGGAATGACATAGACCCGGCCAACCTCTCCCCAGCGCGCATCCGGCACACCGACCACCGCGCATTCGCCGACTTGGGCGAGCTCGGCGATCGCCGCCTCGACCTCGGCCGGGTACACATTTTCACCGCCGGAGATATACATGTCCTTCCTGCGGTCGACGATATAGTAAAAGCCGTCCTCGTCCATCATCGCCGCATCGCCCGTCATGAACCAGCCATCGTGGAAGGCTTTGGCCGTCGTATCCGGTTGGTTCCAGTAACCGCCGGCGATACAGGGACCGCGCAGCCAGAGTTCGCCCACCAAACCCACGGGCACTTCATTCCCGTCATCGTCGACGATCTTGGGTTCGATGGTCATGAAGGGCAGGCCGCAACTGCCCGCTTTGTTGCACAGAATATTGATGTCATGCGTCGGCATGCCGAAGTTGGAACCGGTTTCGGACATGCCGAATCCTTCGGTGATCTTGATGCCGGCATTCACGAAACGCTGGGTCAGCGCCTTGGGGTTGGGCGCGCCGCCGATGGCCCAGCCGGTAAGTCCGCGCAGCATCTCGGGTTTGAAGCCGGGCTGGTTCCAGATCGTCGCCGCCATCTGCGGCACGGAAAAATAGTGGGTGACCTTGAGCGCGGGATCCGCCAGCCGCTTCAGTGTCTTGTGCGGATCAAAGCCCTTGGAAATCAGCACGCAACCGCCCGCTTGAATGGGCACGCGGGTCGCGGCATACAGCCCGGCCGTGTGAAACAGGGGCATGTCGCAGAGGAACACGCTATTCATGGTCACGTCATTGCCGTAGATGAAGTTCGCGCATCCCCAGAAGCCATTCTCTTCGGACAGCATCACGCCCTTGGGCCGGCCGCTGGTGCCCGAGGTGTAGAGCAGGGTGGCGACCGCATCGAAAGGACGGCGCGCCGCCGGCGCCGGCCGGCCGGCCGCGGCGCCGAGCGACAGCATGTCGGCAACCGGCAGCGCGCGCTCAAGGGGCGACGGCGGCGTGAATTCCGGATCGTGGAAGACGATTTCAGGCTGTGCATCCTCCGCCAGAACGGCGATCTCGGCCGGCGCGAGCCGCCAGTTGAAGGGCACGAAAATCGCGCCGGCGCGCGTTGCCGCAAGCTGCAGGATCAGCATCTCAGCGCAATTCTTGCAGAGCGTGGCCACGCGCGCGCCGCTGTTCGGGCCGAATTCACCGACCAGCCATGCCGCGAGCCGGTCGACAGCCGCGTTCAATTCGGCGTAACTAAAGTGCCGGCCGGATTCCAGATCGATCACGGCCCGACCCGTCGGGTTGGACAACGCGTAGGTGGCGACGGGGTCGAAACGGGTGGCGCGGCGGTGCATGACGGCAGGCGAGCCAGGCCCGGCAGGCGAGCCAGGCCCGGCAGGCGGGCTAGGCCTTGGCCTTGTCATACTCGCCCAGACCGGGCTTGTAGGCTTTGTCATCCAGGAACTGTCTCATGCCTTCGTGCCGGCCATCGGATTTATCGTGCCAGTTGAGCGCCTCCTGCGCGCGGATGAGGTAGTCCTCGGCGTTGTCATAGGTCATTTCGCGGACGCGGCGCATCGCATCCTTGGTGGCCTTGAGTGTTTCCCAATTTTTCTTCAGCAGCTTGTTGGCCACCTCGGTGACGCGCAATTCGAGCTGTCCGGCGGGCACGGATTCGTTGACCAGGCCTGCCGTCTCAGCCTGCCTGCCGGTCAGATTCTCGCCCAGCAGCGCGTGATACATGGCCTTGCGCATGGGCATGAGCTCCGCGGCCACCTTGGTCGCGCCGCCGCCGGGTAGAATGCCCCAATTGACCTCCGAGAGTCCAAACTGCGCATCATCCGAGCAGATGGCAAGGTCGCACGCGAACAGCGGACCATAGCCGCCGCCGAAGCACCAGCCATTGACCATGGCGATGGTGACCTTCTGGAACCAACGCAGACGTTCCCACCAGGCGTAGGCTTCGCGCTGTGCCTGGCGCACGCCCGCGAGGCCCAACGACTCGGTATCGCGGAAATATTCCTTCAGGTCCATGCCGGCCGACCAGGCCGAGCCTTCTCCGGTGAGCACCAGCACTCCCACATCAGCGCGGAATTCCAAATCGTTGAGCACGCGCAGCATCTGCCGGTTTAGCTTCGGGCTCATGCAGTTGCGCTTCTCCGGGCGGTTGAATTTTACCCAGGCTATTCCGTCCCTGACGGTGCAGGCAACGGTATCGGCTTCAGTGCGTTCGGTCACGGTCGTCTCCACAATGTTGGATTGATTGTTATACTATATAGCAGTTGCGATTGTTATGCAATATAGCAGTTATGATTGTTATGTCATGTAGCAGTAGGGGCCGTTGTTGCCGTCCATGACATCCTTTACTCTGCACGCATGAAGGATCCACTCGCCAAGCTGCCGGGTTATGTTCTCCGGCGCGCCTCCGCCGCCTCGCTGGCCGAGCTGAATCAACGCCTGGAGCCGTTGAAATTGCGGCATGCCGACGTGGCATTCCTGCTGCTGATCGACGGGTCGCCCGGCATCTCGCAAAGCGAGGCCGGCCGGATCCTCGATATCCAGCGGGCCAACATGGTTCCCTTCGTCTCGCGGCTGGAGAAGCGCGGCCTGCTCGACCGCACGAAAGTGGACGGGCGCTCCCAGGCGCTAAGATTGACGGCCGCCGGGCGCGCAATGCTCGCGAAGGCGCGCCGTGTCATCGGTGGTTTCGAGGCCTCGCTGATGAACCGGGTTCCTGAGAAGATGCGGCCCATGGTGCTGCCCATCCTCATGGCGCTGTGGAAGGGCCCGGACTCCTCATCATGATGCGCCGCGATGCGCGGGTGACCTAAGCGGAGGTACCGGTATGAACGTACGAGCGGCGATTGCCTATGCGGGGCGCGGCATTGCGCGGCCGCGCTACCACGCGAATGATTCCAGTGGCGACCTTCTCGACATCGTCCGCATCGACATGGACATTGCCGACGCCCGGGCGCGCGGCGCCACCCTCGATGACGCCGGCTTCACGCTCGTTGCGCATCGCAGCGCGGTAACCGAATTTGGCGATCGTGCGGCCGTCAACGCGGTATACCGGCAGGAGATCGTGGATCTGATTCATGATCTGTCGGGCGCCGATCTCGTTGTGGTGGGCAGCCCCGGCATCCTTCGCTTCAGCGAAAAGTCGGCGCAATCGGGGGCCCTGGACAATTCGCGGCCTGCGCGCTTTGCACATGTGGATATCAGTGATGCGACCGCCGCGGCCTTCGCGAAACGCGCCGCGCCCGCGGGCCGCGAGCTCGCGCGCTTCGTCCACTTCAATGTGTGGCGGGCCATCTCAGCGCCGCCGCAGGATGTGCCGCTCGCCGTGTGCGATGCCCGCAGCATCACCGCGCGGGATCTGCTGCTGGCTGATGCCGTGTTCGACACGCCCGGCCAGCCGGAATGGTCCTTCGAGGGGATCGTGGTCGCGCATCATCCCGCACACCGCTGGCATTGGTTTCCCGACATGACCCTCGGCGAGGCGCTGGTTTTCAAGACGCATGACAGCGACCCGGCCCGCGCGCACTGCGTGCCGCACGTCGCATTCGACAATCCGTTGTGCGGGCCGCAAACAGCGCCTCGCGCCAGCATCGAAATGCGCGCCATCGCCCTGTGGTTTGACTGACCTTCGCTTGCCAAACCCCGCCTCCTCGATCATGATAATGCTAACAATTGTTAGGATGGGGGAAAGGTTGCATGCAAGGCTTTCCGAATTCGCCCGAATACACCGCCCTAAACTCGCCGATCGGCGAGGAGTACGAACTTAAGTCGCTGGCGGTCGAGGGCAGCATCCCGGTCGAGGTCGAGGGGACTTTCTTCCGCGCCGTTCCCGATCCGGCCTTTCCGCCCTTCATGGAGGATGGTGGCGCCGTTCTCTCCGGCGACGGCATGGTATCCGCGCTGCGCATCGCGCGAGGGAAGGCGAGTTTCGCGATCCGTTATGTCCAAACCGAACGGCACAAGGCCGAGGCGGCGGCCGGGCGGGCCCTGTTCGGCAAGTATCGCAATCCGTTCACCGACAAGCCGGAGGCCAGGGGTCTGGACCGCACGGTTGCCAACACCACTCCCGTCTGGCACGCCGGCCGGTTGCTGCTGACCAAGGAGGATGGCCGGCCCTATCGGGTCGATCCGCGCAATCTCACGACCATCGGCCGCTATGATTTCGGAGGCAAGCTCAAATCCGCAACGGTGACGGCGCATGTGCGCATCGATCCGCAGACGCGCGAGATGTTCTCATTCGGTTATGAAGCCGATGGCCTGGCATCGACCAAGGTCGCCTATTTCATCGTCGACAAGCAGGGGAACCTCGCCCGCGAGCAATGGTTCGATGCCCCGTATTGCGCCATGATGCACGACTTCGCCATCACCGAGAATTACGCGCTGTTTCCCATCTATCCCACCACCTGCGATGCGGCCCGCGTGAAGGCGGGCGGCGATCACTGGGTGCATGAGATGAGCCGGGACAGCTGGGTGGGCGTGATGCCGCGCTACGGCGACGTGTCGGACATGCGCTGGTTTCGCGGGCCCAAGGGCGTGTCCTGTTATCACATGATGAATGCGTTCGAGGATGCGCCGCGCCGCATACAATTCGACCAGTGCCTGTCGGGCGTGAACGCGTTCCCCTTCATCCAGCGGGCCTCGGGGCTCAATGTCGCGCCGGGCGACACCGGCGGGCGCCTGGAGCGCTGGACCATCGACCTCGAGAACGGCAGCAACGGCGTGCTGGAAACCGTCATCGGGCCGCCGGGCGATTTCCCGGTGATCCCCGCGGCCTCCCAAGGGCGTCCCTATACCCACGGCTGGATGCTGGCGATGAACCCGGATATGCAGGGCCCACCGGTTGCCGGCGGCCCGGTCGGCGCGATGTTCAATCTGCTGCTGCGGCTCGACTTCACCGGCAAACAGCCGCAGACCTTGGGGCTGCCGCCGGGACACTGCTTCAACGAACCCGTGCACGTGCCGGCATTGAAGCCGGGACACGAAGGCTGGCTCCTGGCCGTAGTGGACCGGCAAACCGGCCCCTCGGATTTCACGCACGCCTTGTGGATCATCGATGCCGGAAATCTCAGGGCGGGACCGGTGGCCAAGATCTCCATTGCACATCGTTTGCGGCCGCAGGTGCATGGTTGGTGGGTAGGCGCAGCCGAACTCGCCGCCACATGACCCGCATCGCGATGACGGGTGCGTCCGGGAGATACGGCCGGCTCGCCACCGACAAGCTGATCGCGCAGGGGCGCGCCCGCGATCTGATCCTCATCACGCGCACCCCGGCGAAGCTCGCGGACCGCGCGCAGGCGGGCTGCGAGGTGCGCTACGGCGACTTCGACAATCCCGAAACGCTGCAGGCGGCGCTCAGCGGCGCGGGCAAGCTTCTGCTCATCTCGGGTACCCGGGTGGGCGCGCGCGTGCGCCAGCACAAGGCTGCGATCGAATCCGCCGCGGCCGCCGGGGTCGGGCACATCGTCTATACGAGCTTCGTCAATGTGGAACCGGCGAATCCCGCGATCGTCACCATCGACCATCGCGAGACGGAGAAACTCATCAAGGCGCCCGGCGCAGGAGCCGCCAAATACCGCTTCAACGAATTGCCTCATGTGACCGCGAAGTAGCGCACGAAATTGCCGTCGGGCTTGCGCTCGCCGACGCCGATGAACACATGCCGCGTCAGCCAGTCATGTTTGCCCTTGGGGGTCTCGAACGTGGGCTGCGCGCGCAGATAGTAATCCTCCTGGGCCACCGGCGGACCGCCTTCGAACGCCCAGGCGCGCAAGCGAGCCATGGCATCGGGCGTGCGGCCCCAGAGAAATCCCTTGTTCTGCATGTAGATGAGCGTGCCGTCGTCGACTTCGAGCATATAGCGCGCATCGAACACGGCCGTGTCGTCCGCGCGGAAATGAGCGTAGTCGCCGCCCGAGTTGGGTATGGCGCGCCCGCGCAGCCGCGGGCCCTCGAAGGTTCCCTCATCCACGAGCACGGCCGAACGGAAGCCGCCGTTGTGGACATTCGGAACTGCCAGCACACGCGTGAACTTGAGCCGGCACTCGAAGGCGAAATCCAGGCGGGGTGCATCGAGGGTGGAGTACACAGGTCCTACCTCCGTGAGAAATACGCGATGCCCCGAAATTCCATCGAGCGGCGCGGCCTGGCATCGGGACGCGTGGTGTCGCGAAAAGCGGTGTGCGGACAGCGCCAGGCCCCGCGGTGATCGGAATCGTAGAACTTGATGAGAATCACCTCGTCCGGTGTCATGTCGGGGTAGTACCACCAGCGGTGATCCGGCGAATGATGAAAGATAGTGGCGGCCGACATGTTTTCCTCGCCCTCGATCGGCGCGAACAAAGCATCGCCCGTCGGGATTTCGTCCACGTCGACCTTCGTATTGTGCGTGCCTTCATCGTCGCGGACCGTGCGGCCGTCGCACAGTGCCAAGGGCATGTCCTGCGGAGGCGGCGAGAGCGCGCGCCACAGGCTGAAGGCGATGAACCGGTCGTAGCCCGGCCCGGTTGGTTGAGTTCGGCGGTAAATGGCCTCGGCGATTCGCTCGGCTGAGCGCTGAGTGAAATCGACGTGAGCCTCGGCGGCCGGGGGCTGAACCGTCGCGCAGGTCTCGCCCGAAGTGCGCATCATGCCGCCCATCGGCACGGCGACATCCGTTCCCGTGAGCCGCTTGGCGACTTCACAGACCTCCGTGGCGTAGGCAGTGTCCGGACCATACGAGTGCTCCCAATCGGTGACTTCCGTGTGATGAGAACCAAGACAAAAGCCGTGTTGGTCGAGGGTGAACGGGCCGCCCAGACGCGCGTTGCGAATGATCACCTCATAGGACGCGTAGGTGCCGGTGTTGTATTCCTTGCCGGGCGCCCAGAAACGGCGATTGATTCTCGACGTGGGAATCAGATAGCCGATGGTTGATTTCACTTCGTCGGTGGCTGGGCTCATATTTCACCTCATTGGGGTGGAAACCCCTCGCGCGCGCGGCTGTTGTCAATCAAGATGGGTTGCTGAGTCACGGGATGCGGATAGTGGAAGGGGACGATGTCGGTTGCGGGCCACAAGCGCGGTGCCGGATTGACCAGCGCGTCCGGGCCCAGCGGATCCTGCGGGAACAGCGTCTTCGACATCGGGATGAAGTCGATGGGCGTCTTCGGCCAGCCATCGGCGAAGGTCCCATGCCAAAACGGGAAGTAACGCAGAACCTTGATCTTCCACACTCCTTTCTCGAGGACATAGTCGTTCTCGTAGATTCCGCCTTCCCACCAGGCGCGCGGCTGGCCTTTGGCCGTCTCGTGCAAACCGGCCTGCATCATCGAGCGGCCGCGGACCTGGGCTGTTTTGCGGTCCGGCGCCACGTCGATCACCATCTGCAGTTGCGGGTGATCGAGCAGCCAGCCGTAGCGCGGTCCATTGTGGCCCTGGGTGAACTGCTTCTGAAAGCGCTCGATGTATAGCCGGCGCACGCCCGCCTTGCCCTTGTAGATGCCGCCGAGGAACCACACGTCGCCGTCATCGGCAAACAGGTTGACCACTTCGTTGTACTGCGACTTGTCGATGAAGTAGCCGTAGGTGTACTGGATGCGGCGAATCTGGTGAATGTCCTGCTGGACGCCCAAGTCGTGTTCCAGTTTTTCGATGCGTGCGGTCAATGCGGCGAGATCGGTCATGTCGTTCTCCGTGTCAATTCAAGCGAACTTGTTGCGCCGGCTGTGCGTATGGGCGGTGCGCGATGGAGGCTGTCATCGTGTTTATCTCCAGTCCGGCCTGGGTGGCGATGAGGGCCGGTACAACCCCCCCCCCGGGTATATTTGTATGTATTGCATACCAAAATCAAGAGAAAAATCGCGTCCTGCATCATTCATTGCACCATGTCTTCAGAAGTTCGACAGGATCGCCAGGCTCGGCGCATCGAGCGGCACGCCGGCCTTCTGCTTTGCGAGTTCCTCCTCCCGGGTCCTGGCCTGCAGATCGATCAGATAGGCGTGGATCGCCTCCACTTGTCCCTGGGTCAGGTGATCGTCCCAACGCGGCATGCCGTTGGGAACGAGGATGCCCCGCAGCACGATGTCGCTGAACGCCGCATGCATGCCGGGCTGCATGCGGCGCAGGTCGGGTGTGATCGAGCGATGTTGATTCGAATGGCACAGCACGCAGCCGCTGGCGAAGAACAGCCCCTTGCCTTGCGCAACGATCGATCCCAGATAAAGCTGGTCCCCGCCGGCGGGCGAACGTTTGTTGGTGTCGTACGGCCCGCCGTTGCCCGTGCCCACGATGACCAGCCCCGTCTCGGCGTCGTAGTTGATGGCATCCCAGGGCGCGCCGCCGCCGCCCACGTCCCAGCGGCTGTTGGGGTCCCAGGTCTTGGCGGCTTGTTCAAGATCCGGATGGTCCTGGGCCCCCAGCTTGGGATCGCGCGGCACGATCCAGAAGCGCCAGTTGAGCCGGCCCGTCTCGAGGTCGAAAGCGGTCACATAGCCACGCACGTCATATTCCGCGCCGCCGTTGCCGATGACGACCACATCACCGGCTACTTCCGGAGCGCCGGTGGAGGAGTAGCCGCGATTGCGGTCGACGACTTCGTCGGCCTTCCACACGACCTTGCCGGTTGTCGCGTCGAGTGCATACATCCAGCCGTCGAGCGCCGAGACGGGCGAAGCGCAGCTGGTATTCGCCCAGGGCGTCGATGGTGCCCCATAGCCCGTCGTCGACCTCGAGCATCACGTTGTTCTCGGAGTTGCGCGGCGCATCGGCCCAGCGCACCGCCTTCGCATCGCGGCTGACCAGTGCCCGCAGATAAGTGTCGAGCAGCCCATACAGTCCGGCACGGTCCATGACTTTCCCCCCCCGAAGTTGATTGCGCCGGCCAGCCCGTCATATATCATAACAATTGTTAAGATGGGAGCGGGAGAACCATGGCGCGAACTGCGGCGGAGCAGGCCAATCTCGACCAACCCCAACGGCATGTTCTGAACAGGAGATTCCCATGCGAACTTTGTTTTCCCTGTCGATCCTCTCTCTGGCGCTGACGGCGGTGAACGCGGAGGCGGCCGACTGCCGCTTGAAGCCCAAAGAAGTGGTTACCCGCTTCATGACACAGTTCTATGTCGACAAGAAGGTACGGGAGGCCTTCGAGACCTGGGTGGATCCCGGCTACGTGCAGCACAACCCCATGGCGGCGACCGGGCGTGATGCAGCGGTCAATTTCCTCGAGCCGTTCTTTGCGACACACCCGGACATCCACTATTCGATCGCGCGAATTATCGCGGATGGGAACCTCGTTGCCGTGCATTCCCATGGCAAATTCGGTGCGGACGATCGCGGCGTCGCCGTGGTCGACATTCTGCGTGTCGAGGGCTGCAAGGTGATGGAGCACTGGGACGTGGTGCAGCCGGTTCCCGAGAAGTCCGCCAATTCCAACGGCATGTTCTGATGCGGGCTCGCGGCGCGGGGCTTGGATTGCCGCCCCGGGCTTCTACAAATCGCGCGGAGCGGCATCGAGCAGAATGGTCTTGGTTTCGAGATAAGCGGTCAGCCCCTCGATGCCGCCTTCGCGGCCGATGCCGGATTGCTTGAAACCGCCATAGGGCAGACCGAAATCCATGCGCAGGCCGTTCTGGCCGACCGTCCGGATGGCGTCTTCCTCATCCTCCACCAGTTTGTTCAGCATGATCACCTGTTCGGTGTTGGGTGAAATCAGCTCGATCACGCGGCCGGAATGAGCGGCCACCCATCGGCCGTTGATCCACAGCTTGTCCGTGTGCTTGACGTTGACGCCGGCGGGGGTCATTGCGCCTGCTCCGATCCGCGTTCGCTCAAGTCAGATCTCCCAAGCTGATCACCTTCCCGGCCGCCGCGGCGCGATTGGCCTCGCGGCGCAGACGCTCGATGTGCAGACGCGCTTCGGGCGCCGGTTCGTGGGGCAGTGCCGCCACGCAGTCGCGGTAGATTTCCGCGAAGTCCCTTTCGAATTCCGGATGGGTGAAAATGATGGCGCGGTTTCCGGTCATGCCGGCCAGGGTCTTCTCACCCACTTCCAGCGGATCCATGCCGGCGTCGAATGCGGTGCCGAATTGCGCGAGCTGGGCAGGGTCCGCCGGAGCGAAACCGGAAGCCGCAAAATCGGCGGGACGCTTCAGGGCCGAGTCCCAGGCGTTGGTCTTGGTGAGGCCGGGGCACATCAGCGACACGCCGATGCCGTGGGGTGCCAGATTGAAGCGCAGGCTTTCGGTCAAGCCGCGAACGGCGAACTTGCTGGCGGTGTAAATCCCCGCCTGCGGGCCCGGCAGATAGGCGGCCATCGAGGCGACATTCACGATGTGCCCGCCTTGCCCCTGCGCCTTGATGCGCGGGATAAAGGTCACCAGTCCGTTGACCACGCCGCCGAGATTCACGCCCATGATCCAGTCATAGTCGGCGAAGCTCGCCGCGTCGGTTGGGCCGAACACGCTCACGCCGGCGTTGTTGACGAGGATGTGAACGGAGCCGGCCTCCACGGCAATCTCGGCCCAGCGGCCACGGTCGGTGACGTCCAGAGCGACGAAGCGCGGGATGGGACGAGAGTGTCGCTTGAACCACGTCTCGGCCTCGATCCGGTATTCCTCGTTGCGGTAGGTCAGTATCAGGTCGATTCCCGCGGCGCTGAAGGCGCGGGCGATGCCGAAGCCGATGCCGGACACGCCGCCCGTGATGAGTGCAGTCTTGCCTTTCCATTCCATCTTGGCTCCCCCTCGCTTCCCTTCCTAACATTTGTTAGCTTTATATGCAAACCAAACGCTAGCCAGCCAAACACAGGGGGGAGTCGGCCATGTCAGATCTCGAAACACGTCTGTCAGCCTTGGAGCACCGCGTCGGTGAACTCGAGGACGTCAATGCCATCCGGCGCCTGCACTGGGCCTACGGCTACTACATCGATTTCAACCGCGCCGAGGATGTCGTGCAGTTGTTCGCCAAGGACGGCGCCGTGGTATTTCTCTCCGGCGAGTATCGCGGACAGGAGGGCGTGCGCCGGCTCTACGGAACCTGGTTCCAAAACTTCTTCACCAAGGGCGTGAACGGTCCGGTGGACGGATTCCTGCTCGATCATTTCCAGATGCAGGACATCATCACGGTGGCGCCGGACCGGCGGACTGCGAAGGGGCGCTTTCGCGGCCTTCTGATGGGGGGCAGCCACGAGAGCCGCGAATACAAGCCAGAGGGGTTGCCGCTGCAGTTCTACGAAGCCGGCATCTACGAAAACGACTACGTCCGCGAAGGCGGAGTGTGGAAGATCAAGCGCCTCGACTACATGATGCAATGGCAGGCGGATTACGACAGCGGCTGGGCCAAAACCGTCGCGCATCTGCAGCCGGCCACGCAGACCTATCCGGCAAATCCGCTGGGGCCCGACGTGCTCTTGCCGCCCGCTCAGGTTCGCCTGACCTGGCCGCACCGGCAGGACGTGCCGATGCATTTCGCGCATCCGCGCTTTGGCGCGATGCTTGCCGGCCAGGCCTGATTCTGCGATCTCAGGCTCGCGGAACGTGCGGGCGCCGCTCGCTCGGTTGCCACGCTGCAACCTGCCGATCCAGTTTCGCCAGGATTTGCTTCAGGGCCGTGCGTTCACGGGCGGTCAGCGCGCCGAACACGTGGCGGGCCACCTGCGCGATGTAGGGCTCGAGCGCCATATGTGCGCGCGCGCCGCGGGCGCTGATGCGATACGGCTTGCGCCGCCGGTTCTTGGTGTTTTTTGCCGGCTCCACCAAACCCATGTGGTGCAGCGACGTCAGCGCGCGGCTGACATTCATGGCGTGCATGCCCATCAGTTCGGCCAGATCGTGGCCGGCGGACTCCCCCTCGCCTGAGAGTGCCATGAGGATTCGAAGCTCATTGGAGCTGAAGCCGGCCGGATCAGCCACTCCGCCCCGCATGGGCCGGCTTATCACCGATGCGAAACGCAGCATTGCCACTAACAAGCCAATCTCATTTCTCTGTTGGTCGCTTTTTTGAATTTGAATCATGTTTCCATGGATCCCGAATGCACGATAGCCGCGAATTGTCGCGCAAAAGTCGGCGAAGGCCACGCTCCCGACGAAAAAAGGCAGTCGGAACCCTAACAATTGTTTGGGTCTTGTAATCGCCAAATTTGTTTGTTCTACTCACAAAATAATATGGACGCGTTCGACGCGATCCTAAGACGGAAGAAGAAGGAGGGGAGTGAAATGGGAGCAACTTCACGCCGGATTTCAACGTGTTATGCCGCGCTGGCCGCCTGTGCGGCGGCCGCAGCCGCCATACCTCAGGCGCAGGCTGCGGAGAACAAGGTAACCACCACGGAGCAACAGACGACCCTCACCGAAATCCTGGTGACGGCACAGTACCGGCAACAGAACCTGCAAGACACGCCGATCGCCATCACGGCGGTCACCGCGGAAATGATCGAGCAGCGCAGCGCGACGAATCTCGCCGATATCGCAAGTACCGCTCCCAGTGTTGTCTTGCGGCCCGCGTCCGCCGCCTTCGGCACTTCCGTCACCGCCAGCATCCGCGGCTTCGGACAAGGGGACTTCGACCCGGCGTTCGAGCCCGGCGTCGGCTTGTACATCGACGATGTCTACTATCCGCGCCTGACCGGCGCTAATTTCGATCTGCTGGACGTGGACCGCGTGGAAGTGCTGCGCGGACCCCAGGGTACTCTGACGGGCCGCAACTCCGAGGGCGGCGCGATCAAGTTCGTCACGCGCAAACCCACGGGTGACGGCGGCGGTTATGTAACCGCTACCTACGGCAGTCGCGACCGCATCAACCTGCGTGCCAGCTCCGATTTCAAGCTCGCCGAGAACCTGACCGGACGGGTGTCGGGAACCTACGCCGACCAGGACGGCTACGTCGACGTGCTCGACTATGGCTGCGCCGTGCCGAGCAGCGGCCTGCCCGCGCTGTCGGGCGGCACCAAGTGCAAGCAGTATTCGCTGGGCGACGTGGGCTACCGGGCGTTGCGCGGCATCCTGCGCTACAACCCCTCGGACCGGCTCGACATCATGCTGAGCGCGGATTACTCGCACGACAGCCACCACAACGGCGCGGAAGTTCTGCTGTATGGCAATAACCTCAATCCCAACGTCCAGACGACGAACGGCCTACCCTTAGACTCACGCTTCATCTGCGGCAAGTGGTGCAACTACACGACCACTGGTTCACCAGCGGGCACCTTTGCTGCCGGCCTCATTCCTCCGCTGAATGGCTTTCCGATGCCGGCAACTGCCGGCAGCGAGCTCGCCGAATTGAAGGGCTACGGATTCTCCCTCAATGTGGACGGAGGCTTCACGGACTGGCTCAAGCTCAATTCCATCTCGGCCTATCGGGGCTGGGAACAGACGTTCAGCATCGACGGCGACCTCTCGCCGGCACGCGACCAGTTCGGCAACAATGATCTCACGCACTGGTTCTGGAGCCAGGAACTGCGCCTGAATGCGGAAATCACGAAGCAGATCAACTCGACCTTGGGCGCTTACTATTCGGACGAAAAGACCACGTACTACACCTTGCAGGACATCCGCTATGTTGCCTTGGGCCTGCCGGCACCCGTGTGCGCCGCGATTGGCGGGCTTCCCACGGAAACCTGCCCCATCTTCCCGCTGCAGTTCATCGGCAACGACCCGGTGCGCACCAAGTCGAAGGCGGTGTTCGGCACGGTCATCTGGAATGCCACCGATGCGCTCACGTTCACGGGCGGTCTGCGCTACACCAAGGACTACAAGAGCTACACCTTCTATCGCTACGATCTCAACGGCAAGACCATCAACGCGTTCTTGGACCCGATGCATACGCTCACCGGCCACACGGCGATTTTCGAGGGAAGCAAGACCGATTACCGGTTCAGCGCCGACTACCGCTTCAATCCGTCGGTGCTGGCCTATGTCACCGTGGCCACCGGCTACAAGGCGGGCGGCGTGGGACCGCGTCCCTTCAACGTGGAACAGGCTCGGTCGTTCGGTCCCGAGAAGCTGACCTCGTACGAATTGGGCCTGAAGACGGATCTGTTCGACCGCCGAGTACGCGTGAATGGTGACGTGTTCTACAACGACTTCAAGGATGCGCAGCTGACCTTGTTGTCCTGTCCGCAGTTCGGCGGCCCGGGCCCCTGTGCACTGCCGCAGAACGCCGGCAACGCCAAGGTCTGGGGCGCGGAAATCGAGATCGTGGCGACGCCGATCGATCATCTGCAGTTCGACATATCGGGGTCGTACATCAAATGGGATTGGAAGTGCGTGAACGCGTCGGTGGTGACTGCTGATCCCGTTAAACTGGCTGCATTCCCGGGTTGCTCGAGCGATCCGTCGATCATCGGCCTGCTCAGCTCGACTCCCATCGGATTCATGAAGTCGAAATGGACCGCCGGCGGTCAGTATGAGTTCGGCCTGGGTGGTGCGGGATCGTTCACGCCGCGTTTCGACGTCGCCTACCAGGGCAGCCTCCCGGGAAGCGATCTTGCACCGACTCCCGGATCTCCGTCCGCGATCTACGGACAGATACCGAGCTACACCGTGGCCAATGCCCGGTTTACCTGGCGCAACGAGCCCAAGGATCTGGACATTGCCTTGGAAGTGACCAATCTGACCGACAAGTACTACTTCCTTTCCAAGTTCGACCTGACCGGTGCGGGCGCCGGCACCATCACCGGCTCGCCGGGACGTCCGCGCGAGTGGGCGATCACGGTGAAGAAGAAGTTCTGAGCGGTTGGCCGGGCGACGGCAACGGCCGGCGGGTTGGGAGTAGCCTGTGAAGTTGACGCTACCTCCACGAGTGTCCGCGGCGAAGTTCGAGCAAGCCTTGAAGGCGTTCGAAGGCGTCGTGGGCAAGGGCTGGGTCCTCGCGACCGATGAGGATCGCGACGCCTACTCGGACATTTATGCGCCCGGGCCGGAGAGCGAGTGGCCCGCCTCCGCCGCGCTGGCGCCGGCGGGGGTTGAGGAAGTGCAGGCCATCGTCCGGCTTGCGAATGAATATAAGACGCCGCTGTGGCCAACCTCGCGCGGCAAGAATCTGGGCTACGGCGCCAATGCGCCGCGGATGCCGGGCAGCGTCGTGCTCGACCTGGGACGCATGAATCGTATTCTCGATCTCGATGTGGGCCTGGGTTATTGCGTGCTCGAGCCGGGAGTAGGTTTTTTCGACCTGTACGAGCATCTGCAGCGCGAGAAGGCGCCGCTATGGATGTCGGTGCCCGGCAATGCCTGGGGCTCGGTGATCGGCAACGCGCTGGATCATGGCATCGGCTACACACCCTACGGTCTGCACGCCCGCAATCTGTGCGGAATGGAGGTCGTGCTGCCCGACGGTGATTTGATGCGCACCGGCATGGGCGCCATGCAGGGCAATCATAGCTGGCATCTTTTCCCCTTGAGTTTCGGACCGGACTGGACCCACATGTTCACCCAGTCGAACATGGGCGTCGTGACGAAGGCCGGCGTGTGGCTGCAGCCGGCGCCGCGAGGACGCGTCGTTGGGCTCACGTCCTGGAGCGACTTGGTGCTGGCGCGCGGCCTGCTCGAGGAGAAGGGATTGAGACTGCGCGCCCAGGCTCGTTGCGGCAGGCTGTTCTACTGGGAGATGAGCTGCTCAACGCATCGGCCGGAGTAGTCGCGGAAATCTGTCGGCGTTTTTCTGACAAGCGCTCGGCACATGGACTGACGCGCGGGGCGCGGAAGTTCTTTCAAGAGTCTTCACGGGAACCATGTATAAAACCTGTCTGAAAAAAACCGCCCTCCAAAAACCGTCCTCCTCAGGAGAAATCGATGGCTACCCAGAACTCAAACGGCAAACCGTTCCTGACCGACGTCAAAACGCTGCGCGATCGGGCACGCAAGCATATGGACCAGGGGGCGGTGACGACGTCGTACCAGGGTGACGTCAGCAAGACGATTGAGATTCTGCAAACCGTGCTCGCCACGGAAATCGTGTGCGTGCTGCGCTATACCATGCATGCCGTGACCGCGACCGGCATTCATAGCGAGGGCGTCAAGGCGGAATTTTCGACCCACGCCAAAGAAGAGGCGGAGCACGCTCAGCAAGTGGCCGAACGCATCAATCAGCTCGGCGGCAAGCCCGACTTCAATCCCGAAGGGCTCGCGTCGCGGGCCGCCTCGGAGTACGGCAAGGCGCAGAACCTGGTCGACATGATCAAAGAAAATCTGGTGGCCGAGCGGATCGCCATCGAGCACTACCAGGAGTTGATCCGCTATTTCGCCAATGAAGACCCGGGCACCCGTGCCATGCTGGAAGGCATTCTTGTCGTGGAAGAAGAGCATGCGAACGACATGAGCGACTTGCTCGTGGCGCACGAAGGCCAGTCGATGACGTCGAATTAGTCCGGTTAGCTGCTGGCGCCCACCGACGGCGGATCGCTCGCGGGAAACGATTCGTCGAGGGCTTCGTCCAATAGGTCCTCCTCGTGCTGACGCTCACTCCCTTCCGGATGTCTGTGCATATACGCCGCAGCGTACGAGCAGACTGGATTGACCGTCCAACCCGCCGCGCGGGCGGCCTCCACCGCGGCATGCATGAGTTCGGCTGCGATTCCTCTGCCGGCGATCGCCGGCGGCACGCCCGTGTGCGTGATGCTCATGATGCGGTTCGACACCTGGTAGTCGAGCACGGCTCGTTGGCCGTCCACGACGGTGCTGAAGCGCTGCGCCACGGTATCGTGGTCAACGGTGCTCACGGTCTCTCTCCGGTGGATGTTCAGGATGCGGTGCTGCCGGACGAGGCGCCTGCGGCGGCGGCGCGGCCGGGCGAGGAGCCGGTGGTGGTGCGGCCGGACGGGGCGGTGGCGGAGGTGCGCTGGGGCGTGGCGGCGGGGGCGCTTCAAGGGCTCGGCGCGGTTCGACCGGCGGCGGTGCCTCACGACGGGCTTCGGGGGAAGGCCGCGGGGCCTCGTAGCGCGGCTGAGGTTCGCGGATCTGGCTCTCGCTGCGCGGCGCCGGCTGGCTGCGCTGCGGCGGCTGGCTGCGCGGTTGATTCTGGAAGCGCGGCGGTTCGCGTTGCGGCTCCTGCCCGGCACGCGGCTCGGCAGGACGCGGTGCCGGACCGCGTTCGGCAGGATTCTCCCGAGGCGCAGCGCTCTTCTGCGCCGGGTTCGGGTTCGGGCGAACCCCGCTCACAGCTCCGCCCTGGCGGGCGGGAATCACACCTGGGGCGTTGAACGCGGCAGGTTTTGGCGTTGCAGCAATCGGTGGGCGCCCCTCATTACGGCTCGAATGCAGCGACTCGTCGCGGCGCGCCAAATCCACGTGCTGCCGCTGCAGCGGTGTGGGCTCAATGTGCCGCTCGCGGGTGGCCGCCTGCTGCTCGGGAGTGGGTTGCGCGCGGATTCCGTTACCGCCGTTGTAGCTGACCCGGTTGACCGTGACGTTGTTGATGACGGTCTTGTTGTACACATTGGTGACGTTCACGTTACTGATATTGTTGACGGAACGGTTGTAGTACATACGGCCGCCCTGCCAATAGCCGCCCTCGTAGCCGTTGCCGACGTAGCCGTATCCATAATTCACGCCGCCGTAGAAGCCGACATGCGGACCCCAATAGCCGGGATGCCACAGAAATACGACCCCTTCGGCTCCCCAATACCCGGGCGTCCAAAGATATTCAGGTTGGGGCGGGGGGACCCAGGTGCCGGGCACCCAGTAATAATCCTGGTCGTCGTCGCTCCAAGCCCAATATCCCGGCGTCCAAATGTAGCCGTCGCCGGGGATGGGCGGCTGATCGTAGACCGGAAGTTCCGGAGGCGGCACGTTGACGGAAACACCCACGGAAATCTGGGCCAGACCCCAGGCGGGCAGCAGCAGCGCCAGCATCGCCGGCAGCAGGAATCGACTCCAAGGCTTCATCATGTTGGCGTACTCCAGAAGAAGGCGCGGGCCTTCGTGCGGCCCCCCAAGGGCCCAGGATCGAGTGAAATTATAGCCCGATGATAGCGAAGTTAGGCGCCGTAGCCCCGTCAGCAGCGGACTACCCGGGTGTAGGACATTGCCCCTGCACGCCCGGCGCCTCAGCGCAGGCGCGCTGCGACCGCGAGGTGCACTCGCAGCGTGACCTGGGTCACAGATCGGGTATTTAATCGGCGGCATCCCGGCCGATATCTTCGTTGTGGGCCGGCCTGGCCCTCGTCACCGTGTGCGTTGCGAATGCGAAGGATCCGGATCTTGAAATGCTGCTCAGGCCTTCGCGGCTTGATAACCGCCACGAGTTTGCTGCTGCCGTTGTGGGCGGCGGCGGAATCCCATATTCAGGGCGGAACCGGAACCGGGAAAGTGTCCGCCGCCGCGCATGTGGATTTCAGGATCGTCATTCCCAAGGTGCTGTCGCTTGGCATCGCGGGCGGCGACACCCAGGGCCTCGGTGCGCAGCGGGTCGCGATTTACAGCAATAGCCGCACCGTGACGCTGGCCGCAAGCGCAGGTTCGATGGCCGCGGCGCGCAACAACGTGATCCCCGGCGCCGCAGCCGGAAAAGTCATCGCGCGGGAGGCTGCATGCCAGTTGCCCGCGGACGCCTCACCCGGCGTCTTTTCCAAGCCGAACGGCATGATCTGCACCGTCTCGATGCCGTAACCGAAGGCGACCGGCCGCCGAAAAATCGCATCCATTCAAGGCCGGTGAACCGGCGGGACTCATTGCGTCGTGTGCGAACTGGTGCACAAAAACCAAGCTATATCGGCCGCCTTCACCGGAACTTGAGCGCGGCAGAGGGGCGCATCTACCTGGTGCTGCCGGCGCAGCAGCCGGGGCCGCTGAGCGCCTCGTGGATAACCCAGGGGCGGTTCATGCCGGGCCAGATCCGCTCCGGCAATCGCGTGCTGGTATATGCCGGTCCTATCACGACGCCGTTCATGGAGGACGTTTTCAAGTTTCAGTTCAGCGTGAACGGAAACCTGGTGCAGCGAGCCTTTCCGGTGACCTACCGCTTCGAGATGGATGAGGAATGATCATGCAGCGGAGTGTTCACGCTCTCGGCCTTCTTCCAAGCGTGCTGCTCTGCGCTGCCGCGCATGCGCAAGGATTTGCGGCGCAGGTGTCCCCGCCGCGTTTCGAACTCGTCGCGCGGCCCGGAAAGACCGTGCGCAACGTGATCGAGGTCAGCAATCGATCGACCACGCCGGGCCGCTATCTGGTTCACACGGCGGACTGGACCCTGTCGGCGGATTTCGCCGTGAATTTCCATGACGACTTGCAGCCGGGCAGCTGCCGCCCCTGGGTTGCCATCGAGCGGCCCGAGGTGGTGGTGCCGGGAAACGGGATTCTGCGCTATCGCTTCGAGGTGAGCGTGCCCGCGGATGCACCAGCCGGCGAGTGCCGGTTCGCGGTGATGATCGAAGGCGCCGAGCGGGCGGCCGGGCGTCTACGGCGGCATCGAGGTTCCCAACTTCCGGACGCTGGACGGGGAAACCGCGTCGCTCGGGGCGCAGTGGTCCCCTGATCTCGAACGACATGGAAGGCGGCTACTACCGGCTGGACTATCAAGACCGCCGCTGGCTGGCGGATGTCGGGATAGACGAAGTGCGTTCGGTGTCGGGGCTGGGTTCGAATACCACCTTCGTCACGGGCGATACCCGCTACCAGTTGTCGCGCGACTGGGGTGTTGGCGGGGTGACGAACATCAGCCGCACCGACGGCGGCGTCGGCTGGTCATTGGAGGGATATGTCGATCACGTCAATCGTTGGGGTACGGAGCGTGCGGAGGCCAATGTCGCGGAGACTCCGGTGGGCAGGGATGCCTCGGCGACCTTGGATGAGACGTGGGATACGCCCGGGAGCCTGCGGTTGAGCACGTCGGCCTCGGTCGAGCGCATCAGCACGGTGGTCTTTGACGGAGCGCGCCAGGACAGCACCGTGCTCAGCATTGCCGCCTTCGGCGGCGGTCAATTCACGAATCGTCTCGGTATCGAAGGTAACGTGCGCTGGGCAGGCGCCGTCCAGGGACGGGCCGCGCCCGGTGTGTCCGCCAATGTCTCCATGACCTACCAGGTGTCACAGTCCTGGCAAATACTCGCGACCTATTACGACAGCCGAACCGGGTCCTGGACGCCGCTCACCGTGATTTCGCCGCTGACCCCTCCGATCGCGACCCTGGTTCCGGCGCTGCAGGAGCGAGGTGCATTTCTGACGGTCAGGTACAGGCGGGCTTCCGGATTGCACTTCGCGCCGTTGGGCGGTCCGCCGGGCGGCGGGTCCGGCGAACTCGCGGGCATCGTCTATCTCGACGCCAACGACAACGGGCACTGCGACGCCGGCGAGCTGGGCGCACCCAATGTCACCGTGGTGCTGGACGGACGATTCTCGGTACAAACCGACGTGAGCGGGCGATTCGATTTTCCGGCCGTGGCTACCGGCCATCATGTCATTGCGGTGGTCTCCGACAACATACCGTTGCCCTGGACGCTTGCCGGGGACGGCCGGGTGGAAGTCGCGGTCACGACCCGGGATCGCACCGACCTCGCGATTGCCGCCCGTCGACCGCGCTGATCGGCGCCGGGGCGGCTTCATTTTCGTCGGGGTGCTAGACTCCGCTCGGAGGGAGTTCGTATGAAACCAAAGTCTGCCATCGGCTGCGCTGCGGCTCTCACGGCATTGCTCCTAGGTGCCGGCAGGGTAGCCGACGCGTTCAACGCTCCGGAGCTAAAGCCGCCGGATGCAGTGGCGGTTTCCGACGCGGCGGATGCACTCTCGGAGATCTTGGTCGAAGCCCGCGAGCCGCGGTACGTCGCCCCCACGCGGCGCGACCAGATCGGACGCATTTGGGCGCCGGTATTCATCAACGGCCGCGGACCCTTCCGGCTGGTGCTCGACACCGGCGCTTCGCACTCGGCAGTCACGGCCATGGTGGCGTTGGCGCTCGGCATCCCCACCGATCAATCGCCGCCCGTCACCCTGCGCGGAGTGACCGGGTTCGCGACGGTGCCGACCATCCGCGTCGACACCTTGAGCGTCGGCGACGTTGCGGTCGATTCGCCCGTGCTGCCCATCGTGCCCGATGCGATGGGAGGCGCGGAGGGGATTCTGGGTTCCGAGGGACTGACGAACAAGCGCATCTTCATTGATTTTCGGCACGATCGAATTACCATCGCGTATTCGCGCGGCGAAAGGGCGGGCAGCGATTTTGTACGGATTCCGTTCCGCTCGCTGCGCGGCCACTTGATCGTCGTCGAGGCGAAGGTCGGCTTCGTGCGTGTGAAGGCCATCATCGATACCGGCGGCCAAACGACGGTCGCCAATCTCGCCCTGCGCGACGCCTTGGGGCGCCGCGCGGGCAGGGGACGGCCCGACCAGATCATCGGTGCGACAATGGTGGCCGAGGACGGCGAGATCATCGCCACTCCGGCCATCGAATTGGGTACGATCAAGATGCTCGATCCGGGCGTCACCTTTGCGGACCTGTACATATTCAAACAGTGGAAACTCGTCGGCGAGCCCGCGATCTTGATCGGCATGGATGCGTTGGGGGTGCTCGACGCTCTGGTCATCGACTATCGTCAGCACGAACTGCATATGCGCACACAGAACAGGGGCTGAAGGCTTAAGGGACATGGCGTACGACGATTTCGACTCACCAAGCTACGCCAAGCCGCTGATCGTGGCTGCGATCGCGGTCGCGGCGGCCGGGTTGGGCGGCTGGTTTTACTGGCGCAGCCATCACGCACCGCTGCCGGCGGTGCCGGTCAGCGGACAGCCCGAGCCCGTGGCGCCGGCTCAGGAGGCCCGGATCGAGCACCCCGTGCCCGCGTCACCGGACGATGCCGCGACTACGGCCCTCCCGGAGTTGAATGACAGCGACAAGGCCATCATCGATGCCCTCGGCAACGCCGCCGCCGGCGTCGCCTTGGCGCAGTACCTGGTTTCCGAGAGCGTCATCCGCCACATCGTCGTGACCGTCGACAATCTGCCGCGCCAAAAAATAGCGGTCGACAAGCGGCCGGTCACGCCTACGACGGGAGTGTTCATTGCCGACGGCGATGAACTGCACGCGACGCTCGACAGCCGCAATTTCCGGCGCTACGAGCCGGTGACGGACGTGATTCGCAAAGTCGACATGCAGCGTTTCGCCGCGGTGTATCTCCGCTTTTATCCGCTATTTCAAAAAGCCTATCAAGACCTCGGGTATCCCACCGGCTACTTCAACGACCGCCTGGTACAGGTCATCGATATGCTGCTGGCGACTCCGCAGATCACGGGTCCCATACAATTGGTCAGACCGAACGTCATGTACGTTTTCGCCGATCCGAAATTGGAGGCGCTGCCGGCCGGCCAGAAACTGTTGATTCGAATGGGAGCCGACAACGCGACGGCGGTGAAGGCAAAACTCATGGAGCTGCGCGCGATCATCACCGCAGCGGGACCGAAGCATTGAAACGGAAGCATTGAAACCAAAGGGGATCGTAGACATGAGCGTATCGACGACGGCGTTGCCGGAAGGTGTCAAAGCGACGAGCAACGAGTGGCTGGTGATAGGCGCTTCGTCGCTGGGTACCGTGTTCGAGTGGTATGACTTCTATCTCTATGGCTTGTTGGCCAGCGTACTCACCGCTCAATTCTTCTCCGGCGTGAACGAGACCACTGGATTCATTTTCGCCTTGGCCGCCTTTGCCGCCGGCTTCGCCGTGCGGCCGTTCGGCGCGCTCGTGTTCGGCCGGCTCGGCGATCTCGTCGGCCGCAAACACACCTTCCTCATCACCATGAGCATCATGGGCGGCGCCACGTTCTTGGTGGGCGTCCTGCCCAACTATGCATCGATCGGCGTCGCGGCACCCATCCTGTTGGTTGCGCTGCGTCTGCTGCAGGGATTGGCCCTGGGCGGCGAGTACGGCGGCGCGGCCACCTATGTGGCTGAACATTCTCCGGCCGGAAAGCGGGGCCTGTATACCAGCTGGATCCAGACCACGGCCACCTTGGGGCTGTTCGCCGCGCTGCTCGTGGTGATCGGCACGCGAACGTGGATTGGGGAGGATGCCTTCAAGCAGTGGGGATGGCGCATCCCCTTCATCGTATCCGTGGTACTGCTCGGGGTGTCGCTCTGGATCCGCATGCAGCTCGCGGAAAGTCCGGTGTTCACGAAAATGAAGAATCTGGGCACCACGTCCAAAGCGCCGCTCAAGGAAGCATTCGGGCAATGGAGCAATCTCAAGATCGTTTTGGTGTGCCTCACCGGTGCGGTGATGGGTCAGGCCGTGGTGTGGTACTGCGGACAGTTCTACGCGCTTTTCTTCCTGGAGCGAACCCTGCGGGTGGACGGTGCGACGACGAATATTCTCACGGCGACCGCGCTGGCCCTTGCGACCCCGGGTTTCGTGTTCTTCGGCTGGTTGTCCGACCGGATCGGCAGAAAGCCCATCATTCTGACGGGTTGCCTGTTGGCCATGCTGACCTATTTCCCCCTGTTCCAGTCGTTGACGCGATACGCGAATCCCGCGCTGTACGCGGCTCAGGCCGCTGCGCCCGTGACGGTAGTCGCCGATCCCGCGGAGTGTTCCTTCCAGTTCGATCCCATCGGAAAGAATAAATTCGATTCCACGTCCTGCGATATTGCCAAGAGCTATCTGGCCAAGGCGGGAGTTTCCTACAAGCGCGAGGATGCCCCGGCGGGAACTCTGGCGCAGATCCGCAGCGGCGAGACCACGCTGACCGCGCCCGATCCGAAGGCAGTGAAGGGTGCGGAACGAAAAGCGGCAATCACGGCATTCCAGGGCAAGGCGAAGGCGGCGTTGACGGCCGTCGGTTATCCGGAAAAGGCCGACCCGGCGAGCATCAACAAGCCCGTCGTGGTGTTGATTCTTTGGGTGCTGGTGGTGTATGTCACCATGGTCTACGGCCCGATCGCGGCGCTGTTGGTGGAATTGTTTCCGCCCCGGATTCGGTACAGCGCCATGTCGCTGCCGTATCACATTGGTAACGGTTGGTTCGGCGGCTTTCTGCCGACCACCGCATTCGCCATGGTGGCCGCGACGGGCGACATCTATTATGGGCTTTGGTACCCGATCGTGGTTGCGGGCGCGACGGTCGTCATTGGGCTGTTTTTTCTGCCGGAGACATTCCGCCGGCAAGCCGACGCTTAGGAGACGGCCACGCGGAGTACCCAGACAGGCTCCCGGGTTTTGGTTACATTCCCGTCACGATGGTAGCCGTTGGGCGAACTGTGACGTTATAGGTTTATCAATGGAATAGGGTTACCTATTCTATCGTCGCAAACCAGTAACGGCGGGCCATAATGATGAAGAACATCCAGAAGTCCTTTCCGCAGTACGGAGTGGTTGCGGTGCTGTCCGCCGCTGCCTGCTTGAGTGCGTGCGTGGTGCAGGAGCGTGTCTACAGCCCGCCTCCGCCCCCACGTACGTACTCGCCACCGCCTCCTCCTCCGGCCGATTATCCTCCTGCTGCAGCTTATGATGAGCCTTCGGGCGACGTCGAAGTGCGTGCCAGCCAGCCGCCGCCGCCGTTACCTGATTACGAGCAGCCGCCCTGCCCGGAGGATGGATACCTCTGGACGCCTGGATACTGGGGCTGGAACGGCAACGATTATTACTGGGTTCCGGGCACCTGGGTACAGCCGCCCAGGGTGGGCGTGTTGTGGACTCCCGGCTATTGGGCCTTCATGGGCGGAGTCTACGGCTGGCACGCCGGCTACTGGGGTCCGCATGTCGGATTTTACGGCGGCGTCAATTACGGCTACGGCTACGTTGGCGTGGGCTACGTCGGCGGCCGTTGGGACGGCGGCCGGTATGCCTACAACAGGTCGGTTAACAATGTGAATACCACCGTCATACACAACACGTACAACCAGACCGTGGTGAACAACGTCACCGTCAACAATGTCACCGTCAACAAGGTGAGCTACAACGGCGGCTCGGGCGGTGTGGCTGCGGCGCCCACTGCGCAGGATCGCGTCGCGCTGAGGGACCAGCACGTGCCGCCGACCCCGATGCAACGGGAACATATCCAGGAAGCGACCAGGAACCCGGCGCTGGCCGCCCAGGCCAACGGTGGGCATCCCGCGATAGCCGCGACCCCGCGGCCCGCGGTGTTCAGCGCGCCCGGCGTGGTTGCCGCGCGAGGGGCCGCTGCGCCGATGACCGGAGGATTCCAGCATCAGGGCCAGGGTTCCGCCGTGCCTCCCGGACCCGGCCAGCACAACGGGGGCGAGCCGAACGGGGGCCAGCCCAACAGGGCGCCGAATGGCGCGCCGGTGCCGGTTGCTGCCGCTCAGGTGAACGCGGCGGCGCGTGTTCCGCCCACCGCTGCTCCGGCCGCTGCCGGCCAGCAGTACGGGGGCGGCCGCCCGGGGCCTTACGGCAGGCCGCCGGGCATGCCGGGCGCGCCGCAACCTGCGGCGCAGGCCGCAGCGCAGTCGAGGCCGCAAGGTCAACCCCCGGCACAGGGGAGGCCGCAAGGTCAGCCGGCGGCACAGGCGAGACCGGCAGCACCACCCGCAGCGCAGGCGCGACCGGCGGCGCAACAGCCCCAGCAACGCAGGGCACCGCCCGAGGGCAGGAAGTCAGACCGCGAGCACGATCGTTAGCCGACGCGGTATTGGCGAAGCATAGTTTCGGCTAGTGATCGCCTACAGCACCGTGCGCGACAATCCCGCACCGAACGCGGCGGTGGCTGCGCCCAGCTGACATATGACACATGTGTCCTTGCAGCGACCCGAGCCTAAGTGCATCATCGTAGTGTGGGTTGAGACTCGGGGCTAGGGGGGGCTGACGCATGACGAGTTCACTATCTTTTACCGTCGCCGACGGAGTGGCCACTCTCTCGATACAGCGGGCGGCGGTCAGCAACGCCATCGACATCACGATCATCCGGGCGATGCACCTGGCACTCGATCAAATTCAAAAAGGCGACAGCGGTGCGCGCGCGGTGGTGCTCACGGGCAGCAACGAGGTCTTCTGCAGCGGTCTGGATCTCCATTCGATCGATCTGAAAACCGTAGAGGCACGGCAACGCGCGCACTTCGAGATGCGGCGTTTCATGGACCCGTTGATCCTGCGGTTGAGCGGATTTCGTTTTCCCATCGTTGCGGCGGTCAACGGCGCTGCCGTCGGGGCGGGCATGAGCCTGGCGCTCGCCAGCGACATCATCATCGCCGGAGAGAATGCCTACTTCCTGCCGTCGTTCGCGCGCTTGGGATTGGTGCCCGATGCCGGTATCACGTTTCATCTGGCGCGCCGTATCGGCGGCGGGCGGTCGCTGTCTTCGTTGATGCTGGCCGAGAAAATCGACGCCAAGACGGCGCTCGCTTGGGGCCTGGCCTATTGCGTGGTGCCGGATGCCGAGGTCGTGTCGCGAGCGCAGTCCGTGGCGCGGCGGCTTGCCACGGGACCGTGCGCGGTGCTTGGCCAGATTCGCTCCCTGCATGCCTCGACCTTCGACAATTCACTGCAGGAGCAGCTTCGGGCCGAGCGGAGTGCCCAGGAGATGACTCTCGAAACCCACGATTGCGTCGAAGGAGTGCGCGCGTTCTTCGAGAAGCGCGAGCCGAATTTTTCCGAGCACTGACCTCGCGCGTCACGGCTTGGAGGCCATGGCTCCGTAGGTCGCGTATAGCGCCTCGATGTCCTGCGGGGTTGTGCGACAGCACCCGCCCATGATGCGTGCGCCGGCCTCATACCAGGAGCGGGCCTGATCGGCGAACGCCCGAAGTTGCGGTTTACCCCGCCAAACCTTTGCCGTCGCATCGTAGTTCTCGCCGGAATTCGGGTAGGCCAGGAGCGGTTTGCCGGTGTGCGCGCGCATCCGCCGCAGCAGCGATTCGACGAATTCAGGACGGGTGCAGTTCATGCCGATGGCGGCGATCTGTGAGTAGGGTTGCAACGTGGCCGCGCACGCACCGATATCCTCGCCCTCGCAATTGCGGCTCCCGTCCTGACAGGAAAAGCTGATCCATGCGGACATCGAGGGAAATTCCTCGAGCAGCCGCGCGAGGATGAGCGCCTCGCGCAAACAGGGTATGGTTTCGAATGCCAGGAGATCCGCACCCGACCCGGCCAGCACTTCGAGCCTGGGTCGATGGAAGTCCCGCAGTTGGTCATCGCTCCGCGCGTAATGGCCTCGATACTCGGAGCCGTCGGCCAGCATGGCACCGTACGGCCCGATCGAGGCCGCGACGAGGGGACGCAGCCGCCCTTCGCGGTTGGCAGGCACGGCCCAGAATTCCTCCCTGGCTTCCATCGCCAGCCTGACCGCGTCGCGCATCAACTGCGCGGCCGCTTCGCGATCCATCCCGCGGCGTTGAAACGCCCCGAACGTGGCTTGGTAGGTCGCCGTCGTAGCCACATCGGCGCCGGCTTTGAAATAATCCAAATGCACGGCGCGGATCAGCCCGGGCTGTTCGATGAGGGTTTTCGCTGACCACAGGGGGTCGCGCAAATCGGCGCCGCGACGCTCCAGTTCGGTGGCCAGCGCACCGTCCAAAATGACGACGGGCCGCGCCGCCAGCAGGGCCTCAAGCGGACGTTGCATTGAGCCGCCTCGATCCGCTGAGACAGGCGCTGCCGGCGACGAAGAAGCGCAGGCGCGCGTCGGCGCCCTTCGTAAGCCCGATTCGCGTGCTCCCGCCGATGGCATCGACTGTGGTGCCGTCGCTGCCGATCCACAAAGGGCCGCCGGCAAACAGATCAATCCCGTCGTGCCGCAGATCGACCCGCAGAGCCGAAGTCAATCGTCCGGGTCCGCGCGCGAGATCGAGCAGCCGTTCTTCCTGGCGTGCGCCGCGCGGGTGCTTGCGCGCGCGGCGCATATGGTCGATTCCGGCCAGGGGTTCGAGTGCACGCAGCAGCACACCCGCGCCCGTTCCGCGCCGCTCGCTCGATACGTTGAGCATGTACGACGTGCCGTAGCACAGATACACATAGGCGTGGCCGGCCTCCTTGAACAGCGAACGATTGCGCGGCGTCATGCCCCGAAACGCGTGGCAGGCCGGGTCGCCTTGGAGATAGGCCTCGGTCTCGACGATGCGGCCCATCGCGCGGCCTCCGACGAACTCGCGTACCAGAACCTTGCCGAGGAGAAAACGCGCGAGCGCAACCGTGCCCACAGGTACCGCGGAACGCGGCAGCGGCACGACATCGGCGTGCGGCGCATCGGGTACCCTGGCGTCTGCTAATCTCAAGAGATTACCAACATACCGGGATTATTGTGACGCACAGTCCGCCATTCAAGTCTTATTCCGTTGTATTGCCGATCGTCCTGCTGGTCGTGGCGATGGCGAGCTTCCAACTCGGCGCGGTCGTTGCCAAGCAATTGTTTCCGGTCGTGGGCGTCGCGGGAGCGACGGCGCTGCGGTTGGGTCTGTCGAGCGTGATCCTGCTGGCGGTATGGCGGCCGTGGCGCGTGCGGCTCAATTTGAGCGAAGCTCGATCCATCGGCATCTACGGATTGGCGATGGGGTTCATGAATCTATTTTTTTACTCATCGCTCGACCGCATTCCACTCGGGATTGCCGTGGCCTTGGAATTCACGGGGCCCCTCGCGGTCGCCATGGCGGCATCGCGCCGGCCGATCGATTTCGTGTGGATCGCCTTGGCGGCTTTCGGCTTGATCGCGATTCTGCCGCTGGGAACGGGTTCGCAGAGGCTCGACCCCGTGGGCATCGGTTTCGCGCTGGCGGCCGGAGCCTGTTGGGCCATCTATATCGTGTTCGGTCAGAAGGCGGGCAACGCGCACGGCGGTCAAACCACGGCGCTGGGCACCGTGGTCGGCGCCATCGCCATCGTGCCCATCGGCATCGGACACGCCGGAGCGGCGCTGTTGTCGCCTGCGCTATTGCCGGCCGCTACCGCCGTCGCGCTGCTCTCGACCGCGCTGCCGTATTCGCTCGAAATGTACGCATTGACCCGCCTGCCCACCCGGACATTTGGAGTGCTGATGAGCGGCGATCCGGCGCTGGGCGCCCTGTCGGGCCTGATTTTTTTGGGCGAGAAATTGAGCATCGTGCAGTGGGCAGCGATAGCGAGCATCATGGTCGCCTCAGCGGGCAGCGCCCTGACCTCTCGCAGGGGGCCGCCGCCGGTACTACCCGATTAGGGAAATCGCGAGGTAGAGGACCCCCGCGCCCATCAAGGTCATTGCGGTGGTGAGAAATTTCGGGTGAGCGTGATAGCTCTCGGGGATGAGATCGCTCGCGCCGATATAGAGAAAGAAACCGCCGAACAACGCAAGAGCCAAGCCGAAGCCGTCGCCGGGCAGCGTAAAAAAAGATGTCGACACGATTCCGACCACCGGCGCGGCCGCGTCCAGTATGAGCCATCGGAACGCGTCCCTGCGGGCGCCGCGATTCTTCAACACGATGTTCATGGTGTTGATTCCGTCCGAGAAATCATGGGTCAGGACCGCGATCGCCACGATGATGCCGATGGTTTTCGAGGTCTGAAAGGCGAGTCCGATCGCGACTCCGTCAAGCACGCTGTGAATGCACAGTACGGCCGCGGTGAAGCCGGTGCGGCGCGTCGCATCGCCGTGGAAGGAGAGGATGCGGTCGAGTACGAGGTAGGACAGGAAGCCCGCCGCGGTGAAGCCGAGAATTTGAGCAGGATCATGATACTTCGCGCCGATGCCGATCGCCTCCGGAAGAAGGTCGAAGAAGGCGACGCCGATCACCGCGCCGGCGCTGAAGCCCAGAATCAGATGCAATTTATCGCGCAGGGTGAGAGCCAGCAGCCCGCCCGCCACGGTACTTGCGAATGCCGCTACGGCGATGATCGTCAATAACACGAGATGTTCGTTCCTTCCATGCTTTTCGAGCGCGTGCGTTTCAAGCGCAGTCCCCACGCGCGGCGGCCGGCGCGGTATATTGCATTCATCGCAGAACCGATTGGGGGGCAACGTGAGTTACGATGCATATCATAAACGCAAAATAGGCCAACACGTGTTGAAGCCCGAAACCCAGATGATGGGGTTCGGATATGACCCGGCGCTCTCGGAGGGGTCGCTCAAGCCGCCGATATTTCTCACCTCGACGTTCGTCTTCAAGACCGCCCAGGACGGCAAGGATTTCTTCGACTACACGTCGGGGCGCCGGGAGCCGGGAGCCGGTCAGACGTCAGGCCTCGTGTACTCCCGGTTCAATAATCCGAACCTGGAGGTGCTCGAGGACCGGCTGGCACTCTGGGAAGAAGGCGAGGCGGCAGCGGTGTTTTCCAGCGGCATGTCCGCGATTTCCACGGCGTTATGGACATACGTTCGTCCCGGTGACGTCATCCTGATGAGTCAGCCGCTGTACGGCGGCACGGAAACGCTGATCGAGAAGACCTTTCCGGCGTTCGGGGTCAGCGCGGTAAGCTTCACCGAGGGCTGCGACCGCGAAGCCGTCACGCGCGCGGCAACTCTCGCCTCGGCCAAAGCCACCGCCGGCGGCGGACGCGTGTGCCTCATCATGACGGAAACTCCGGCGAATCCGACCAACGGTCTGGTCGATCTCAAGTTGATGCGCGAGCTGTCCGAGCAGATCGGCGGCCGGCAGAGCGGCGGCCGGCCGCCGGTGCTGGTGGACAACACTTTTTTGGGACCCGTGTTTCAACAGCCGCTTCGATTTGGCGCGGATCTCGTGATGTATTCGCTGACGAAGTACGTCGGAGGTCATTCCGATCTCGTCGCCGGCGGAGTCATCGGTGCGCGGGATGTCGTGGGCCCCATCAAAAAGCTCCGGGGGGCCCTGGGCACGCAGCTCGACCCCAACACGGCATGGATGATCATGCGTTCGATGGAGACGCTGTCGCTGCGCATGCATAAATCGGCGCAGAACGCCGCGGTGGTGGCCGACTTCCTGCGCAAGCACCCGAAGATTGCCGGTGTGAACTACCTGGGCTTTCTCATGCCCGACGATCCGCGCCGCGCGGTGTTCGAGCGGCAATGCGGCAGCGCGGGCTCGACCTTCGGATTCACGGTCAAAGGCGGCGAGGCCGAAGCGTTCCGATTGCTGGACGCCTTGCAGGTCATCAAACTGGCGGTGAGTTTGGGCGGCACCGAGTCGCTGATCTCGCATCCGGCGAGCACGACGCATTCCGGTTTGCCCAAGGCGACGCGCGATCGGATCGGCATCACGGACGCCCTGATTCGTCTTTCGGTGGGCATCGAGGATTCCGGGGATTTGATCGCCGATCTGGGAGCCGCTCTCGATGCGATTTGACCGTCAGGAGCTCAGACAGGCTCCCGGCTGCCGGCAATGATGCCGGCAGCGTGGCTGGTGTTCGCGGGCGCGATGCTCGGCGCCGCCGCGGGGTGCGATGCAGCTGCTGCGCCCGCGGCCGCTGCCGCGCCCGCGGCTCAACCCGCCGACGTGGTCTATCGCAACGGCGTCATTTATACGGTGGACGTCCAAGACAGCGTGCAGCAGGCGCTCGCAATCCGCGCCGGGCGGATCGTGTATGTCGGCACGGACTCGGGGGTGGCGTCGTTCATCGACGGCAAGACTCGGGTGGTGGATTTGAAAGGCCGCTTCGCCATGCCGGGCTTGGTCGATGGGCACATGCATCCCCTGGAGGGCGGTGCCTCCTTGCGCAAGTGCAATCTTAACTATGAACAGCTCACCGTCGATCAGCTGCAAGCGAAGGTCCAAGCCTGCCTTGATTCCACGCGGGCGCAGGAGCCCGATGGTTGGCTGCAAGTCGTCAGCTGGTTTCAAGAGGGCATGGTGCCCGCGGGGGTCGCCGTCAGCCGGGCGACGCTGGACGTCCTCAAAACCAAGCGGCCGATCCTGGTCGCGTCCTCTTTCGGACATACTTCATTGGTGAATTCACGAGCGCTGGCCGCCGCGGGAATCACCGCCGCGACTGAGGATCCTCTCGGGGGCAAGATCGGCCGCGACGCCTCGGGACATCCCACCGGGATACTGGACGATGCGGCCCAGGATTCGGTGACGGCGAAGCTGCCGAAGCCCACCGAGGAAGATGACCTGAAATCGGCGGTCGCGGCGCTCGACGCCATGCGCAGGCAGGGAGTGACGACCTTTCTGGACGCGATGGCCGAGTCGCCGTCCCTCGCCGCGTTCGCCCGTTTGCAGCGCCAAGGTGCTCTGACCGCGAGAGGCCACTTCGCGCTCCTGATCACTCCGCCCGAAGGGCGCGACCCGAAGAAGGCTGTTGAAAAAGTGAGCGCTCTGGCGCGGCGCTACGACGGAGGCAAGCCAACGCCCAGTCCCGGGATCCGAGTTCACAATGTGAAGCTGTTTCTCGACGGTGTCATCAGCGCCCCGGCGCTGTCGGGCGCGATGCTGGAACCCTACTGGGCCCGGCCGACAGGGGACGGGGACGCGCCGTGGACGCCCAGCACCAACCGCGGGCCGGAGGTGTATTTTCCGGCGCCGATATTGCGCACGTTGCTGATTGACGTCGTTGCCGCCGGTTTCGAGCCGCACATGCACGCGGACGGCGATCGCGCGGTGCGCGAGGGTCTCGACGGCATCCAAGCCTTGCGGGAGCGGTATCCGGCGAAGGACGTGCGGGCGGCCATCGCGCATGACGAGATCGTGGACCCGGCCGATTTCCCGCGCTTCCGGCAATTGAACACGATTCCGGTCTTGTCGTTTCAATGGGAAAAACCGGCATCGGATACCGTGGACAACGCGCGCGATTACCTGGGCCCCGCGCGCTACAGATATATGGAACCGGCAGGCTTTCTCGCTGCGGCCGGTGCGCGCATTGCCTTCGGCAGCGACTGGCCGGTGGATCCGCTCAACGAATGGTTCGCTCTGAAGGTCGGCGTGACGCGCACCAATTCACCGCGAAGTGGACCGAAATACACCGGCCGCTTGAGCGAGGACCCGGGTCTCGAACGCCGCGCGGTACTGCGCGCCATCACGTTGAACTCGTCCTATGAATTGCATCAGGAGGACGTTACGGGCTCGATCGAGGTCGGCAAGTTTGCCGACCTCATCGTGTTGGATCGCAACGTTCTGGAGATTCCGGCTGACGAGATCGCCGATACCGTCGTGCTGCAGACCGTGGTCGGCGGCCGGGTCGTCTTTCAGGGGGAGCCGCTATAACGACTGCGCGCCCGAGCGCGGCGGGTTATTGGGTGGCCAACGTGCGGGCAGGGTTCGAGCAGGAGTCGAAACGCTGGCGATTCAGCGAATACGCCCGCATTGATAATCTCGCGAATCGTGACTATGTCGGTTCAGTGATCGTCAACGAGAGCAATTCCCGGTTTTTCGAAGCCGCTCCGGGCAGGACGGCATACATTATGTTTAATGCAGCCATGCGCGCCGACTAAACCGCCTGTAATGACGTACGTGTGCACCGGACGGCCTGAACCGCGTTGTATTCGTTAGGTCTCAGTGTTTATAGGTTCACAATGCGTCGACGGCAATGGTTCCGCGACGGGGTTATGGAGACAGTCATGAGCAGCAAGGGTCGGCGCTTCATTCTGGTGGCGGCTGTATTGGCAGCGGCAATGGCCGTTACGGCGCCCGCTATCGCCCAACATGGCGGCGGGGGTGGCGGCGGTGGTGGTCATGGTGGAGGCGGCGGTGGCCACGTCGGCGGGGGTGGCGGTGGCCACGTCGGCGGGGGCGGAGGTCACGTCAGCGGCGGCGGGGGTTATGCAGCCGCCGGACATTTCGGCGGCGCAAGCCACGCATCGGTGGGACATTTTGGGGGCACGGGTCACTATGCGGGCGGTGCCCGTTACGGCAGCCCCGGCTTTTACTCCGGAGGCGCCGGTCACGCGTATGCCGGCCACTCGTATACCGGGGGCGCGGCGGTCCGTGGATATGGTGGGCGTGCGACTTATGGGTACCCCGGCTCCTATTACCATGGATATTCCACCGGCACGTATTGGCGTGGCGGATACTGGCGTGGCGGGTATTGGCCTCGCTGCTATTACGGATATGGCTTTTCCTGGTTCCTCCCGGTGCTGCCGTTGGCGTATGCCACTTATTGGTACAGCGGCATCCCGTACTACTACGCCAACGACGTCTACTACACCTGGAACCCCGACTACGATGGCTACACGGCCACCGATCCGCCGCCGGTGGCCGATTCGTCCGCCGACGCCGATGGGTCGGCATCGCCGCCTCCGGATGCGGGCGCTGCCGGCCAGGTGTTCATGTACCCGAAGAACGGCCAAAGCGAGGAGCAGCAGTCCATCGATAAGCGGGAGTGCCAGCAGTGGGCGGCCTCCCAGGCGGGCGGCGGCGCGGCCAACAGCAGCGACTACCGCCGGGCGATGATGGCGTGTCTCGAAGGGCGAGGGTATAGCGCGAACTGAGAGGGGCGGCGAACTGAGAGGCGCGCGTCCGAGGCGCGCGATGCGAACTTAAGACGCGACGCGCGCGTCAAATCAAGACCAAAGCGGCGCTGCGCCTGAGGGCCCCGCCGGCCGCGGTGCTGTCGGCGGGTTCCTTGCGGCCGGGCTCCTGCGCCGCGCAACAAAATCATTGCCCGTGCCTGCCATCTATGCCTACGATGCTCAACGCGGCCCTTGGCCTTGAGAATCAACTGACTATGCCTTGCTGCAGATGGCGCGGATGGAGAATAACGCGAAAAGGATGCCCGTCACCCCCGGTGTGAGCCGACGCGCCACAGCCTACAGCGAGCGGTTGCCATGGCCATCTCGCGTCGTGGGTCTCGTCATTCTCTCGAGTTCTCTACTTCTGACCATGAGCGGACTGACCGCCTGGAATCTGCGGTCACAGCGAGTGAGCGTCGACTGGCTGGTGCATACCGAGCAGGTCCGTTCCCAGCTGTCCCGGGTGCTGCAGATTCTGGTCGATGCGCAGGCCGGCGCACGGGTCTATGTGCTGACGGGCGAGGCTTCCATTTTGCGGTCATACCGCGATGCGACCGAGGCGCTGCGACCTGAGGTCGACCGCTTGGAGCAGCTCGTGTCCAAGAATCCCGGTCAGAGGTCGCTCGCGGCGCAATTGGGGGAGAAGGCGCGGGAACTAATGGCGCAAAATGAAGCGCTCCTGCGGATGGCACGCGAGGGCAATTCCATTTTAGAGCGTGACGCGGCCGCAGGTGTTCCGGCACAGAATTTGATCACTGAAACACGGGTGATAACTGAAGCACGGGCCCTGCTGTTCGAAATGCAATCGCGCGAAGCGCAGTTGCTGGAACTGCGACGCGCGGCTGTGGAACGGGCTAGGCGCAATTCAGCAATCGCTCTCTGGGCGACGGGCAATCTCGGTGTGCTGCTGATTATTCTGGTTGTGTACTCCACGCGGCGCGACCAAGCACTGATGCGTCGGGCCGAGCGTGAGCTTGCCACGACGCTGCGCAGTATCGCCGACGCGGTCATCGCGACCGACACCAAGGGCTCGGTTCGGTTCATGAATCCGATTGCCGAGCGGCTCACAGGATGGACCGAGTCCCGCGCCCGCGGACAATCCCTCGCAAACGTCTTCCGGGTCATTACTGAAGAGACGCGGGTTCCGGTCGATAGTCGCGCCAAGCACATGTCGCAGGAGGGGAGGACCGGTCATCCGGCAAACCATCGGATCCTCCTGGCACGCGATGGAACCGAGCGTGCGATCGCCGACTCCAGTGCCCCCATCGTAAACGAGTTGGGGCGGGCGCAGGGGATGGTGTTGGTGTTTCGAGACGTATCGGAGGCGCGCGCCGCCGAACGGGCATTGCAACTGAGGGACGCGGAGCTGCAAATCATTCACGACTATGCGCGCTTCCCGATTGCTCACTGCGATCCTGAGCACCGCTATCTCTTCGTCAATCGATCCTACGCCGAGCGATTAGGGCTTACGCCCGAGCAATGTGTCGGCAAGCACATTCGGGATGTGGCGGGCGAGCGCGCTTACGAGATTATTCGCCCACATATTGAAGAAGCGCTGGGCGGGCGCACGATTGAGTTTGAGACCGAGATCTGCTACCCGGGTGAGCTCGGAACTCGCTGGGTCCGCTGCATTTACGCGCCGGTACAAGATGCGAACGGTACGGTTCGCTCGTTCGTGGCCGCGATCACCGACACCACGGATAAAAAGCGCGCCGAGGCGGCGTTGCGCGATGCGGACCGGCGCAAGGATGAGTTCTTGGCCACACTCTCGCACGAACTGCGCAATCCGCTCGCTCCGATCCGTACCGCGGCGCGGCTCCTGGCCTCGGCTCAACTTGGGCCAGATCAGCTTCAATGGGCACAGAATGTGATCCAGCGGCAGGTGCGTCACATGGCGCTGCTCCTCGACGATCTACTCGACATGACGCGCGTTACCCGGGGAAAACTCGAACTCAAAAAGGAGCTCGTCACTCTCAACTCTGTCATTGATGCTGCGGTCGAGGCCGCACATCCCCTCATCCACGGCAAGAGTCATCATCTGACCGTGACGCTGCCGCCGGAGCCAATCACTATCTATGCGGATCCGCTGCGCCTGTCGCAGGTGCTCTCCAATCTGCTCACGAACGCCGCAAAGTACACCGATCCCGGCGGTCACATCGAACTGAGCGTGGTAAGGCACAACGGCATCCTTGCCTTGTCCGTGAAGGACGACGGCATCGGCATCTCGCCCGGGTCGCGAGACCGGATCTTCGAAATGTTTTCGCAAGTCGAGGACATTACCGGCCGGTCCGCCGGCGGCCTTGGGATCGGACTTGCCCTGGTGAAGGGAATCACGGAATTGCACGGCGGCACCATCGATGTGAAAAGCGATGGCCTCGGCCGGGGCAGCGAATTCATCCTGCACTTATCCACGGCCGCCCCCGAATCGGCCGCGCAATCGCGTTTCGCGGCGAATGCCTCAATTTAATCGCTTGACGCTCGCTGCGTGGATGGGAGTATGTGAAGTGAATCGGCCATTGCTTACGGCCCGGCTCCCAAGGGGAAAGAAGACTTCCTTGGACCGCGGCGGACTGACCGATATGCTTCTCTAAGGCGGGGGGCGATGGCTCGCCTGCATTGCGTTCAGCGCCAACAGCTTGCAGTGGTCACCGCTGAGGCCGCATCGGCAGCGGTCTGCACTCCGGCTGAACTTATCGTCAACGTTCTGCAAGAGGTATCTTTCAGCTGATCGTTGACCGCGGTGGCGGTAATCAAATACGTCGCCGGCGTACCGCCCGGTAGTGCCACCGTGGGAGCGAAGGCATCGACTTTGCTCAAGACGACCGTGTAGTAGCCGCTTCCCACCGAAAATGACCCCTGCGCCGTCGTGGTGCCTGTGCCGCTGTAGCCAAGTTGGCTGGCAGTTTCGGTGTAATTGTTGTTGGCGGTGTAGTAGCGTTCTTCCAGACTCGCCAAATCGAGCAGCACGCTTTTCGCCTCGGTGCGATGCGCCTTGCGTACGTAGTTCGAATAAGCGGGGATGGCGATCGCGGCGAGAATCGCCGCGATGACCATGGTGACCGAGAGCTCGACCAGCGAGAAGCCGCCGCTCCTCGGATGATGCTGCGGGCGATTTGCGGTTTGTGTGTTCATCGCTTCTGAATCCAGGAGAGGCGCTTGCCTTTGTTGCCGGCCGGGAAATTCGCCTTCTGAATCGCGCCTCCGGCGCTGGTGCCCCCGCCGGTTGTCCCCCCGCCCGCACCTGAGGGCGAGCCCGAGGTTTGCGTCACGATATACGTGCTCGACCCTTGCGCCACCACCGAGACGGTGCCGGTGCCGTTCAAGCCGATTCCGGTCACCGCATGATTGGCGATGTTGAGGAAGTTGCCCGACGCGTCGGCGAACACGGAATTGGTGAAGGCGCCGCCCGTGGCCGGATTGATCGCCATGGTCCATCCACCGGACAGTGTGGAGGAGCATTGCGCAAGATTGGTGGTCGGCGGTATCGTGGTGTTCACGAGGAATGCACCCAACTGCATCGTGGGATTGTAGATGCTCTGTTCATAGACCTGCTGTGCCGCAGTGCTGGTGGACGTGGTTGGGAAACCGGGGTCGTTGATGTTGGCATACCCCGACGCCAACGCGATATCCCAGCCATATTGCGCAGACGAGCCGGTGCACCCCGTTGTGCCCGCCCAACAAATGGTATTGGCGGTGAGAGTGCGGTAGTACGCGTTGGTCGCCGACGTGCTGGACTGGGAACTTGCCGCGCCCGCGGCGTTGTAGTCGATCCATGTCTGAGCTTCGAGGTTCGACAAACCGCTGATGGCGGCAAGCCCCGCGGTCGACGAAGTGGGTGCTGCGATTCCCCCTGAGGGCAGACTTGCGTACTGTGTCGTCGAACTCGAGTTCCAAGTAGTCATATTCCAATCCCACACGCCGATGAGGTATTGCTGCGAGGTGGCATAAATGGCTGCCGAGTTGTTGGTGAAGGCAGTTTGCTGCCCCGTGCCGAACTCGACGAGAACCCGGGGTTTGGGGGTGGAAGCAACCGAGGCGACGATGACCGCCGTCGTGATGGGCTGCGACGAGCCGCCGGGCGTGGTGTAGATCGGCGTCGCAACGCCGCCGACTTGAGTGACGCCCCAGTTCGCCGGATTGGTGCTGGTTAGATCGAAACGCCAGACGTTGCCGTGCAGGTCGCCGGCATAGACATAGTCGGTGATGTGGTCGCCATCCAAATCCGCCGCCGCCACGTAGTAGATGCCGTTCGGACCGTTCGCTGTGCCGGCTGTGCCGGTTCTCGTACCTACACCCGTGCTGAGGTAGTAAAACGTCGGCGCGGCGACGGCGCTGCCGCTGGTGTTGACCATCATGATGAAGATGCCGGCATCGCCGTTGTAGCTGCCCGACCCGTTGCCGAAAACCGCGCCCCAGGAGGTGTTCGGTGCGCCCAGCGTCGGATCATTGTGAAATCGACGAATCAGCGGAGTGCCATAGGTTTTACCGAGGCTGTTGCCGCAGGTGCTGGTCGACGAATTGCCGGCGCAGGTGAAATTTGCCGTGCCGCCGGTTACCGTCGTGGTGGTCACGCCGGCCGTGGTCGTCGTGGACGTGGTGATGGCACTCTGCCACTCGCCGAGCACCAGCGAACCTGCATTGGCCTCGGTGAAATTGGTGGGATTGGTGATATCCAGGGCGTAGATCGCGCTGCCGCCGGCGCCCAAGCCGCCCACCAACCAGGTGTGCCAGCCGCCGTTGTAGTACAAATCGCCCGTGCCGGGCGTGCCGTCCACGTTGAACTTGTGCGCGTACAGCGGATTGCTGTAATCGTTGACGGGATTCGGCGTGACAGGCAGGGTGTTCGACAGTGTCGCACTATTGATCGTATTGACCACGTAGCCCGGCATGTAGGCGATCACTTCCTTACCGTCGTTGTTCGTGCCGGTGAATACACCGGCGGTGGTGGTGCCCACATAGGCTCCGCTGCTGTCGAAATAGCCCGATCGAAACCCGTGCAGCAGGCCGTCGTTGGCGCCGGCATACACGACGTTCATGCGGCTGGCATAGGTGCTCTTGAAGCTGGTGTAGTTGGTGCCCGAGTTCTCGGGCATGGTCACGGCGGAGTGCAGGAGATCCGACCAAGTGCCCGTGAAGGATGCCGAGGGCGGACCCACCCACGTCGGACTGGAATCGACGATATCGCCGAGCACGCTGGTGCGGGCGCGAAAGCCGCTGGGATTGGTGTTGGGCGTCAGAGGGCCAACCCCTTGCACATTTTGCTCATCCGCGCGGCTGCCGCGGAGATACTCCACCCGCGCATCGGTGGGCGGTCCCGAGGTGGTGGAGGAGGCGTTGAAGGCGGCATCGCCGAAGTCCATGTTGGCCTGTTCGGCGCTGGTCAAATTCGCATATTTGAACGCAATGCCCGCAGAGCCGGTCCAGCTGATGATCGTACGGCCGGTATCGGGGTCCGGCGCCGCGGTGGGGCCGGCGGCGCCCGTCCTCGCGCAGGTTTGGCCCGCAGGCACGCCGGTCAAATTACAGGACGCGGACCAGTTGACTGCCGGATCGATTTGCAAGTCGTTGGCGGTGCCGCCGGCGGGTATGTCGAGATACTGAGAGGTTAAATCGCCGGTCCAGTTGTTGGGGTTGTAGTACGCGAAATACACCTGGGTGCCGGTCTGCACTTTGGCGGTTTGTTTCTGGTTGAGACCGGCGGAACTCGAGGCCGTGTTCTGCGGCTGGGCTTGGAAGCACATGATTTCGTGAACGTTGCGCGAGCCGCCGGTGGAGCCGGCGAACCCGAAGCGCACGCTGGCGGGCAGCGGCCCGTTGGCGGTGGTGATGTCCTGGCCGGTAATGACGGGCTGGAAATTCCCGCCGTTAAAACTGTACGACAGGCTCAACAGTCCGCCGGAGGTGATGGACAGGTTGTAGGTAATGGGAATGCCGTACGTGGCGCCGCTGGTGGCCGTCGTCCCATAGCCGCGGTATAGCGCCGATTCGTTGGCGATTTTCCGGGTCAATACCTTGTAGGCGTTGGGAATGGCTGCATAATTGGCCAGAGTGATTGATGTTACTGCGGTGGCGCCGTAGGGGTTCGGGAATCCATTGGTATTGCCGCCGTTGCCGTTGTTGTTGGCATTGGTATAGTCCCACACATAGCCGGTCTGGCAGGCCTGTCTCACCGCCGCTTTCTTTTGATTGGAGTTCAGCGACGACGGGTAGTACGGCGCGGTGACCGAATTCGTATTGAGCCAGCTCCAAGCGGTGCTGCCCGAGCCGCGCAGGCCAATGCGATTCGGCACGTAGCCATAACCGCTCGACGTGTTGTCCGCGCCTGTGGACTGAGTCGTGGTGCCGTTGGCGTTGGTGATGGTGGTGCCGTTCAGGAAGTTGCCGTACTCGTCGATGCCGAGGCCAATATAGCCGCCCACCATGCCGTCATAGCCCTGAGTGGCGCTGTTGTTGGTGTTGGAACAGGTGTATCCCAAACTGCCGCCCCAATCGCCGACTGTCACGGCGCCGCCTGCAGCGCTCGCATCTTGCAGAAAAAAACTGATGCCGTCGGCGCCATCATTGTTGGCGCCCCCGGAGTCGCCTTCATAGGTCTCCGTGGTGAAGCTGATTTGTACGCCGTTGGACGACAGCGAGAACGGCACATTGGAAATGATGGCGCCGGCTTGGCTGTTGGCGGAGTTGGTCAGGCGCAGCGCACCGCCGGTTACCGCGGTATCCGGCGTCGTGTTGAGGTTGCCGCTGTTGCCGCCCACCTGAGTTTGGTTGCCGTAGTAGGTGGAGCCCACGCATTGCGGCAGCGGGCCGGGGCTGGTGGTGGACGCCGCCGTGGCCGCCGTCAAGCAGGCGCCGCCGATCCAATTCCAAGTGCAGTTGGTAGTCGCGCCCGTGAAGTTTTCAGCCACGCTGCTGCTGGTGCATGAACTGGTTTGCGCCCGGACCGATGCCGGGTGCAGCCCGGCTGCCACCAGAGCCGACCCGATCACCATCAATTTGAGTACAGTTTTCAGTTTCATAGTAATACTCAACATGACAAGCACGTGTTGCTGATTGAAATCGCATAGGTGGCTTCGACTACGGCGGCGGTATCGGTGCTGCCGCTATAACCGACGGCGTCGATCTGGTAAATGCTACTGTTCGTGGTGGCACCGAGGAACGTGATGGAGTAGGCCGGCAGCTGGGAGTAGAAGCTCTGGCCACTCGTGGGCATGGCAAGCCCGGGCGCGCCGGTGGGCGTGTAGGCGTAGTTGACGCGCGCGGCCCAAGGCAGTGAGGTGAAGTCGATCGCTGCGGTGGACGCAGCGGTGCATACCTGGCCCACCGTGAAAGAGACCGGCGCGCTGCAAGCTATCGGCGTCCCCGCAAGGCCGTTCGCCAGCCACCATTCCGCATATTCTTCCGCTGTTTCCGCAGCGCTCAGCGCGCGTTGCTTTTCCCGCACGTTGCCGGCGATTTTCTCGTCGAGGCCGAAGCTGCGGAACATGCTGACGGCCAGTAGCGTGACCACCACCAACATCAGCAGCGCGGTCACCAAAACCATACCGCGTTGCCGGTGAGTCCTCAGGAGCGCATTCGGATTCTTCATGTCGCAATTCCGGTGTTGCTCATCACGGGAATGATGCGCGTGAAATTGATGGTGGCCGGCGTGCTGGCGAGGGTTGTCTGGCCCGGAGAGTTGCCGTACATGGGATTGACGAAGGTCAGCGTGATCTTGACCGATTTCACGGCAGTCCAGTCAGTCACTGCCGTGGAGTCCAGGTACGTGTCGATGGAGTTGCTGGTAACGCTGGTGTTGGTTTGCACGCCGTAACGGATCTGCATGTTCGTAATTCCATTGATCAACACGACGGTGGTCGGCGCTCCGCCATTCACCGTGAGTTGGCACACCAGATTCTTGTTCGCGGTATCGATGCTGAATTGATTGACGAAGCTGGCCGCAACGGCGCTCGTGCCTCCGTTGCAATTGATGACGTTGTCGGTGCCCGAAGTCATGTACCGAACCGTGATCGTATTGGAAGCGCCCCCAAAGGTCCCGGTACCGAAAATGTATTGCCCGGCCACGGTGAACGGCGCAATCACCCCGAACGATGCGGCCGCGGTGTTGTTGACGGTGGCGGACGTGACGACGAAATAACCGGCGGATTGGATCACATCGGTGATGAGCGTCATGGCCATGCGCTCGTTTTCCTGCAATTGCGACATTCCGTTCTGGCTGACGGTGGTGCGCTTCATGGCCTGCACCAAGGTCAACAGCCCGCCGACCAGGAACAAGCCGATCACTACGGCGATCATCAACTCGACCAGAGTGAAACCGCGCTGAGTTGTTGATGTTTTCATGGTTGGACGAATAAGGTGTAGGTAGGCGCCGCCAGGGGGGCGGTCTGCAAATTGTCGCCGGTGACGGCGTTTTCGGCCCACTGAACCGTCACGGTGCAGATCACGGGAAAACCACCGGTGTTACAGACGATGGTGGCGAAGGGCGCCGGCAGCACCTGTTTCAATGCCACGGCCCACTGCTGGACGTCGTACGCTGCCATCTGACCGGGCGTGCAGCTGCCCGTTCCCGCAGTCAGACAGGTTGCGGCTGTCGCCAGTCCCGAATCGGAGATCTGCAGCGCCGGGGTGGAGTCGTAATAGATCGTGGTGCTGGCAGGCGCGAGGCCGGCGCCCCAATAGCTGGTATTGGCGTGCATGGCGGCGGCCATGCTGGCGGCCTGGATGGCCGCGAGCGCCCGCGAGCCGGCCACGCTGGTACTCGAGAGCGCCAGCGATTCCATTTTGGCAAGCCCCAAGAGACCGATCGAGACCACGACCAGCGCCACCATGACTTCGACGAGGCTGAAGCCTCCCGATCGCACGCGTTTTGGATATCTCATTGACATGAGGTGGTCGCGCTCCCGAATTTGGTGTCGCCGTACTTTTCCGTGACCACCGAGCCCATGGGATTGACGGCCACGCAGCGGGTCCACTGATTGTTGCTGGGGTTGGTGTGCAGCTGAATATTAACCACGCCGGCCACCCCTGTGGGCGCGTACCCCATGCGGTTATACGTGGCGTACGAGTAGTTCGCGGCAGTGGCAACGAACGTGTCGCTGCCGGTGAAGGCCGGCTGCACGCGCAACGGGGTGTCGTTGGCGGCGTCAAACACGTGATTGGCATTCTTATCGACGAAAATGATCCAGCCCACCTGCCACGTGTTGACGCTGGTTGCCGCGCAGGCAGTGCCGTTGGTGGACGTGCAGATGGTGACCGGCTGGCCTGCCTTGACCGCCTGGCTGCGCGCGAATTGCATATCGCCCAGGAGGCTGTTGACCTCGGAGGCGACCCGGTTCGACGCGGTGACATATTTGAAGGTGGGCGTGCCGACGGCCGTGAGGATGCCCACGATCGTGACGACCACGATGAGCTCGAACAGCGTGAACCCGGTACAGCGTTTTTCTAATGTCATCCCACTCATGGGAACGCATGCTAGTCGCGCAAACTTGCTTGAACCTGACGCCGCCTCCGGCGGGTGTCGAGAATGAGAGGTAGTTCTCACAACCGCTCGCGGCGGGAGGTCTTCTCTCCAGGAGGTCTTCTCTAAGGGAACTGCAGGGTGACCCTGGTGCCGAGGCCGTTCGCGCCGGGCCCCAGGCTCAGCGAGGCCCCATAGAGCTTGGCAATCTCATCGACGATGGCAAGGCCCAATCCGCTGCCGTGCCCCGGGGAATTCGGCAGCCGGTAGAAGCGCTGCCGAACCCGCTGCCGGTCTTCTTCGGGGATGCCCGGCCCACTGTCTTCGACTGTGAGCACGGGCTTGCCATGTGTCATTCCGACGCTGACGGTCACGCTGCCGCCGGGCGGAGTGTATTTCAGGGCGTTGTCGATGAGATTGCTCAGCAGGTCGTCGATGAGCGCCGGGTCCGCGACGATGAACACCGGCTTCACGTCGATGCCCAAATCGATGTTGGACTGCAATGCGCGATCGAAGAATCGGGCGACGACCTCGCCGACGAAGGTGTCGAGCGCCACGGACTGATTCTTGGTGGCGATGTTCACCGTGGGATCGGCCCGGGCCAGAGCCAGCAGCTGGTTGGCAGAATGCGCCAGTTGGCGGATGCCCTCCTGCAGCGTCAGGAGACGGCTTTGAACGGGCGCGGCCGCCGACTCCGCCACCAGAAGATCGAGCTGCGCCTGCAGACCCGTGATCGGCGTGCGCAGTTGATGCGCGGTGTTCGCGATGAATTGCTGCTGCGATTGCACCGAGGAGCGCAAGGTCGTGAACAGTCGATTCAGGGTCACCACGACGGGTGCAATCTCGCGCGGTACGGAAGATTCATCGATGGGCCGTAGATCACGGGGCGAACGGGCTGCGATTTCGTCCCGCAGCCGGTTCACCGGACGAAGTCCCAGCTGTATTCCCACCCACACCAGCACCAGGGTCACATCGAGCTGCACGAAATCCCATAACAGCGTACTCATGAGCCCCAAGCGGGCTGCCGGCTCCGCGGCCGGCCTGACGTCGGCGACGGTAATGAGCGTGACGCCGCCCGAAGTGTCGAAGCGTGTGGTCAGGCTGCGCACACGCCGCTCTCCCAACCGCATCAGCGCGATGAGCTGGCTGGTATCGCCGTTCATCGGCACCGCCGACAATCGCCCATCGCCGACCAGCAGCCGGCTCTGCGCATCGCGCACCGCGTAGATCACCGAATCGGGAGACGGCAGGCGCGGCAAGGCGTCGGAGCGCTCGTCCATTGAGATCCGGCCGTCTTTGATGCTCAGGTGCGCCATCAGCGCATTCGCAGCGTCTTTCAGCCGACGATCGCTGCTGATGACGCCGGGCGCCACATTGTTGAAGTAGTGCACCAGCGCGCCGCAGAGCGCGAGCAGCATCAGCGGAACTGCCAGCCAGAGTATCAGCCGCCGGCTGATCGAGGAGGTCACGGTGATTTCGCTTCTTCCAATCGATATCCCAGGCCGCGCAGGCTGCGGATGACGGCGGCCTCGCCCAGCTTGGCGCGCAGTCTCGATACATGCACCTCGATGGCGTTCGGCGTAATCTCATGGTCCGGAGCGGCAAGCGCCTGTTGCACGCGCTCCTTGGACACCACCTGGCCGATGCGCCGCACCAAACATTCGAGCAGCAGCCATTCCCGTGCGGTCAGTTCCACTTCGGCGCCATCGATGCTGAGGCGTTTGCCGGGCAAGTCGACGCTCAGGCGATGCAGCTTGATGACGCCATCGAGCGCACCGCTCGAACGGCGCATCAATGCCCGGCAGCGCGCGGCAAGTTCCGCGGGCTCGAAGGGCTTGCTCAAAAAGTCGTCCGCGCCGAGATCGAGCGCCTTGACCTTGTCGTTGACGGTGCAGCGCGCGGTCAGAATCAGGGTCGGCATGGTCTTGCCGCCGCTGCGCAGCCGGCGGACGAGAGTCAACCCATCGGCCCCGGGCAGCCCCACATCGATTACCGCGAGAGCGAATTCCTCCGACGCCATGGCCGCTTGAGCGGCCTCGGCACTGTTGACTCTAAGAACCGAGTACTTTGCGGCCGACAATCCGCGAGCGATTGCATCCGCGACGATATCATCGTCTTCAACGACCAGAAGCCGCATGGCCTTTCGGGTTTCGTCGCACGTTCGTCAATCGCCGACGGCTTTGTCGTCAGGCTGTGCCGGATCGGCGCGATCGGCGCCGAAGGTGCTGCGACGCGGTGGTATCAGCGTGCGGATCTTGGCCTCGTATGCCTTGGCAAAGGCTTCCGTGAACACATGCGGGAAGCCGTCGGCGGACCTGTGCGCCAGGCCCGAAAACATCTCCGCGTACAAGTCCCAATACTTCCCCTTGTTTTGGGTGCCGAACACGCCGCGTTTCCCGGCCCTTTCGAAACGCTCCTCCAGTTCCTTCGGATCCACGCGGCCCAGGAATTCTTCGAAGGCGGCCCGCATCGCCACGTGCGATGCGGTGTTCTGCGCCTTCGTTTCCTTGAAGGCGTCGCGCACGGCATTGACGGAACTCGCGCGTGCCGAGACGGTGTTCAACAAACGGACCAATGCATCGTCCACGCCGCCGGTCAGATTCAATGGAGACTCCGGCGCGTTGTCCGGTGGCGGCAGTGAAATGCGAAACCGGTTGCGGAATTCATTGCGGTTTTGGCTGAGATCCATCAGACCCAGGACCGATTCGCGCAGCAATTGACCGGCGAGCAGCATTGCGGCGCCGCGCGCCTCGGTGGTGATGCTTCGCGGATCGATGCCCGCCCCCCGGCAGAATGCCGACAAGCCGACATCGAAGTCGCCGTCATATAGCACCGGCGCCGCAGAGCGGGGGGCCGGGGAGGGCGGCGCAGCCGGCGCCGCGGCTACGGGCGCCGTCGCGCCCGCGCCCGCGGGCGGGTTGACCTTGAGAGGGCGCGTCATCATGTGCCAGGGAGTGCCCGCGCCCTCGTCCTCGACCGCCGGCCGAGGCGCCGGGGCGACGGACTGGCCATAGGAGTTTCGCGGGCGCACGCCGCTATCCTTGTCCAGTTGATCGCTGGGCTCGAGCAGCTGGCTCAGATCGAGGTCGGCGCCCAAGTCATTCGCGGTGGATTTCTTGACCGCAGAGGAGGGTGATTTACCATCGTAGGCCACGATCGCGCTTTCATCGGGCGGGTGGTCGTTTCCCTTGTCGATGCTGACCAGAAATTCATATTCCCCGAGGCGGACGTAATCGCCGTCCTTCAGTACGTAGTCATGGTACTTGCCGAGCGGGACCTGGGCGCCGTTGACATAGGTGCCGTTCGAACTGGTGTCGACCAGGACATAGGTTCCCGTGCGAAACTCGATCCGCGCGTGTTTGCCTGACAGGTAACGCTCGGGGTCGGGTAGAATCCACTCGTTGTCAGTGCTGCGTCCGATGGTGCCGCCGTGCACGCCGAACACTTTGGTGGATTGTGCTCCCAGGCGTATTCCGTGCTCGCTGACTACGCTGAGGCGCAAGGTCATGTTTGTTCCCTCCGACGGGTCTTAAGGCTTGCGCTAAGTGCCCGTATAATATAGTGAAATGCTAGCAATGCCGGGAGCCTTATAAATGGCCGCGAGTCACATTTTCAAAGTTCTGTTCGTGAATCAGGGAAAGGTCTATGAGATCTACGCCCGCAAAGTAAGTCACGGCAGCCTGTTCGGATTCATCGAAGTCGAGGAACTCGTGTTCGGGGAACGCACGACCGTGGTGGTCGATCCCGCGGAAGAGAAGATAAAGGCCGAATTCAGCGAAGTAAAGCGCACCTATCTACCGATGCACTCGGTGCTGCGGATCGATGAGGTCAAAAAACAGGGGGTCAGCAAGATCGTGGCTCTCGAGGGGTCGAACGTGTCTCAGTTCCCGGTCCCGTTGTATACACCCGGCGGAGACTCCAACGCCCGTAAGTAACACGCAGTTCTGTTAGAATTCGGCATGTTCAGCTTGCTCGGCGCGCCCGCGCTGTCGCAATTCCGACTCGATAAACTGCTGCAGACCTTGCAGGCGCGGGACGGCCGCGTCAGCGGGGTCTCCTCGCGGTTTATTCACTTTGCCGACGCGTCCCAGGCTCTCGATGAGAACGAACTCGAGGTCCTCGGCAAGCTATTGACGTACGGTTCGCGGGCCCATCAGCACATCGATCGCGGGCGGCAATTGTTGGTCACCCCGCGGCTCGGCACGGTTTCCCCGTGGTCGAGCAAGGCAACCGACATCGCCCGGGTCTGCGGGCTCGAGCACATCAGGCGATTGGAGCGCGGCACCCTGTATTTCATCGAGGCCACGGCGAATCTATCGGCCGAGGATTTACGGGGCTTAAGTCCGTTGTTGCATGATCGCATGACGGAATCGGTGTGGATCGGCGTGGATGATTTGGCCGGCACCCCGGCGGCCGGTGCCCCGGTGGCGGGCACCCCCGAGGCCCGCGCCCCGGCCAACGGCGCCCGGAGTGACCGCCCCGCGGACGGCCGCCCCGAGGATGGCCGCCAAGCGGAGGGCCGCCCCATCGAGCCCCATGAATTGTTTGCGCGCAGTGCGGCGCGACCGCTGCGGGTGGTGGCGCTCGGATCCGACGGGCACGCGGCGCTGGCGCGTGCCAATGCCGAATGGGGGTTGGCGCTCTCCGATGACGAGATCGGCTACTTGGTGCTGGCGTTCAAAAAAATGGGAAGGGATCCCACCGACGTCGAATTGATGATGTTCGCGCAGGCGAATTCCGAGCATTGCAGGCACAAGATATTCAATGCCGAATTCATCGTGGACGGCGCTCCCATGCCGCTGTCCCTGTTCGCCATGATTCGTGCAACCCATGCGAAGAACTCCGCCGGGGTGCTGTCTGCCTACCGGGACAATGCTGCCGTGGTCGAGGGTTCCACTGCGGTCAGATTTTTTGCCGATCCCCTCACGCATCGATACGGCGGTGTCACCGAACCCGTCGATATCTTGATGAAAGTCGAGACGCACAATCACCCCACTGCCATCTCGCCCTTTCCGGGCGCGGCCACCGGCTCCGGGGGTGAGATTCGCGATGAGGGCGCCACCGGCATCGGCGCCAAACCGAAGGCGGGATTGACGGGTTTTTCGGTGTCGAACTTGAAAATCCCCGGTATGCCGCAGCCGTGGGAGCGGGATTTCGGCAAGCCTGAACGGATTGCGTCGGCGCTCGACATCATGCTCGCGGCCCCCTTGGGGGCGGCAGCTTTCAACAACGAATTCGGACGTCCGAACACCTGCGGTTATTTTCGCGTTTTCGAACAACTCGTGCCGCCGGCGGACGGCAGCCCCACGGATGGCAGCCCCACGGACGACCGCTCTACGGGTGTCCGTCCCAGCCACCATCAGATCATCCGCGGCTATCACAAGCCCATCATGATTGCCGGCGGTCTCGGCAATCTGCGGCGCAACCACGTCGAGAAGCGCGATGTCGTGGTGGGCGCCCCGCTCGTGCTCCTGGGCGGCCCGTCCATGCTGATCGGCCTGGGCGGGGGCGCGGCCTCGTCGGTGGGAAGCGGGCAGAGCACGTCGGACTTGGATTTTGCGTCCGTACAGCGCGGCAATCCGGAGATGCAGCGGCGCGCGCAAGAGGTCATCGATCGCTGCTGGGAGATGGGCGATGACAACCCCATTCTCTTGATTCACGACGTGGGAGCGGGCGGCCTGTCGAATGCGCTGCCCGAGGCGATTGCCCACAGTCACCGGGGCGGACAAATCGACCTGCGCAAGATTCCGAGCGCCGAGCCGGGACTTTCCCCGATGGAAATCTGGTGCAACGAAGCCCAGGAACGCTATGTGCTCGCGCTCGTCCCCGGCAGCACGGCGAGATTCGCCGCTCTCTGCGAGCGTGAACGCTGCCCGTTTGCCGTGGTGGGCGAGACCACGGGCGATGGACAATTACGCGTGATCGACGATCTGGCGCCGCCGCCGGCGGGTGGCCGGCAAGAGGAGGGACGCCCCGCGGACGGCCGCCTCGCCGTCGACATGCCGATCGAGGTCCTGCTCGGCAAGGTGCCGCGCATGAGGCGTGAGGTCCGGTCGGTGCCGAAAACGCTTGGGCCCCTGACCACGGCAGGGGCGAACATCGCGGAATCACTGGATCGATTGCTCTGTCTTCCGACCATTGCGGACAAGACCTTTCTGATCACCATCGGTGACCGATCCGTGGGCGGCATGATCAGCCGCGATCAGATGGTGGGCCCGTGGCAGGTTCCGGTCGCCGACGTCGCGGTCTCCTTGAGCGATTACGAGGGTTATACCGGGGAGGCCATGGCGATGGGCGAGCGCACGCCCGTTGCGGTGCTCAACGCCCCGGCGTCGGGGCGGTTGGCGGTGGGCGAGGCCATCACGAACATCGCCGCCGCCGACGTGCGCAAGCTGACCGACGTTCGGTTGTCGGCGAACTGGATGGCCGCCTGCGGCGAGCCGGGAGAGGATGCCGACCTGTATGCCACCGTGCGCGCCGTGGGTGCGGAACTGTGTACGGCGCTCGGAATCACCATTCCCGTGGGCAAGGACTCCTTATCCATGCGGACGTCGTGGACGGACGCCGACGGCATGCATACGGTGCTGGCGCCCACATCGCTCATCATCTCGGCGTTTGCCAAGGTTGCGGATGTGCGCCGCACGCTGACTCCCGAGATCGATACATCGCAATCTTCGCGGCTGCTGCTGGTGGATCTCGGCGGCGGCAAGAATCGCCTGGGAGGTTCGTGCTGGGCGCAGGTGCTGGACCGGCGCGGTGGCGATCCCGCGGACTTGGACGACCCGCAGTTCCTGCAGCGGTTTTTCGACGCGATTCGAGAGCTCAGGGACCGCGGCCTGCTGCTCGCCTATCACGACCGTTCGGACGGCGGTGTGCTGGTGACGTTGTTGGAGATGGCCTTTGCCGGCCATTGCGGTCTCGAGATCGACTTGAAGTCCGCGGCGGACCCGGTCGCCGCCTGTTTCACCGAGGAACTCGGGGCCGTGCTGCAGGTTGCTGCCGTACGGGTGGATGAGGCGGTGGAGGTCCTTGAGCGCCACGGTCTTAGGCAGCTTACGCACGATTTGGGCGCGCCGACCGCCGGCGATGCCGTCACCGTGGCGGCGAACGGCGCGGTGGTCTATTCCGCGTCGCGTTCCGAGTTGCACCGCCGTTGGAGCGAAGTATCGTTCCGGATGCAGGCGCTGCGCGATAATCCGCAGTGCGCCAGCGAGGCGTACTCGAGGTTGCTGGATGCCAAGGACCCGGGATTGCACGCCAGTCTCACCTATGACCCGGCGGACAATGTCGCGGCGCCGTTCATCGCCCGGGGAGCGAGGCCCGCGGTCGCCGTGCTGCGCGAACAGGGCGTGAACAGCCAGACCGAGATGGCGGCCGTGTTCACGCGCGCGGGGTTCGACGCCTACGATGTGCACATGACCGACGTATTGGCCGGCCGCGTACGCCTCGGTAGATTCCATGGTCTCGTGGCCTGCGGCGGGTTCTCCTACGGCGACGTTCTGGGTGCGGGGGAGGGCTGGGCGAAATCCATCCTCTTCAATTCGCTGGCGCGCGACGAATTCTCGGCGTTCTTCGCGCGCGACGCCACGTTCACGCTGGGCGTGTGCAACGGCTGCCAGATGCTGGCGGCAATGAAGGAATTGATTCCGGGCGCCGGCCGCTGGCCGCGCTTCGTGCGCAATCGCTCCGAACAGTACGAGGCGCGTTTGAGCCTCGCGCGAGTGCCGCGATCCCGCTCGGTGTTGTTTGCCGGCATGCACGGATCCGTGCTGCCCATTGCGGTGGCGCACGGCGAAGGTCTCGCGGAATTCTCATCACACGCCGGCGCCGCGGAACTTCTGGAGCACGGACTCGCCGCCTTGCAGTTCGTCGATCACCATGAGGAACCGACGGATGTGTATCCCTTGAACCCCAACGGGTCGCCGTTGGGGCTCGCGGGGGTATGCAGCGATGACGGCCGCGTCACCGCGGTGATGCCGCATCCGGAGCGGGTATTTCGCAGCGTACAGAACTCGTGGTCGCCCAAGGAGTGGGGCGAGGACGGCGGGTGGCTGAGGCTGTTTCGGAACGCGCGGGTGTTCCTGGCTTAGCCTGATTGGTTCACAGGCTACCAGCCCCTACGTTGCCCGTCTCGACGCGAATCGGCGCCACGTGCTTGCGATACGTCATCGCCTGCATGAGGCGCGCCTTTCGAACGAAGGTCTGATACAGCAGGTCGCGCATGACCTCGAGCAGGACTCCGGCGCTTTCACCGTCGAGGTTCGGCTGATGCGGCCATGGGTCGCTGTCGCTGCCGAACAGTACCGCCCGAAAAGTCGAGAAGCTATCGTCGTCGAGTTCTGCGAGTGCGCGGATGTCCTGCAGGGTGTCGAACAGATCCAGCTTGCCGCGATCGCCGAGCTCCCGGAACAACGACTGGGCGGTCCGCCGGCTCATGGCGCCGAAGGCGTTGAAGCAACCCGCGGAGTAGCAGTTCAGCGCTTCGCGGAACAGCTCTTCGGCCTCCGCAGGCAGGTACGTGAGCGGAAATTTCTCGGGCGCCCGTTCGATCTCGGTGTAATTCGGTGCGAGTTCGATGCGCAGCGCCGTATACGCCCTGGCGTTGAATTTCAAGAAAATCGGCTCACCGCAGGCGTCGCAACGGAACACGATACCCACCTGTTTCGGCTTGCGGTAGCTGAGATCGTCGAACCGGGGCGTCGCCACGGCCGTGACGTGCGTCAGGGTCTGGCATTGGGGGCAGGTGAGCGCGATTCCCTCGTGCTCAATATGCAGTTCGTCTTGCGGCGTGATGTAAACACTCATGACTCACCCTGTCAGTGGTTTGTAACGAATCCTGTGGGGTTGCGAGGCGTCCTCGCCCTTGCGCCGCTTGTAGTCTTCGACGTATTCCTGATAGTTGCCCTCGAACCAAGCGACCTGCGAGTCGCTTTCGAAGGCGAGTATGTGCGTCGCAATGCGGTCGAGGAACCATCGATCGTGGGATATGACCACCGCGCAGCCCGGAAACGCCACCAGCGCCTCCTCCAAAGCCCGCAGCGTTTCGATGTCGAGGTCGTTGGTGGGCTCGTCGAGCAGCAGGACGTTGCCGCCGGACTTCAGCACCTTCGCCAGGTGCACGCGATTGCGTTCGCCCCCCGACAGATCGCCGATGAATTGCTGCTGCTGCGTGCCCTTGAAGTTGAAGCGGCCGACATAGCCTCGAGAGGACGTCTCGTAGTTGCCCACCTTGATCAAATCGAGTCCGCCCGAAATTTCCTGCCATACCGTGTTCTTGTCGTTGAGCGCCTGGCGGGATTGATCGACATAGGCAAGTTTGACCGAGGGACCCAGCCGGATGTCGCCGCTGTCGGTTTTATCCATGCCGGCCAGCATCCGGAACAGCGTGGTCTTGCCGGCTCCGTTCGGCCCGATGATGCCGACGATCCCGCCGGCCGGAAGGCTGAAGCTCAAGCTCTCGATCAGCAATCGGTCGCCGAATGCTTTGCGCACTTCCTTGCATTCGATGACGAGATCGCCCAGGCGATCGCCGGGCGGGATGTAGATTTCGTTGGTTTCGTTGCGCTTTTGAAATTCCTGCGAGGCAAGTTCCTCGTAGCGCTGCAATCGTGCCTTGGACTTCGCCTGCCGCGCCTTGGGATTCGTGCGCACCCATTCCAGCTCACGTTTCAGTGTCTTGGCGAGCGCATCCTGCTGGCGCTCTTCCTGCGCCAGACGTTGTCCCTTTTGTTCCAGCCAGGAGGAGTAATTGCCCTCCCAGGGTATTCCGTGGCCGCGATCGAGTTCGAGAATCCATTCCGCGACATTGTCGAGAAAGTACCGATCGTGCGTGACCGCGATGACGGTGCTCGGGTATTCCTCGAGGAAGTGCTCCAGCCACGCCACCGACTCCGCATCCAGGTGGTTGGTGGGCTCGTCGAGCAGCAGCATGTCGGGTTTCGACAGCAGCAGCCGGCACAGGGCGACCCGGCGCTTCTCGCCGCCGGACAACTTGCCGATCACGGCGTCCCAGGGCGGCAGCCGCAGCGAGTCTGCGGCAATTTCGAGCTTGCGTTCCAATTCCCAGCCGCCCACCGCATCGATCTTGTCCTGCATCTTCGCCTGCTCTTCCATGAGCTTGTTCATCTCGTCATCCGACATCGGCTCGGAAAATCGATCGCTGATGGCATTGAACCGATCGATGAGGCTCTGGACATCGCCGACGCCTTCGCCGACCACCTCGCGCACCGTCTTGGACTCATCGAGCAGCGGCTCCTGGGGCAGGTAGCCGACTTTAATACCGGCCTGCGGCCGGGCTTCGCCCTCGATTTCCTTATCGAGCCCGGCCATGATCTTGAGCAGGGTGGACTTGCCGGATCCGTTCAAACCCAGCACGCCGATTTTCGCACCCGGAAAAAAGCTCAACGTTATGTCACGTAGAATGACGCGCTTGGGTGGCACGACCTTGCCAACCCGGTTCATGGTGTAGATGAACTGAGCCATGACTTAAGGATCTCGACTGTGCGGATTCGGGGAAAACCTGATGGAATTATCCGCGACTCGCGAAGGCTTGTCACGGCGATCGCGCCATCCGTGCCGGCTTTTTCCGGCTTTTTGCGCGCGCCTGCCGCACCTGCTGCGCCAGAGCCGCCGTCACCGGTACGAATGGCGCGGAGGCGAACTATGTATGGTCCGGCGTTTTCCGAGGCCCGGAAGTGAAGCTTTGGGCTGCGCGGCGCCGGGCGCCGCTTAGCGCCCCTGGGAATCAAGGGATCGCTTATAATATTCGGCTATCTTTCTGGAGACTTCACGCACATGTTCAATGCCTCGATGACGATAGCCGGGTTTGATCCGGAACTGGCCAAGGCGATGGCCGGCGAGCGGACTCGCCAGGAAGATCACATCGAGCTGATTGCCTCGGAGAACTATACCAGCCCGCGGGTGCTGGAGGCG